>Ga0126307_10001597_pt1 | contig 14991 bp, 13 predicted proteins | sample Plot28_FD_89955 | JGI IMG/M metagenome (GOLD analysis project Ga0126307, IMG submission 89955) | Serpentine soil microbial communities from UC McLaughlin Reserve, CA, USA - Plot28 | ecosystem: Environmental > Terrestrial > Soil > Grasslands | place: USA: UC McLaughlin Reserve, Lake County... | reverse complement strand
GGACGGGCGCCCGTTCGCCGAGGCCCTGTCGCGCCCCGGCACCTCGGTGATCGCCGAGCACAAGCGCCGCTCGCCCTCGGCCGGCACGATCCGCGAGGGCTCCGGCCTCGCCGAGGTGGTGAAGGCCTACGAGCGCGGCGGGGCAGCGGCCCTCTCTGTGCTCACCGAGGAGGAGAACTTCGGCGGCTCGCTCGAAGACCTGCGCGAGGCGCGCGCGGTCAGCGACCTGCCGATCCTGCGCAAGGACTTCACCGTCGATCCCTACCAGCTGTTCGAGGCCAAGGCCGCCGGCGCGGACGCGGTGCTGGTCGTGATCGGCTCGGCGCGGGAGAACGAGCTCGGCCGCCTCATGGATCTGGCGCGCGAGCTGGACCTCGACGTCCTGGTCGAGATCCACCGCGACGAGGAGCTGGAGGTGGCCCTGGAGCTCGACGCCGACGTGATCGGAATCAACAACCGCGACCTCGAGGACTTCAGCGTCGACGTCCAGCGCACCTTCGAGCTGCTGACCGACGTGCCCGCCGGCAAGACGGTCGTCTCCGAGTCGGGAATCTCCACCCGGGTCCTCGTCGAGGAGCTGGAGCAGGTCGGGGTCGACGCCGTGCTGGTGGGGGAGACCCTGATGCGTGCGGAGGACCCCGAGGCGGCCACCCGGGAGCTCGCCGGGGACGAGGAGCAAGCCCCCGCCTAGCTATTTGGGCTGCCGGGGCTTCCCTCATGGGAGCTTCGCGCCCCTACAGCCGCCTCCGGCGGCACACCCCCCGGATACCATCCCTGAGGCGATGGCGACGCTGCCCGAGCTCGATCCTCCTGCTGTCGCCGAGCTCGGAGCACGCCTGGCGGCGAACGTCAACCGGGCGGTGAAGGTGCCCGCCCAGGTCGTCCGCGACGTCCTGGTGAGCCTCCTCTCGGAGGGCCACGTCCTCATCGAGGACTACCCCGGCGTCGGCAAGACCGCCCTCGCACGGGCGCTTGCGGCGTCCATCGATGCTGAGTACGCCCGCGTGCAGTGCACCGCCGACCTCCTGCCCGCCGACATGATGGGCACCAACGTCTTCAACCAGCGCGAGAACCGCTTCGAGTTTCGCCCCGGGCCGGTGTTCGCCAACGTCGTGCTGGTCGACGAGATCAACCGCGCCTCGCCCAAGACCCAGTCGGGCCTGCTCGAGTGCATGCAGGAGCTCCACGTGAGCGTGGACAAGCACACCCATCAGCTCGCGCGGCCGTTCATCGTGCTGGCGACCCAGAACCCGATCGAGTACGAGGGCACCTACCCGCTGCCCGAGGCCCAGCTCGACCGCTTCACGGTCCGGGTCTCGCTCGGCTACCCGTCGGCGGACGACGAGACCCAGATGCTGGCCGAGCACGCTGCCAGCGACCGCGTCGAGGACCTGGAGGCGGTGGCCGACGTTGGCGAGGTGCTGGCCGGCCAGGCCGCCGCGGCGGCCGTGCACGGCAGCGAGGCGCTGCGCCGCTACGTCGTGGCCGTGCTCGAAGAAACCCGCGCGGACCCGCGGGTGGAGCTGGGTGCTTCCCCGCGTGCGGGGCTGATGCTGTTCCGCGCCGCCAAGGCGCTGGCCGCGCTCAGCGGCCGTAACCACGCGCTGCCCGACGACGTGCAGGAGCTGGCCCCCGCAGTGCTGACCCACCGGCTCTTGCTGGCCCCCGACGCCGCCGGCGACGAGCGCGGCGCCGTGGTCCACGACGCCCTCGAGAAGGTCCCCGCCTTGTGAGGCAGGGGGTCGGCGCCGTGCCCAGGGCCGGGGCCGCCGCGGCGCTTGGCGCGGCGCTGGTCATGGCCGGGGCGGTCTTCGACTCCGCCTCGCTCTACCCGGCCGGAATCGCGCTGCTGCTGCTCTCCGCGGGCGCCGTCGCGTGGGTGCGGCTGGCCGCTCGCAGCGCGGCTGTCGAGCGGGCGCCGGGGCCCACCAGTGTCGTCGAGGAGCAGCCCTGGCCGCTGCGGCTGCGAGTCCGCACCGGCGTGCTGCCTGCGCCCGGGGGCGAGCTGCTCGAGCCGCTGCTGGGCTGGCCGGTGCCCATCGGCGGGCGGCGATCGCAGGCGGTGCGGATCAACGTGCGCTTCTCGCGGCGCGGCCGCCGGGCGCTGGAGTCGTCCGAGCTCGTGATCCGCGACCCGCTGCGCCTGTGCGAGCGCCGGGTCGCTGGACCCGGCGGCGAGGAGGTGCTGGTGCTTCCGGCCGTGGAGCCGGTCGCCGCCAGTGGCGGCGGCGGGCATGCCGGGGTGGGATCGCTCGCCGGGCACGGCGGCCGGGCCGCAGCGGGGCGGCTCCCCGGCGCCGAGGCCGAGCTGGACCTCGACGGCCTGCGGCCCTACCGGCCCGGCGCCTCGGCGTCGCGCATCCATTGGCCCGCCTTCGCGCGCACCGGCGAGATGCTCGAGCGGCGTCTGGTGGCCGAGTCGGAGTCCTCGCCGCTCGTGGTGCTCGACGCCCGGCACCCGGCGAGCGACGAGTCGCTCGACGCCGCCGTCCGGGCTGCTGCCTCCCTCTGCGTGCACCTGGCCCGCCTCGGCGGGGTCGGGGTGCTCCTGCCCGGGGACCGCCGCGCCACCCAGGTCGCATCCGACCTCATGGCCTGGCCAGCGGTGCACGCCGGGCTGGCCGTGGTGGAGCCCAGCGCCGGGATTCCGGCGCTCGGCACCGCGCCCCGCAGCGGGGCCATCTTCTGGGTCACCGGCGCCGACCTGTCGCGCTCCCCGTCCGCACTGCTTCGCGCCCCCGCCGGCGGCCGCGTCCTGGTGGGTCCCCACCCGTTGCGCTCGCTTCCGGTCTCCTTCACCGTGGCGGGTTGCTCGGGCCAGCCGGTGGGCCGCTCGTCGCGGGCCGGGGGCCCGGCCCGGAGGAGCGCGGCGTGAGCGCCGCCACCGCGCCGCCCCCGTCGGCCCCGCCGGCGGCACCCGCCGCCCCGCCTGCGCCGGTCGAGCCCACGCGACGCCCAGACGCCCTCGGGATACGGGTCGCCGTGTTCGCGGCGCTGCTTGCGTTTGCAGCCGGCCACTGGGTCACGTTCGTGTCCGGCCCGCCCGCGCTGCGCCTCGCGGCCCTGGTCGCTTGGCTCACCTCGGGAGGGCTCGCCCTCGCCTGGCTCGGCCGCGCGCCCATGGGCCGGCAGGCGCGCACGGTCGCGTGCGCCGGCGTCTCGCTGCTGACGCTCGCCGGGGGCATGGTCATCACCGGGCTGGCGGCCCGCCTGCTGTGGCCCGGCAACTGGGACGACCTGGCCGAGCTGCTCGACCGCGGACTGTCGGCGATCCACACCGTCGCCTGGCCCTACTCGGGCGGCGACGGGGCGGTGCGGCTCGTGGTGCTGCTGGGCGCCCCCCTGCTCGGGGGGGTCGCCGCCGTCCTGGCCTTCTGGCCCGCCCGCCGCCAGGGCGGCCTGCTGCGGGCCCTCGCGCTGGTCTCGCTGCTCGTGCTCTACGGCACGGCCGCGACCGAGCACGACCTCGGCCGTCCGCTGCTGCGCGGCATAACCCTGTTCCTGCTGGTGGCGGCGTGGCTGTGGCTGCCGCGCCTGCCGCCCCCCGAGACGGTCGCCGGCGCGGCGACGGTGCTGGTGGTCGGCTCCCTGTCGCTACCGCTCTCCGCCGGCCTGGACGCCGACTCGCCGTGGTGGGACTACCGCTCCTGGAGCTGGTTCGGCAGCGAGGCCGACGTGGCTTTCGACTGGAACCACTCCTACGGGCCGATGAACTGGCCCCGTGACGGCAAGACGCTGCTGAACGTCGACACCCGCAAGCCCACGTACCTCAAGGCCGAGACGCTCGACCGCTTCGACGGCCGGCGCTGGGTGCGCTCGGCGGCCGGCGGCGACGGCCGGCCGGGGGGAGAGCTACCGATGCTCACTCCCAATCGCTGGGAGCGAAGCCTGCGCGTGACCGTGCGGGCGCTGCGCAGCGACTTCGTCGTCAGCACCGGCACGCCTCTTTCGGTCAACGGGGCCGACCCGGTGACGCCAAGTGCCGACGGGACAATCGACAAGCTCGGGGAGCCGCTGGAGAAGGGCGAGAGCTACAGCGTCCGCGCCTACGTCCCCGAGCCGCGTCCGGCGGAGATGCGGGCGGCCGAGCCCGGCCGCGAGGGGCCCGGGTCAAGCTACTTCTCGGTGGCTGCGCGCTACACCGGCGTCACGCTGCCGGCCACAGCCGCTCCCGGGCCGGGCGCCTCCCGCCCGGTCTTCGTCCCGCCGCGCGGCCTGCCGGGTGGGGCCGGCTCGCGCGGAGCCGAGCGTGAGCTGTCGGAGTCGCCCTACCGGCGCACCTACCGTCTGGCCCGCCGCCTGACCGCGAGCGCCCCGACCGTCTTCAGCGGCGTACGGGCAGTCGAGCGCTACCTGGAGCGCAACATGCGCTACGACGAGGGTCCGCCCGCGCGCCGCTTCCCGCTTGAGGCGTTCCTGTTCCGGGACAAGCGGGGCTACTGCCAGCACTTCTCGGGCGCGATGGCCCTCATGTTGCGCATGTCGGGGATCCCCGCGCGGGTGGTGTCCGGGTTCTCGCCCGGCGTCCGCGACGCCGAGAAGCGCGACGAGTACCGAATCCGCGACCTCGATGCGCACTCCTGGGTCGAGGTCTACTTCGCGGGGATCGGCTGGGTCACGTTCGACCCGACGCCGCCGGTCGCGCCCGCCCAGTCCCAGGTCGCGGGCTTCGACCTGGGCGGCGAGCGCGACGCCGGGTCGGCCTCGGGCGCCGGCGGCAGGGCCCCGCGGGCCGATCGCTCCGGGGACCCGGCCGCTCCGGCGGGCGGCGGCGAGGGCGGCTCGGGGCTGGCCTCGCTGCTGATCGGGCTCGCCGCCCTGGCTCTCGGGGCGGGCGGCCTGCTCGTGGGCCGCCGGCTGCGGGCGGCGGGCAGCCTCGAGGGAGGCGACGCGGCCGAGGCCCGCGCGCGCGAGCTGGCCCGCGCCCTGCCCCGGCTGGGCGTGTCGCTGGGCCCAGGCGCGACGCTTACGACGGTGGAGCACCGGCTCAGGGCGGCGGCCAAGCCGGCGGCCGCCCGCTACGCCGAGCGACTGCGGGCGACCCGCTTCGGTGCATCGGGAGGCGACCTGCCCAGCGCCGCTGCCCGGCGGGCCCTGAGGCGAGAGCTCGGCGGCCGCGCGCTGCGTCGACGGCTCCTCGCCTTGCGGCTGATTCCACCCGGCGGCCCACGCATTTAGTCCGGCTTTCGGGGCAGTGGGCACACTCCGACCCCTGTGACACGCGCTGGTTCCATCCTCTCGGGCGTCCTCGGCGGCCTGGTAGTGCTCGCGGTGGGCGCGGTGCTGATCGCCACCGGGGTGATCGAGACGGGCAAGACCCGAGAGGTCGTGCGCCAGCAGCCCATCGACCAAGGTGGCTCCGCGGAGCAGGGTGAGGGCCGCACGGTCTCCGACATCTACCGCGAGGAGGGCCGGGGGGTGGTCTTCATCGAGGCGCGCGGCGTCCAGCGCGAGAGCGACTCGCCCTTCGGGGACGGCGGCGAGGGCACGGCCACCGGTTCGGGCTTCGTCGTGGACCGGCAGGGCACCGTGCTGACCAACGCCCATGTGGTCGAGGGCGCAGACAGCGTGAGCATGCGCTTCGACGAGAAGGGCGCGCGCATCGACGCCAAGGTCCGCGGGCGCGACCCGTCGACCGACCTCGCGGTGCTGAAGATCGACCCCTCAGAGGCGGACAACCTCCAGCCGCTTCCGCTCGGCGACTCCAATGACGTGAGGGTCGGCGACCCCACGATCGCCATCGGCAACCCCTTCGGGCTCTCCCGGACGGTGACCACCGGGATCGTCTCGGCCAAGCAGCGCCAGATCGAGGCACCCAACGGCTTCCAGATCTCCAACGTCATCCAGACCGACGCCTCCATCAACCCCGGCAACTCCGGCGGTCCGCTGCTCGACGCCGCCGGCCGGGTGATCGGCATCAACTCGCAGATCGCCACCGGCTCGGGGGGCAGCGGCTCGGTCGGCATCGGCTTCGCGGTCCCGATCGACACGGCGAAGAAGCTCCTGCCGCGCCTCGAGGAGGGTGAGCGCATCGAGCGCGCCTACCTCGGCGTTGAGATGGCGCCGGTCACCGAGGCCATCGCGTCCGACCTCAAGCTGCCGGTCAAGCAGGGCGCCCTCCTGCAGACCGTGGCGCCCGGCGGGCCCGCCGACAAGGCCAGGCTGCGCGGCGGGCGCACGCCCACCAGCGAGGGCATCCGCGCGGGCGGCGACCTTCTGGTCGAGGTCGACGGCAAGGAGGTCAACGACCCCGACGACGTCGCGGCTGCCGTCGAGGGGCGCAGGCCGGGCGAGAGCGTGACCGTCGAGTACTTCCGCGGGCGCGAGCGAAAGACTGCGACCGTCAAGCTGGCCAAGCGCCCCGCGCAGCTCAGCAGCCAGAGCTCACAGCAGGACGACAACGGCCCGCTTCCCGTTCCGTAGCGCGCCGGCGCTCGTCCGGCGTACCCTCAGACCGTGACCCAGGTCAAGGTCTGTGGCATAACGCGGCGCGAGGACGCCGAGGAGGCGGTGCGGCTCGGCGCGTGGGCGCTGGGCATGATCTTCTGGCCGCAGAGCCCGCGCTCGTGTCCCCCCGAGGCGGCCGAGGAGATCGGCCAGACGCTGAAGCGCGAGGCCGAGCTGACCGGGGTGTTCGTGAACGCGACCCTGGACGAGGTCGCCGCCCTGGCCGACCGCTGCGCGCTGACCCTGCTCCAGCTGCACGGCGACGAGGGCCCGGCCTACTGCCGCGAGGCGGCCCGGCGCACCGGCTGCCGGGTGATGAAGGCCGTGAGTGTGCGCGACGCGGCCTCGGTCGAAGGCCTGCGCGCTTTCCCCACCGACTTCCACATGCTCGACGCCCACGTCGAGGGCCGCCGCGGCGGCACGGGGCAGAGCTTCAACTGGGAGCTGGCGCGGCGCCACCGCGGGCCGGCGCCGCTGGTGCTCTCGGGCGGCCTGGACCCCGACAACGTGGGTGAGGCGATCGCCGCGGTCCGCCCCTTCGCCGTGGACTCGGCCAGCGGCACCGAGGCCTCGCCCGGCGTGAAGGACTCCGCCCGGCTGAAGGCCTTCTTCCGGGCGGTCGAGGCGGGCGACTCCTCTCCGGTCGCGGCGAGCGCCGGAGCGCCGGCCGAGCAGCGCCGCTCGGCCCCCCTATGAGCGCCGCCGTCGAGCGGCGCTTCGGCCCCTACGGCGGGCGCTACGTCCCCGAGACGCTGATCCCGGCGCTCGACGAGCTGGAGCGCGAGTGGGCCGCCGCGCGAGCCGACCCGCAGTTCAAGGCCGAGCTCGACACCCTCCTGAGCGACTACGCCGGCCGCCCGACCCCCCTCTACCGTGCCCCGCGGCTGAGTGAGGAGGTCGGCGCCACCGTGCTGCTCAAGCGCGAGGACCTGCTGCACACCGGCGCGCACAAGGTCACCAACGCCCTCGGCCAGGTCCTGCTGGCCCGGCGCATGGGCAAGAGCCGCGTCATCGCCGAGACCGGGGCGGGCCAGCACGGTGTCGCCAGCGCCACCGCGTGCGCCCTGCTCGACCTGGAGTGTGTGGTCTACATGGGGACCGAGGACATGCGCCGTCAGCGGACCAACGTCGAGCGCATGAAGCTGCTGGGGGCAGAGGTCGCTCCGGTGGACGCGGGCGCGCGCACCCTCAAGGAAGCGGTCAGCGCCGCGATCCGGGACTGGGTGGCCAACGTCGCCACCACCCACTACGTCATCGGCTCGGCGGTGGGGCCGGCCCCCTACCCGGCGCTGGTGCGCGACCTGCAGCGCGTGATCGGTGACGAGGCCCGGGCCCAGGTGCTAGAGCTGTGCGGCCGCCTGCCCGACCGGGTGATCGCCTGCGTGGGCGGGGGCTCGAACGCCATCGGCACCTTTACCGCCTTCCTGGACGACGAGCAGGTGGAGCTGATCGGCGTCGAGGCCGCGGGCGAGGGGCTTCAGGGGCGCCGGCACTCGGCGCCGCTGGCCACCGGGGCGCGGGGGATCCTGCACGGGGCCCTGTCCGCGGTGCTGCAGGACGAACAGGGACAGATCCTCGAGGCTCACTCGGTCTCCGCGGGCCTCGACTATCCGGGCTCGGGCCCCGAGCACGCCTTCCTGCGCGACGAGGAGCGCGTCCGGTATGTCGCGGTCGAGGATGCCGCCGCGCTCGCTGCCTTTCGGCGCACCGCGGAGCTCGAGGGCATCCTGCCCGCGCTGGAGCCCGCCCATGCGATCGCCTGGCTGCTGTCCCAGCCCGGGTCCGGCGGGCTCGAGCTGCTGACCCTGTCGGGTCGCGGCGACAAGGATCTCGCCGAGGTCCTCTCGCTCTCGGAGTGACCGGCCGCGAGCGGATAGCGCAGGCGTTCGCCGGCCATGGCAGGTCCGCGGCCCTGATGCCGTACCTGATGTCGGGGTTTCCGAGCCACGAGGCCTCGATCGAGGCGGTCAAAGCGGCGGTCGACGCCGGCGCCGACCTGATCGAGCTGGGAGTGCCCTTCTCCGACCCCCTGGCCGACGGCCCGGTGATCCAGGCCGCGGGCACGGCGGCGCTCGAGGCCGGCGCGACCCCCATGCGGGCCCTCGACGTCTGCCGGTCGGTGGGGGAGCAGCTGCCGGTGGTGCTGATGGTCTACGCAAACGTGGTGGCCGCCGCCGGGCCCGAGCTCTACGCCCAGCGCGCTGCCGCAGCCGGCGCGGCGGGCCTCATCGTGCCCGACCTTCCGCACGACGAGGCGGCCCCGGTGCGCGAGGCCTGCGACGCCGAGGGGCTGGCCCTGGCTCCGCTGGTGGCCCCGACGTCGACCTCCGGGCGCGTGGAGGAGGTAGGCGCCGACGCTCGCGGCTTCGTCTACGCGGTCTCGCTCACGGGCACCACGGGCGAGCGCGCCGAGCTCCCGCCCGGCCTGGCGCAGACGGTGGCCGGCGTTCGGGCGGCGACCGAGCTGCCCGTGGCCGTGGGCTTCGGGATCTCGCGCCCCGAGCAGGCGCGCGCGGTGAGCGAGCTGGCCGACGGGGTGATCGTCGGCAGCCGGGTGGTCCGGGCCGCCGAGGAGGGCGGCGCCGAGGCCGTCCGCGACCTGGTGAGCGAGCTAGCGAGCGCGCTGGCCTGAGTATGCTCGCCGCAGTGGAGGCCGAGACCACCGCGAAGCCCAGGCGCAAGCCCCCCAAGCGCAAGCAGGTCGAGGAGACCGCCCGGCGCTACTTCGCCGCGCTCCAGGCGCGCGACCCGGACGCCATGGCCGCCTGCTGGAGCGAGGACGGGGTGGAGGACATCGTCCCGCTCCGGGTGATGCGCGGCCCCGGCGAGGTGCGCGAGTTCTTCGCCAGGCTGTTCGCCGCGCTCCCAGACGCCGAGACCACCGTGCACAACGTGGTCGCCTCCGATCGCCAGGCCGCGGTCGAGTGGCGCACGGTGGGGACCTTCACCGGCGCCCCCTTCGAGGGCGTCGAGGCCACCGGCGGCCGCCTGGAGCTGCGGGGCCTGGACCTCCTGGACATCGAGGACGACCGCATCCTCAAGAACACCGCCTACTACGACGGCGCGGCCTTCATGCGCCAGCTGGGGCTGCTGCCGCCCCAGGACTCCGGCCCCGAGAAGGCGCTCAAGACGGCGTTCAACGCCGTCAACAAGGTCAAGCGCACGGTCGCCGACAGGCGGGGCTCGCGGTGATCGTCCTGATCACCTTCACCGTCGGACTCGTCATATGGGTGGCCGGCTGGGCCTTCGGGCTGAAGGCCTTCGACGTCTTCCTGCTGACCGTCCTCATGGTGGTCGCGGCCGCCGCCGTGCGGATCACGCTTCCCTACCTGAACCAGTGGCTGGGGCGTGACCGCGTGGACGCCGGCGACCGCCTCGGGCCGCCGGCGGCGCCCGGCTCCTGAGCGGGCCGGAAGCCCCTCAGCTGCGTCGCAACCCGCTCAGCCGAAGAAGGTCTCGGCCACGTCGAAGTCGCGGTCGGGGACCGTGCGCAGCTCGGCCACCGCGTCGCGGATGGGCACCATCTCCACGGCGTTGCCGCGCAGAGCGGCCATCATGCCCCAGCGGCCCTCGCTGACCGCGTCGATGGCCGCGATCCCGACGCGGGTGGCCAGGACGCGGTCGAAGGCGGTCGGGGTGCCGCCGCGCTGGGTGTGGCCCAGCACCGTGGCCCGGGTCTCGTAGCCCGTCCGCGCCTCGATCTCGCGCTCCAGGCGCTGGCCGATGCCGCCCAGGCGCTCGTGGCCGAACTCGTCGGTGCCGGCGCTGGCCGTGTCCATCGTCCCCTCCCGCGGCAGCGCTCCCTCGGCCACGACGACGATCGAGAACGACCGCCCGCGCGAGTGCCGGCGTGAGATCAGCCGGCAGACCTCGTCTACGTCGAAGGGGCGCTCGGGAATGAGGATCACGTCGGCGCCCCCCGCCAGGCCCGAGTGCAGGGCGATCCAGCCCGCGTGGCGGCCCATGACCTCCACGACCATCACCCGGTTGTGGCTCTCGGCGGTGGTGTGGAGGCGGTCGATGGCCTCGGTGGCCACGTGCAACGCGGTGTCGAAGCCGAAGGTGCGGTCGGTCGCGCCCAGGTCGTTGTCGATCGTCTTGGGCACCCCGACCACGGGAACGTCGTGCTCGTCGTGAAGGCGTGCCGCCGCGCCCAGGGTGTCCTCCCCGCCGATCGCGATCAGCCCGTTCACGTGCAGGCCGGCGAGATTGGCCTTGACGCGCTCCGGGCCGTCGTCGCGCTTGAAGGGGTTGGTGCGCGAGGTGCCGAGGATGGTCCCTCCGCGGGGCAGGATGCCGCGCGTGGACTCGATGTTGAGCTCCACGTGCTGGTTCTCCAACGGCCCCCGCCAGCCGTCGCGGAAGCCCACCAGCGCGTGGCCGTGGTGGTCGACCCCCTTGCGGACGATGGCGCGGATGGCGGCGTTGAGCCCCGGGCAGTCGCCGCCGCCAGTCAGGACTCCGACTCGCACCGGGCCAATCTACTCCTGGCGCGGACGAACGGAATAGGATGCCCGGTTGTCCCAGCAGGAACGAGCTAGGAGGGAAAGTTGCGAATCAGGTTGGCAGTGCTGGGCTGTCTCCTCGGACTCATTGCCCTGGGCGCCAGCGCCTGCGGCAGTGACGACGACGGCGACGGCGGCGGAGGCGGCGGCGGTACGACCGTTCAGGGCAACAACCTGACGATCTACTCGAGCCTGCCCCTTCAGGGAACCTCCAAGGAGCAGTCGGAGGCGGTCATCAACGGTGAGAAGCTGGCGCTCAAGCAGGCCGGCAACAAGGTGGGCAAGTTCAACCTCAAGTACATCTCGCTGGACGACTCCACCGCTCAGAACCCCGGTACCGCGGACGAGGGCCAGACCGCGCAGAACGCCCGCAAGGCCGTCCAGGACAAGACGACGATCTTCTACCTCGGGGAGTTCAACTCCGGGGGATCCAAGGTCTCGATCCCGATCCTGAACAAGGCCGGCATCCCCCAGATCAGCCCGTCGAACACCTACGTGGGGCTGACCGTGGCGCAGCCGCCGGGCACAGAGCCGGGCGAGCCACAGAAGTACTACCCGAAGAAGACCCGCACCTACGCTCGGGTGGTCCCCAAGGACGACATCCAGGGTGCGGCCCTCGTCACGACGATGAAGGAGGACGGCTGCAAGAGCCTCCACATCTTCAACGACAAGACGACCTACGGCGCCGGACTCGCGAAGAACATCGAGTCCTCCGCCAAGGAGCAGGGGATCACGGTCGAGGGCAACGACGGCACGGACAAGAACGCGCCGAACTACCGCTCTCTGGCCGCAAAGGTGAAGGCCGACTGCTTCGTGGGCTCCGGCGTGACCGGTGAGAACTACGTCCAGGTGTTCAAGGACGTGGCCGCCGCGAACAAGACGGCGAAGCTCTATGGCCCCGACGGCGTGGCCGAGGCGTCATTCACCGACCCGAAGAAGGGCGGCATCCCCACTGAAGTAGGCAACAGGACCCAGGTCACAGTGGCCACGTTGGGCCTCGAAGAGTTCAGGGATCGCAAGGTCGTCAAGGCGGTCAAGTTCTTCGAGGACTTCGACGCGACCTACAACGACAAGTCGCCGGACCCGTACGCCATCTACGGCTACGAGACGATGAGCCTCGCTCTGGCCACGCTGAAGGCCGTTGGCGGTCAGGCCAACGACCGCGCAGCGGTCGCGAAGCAGCTGGTCAACAACACCAAGGACCGCGACAGCGTGCTGGGCACCTACACCATCGACAAGAACGGAGACACGTCGCTGACCGACTACGGCCTCTACTCCATCAAGGACGGAGAGCCGACGTTCACGAAGGTGATCAAGGGTCAGGAGGCCGCCAAGTAGGCACCGTCTGACGAGACGGACGGGGACGGGCTCGAGAGAGTCCGTCCCCGTTCGCTCATAGGCTCCCGCCCAGCGAGTGGAAGCGGCAAGCGCCACCATCGACCGGCCGGCCGCGCGGCGCTCGGACGCTGCCCGGGAGTTGCTTTCGAAGTACGGACTCGTCGCCATGCTCGCGGTGGTCCCGATCATCTACGCCGTGATCGACCTCCGGGACGACGGCAACCTCACGCGGCTCGGCAACAACGTCGTGGAGGGCCTCTCCAACGGCGCGATCATCGCGCTAGTCGCCCTCGGCTACACGCTGGTCTACGGGATCATCGAGCTGATCAACTTCGCCCACGGCGAGATCTTCATGATCGGGGGCTTCGTCGCGTTCGGGCTCTACGGCACATTGGGGCTCACCCCCGAGACCGGCGCCTTCGGGCTGATCGTCGGGTTGCTGGTGATCCTCATCATCTCCGCTCTGGCCAGCGGCAGCCTCAACACGATGATCGAACGCGTGGCCTACCGGCCGTTGCGCAACGCGCCGAAGCTGGCGCCGCTGATAACCGCGGTCGGCTTCTCCTTCATCCTCCAGAACGTCGGCATCCTGTGGCTGGGCGCCTCGCAGAAGAGCGTGCCCGACCTGCTCGGCTCGCAGTCCGAGCTGTTCAACGTCTTCGGCCTGTCGATCTCCCGTGGCGACCTGCTTGCGGTGGTTGCGACAGTGCCGCTTGTCGTCCTCCTCACCGCGTTCATCGGCCGCAGCCGGCTGGGGAAGGCCATGCGCGCGACCGCCCAAGACCCCGAGGCCGCTCGTCTGATGGGCATCAACGTGGACACCACCATCTCGCTCACCTTCCTGCTCGGTGGCCTGCTGGCGGGCGCTGCCGGTCTGATCAACACCCTCTACAACACCCAGGTCTGGTACTTCCAGGGCTTCCAGGCCGGCCTGCTCGCCTTTACCGCCGCGGTCATGGGCGGGATCGGGAACATCCGCGGCGCGGTGATCGGCGGTCTGATCATCGGCGTCATCCAGGGCATCTTCGACAACCGAATCGGCAACGAGTGGACCCCCGCGTTCGTGTTCGGCTACCTCGTGTTGATCATGGTCTTCCGGCCGCAGGGGCTGATCGGCGAGGAGACGCGGGAGGCAGGTTGAGCGGGCTGCGGGAGCTGCGCACCTCCAAGTGGGCGAATCCCCTGCTCGCGGGCACGGTGATCCTCGCCGCTGCGCTGTTCCCGTTCTTCGTCGGTCCGCTGGACTCGATCATGGACGACTCGATCCTGGTGTTGGCGTACGTGGTCATGGCCCTGGGCCTGAACCTCGTCGTCGGCTTCGCGGGCCTGCTCGACCTGGGGTTCGTGGCCTTCTACGCGTTCGGCCTGCTGGTCACCGGCTGGTGGGCCTCCGACCACTTCTCGGACGTGAACTCGAAGGCCAGCAGCCCCGGCATCCACATCGGGGTGGGCGAGTTCCCGCAGAGCCTCGCGGGGATCCACTTCAACTTCCTGCTTTTGGTGATCGGCGCGATCCTGATCTGCGCCATCGCCGGGGCGATCATCGGCCTGCCCACGCTGCGCCTGCGCGGGGACTACATCGCGATCGTGACCCTCGCCTTCGGGGAGATCATCGGTCGCGTGGCCCAGAACGGCGACGAGCTGACTCCGTTCGCCAACAACAAGCTCACGAACGGCCGCCAGTCGATCTCCCCTATCGACCAGATCGACCTCCCCTTCCTAGAGGAGTTCGATCAGGCCACCAACCTGAGACCGTACTTCTGGACCGTGCTCGCGCTCGCGCTGGTGGTGCTGTTCGTGAACTTCCGCCTGCGCGACTCCCGCCTGGGCCGGGCCTGGATCGCGCTGCGCGAGGACGAGGTCGCCGCGGCCAGCATGGGCGTCCCACTGGTGCGCACCAAGCTGCTGGCCTACGCGACGGGGGGAGCCTTCGGGGGGATCTCAGGCGCCTTCCTGGGGCCGTACCTCCAGAGCGTGAACGCCAACCAGTTCCAGTTCGGGTTCTCGATCTTCATCCTGGCCATGGTCATCCTCGGCGGCCTCGGGTCGATCTGGGGAGTGGTGCTGGGAGCGGTGCTGGTGGCCGCCATGAACGTGTTCGTGATCCCAGACGTGCTCGACGGCGGAGCGGTGCGCAGCGTGCTCGACTCGCTGGGCCTGGACTTCACCTTCAGCCAGGTCTCGTTCGGGGTCTTCGGCTTCATCCTCGTGCTCATGATGGTGCTGAGGCCGCAGGGCCTCATACCCGAGCGAAGACGCAAGCTCGAGTTCGCCGAGGTCACCGGCACCGATGAGACGCTGTACGAGGCGCGCGCATGAGCGACGGCAACGGCGCACCGCCGGCGCTGCTCGCGACCGATCACGTCGTAAAGGCCTTCGGCGGGCTGGTGGCGGTCAACGACGTCAGTTTCAGCGTCCCCCAGCGCTCGATCGTCTCGATCATCGGCCCCAACGGGGCGGGGAAGACCACCTTCTTCAACATGCTCACCGGGCTGTACAAGCCCACCCTCGGGACCATCTCCTTCGCGGACAAGGACATCACCGGCATGCGGCCGGACAAGATCACCGCGCTGGGCGTGGCGCGGACGTTCCAGAACATCCGGCTGTTCCCGACGATGTCCGCCGTCGAGAACGTGATGGTGGGCCAGCACGCCCGCATGCGCGCCGGGATCTTCGGCTCCGTCCTGCGCACCCCCCGCGT
>Ga0126307_10001596_pt1 | contig 14992 bp, 14 predicted proteins | sample Plot28_FD_89955 | JGI IMG/M metagenome (GOLD analysis project Ga0126307, IMG submission 89955) | Serpentine soil microbial communities from UC McLaughlin Reserve, CA, USA - Plot28 | ecosystem: Environmental > Terrestrial > Soil > Grasslands | place: USA: UC McLaughlin Reserve, Lake County... | reverse complement strand
GCGTCAACGTGGAGGTTGCGGACTAGAAGCCGTGGAGGAACTGAACGGCCTCTCCGACGCTGTTGTGATCGGGATCGTCGCCGCCCCGCATGGGGTGCGCGGTACCGTCAGGGTCAAACCTCCCGGATCAGGCCGGCATCTTCGAGAGGGTGTCGAGCCCGTCATAAAGGGGGAGCGGCGGCGGATACTCGTGGCGCGCGAGACGCCGAAGGGCTTTCTGGTGGACCTCGAAGGAGTTGGGGATCGCGACCTGGCTGCAAGCCTGCGCGGGGCTGAACTGCTCCTAAGTCGCGAGGAGTTGGACGCCCCGGAGGAAGAGGAATTCTACGTTGGGGACCTGGTGGGTCTTTCGGCCTACGATGGGGCGGGAACGTACATCGGGAAAGTGGCCGACTTATTCGAGACGCCTGCGCACGAGGTTTTGGTAGTGCGGGACGGCCCGGCTGTAGAGCATTACGTGCCCTTCACCTTCGAGCACGTCCCGACGGTGGACCTGAAGGGGGATCGCATAGTGATGAACCTACCCGAAGCCGACCTTCAATGAAGAGCATAGACGTTTTCTGCGTGTTCCCGGAGGCGGTAGAGGCTACCGTGCGTGTCGGGGTGGTCGGGCGAGCCATCGAGCGTGGGCTGGTCGCATTTCGTACGTTTGACCTACGGGAGTACTCGCCTGACGGAAGGATTGACGATGCTCCGTTTGGAGGGGGAGCGGGTATGGTGGTGCGTGTGGACGTAGTTGCCCGGGCCTTTGAGGAGGTCTATGGGGGTCAGGCGCGCGAGGTGCGAAAGGAGCGACGCGTGCTCGTCACGGAGCCCGGCGGGCGTAAGGTAGAGCAGGGGTACATAAGGGAGCTTGCGGCGGGGAAGGACCTTGCCGTCGTCTGTGGGCGGTACGGCGGGTTGGACGAGCGGGTACGTGTCGCTTTAGCGACGGAGGCGGTCTCTTTAGGCGACTTCGTGCTTTCGGGCGGAGAGATCGTGGCGGCGGCCCTCTCGGATGCGGTGGTACGACTTCTCGAAGGCGTACTCGGTAACTCAGAGAGTCTAGTTGGAGAGTCGTTCTCTGAGGAAGGTATCATCGGCCCGCCGCAGTACACGCGGCCCGCAGTGTGGGATGGAGAGGAAGTGCCGGCCGTGCTATTATCCGGCAACCACGCGAGTATAAGCGCCTGGCGGGAGAGAGAGGCCTTTAACAGGGCTGGGGCCAGGTCGAAGATGGTACCGCGGAATCAGAAAAAGGAACTTCCCGCGCCTGAAACTCTGAATACCACCCACGAGAGGAGACGAACGTGATCACGAACGGCACCATAGAGTCGGACGGCGCCAGATCGAACATCGCTGAGTTCAAGCCAGGGGATACGGTACGGGTTCAGTACCGGGTCGTCGAGGGCAACAGGGAGCGTATCCAGAATTTTGAGGGGCTTTGCATCGCTCGTAAGGGTGGAGGCATCAACGAGACCTTCACCGTTCGAAAAAACTCCTTTGGGGTCCCGGTGGAGCGCGTCTTCCCCTTACATTCGCCCAAGATAGCGGGGATAGACGTGGTCTCGCGGGGCGATGTTCGGCGGGCGAAGCTTTACTACATCCGCGACAAGGTTGGTAAGAAGGCCCGGGTCAAGAAGGCGAAGTAGTAGCGCGGGCCACAGCTTGGGTCGCGTTTCGTCGAGGGGGCGCCATTTTTCGAGCGACGCCCTCTACGCTTTCGATGCTGCGTGGGTGGCGGAGCGGCAAGGTCCTCTTTCGGGGGCGGACGAGGCCGGGCGCGGGGCTCTGGCCGGGCCGCTTGTGGCAGCGGCGGTCGTTTTGGGGGAAGATGAGATCTTAGGCCTAAACGACTCGAAGGCACTCGGGGAGCGACGCCGAGAGGAGCTGTACGGCAAGGTGATCGGGCGCGCCGGGGCGGTCTGCGTGGTCTCGATGTCTGCGTGGTGGATCGACCGCTATGGCGTCGGCGCCGCGAATAAGGAGGCCCTCTTACGCGTCCTCGAGGGCTTGCGCCCATACTCCGGCTGCTCTTTGGCGGATGGGAACTTGAGGCTCGGGCCCGACGTAGAGTCTTTGCCGCGGGCGGACCAAAAGAGCGCTACGGTTGCGGCGGCGAGCGTGGTGGCGAAGGTGCTGCGGGACGGGGTGATGCACACTATAGCCAATGCGCACCCTGAATACGGCTTCGAGCGCAACCGGGGATATGGGACGCCGGAACACCGGGTGTCTCTGAGGGAGGCCGGGCCGTGCCGGATACACCGTCTAAGTTATGCTGGGGTACTCAACTCAACCGGCGGCGCGCAATGGGTGAGCGGAGCGAGGCTTTAGCCCTAAGATACCTCTAGGGTGTCAGGATCGGGCTGTGCAGGTTGCCCGAGAATACTAGACCCGCAACCTAGTTGGAGAACCATTAAGTGCCGGAAGCCCGGTTGCCGAGAAGGCCTCTTCTAGGGTCGTGAATAGAGGCAGCTTAGAGAGCAACAGCGATTTTGGCTTTTAAGAGACGGTTCTTCTGTTCAGTGCACATAGATGTAATTACCATCACTAATGCATCAAAACTCATCGAGTTTGTCAAGTTTTGACACTTTGGTTTTGACCCGGCTTTTGACACACATAGTCGTGCGGAAAAACTGGGTTTTAATGGGGGAGAGGGGAGTGTGTCAAAAACGTTCGTTTTTGACACACTCCCCACGTTTGCTTGCCACGCTCTGGCTCCTTGCCCAGCACTTGGTAAGCCCGCCGTTTAGTTTAAGTCCATCCGATGATCATCAATATTATTCTGTTGATCACGTGGTCACGCTCTTCTACTCCCTTAAGGCGGTTATCTCGGTCAACAACTACAACAGCATCTAAGTCTAGCTTTTCCATTTTTCGCAGTGCTTTAACATTGTCATCTCCTATAGTGATCGTTTCCTTATGTACATTGCGATAATCGAATAGTTTGGCATGATTGTCATTTCGCTTTAGGATCGAGACAAAGTCGCAACCTATTTCCCTACGGCTGAGTAGCTGTCTAGCTGCCCAAGGTGTCATGTACGCAAACACCCGGTCATGCCTATTTAGAAAAACAATAAAGAGTTGCCTAACCTTACAACACCTACATATACGATTATGATAAAGAGATTTTGGAAGTTGATATTCCACCAAGCTGGTCACTACTTTCGAGATTCAACAGGATAATTTAAGCCGTCCACAATACGTGGAGTTCGTTTCTACTGCTTAAAGCAGATAAGCAGTTTATACGCCTGATTATTTAAGGAGAGCTAATACTTGGGTTCTCCTTTAGTGGCGTTTATAAGCCTTATTTGAGCTTACTGCTATCCTAAAAACGCTCGCCGAGGCTATAAGCGAGCTGGAGAAGCGTGAAAGCTTGGTTGCTACCTTCTACTTTTACGAAGGGCTTACCCTAAGCTTACCCTAATAAGAGATCAGAAAAGTTCTCGATCTAACCGAGGGGCGTACAAGCCAGATCCTTAGAGGAGCCGTGGACAAGCCGCGGGATCGCCTGCAGGTCTCCCCTTTGGTCTCCGGAGGGTCGGGGAGAGAGCTTAGGCTAAAGGACTCTAGAGCAGCCTAGAAGCCTGCTTCTCCCTGTGCTACCATCCGCCAAAGGTTTTGATCCACGCACGCCCGTCTAAGGGCCTACCGGCCCAGGTGGTGGTCCGCGGAAGTCTCACTCTAGAAGAGTTACCTGCAGCGGATTGCGAGGCGCGGGCGGAGGTTTAACCACCTAAAAGAAGGAGAGTTATGCAGAGCAGTGTAGAACAGGACATAGGGGTCAGGGAACTCCTGGAGGCTGGAGTTCACTTCGGACACCAGGCGCGTCGGTGGAACCCCAAGATGAAAAAGTATATCTTCGCCGAGAGGGCCGGCGTCCACATTATCGACCTCGACCAGACACTAGAGCTACTGAATCGAGCCCGGAGGTTCGCCAGAGAGGCGGCCGAGGCCGGGCGTGAAATTCTTTTCGTCGGCACCAAGAAGCAGGCCCAGTACACCGTGGCCGAACAGGCTATACGCTCGAGCCAGCCGTATGTTGTAGAGCGCTATATCGGCGGGATGCTCACGAACTTCCAGACCATCTATCCACGCATCCAGTACTTCAAGGGTCTCGCGCGAGATGTCGAGGAGACGCCTGAGGAGGCGAGGACGGGCCGGGAGTGGTACGCCAAGGAGCGCGAGTACCAGAAACTGAGGCGCAACTTTGCCGGCATAACCGAGATGGAGCGGCTGCCGGGAGCTGTTTTTGTGATCGATCCTAAAAAAGAAGAGCTCCTCGTCAAGGAGGCCAATCGTTTAAAGATTCCGGTCATAGCTTTGACCGATACCAACTGCGACCCGGATGTGGTTGATTACGTGGTCCCGGGCAACGACGATGCGATACGCTCGATCAACCTCATAAGCGGGCTTATCGCCGATGCGATCCTGGAGGGTCGGGGCGAAGAAGGCACCTCGCTCTCGGACGAGCGGTTCACGCCCCCAACGGTCGAGGAGACGCAAATCGTCGAAGAGGTGGTCACTACAAAGAGTATCTCCGAGGCTGCTGAAGAGGGTGGCGTCTCGGATGACGATACGCCAGGTTTAGCGGACCCCGAGGAATCTGCCGGCGAGATCTCGCCGGAGGAGGATCCGACCGTGAGCTATAGGGGTGCGCTTAATCGCCAGGAACGCCAGCGCGAGCGCGTAAGCGGTGACGCCCCCGGCGGACCTGAGACTGGCCGGGACATGACCGAGAAGGCCGAGGGTGTGCCTGGGGGCGGCGAGATGAGGCCCGGCGAGGCCTTGCGCGACGACGAAGCCGTACCAGAAGAGGCTGCTCCGGGCGGGTCCGGATTCGCGGAGCCGGGATCGGGCGAGCCCAAGACCGAACGGGCGGCGGCTTCGGGCCGGGAGGCGATAAAGAACGAGGTCGAAGGAAACGACGAGACTGAGGAAGGCTAAAGTTTTGGCGAGTACCATCGAGAAGATAAAGCAGCTTCGGGAGGAGACGGCCGCCGGCATGATGGATGTCAAGCGGGCTTTGGAGGAGTCTGGCGGCGACCTTGAAGGCGCCCGGCGTGTTCTGAAGGAGCGTGGACAGGCCATCGCGGCGAAAAAAAGCGCCCGTGAGACGCACGAGGGACTGATCGAGGCCTACATACACTTCAACGGCCGGGTTGGGGTCCTCGTCGAGGTGAACTGCGAGACGGACTTCGTGGCGCGTACGCCGGAGTTCAGGGAGTTCGCCCGTAACGTGGCTTTGCACGTGGCCTCTATGAATCCCATAACCGTCTCGCCGGAGGACATCCCAGAGGAGGTCTTCGCCGAGGAGCGTGCGATCGCCGAGAAGCAGGCCTCCGAGATGGGCAAACCGGAGAATATAACCCAGAAGATTGTCGAGGGCCGGATGGACAAGTTCGCCAAGGAGAAGGCCTTACTAACCCAACCGTATGTCAAAGAGCCGGACAAGACCGTGGGCGATCTGCTGCAGGAGACGATCCAGAGGGTTGGCGAGAACGTTGTCGTCCGCAGGTTCGTCCGCTACGAGCTCTAAGACGTAGATTAGGCGGAGAGTATGGAGGAAGCCGTCCCGTTAAGGGGAGAGAGGGCAGAGTACGTGGGGCTTGACTTGGGGCCCGTCAAGCGTGTCGTGCTCAAGCTTTCGGGGGAGAGCATGGCAGGCAATGGGGGCTACGGCATAGAACCCGGAAGTCTGGACGCCACGGTCAGCCAGGTGATGGAGGCGGTTGAGGCGGGCGCTGAGCTGGCGGTCGTCGTCGGCGGTGGAAACATCTTCCGCGGCTCGCAAGTCGCCGACGCTTTGGGGATAGAGAGCGCAACCGCCGACTATATGGCGATGCTCGGGACCGTCATAAACGCTCTGGCACTGCAGGCGGCGTTAGAGCGGCGTGGGATACCGACCCGCGTCCAGTCGGCGATCGAAATGCGCGAGGTCGCCGAGCCCTATATAAGGCGGCGTGCCATACGGCATCTAGAGAAAGGTCGGGTTGTTATCTTCGCAGCAGGTACCGGCAACCCGTTCTTCACTACCGATACCGGTGCCGCTTTACGCGCCCTGGAGATCGGGGCCGACACCCTTCTTATGGCTAAAAACCGGGTAGATGGGGTCTATGACAAAGACCCGCGCACCAACCCGGACGCGCGGCGCATAGAGCGGTTGACGTACATGGATCTGCTCTCCAAAAACCTCGCAGTTATGGACCATACGGCGGCTACGCTCTGTAGCGGGGGGCGTCTGCCCATAATCGTTTTCGATATACTAAAGCCCGGCAACCTGCGCGGGATCTTGAGAGGTGAACGGGTGGGTTCCCTGGTTTGGGGCGCGGTGGAGGGCGCCGAAAACGCGAGCGCGGACGGGGTCACGGACGGAGGAGGATAGGGAATGTCCGAGATGGTTGACCTAACAGTAGCCGAGCGCCGGATGCAAGGAGCTTTGGATTCGGTCCGTCGCGAGTTCTCTACTATTCGCACCGGAAGGGCCAACCCGTCGCTCCTAGATCGCGTCGAGGTCGAGGTCTACGGCACCAGGATGCCCATAAGGAGCGTGGCGAACGTGAGCGCTCCTGAACCCAGGCTTCTTGTAGTAACGCCGTTCGACCCCAACTCGATCAGGGCCATCGAGCGGGCGATCGAGAACTCGAACCTCGGCCTGAACCCCCAAAACGACGGCAAGCTTATCCGACTTCCTATCCCCGAGCTGACCGAGGAGCGCCGTAAGCAGCTGATCCGCCTCGCCCGTGGGATGGCGGAAGAGGGGCGCGTTGCGATCAGGAACATAAGGCGCGACGAGATGCGCGACCTTATAGAGCTTAAGAAGGAGGGGGAGATCTCCGAGGACGACGAGCGCCGGGCCGAGACCGAGCTCCAGGAGCTTACTAACTCTTACATAAAGCACATAGACGCTGCCCTCACGGATAAGGAAGCCGAGCTCCTCGAGGTTTGATGCTCTGCTAAACCCCGCCCGAAAAAAGATATCCATTTCTTCTCTTAAAGATCCTGGGGAGCGCTTTCTTGCCCCTTTGAATAAGGAGAAGCTCCCCCGGCATGTCGCCCTGATCATGGACGGCAACGGTCGCTGGGCTAAAGCGCGTTGGCTCCCCCGTGCCGCCGGCCACCGTGCGGGTGTAACAGTATTGACCCCGCTCCTGGAGACCGCGGGCGAGCTGGGCGTCGAGGCTCTCACCCTCTACGCCTTCTCGACGGAGAACTGGGCCCGTCCCGAGACCGAGGTGGATTCTCTTATGGCGCTGTTTCTCGAGACAGCGAAGGGTAAGGTCCCAGAGCTCAACGAACGCGGCGCCCGGCTGCGCTTCCTGGGCCGCCGGGGGCACCTGCCGCAGGCGGTACGATCGGCCATCGAGGAGGCCGAGAAGCTTACCAAGGACAACGACAAGCTCGACGTCTACGTGGCGCTCAACTACGGTGGTAGGGCGGAGATCGTGGACGCCGCCCGGCGCATGATAGAGGATGGCTTGAAACCCGAGGAGGTAGACGAGATCACCTTCGCCTCCTACCTCTACGCCCCCGAAATCCCCGAGGTGGATCTCGTGATCCGGACCAGCGGAGAGTTCAGGGTCTCTAATTTCCTGCTCTGGCAGATCGCCTACGCCGAGTTCTACGTCACCGATACGCTCTGGCCGGACTTCTCCCCGGAGGAGTTCCGCCAGGCTGTCGCCTCTTTTGCGAGCCGCGACCGACGCCGGGGCGGGGCCTAGGAGAAAGCAGACCGTGCTTAAGTGGCGCTTTGTCACCGCTCTTTTACTGGCACCCGTGGTCTTGGGCGCTATCGCGCTCGGCTTCTGGACGATACTAGCCGCTATCCTCGTCGCGGTCGCCCTCGCTGCCTACGAGCTCGCCCGCGCCCTCGAAATACCTTTTCCGGCGACCTTTGGCGCGGGGGCGCTTCCGATTTTGTTCTCGGTCCCTTCCGGCGCGAGTGGCGCTTTGGCCGGTGCGGTTTTGGTACTGCCGTGGACGCTTCTCTGGCTCACCGGTAGAGCCGAAACCTACACCTTAAAGGGCATCCTTGCCCTGCTCTTGATGGCGCTCTGGGTCGGCGTGCCCCTGGCGCATCTGGGCCTGCTCGAGGGGCTGCCCGGTGGCTTATTCCTCGTCCTCCTGGCCGTGGTGGGGCCTTGGATCTCCGATACCGGCGCTTATTTCATTGGGCGACTCTTCGGCCGCCATAAACTCTTCTCAACTCTAAGCCCTAAAAAGACCGTTGAAGGCGCCCTGGGAGGACTGCTTCTGACCATGATCATCGCAGGATTTTTGGCCCACGGGTTCTTAGGCTATGGCATCGCTGCCTCGGCGATGTTGGGGGCGGCTATCTCGACCTTCAGCCAGGCCGGAGACCTTTTCGAGTCTGCCCTGAAGCGCCTTTTAAACCTCAAGGACCTCGGCAACCTCCTCCCCGGACACGGCGGCATTCTGGACCGCATGGACAGCCTGCTCTTTAGTGCCCCCGCGGTATACTACCTATGCGTCATCTTCACGCCATGAACAATCCACCGTTATTATCCCCGTCCGCTTGAAACGCCGCCTCACCATATTAGGCTCCACGGGCAGCATAGGCCTGCAGGCCCTCGACGTCGTACGTTCTCACCCCGAACGCTTCGAGATAATAGGCCTCTCCGCTAACAAAGAGACCAAAACACTTGCAGAACAGGCCCGAGAATTCGAGCCCGCCTACGTCGCCCTCGAGTCCAGCGACGCAAACGCTCTCGAAAACCTGCAAGCCGAAAAGATCACTGGCCCCGGCGCTGCGGCTAAACTCGCCGAAGCCCCCGCTGACATCGTCCTCAACGGCATCGTCGGCTTCGCCGGCCTCGCTGCTACCGTAGCCTCCCTAAAATCCAACAACCCCGTCGCCCTAGCCAACAAAGAATCCCTGGTCACGGGTGGCGATTGGATTATGCAGCTCGCCGACAAGGCTGATAAATGCATAATACCCGTAGATTCGGAGCATTCGGCGATTTTTCAGTGTTTAGAGGGGAGAGCTGAGAATGAGGTGCGCGAGGTTCTGCTGACCGCTTCGGGTGGACCTTTCTTTGAACGCACAAAAGCGGAACTTACGACGGTGGGGCCGGAGGATGCGTTAAAGCACCCGACGTGGCGGATGGGGCCCAAGATCACGGTGGACTCCGCCACGATGATGAATAAGGGGCTCGAGGTTATAGAGGCCCACCACCTCTTCGGGATACCGTACGATGCGATACGCATCGTCGTGCATCGCCAATCAGTCGTGCACGGGGGCGTAACCTTCGAGGACGGGTCGGCGATCCTGCACGCGGCACTCCCAGATATGCGGGTTCCGATCTCCTACGGCCTCCTCTACCCCGAAAGGGGGGACGTGAAGGTAGAACCGGTCGGCTTTAAAGACGCCTCTTGGACCTTCCAGGAGCCAAGGAACGACGTCTTCCGGTGCCTGCCGCTCGCCGTGGAAGCCGGGCGGGCCGGTGGCGCCTACCCAGTGGCGCTCAACGCCGCAAACGAGGTCGCTGTGGGGGCCTTCCTTGACCGTCGGATAAAATTTATACAGATAGCTGAAGTCGTCGAGGAGGTTCTGGAAGCTGTGCCTCAACAGTCCGGCGCAATGGAGAGCATGGAAGCCATAGAAGCAGTCGACCGCTGGAGCCGCCAAGAAGCAAACAACGCCGTACAAAGGGCGCGATGACCATCCTAGTAGCCATAGTCGGGCTGTCCGCGCTCATCGTCGTCCACGAGCTCGGACACATGCTTGTTGCAAAGGCTATGGGCGTCAAGGTTACCGAGTTTGGCGTCGGCTTCGGACCACCACTCCTCAAAAAGAAAATAGGCAAAACCCTCTATTCTTTGCGCATAATACTATTAGGCGGGTTTGTGAAGATGGCGGGGATGAACGATAAGGAGGAGGGGCCAGAGAGCTACAACTCGAAGACTGCCTGGCGCCGAGCGCTCATCATCTTTGCGGGGCCTTTTGCGAACCTCTTGACGGCGGTTTTGATCTTTGCGGTGGTGTTTATGGGCATCTCTGTACCGACAACGGAGATCGAGACTGTAGTGCCTGAGTCCCTTGCTGCGGACGTTGGCCTGAAAGAAGGGGATCGCATAGTCGCCGTTGGTGGAGAGGACGTCGCGAGCTGGAGGCAATTCCAGGAGGCTATAGGCGATAAGCGGCCGGGGGATGAGGTAGAGTTAGTTGTTGAGCGTGACGGGGAGTTGCGGGAGTACTCGGGGGCGTTGACCGCTGATGAGCGGGATCCGGAGCGGGCGCTCGTCGGTGTGAAGCCCAAAGCGTCCGAGGAGAACTACGGGCTTTTAGAGGGCCTCTGGCTTGGGACCGAGCAAACCGGGCGTCTCATCGGGCTCTTAGGGTGGTTTTTCGGGCAGCTTGTGACCGGCGAGGTCGACCTCTACGACTCCGTCTCGAGCCCCATAGGCGTCGTAGGAGTTTCGAGCGATGTTGCTTCACAAGGGACGTCGAGCTTCGTACAGCTTTTAGCCTTGATCAGCGTAAACCTCGCCGTTTTCAACCTGCTCCCTATACTGCCACTCGACGGGGGGCATCTGTTCTTCATCGCGGCTGAAAAGGTCTTGCGGCGGCCGGTAAGCGCCGAGACGATCGGCAGGGTCGCCGCTGTCGGGATCGCGCTCATTTTGATGCTCTTTGTGTTCTCAACCTACGCGGACCTTAGTAAAATCTTTACAGGACAGCCCTTTATCCCCGCACCCTAACCCTGGGAGAGTGATGACGGAGGCAGCGGTACAGGAACGTCCCATCACCAGCCGGCAGATTATCGTCGGCGACGTGCCTATAGGTGGCGGCGCCCAGATAGCCGTCCAGTCCATGACTAACACCCAGACCCACGACGTCGAGGCGACGGTCCAGCAGGTCTACGACCTCAACGCCGCCGGCGCCGACTTGGTGCGCGTCTCCGTAAACGGCTCGAAGGCCTTAAAGGGCTTTAAGGAGATCCTCTGGCGCTCCCCGATCCCGCTCATCGCCGACATACACTTCGACTACCGGATGGCTCTGGGCGCTGCCGATGCGGGTGCCGCCTGTGTGCGCATCAACCCCGGCAACATCGGCGGCGACGGCCGCTACAAGGCTGTCATCGAGAAGTGTATGGAGACCGGGGTCGCGATGAGGATAGGTGTCAACTCGGGCTCTGTTGAGAAGCGCTTCTGGGACCTCCCCAAAGCCAAGGCGCTCGTGGCGAGCGCGCTACACAAGGTCGAAATCGCCGAAAGTATGGGCTTTACGAACTTCAAAGTCTCCTTAAAGGCCAGCCACGTCCCCGTTATGGTCGAGGCCAACAAGGAGTTCCGCAAGTACTCCGACGCTCCCTTGCACCTCGGCGTGACCGAAGCCGGGACCAGGCTCCCCGGCGCCATAAAAAGCGCTGCTGCTTTAGGTCAGCTTCTGCCGTATGGTATCGGGGATACTATAAGGATCTCGCTCGCTGAGGACCCGGTTGAGGAGATACCGGTCGCATATGGGATCCTCTCGGCCCTTAACCTGAGACACCGCGGCCCCAACGTCATCGCCTGCCCCAGCTGCGCCCGCACCCTTGGCTTCGACGTGATAGGGATGGCATCTCAAGTCGAAGAGAAGCTAAAGCGCTACGAGGACCACTTCACCGTCGCCGTGATGGGCTGCATCGTCAACGGCCCCGGCGAAGCACGCGACGCCGACTACGGTGTCGCTGGCGGCAAGGACGACGGCGTTATCTTCGCTAGAGGTCGCTCCTTGCGCAAGGTGCACCGTGACGAGATCTTCGACGCCCTCTTCGAGGAGATTGAGAAGGACGGAAGAAAGTAGCATCCGACGAGAATCTTTTTTCTCAGAAACTAAACGCCGAGTTGTTTAGTCTCGAACATGTAACAGAACCGGCTATAATAACAGTCTTTTGAGGGCGGAGAACTGTAGGCCTCCGAGCCTTGTAACCCACATACTCTACTGTATAATTATTGTGCTGGAGCAAGGGGTCTTTAGAGACCCGTTGCTTTTTTAACGTCTCGAAGCGGTAAGGAGCGATAAAACGGCAAGGTTGGAGAGACTAACGGAGGTTGTGGAGGGCGCCCTCCCGGAAGGAGCGGAGCTCGTAGAGGCTCGCTTCTCAGGCGGGCCTCTTCTCACGCTGCTCGTGGACCGGAGGGAGGGGCCTGTGGACCACGAGTTTTGTGCGCGGGTGATCTCCACTATCTCCCCAGCTTTGGACGACGAGGGCTACAACGGCCTCATTGAGGTCTCTTCGCCAGGGATAGAGCGTCCTTTAACGAGACCTTCACACTTCGAGCGCTTCGTCGGGCGCGAGGCAAAGGTGCGTACCTTTGAGCCGATAGACGGCCGACGAAACTTTACTGGGAGCATAGAACGGGTGGGTGAGACAGGCTTCGTACTAAAACTCTCGGAGGGTGCTGAGAAGTTGGAGCTGCCGTTCGGCTCCGTCGCGCGGGCGCACCTCAAGGAGGACATATAAACAATATGAATACAGCTTTATTATCTGCGTTACATGAGATCGAGGTAGACAAGGGCATCCCCTTTGAGACCGTGAAGAGCGTCTTGGAGGAGTCTTTGCTCGCCGCTTACGAGAACCGCGAAGGGGCGGTGGAGGGGGCTGAGGTGGTTCTCGACCGGGAGACCGGGGATTTGCGCGTCATGAAGGACGGGGAGGATATAACGCCTCACGACTTTACCCGTATTGCGGCGCAGGTGATGCGCCAGACCTTCTACCAGCGCCTAAATGAGGTGCACAATGCGCAGCTACTCGACGAATACGGCGGACGCATGGGTGAGATCGTGACCGGCATCGTCCAACAGTCGCACCGGCGGATGACGCTGGTAGACCTAGGTAGGGTCGAGGCGCTGTTGCCGGCGAGCGAGCAGGTGCCGGGCGAACGCTACGAGAACGGACAGCGCCTCAAGTGCTACCTGCTGGAGATCCGGGAACCTGGTAGGGGGCCGAACCTCACGGTGAGCAGGCGGCACGAGGGCCTCTTGAAGGGCCTTTTCGAGCTCGAGGTGCCGGAGATACAGGATGGGTTGGTGGAGATAAAGGCCGTCGCGAGGGAGGCGGGCTTACGCTCAAAGGTTGCCGTGTGGTCGAAGGAGCAGGGGATAGACCCGGTCGGCGCCTGCGTAGGGCCGCGGGGGAGCCGGGTGCGCGCAGTGGTCTCCGAGCTAAGGAACGAGAAGATAGACATTATCCAGTGGGATCCAGATCCCGCGCGATTTATCGCCAAAGCCCTCTCACCGGCGCGCGTCAGGGAGGTCTACCTGGACGAGGACGAGAGGCAGGCCGAGGTTATCGTGCCAGACGACCAGCTTAGTCTGGCGATCGGCCGGGAGGGCCAGAACGCTAGGCTTGCCGTCAAGCTTACCGACTGGAAGATAGACATAAAGCCTGAGAGTCAAGCCGTCGAGTTCGAGGAGGAGCTCGAGGAGGACTGGGACCTCGAAGAGGACTCGGCGATGAATCGCTGCCGAGCCGTCCTCGCCAATGGTCGGAGGTGTCCGAACACGGCGCTGGCGGGGTCTTTGTTCTGCGGTATACCTTCGCACCAGGCTCAGGCTGCGGAGTTCGAGGGCTTGGTAGAGGGTTCTTAGGGGGTTTTAGATGGCCAAGAAGCGCGTATACGAGATAGCCCGCGAGCTGTCGCTGGGCACGAAGGAAGTTATAGAACGCTTGCAGGATGCGGGCGTCGAGGTAAACAATCACTTCGCCGTGGTGGAGGACTCCGTTTACGAGCGGGTCTTCGGCGACGGCGGAACAACCACCCCCGATGGAGCGCCGAACGGACGAGCCGAGACCTCGACGTCGCCCGTCCCTCAACCTGCTGAGCGGCGAGGGAGTCGTGAGAAGGGTGGCCGCAAACGACGTCGGGTAGTGATAGACGCGAGCGCCACAAATAGGGGACCACGCCCTGCCGTAGCCGAGGCGGCGCCAAAAGAGACGCCTCGGACGCCTGAGGAGGCACCCCAGGCGAGGTCGGAGGAGGAGAAGACGGCGGTTAGAGTCGAGCCGGGGGCGACAGTCAAGGACCTGGCGGATGCTTTAGGCGTGCCGCCCACACAAGTCATCAAGATCTTGATGTCCTTGGGCGAGATGAAGACCGTAACGCAGACACTCTCGACCGAGGAGATAGAGCTCATCGCCGAAGAGATGAGGGTGGAGGTCGAGATCGGGGCCACCGAAGAGCCCGCTCCGGAAGAGCTTGTCGAAGACGCACCGGAGGACCTCGTCGAGAAGCCGCCGGTCGTGACGGTGATGGGGCACGTGGACCACGGGAAGACGAGCCTCCTCGACCGGATTCGCAGATCAAACGTCCAGAGCGGCGAGGCTGGAGGCATCACCCAGCACATCGGCGCTTACCAGGTCAAGAGCGGGGACAAGAGGATCACGTTTATAGATACTCCGGGTCACGAGGCATTCACCGAGATGCGGGCCCGCGGCGCGCGCGTCACAGACGTCGTCGTTCTCGTTGTAGCCGCCGACGATGGTGTTATGCCTCAGACCGAAGAGGCCATAGAGCACGCCAGGGCCGCCGGCGTGCCTCTAGTCGTTGCGCTCAACAAGATCGACGTTCCAAACGCCAATCCCGATAGGGTTTTGGGGCAGCTCTCGGAGAGGGGGCTCGTGCCGGAGACCTACGGCGGAGAGACGGTGACGGTGCCGGTCTCGGCTAAGACCGGCGAGGGGATAGACGAGCTCTTAGAGAACATCCTCGTTGTCGCTGAGCTTGAGGAGCTAAAGGCCAATCCCAGGGCTCTAGCGAGCGGGTACGTTGTCGAGAGCGAACGGGATCCAGGCCGGGGCCCGGTGGCAACCCTTCTCGTGACCCGCGGCACGCTTCACAAGGGGGATGTCGTGCTCGCGGGGACGGCCTACGGGCGCGTGCGGGCGATGCTCGACTATAAGGGTAAGCAGATCAAGGACGCAGGACCTGGAAGCCCCGTGGAGATACTGGGCCTCTCGGGCGTCCCCGAGGCGGGCACCCGTTTCGAGGTCATGGACCACGAGCG
>Ga0126307_10001594_pt1 | contig 14996 bp, 12 predicted proteins | sample Plot28_FD_89955 | JGI IMG/M metagenome (GOLD analysis project Ga0126307, IMG submission 89955) | Serpentine soil microbial communities from UC McLaughlin Reserve, CA, USA - Plot28 | ecosystem: Environmental > Terrestrial > Soil > Grasslands | place: USA: UC McLaughlin Reserve, Lake County... | reverse complement strand
GATCCTCGACGACTACTACCCGCCGCCCACGGCCGGCCTCGTCGCCTGCGACAAGAACGGCCGGATCCTGGCCGCCGGCCGCGGTGTCTTCGAGCTGACGGGTTACGGCGACAAGGAGCTGATGGGCAGGGACGTCGTCGAGGCGTTCGGGCTCGAGGGCTTCGAGGCCGGGAAGAACCCGATCGCGTTCGCGCTCGAGTGGGGCGTCCGCCGGCTCGGCGAGCAGCTCGAGTTGCGTTCACGCGCAGGTCAGGTCAAGCCCGTCACCGCGGACGTCTTCCCCGCTTACGACGAGGACGGCGGCGTCCTCGTCGCGCTCTCCTCGCGGAGCTAACTCCTACGGCAGGAAGCTCGCCACCTGCCCCCAGGTGACCGCGGCCAGCCTGGTCTGCCCGGTCACCGAGGGATGGAAGTAGTCGCGCGTCGTGACGTCACTGCGCGTGAAGGCCGTGTTGAAGACGGCATTCGAGTCGAAGCGGCAGCGCGCGTACCAGGCGCAGACCTCCGCGAGCACCGTGTTGTAGTCGATGTTCCGCTGCCGGACGCGAGCGCGGCGCGCCACGTCGCCGGCGAGGTTCGAGAACGGATAGGCGAGCATCGATTGGCAGATTCCCGCGATCGCCCAGACCGAGTTCGCAGCGAGGTCGTACCGGTAGAGCGAGAAGAGCTGGTGGATGTCCGGAATGCTCGAGACGAAGACGCGGGCGTTGGGCAGGCCCGCCGCCAGCGACGCCATCGCGGCGGCGAACAGATCGCGGAAGACGCTGACGGGCGTCATCCCCGCCTCGCTGGACGCACAGACGTCGTTCGCGCCCATCAGGATCGTCACGTACTGCGCTCCGCGGCCGATCACGCCCTGCACCTGCCCCGCGAGATCGGCCATGTCGGCTCCGGAGGCGGCGTGGTTGTACGAACGGCCGGTGATGCCCACGTTGACCGATTGGATCCGGCGGTAGTGCGAGTAGCTCGAGCTCCCGGTCGTCCACGACGCCGAAGGACAGTCGACGTAGGGGAACCAGCAGTCGTTGAACGCGCGGGTGATCGAGTCGCCCGTCGAGGCGATCGAATTGGGATAGGCCGCGTGCGCGGACGCGGTCAGCGTCAGCCCCAGCGCGGTCGCGAGCAGCAGCAGGCGAACCTTCATCGTCCCCTCCTCGGTGGTGGCGGCGAGTGGATCCTGCCACCAGCCGCCGGCTCTGTCCAGACGCGCGCCGAGGGACACAGGTCGGTCAGCACGCACTCCTCGCAGCGCGGCCGGCGCGCCTCGCAGATCCTGCGCCCGTGCCAGATCAGCAGGTGCGGGAAGCGGCCCCAGTCCCCGCGCGGGACGAGCTTCGCCAGGTCGCGCTCGATCTTCACCGGATCCTCCTGCTTCGTCAGGCCGAGCCGCTGCGAGAGTCGACGCACGTGCGTGTCGACGACGACGCCCTGCGGGTCACCGAGCTCGGCCGCGACCACGTTGGCCGTCTTCCGCGCCACGCCGGGCAGCCGCAGCAGCTCGTCGACCTTCCGCGGTACGTCGCCGCCGAAGTCGTCGAGGAGCACGGCCATCGCGCCCTGGATCGACTTCGCCTTCTGCCGGAAGAAGCCGGTGGCGTAGATGTCCCGCTCGAGCTCCTCCCGCGCGACGGCGAGGTAGTCCTCCGGACGCCGGTACTTCTCGAAGAGCGTCTTCGTGACCCGGTTGACGTTGACGTCGGTCGTCTGCGCGGAGAGCATCACCGAGATCAGCAGCTCCAGCGGGCTCCGGAACTCGAGCGCGATCCTTGCGTCGGCGTGCTCGTCCGCGAGGCGCTCGATGATGGGGTTGATCCGGTCGCGCCGGCGGCCGACCGCCCGGCGCGCCTCGCCGACGAAGCTACGTGGCAATGCTCTCGAAGTAGGCAGACACCTCGTCCGGATCCTCCGGCTCGAGCAGCCAGCCCGCCATTTGCTCCGCGCTGGGATAGCTCGTCGTGCGGATCACGGCCGCAGCGGCGTCGACGGCGTACGGCGTGGAGCGAAATTCGACCTCGCCACCTTCGAGCAGCGTCCAGAACGCGCCCTGACGACCCTCGTACGGCATGCCGACGCTGCCCGCGTTGACGAAACGGGTCCCGTCCACGACACGCTCGAACTGAACGTGCGTGTGCCCGCCGACGACGACCCGCTCCTCGACACCCTCGAGCGCGGCCCGGAAGCGCTCGTCGGGCGAGACCCGGGTCAGGATCTCGTCGTCGTCTCGCGGCGAGCCGTGGCAGTAGAGGACGCCGTCGAGCGAGACCGCCAGGGGCAGCGTCCGCAGAAACTCGTGGGCGGGCTCGTCGAGCTGCGCAGAGAGCCACTCCCAGGTGCCCTCCGGCGCCCGCGGCGAGTAACGATCGGCATTCCCGCGAACGAACACGGCCTCGACCTCGCGCAGGCGGTCGAGGCTCTCCTGCGGAAATGGGCCTGCGACGACGTCGCCGCCGCAGACGATTCGGTCGACGTCCAGCGAGCGCAGCTCCGCGAGCACCGCCTCGAGCGCGGGCAGGTTGCCGTGCACGTCGCAGAGCGCCGCGACCCGCATCTATCCCGCCGCCGCCAGTGCCGCCGGCCGACTTGGACCGCCGCGTAGCCGCGTGCCCGCGCAGACGACGTCGAGCGCCGGGCAGCCGGCGCACGTGAACTCGCTCGGCGTCGGCCGAAACTCGCCGGCCCGGATCCGGCCGATCGCCTCCGACAGCTCTGCCTCGAGCTCGCCCGCTTCCGTGCGCGCGAACATGGTCGAGACGACGGCGTCGGGCCGCTCGAGGAAGTGGTAGACGACCTCGACCTCCTCCGCGCCCGCCCGGAAGCACGCGAGCGCGTAGACGAGACGCTGCAGCCGGTAGTCGGCCTCGACGATCTCCTCCGGTGTGCCCTCCGCGAGCGAGTTCGTCTTGTAGTCGAGTACGAGGGCGCGCGTGCCGTCGACGTGGAGCACGTCGAGCCGGCCGTTCAGGAGGACGCCGTCGTGCTCGAACGCGAAGGGCCGCTCGGGCCGGGCGCCGTCGAGGGTCGCGATCCGCCGCGCCAGGTCGGAGCCGCAGTAGCAGTCGACGAAGCCGGCGATCCGCTCCAGCTCCTCGTCGGTCACGGCCGGGTACCACGCGCATACCTGCTCGACATCGGGCACCGCGGGCGCCCCGAGGTCGACCAGCTCCAGCAGCCGGTGCACGGCGTCGCCGATCTCGGTCGCGACGAGGCTTGTCTGCCCCGCCAGGGTGCCGTGCGCGCGAGCGGGCCGCATCCCCGCGACCCGTTCGGCGTAGTAGCGGTAGGAGCAGCGCTCGAAGAGGGCGAGCGCGCTGTACGAGAGCTGGCGGACGTCGTGCAGCGGCGGCTCCGGCAGCGCCTGGATCGGTGCGAGCGCGGGTGCGAGCGGCGGCAGCTTCGGCTCGGCGCCTGCCGCGAACAGCGCCAGCTGCCCTGTCGTGTCGTCGATCACGGCGGGGACGGGCTCGGAGACGCGGGGATCGACCGGCGCCGGTGTGCGATCGACGCGCACGAGCACCCGTGCCCCCTTCCGCTCCAGCTCGAGCGGCTGCTCGCCTACGGTCGTCAACTCCGCGAGGCAGTCCAGCCGTCCGAGCACCCAGCCGATCGGCGTCCGGTCGCCGGCCTTCCGTTCGGAGTCGATCGATCCCGAGACGATGAGGCGGTCGATCGCGCGGGTCATCGCGACGTAGTAGAGGCGCAGCCGCTCGGCCTCGTCCTCGGCCGCGCGCGCCTCCTTGACCCGGTCGTAGTCGAGCACGCCGTGCCGGCGGCCGGTGACGGGGTCGGCGACGCGGAAGCCGAAGCGGCCGTCGGCGAGGCAGAGGATCTCGTCGCCGGAGGGAGCGTTCCGGTCGCGGCCCGCGTCGGCGACGACCACGACCTTGAACTCGAGCCCCTTCGCGGCGTGGATCGTCAGCAGGCGGACGGCGTCCGCGCCCTCCTCCTCCGCGACCGCGTCCCGCTCGGCGGCGCCCACGGCCTCCTGCTCCTCGACGAAGCGAACGAAGCCCTCCACGTCCGGGCCGCGCAGCTCCTCGTACGAGCGCGCGAGCCGCGCGAGCTTGCGCAGGTTTGCGTAGCGGCGGCGGCCGTCCCACTGCGCGAGGACGGCGAGGTCGTAGTCGTGGTCGGCCACGATCCGTTCGCAGAGCCGTTCGAGCGAGAGCCGCGGCGCCGCGTCGGTGAGGCGGTCGTAGCGCTGCCGGAACGCACGGAGGAGGCGGATGTCGTCCTCTTCCAGATCGGCGGGCAGCCCCCGCTCGACCCCGGTGAAAATCGGCCCGCGCGCGGCGCGACGGATCAGGAGCAGTCCATCGTTCGAGACGCCGACGAATGGCGATGCGAGCACGCTCACGAGCGCCTCGTCGTCGTAGCGGTTCTGGAGCAGGCGGAGGTACGAGAGCAGGTCGACCACCTGCTGTTGGCCGAAGTACCCTCGCCCGGTGGCCCGGTAGGTCGACAGACCGGCCTCGCGCAGCTCCTCCTCGTACCACTCCGCGTCGGTGCCGGCGGCGAAGAGAAGGACGATCTCGCCGGCGGTCGCGGCGCCGCTGTCCACGAGCTCCTTCACCCGCCGGGCGACGTTCCGCGCCTCGGCGCGCCGCCAGTGCACGCCCGTTCCGGCGTACGCCGCCTTGTCGGTCACGAGCAGCTCGACCGGGGTGCCGAAGACGGGGTCGGGGAACTCGCCCGACGCCGCCAGCGGCTGGAATTCCGCTCCGAACTCGGCGCCGAAGAGGTGGTTGACGACGGCGAGCACCTCCGGCCGCGAGCGGTAGTTGCGCGTCAGCGGCAGCAATGTCTCCGCCCCCTCCCGCCGCTCCCGGAAGACCTGCACGTCCGCGTGGCGGAACCCGTAGATCGACTGGAACTCGTCGCCGACGAAGAACCGCTCCGTGTGCAGGCCCGTCAGGAGGTCGATGAGCTCGCACTGCAGCCGGTTCGTGTCCTGGAACTCGTCGACCATGATCGAGCGAAAGCGGAGCTGCTCGCGCTCGCGCAACGCCGCGTCGTCCCGGAGCAGATCGCGGGCGCGCAGCTGTAGATCCTCGAAGTCGAGCGCCGACTCGCGGTCCTTGGCCACCGCGTACTGGGCCGCGAAGCCGTCGAGCAGCTCCTGCAGCAGCTCGCGGTCCTGGAGCGCCAGCTCGTCGAGCGCCGCCTGCTCGACCGCCCTCCGCGCCTCCTCGTAGGTCGCCGCCCGCTCGCCTCGGGCCCGCAGTCCGCCGAGGTCGAGCAGCCGCTCCGGTGTCCGCTCCACCTCGGCGAGCGAGACGGCCTGCGCCGCGGCGGTGCGTGCCGCATCGGTCGCCTCGGGATCAGCGGCGAGCGCGCGGGCGGCCGAGGCGAGGTCGTCGAGCTGGACGCCGAGATCGGCCCGCTCGCCCAGCTCGAGCTCGAGCTCGCGGCCCGCCGAGCGGAGCGTCTCGTAGACGGACGTCAGCATTCGGCGCAGGCCGGAGGCGCCGTACGTCGCCAGCAGCTTGAGCCGGTCGGTGTCCTCGCCCGCGCAGAACTCGTTCAGCGCCGCCTCGAAGGACTCGCCGCGGACGACGCGACCCTGGCTGTCGTCGAGGATCCGGAAGCGTGGATCGAGCCCGGCGGCGAAGGGATGTGATTTCAGCAGCCGCAGACAGAAGCCGTGGATGGTCGAGATCCAGGCGCCGTCGAGCGACCGCGCGAGGTCGTGTCGTCCGAGCTCGTGCAGGCGTGCGCGGATCCGACCCTTCAGCTCGCCGGCCGCGCGCTCGGTGTAGGTGATCACGAGCATCGACTCGACATCGATCCCGCGCTCGCACACCGCCTCGACGAAGCGCTCGACGAGCACGGTCGTCTTGCCGGTTCCCGCGCCCGCGGAGACGAAGACCTGCCCGCGCGCCGCGATCGCCGCGGCCTGCTGCTCGTTCGAGGGGACGCCGCCGCCGCTCATGCCCGCCTGATCCGGCACATTCGCCAGAGGTCGCACCAGGCCGGACATCCGTCCGTGCCCTTCGGGTCGTGGAGCACGTCGCCGCTCCTGATCCTGCGGGCGAGGCCCCGCGCGAGCTCGCGGGCGCCCTCGACCTGGGCCCAGAACGCGTCCTCGTCGAGGTAGTCGTTGGCGACGAACCCGGGCAGGACGTCGTCCCTCGCGTCGCTGCGAAGGAGCCCGCGCGCGCGCCGCTCGCCGGCCAGCGGCCGGTAGAGGCCGCCGAGCGGCTCGATCCCGACCAGGTCGCGGAGCACCAGCATGTAGAGCGGGATCTGAAGCCGGAGCTCCTTCTCGATCTCTGCCGCCGAGTGGCCGGTACGACCCGACTTGTAGTCCTGGACGATCCCGCGCGCGCTGGCGGGATCGACGTCGATCCGGTCGATCTTCCCGGAGAGCGTGATCCCGTCGCCGAGGTCGAGGCCGCGTTGCAGTTCCGGCGCCGACCGCTCCGAGCCGAAACCGACCTCGAACCTGCGCGGCACGAGCGGCAGCGGCGATTTCGCCTCGTCGCGCACGAGCTGCTCGAGATCGCGGCGGAGGCTCTGCTCGAGCTCGCGGCGCTCGAGCTCCGTCATCTCCATCTTCACGCCTTGCAGTGCACCGTCCAAGCACTCGCCGAGGAAGGCGATCGCCTCGTCGAGCCGCTCCTCGACGACGCGGTCGCTCCCGATCGCGCGCGGCAGGCCCGCGTAGAATCGGTGCAGCGTCGTGTGCGCGACCGACCCGCGCAGCATCGCGTCGACCTTGCGGTCGATCTGCCGGGGCGAGATCAGACGCTCGAAGAACCAGGCGGAGGAGCAGTCGGCGAAACGCTCCAGCTCGGTGACGTTGAAGGGCGTCTTCGCCGCGAGCTCCGCGAGCACGCGCGGGTGCCGCAGCCGCGTCTCGCGCGTGAACGCGCCGCGTGCCCGCCGCAGGCGCCGCTCCCACCCGTTGGCGTTGGCGATCGCCTCTGCGTCCCCGGGCTGGTGGGCGGCGAGCAGCGCGAGGGCGCGCAGTCGCTCGCGCTCGGTCGGCGCGGCCTCGAGCTCCCACGTCAGCTGCGAAAGCGGCCGGCGCCGCGTCGCCCGCCGGACCTCCTCCGGGTCGAAGAGCGCCGCGATCTCGTCCCAGAAGGGACTTGGCTCGCGCGGGCTGCCCTCGTCGGTGGCAGCCTCCCGCACCAGCGTCAGCCGCCTCGCCGCCCGGGTGCAGGCCGTGTAGAAGAGGTATCGCTCGCGCTCGACCGGATCGGGGCGCGTCAGCCGTGCTCCGGCACGGCGATCCAGCTCACTCCGGGCGTCGTCCTCGAGGAACGGCGACGGGTTCGACCGGCGTGGGAGCGTCCCCTCCTCGAGCCCGAGCAGGTAGACGGCCTCGAATCGCCGCGTGCGGACGCGGGCGAGGTCGAGGACTGCGACGCGGCCATGCTCTCCGGCGGATCCGAGCCGCACCTCGGCGTGCTCGAGCCCGGAGACGATCTCGTCGACGCCGAGGTCGCCGCCGAGCGCGCGCCAGCCTTCGAGCTCGTCGAGGAGGCGTGTCAGCGCGTCGTAGGCACGGAGGTCGGCGCGACTCCCCTCTCCGACCGGGGGCGCGTCCAGCCCGTGCGCGTGGCGAAGCATCGACGCCGCGATCCCGCGTACCGCCTCGAGTGGCCCCGGCGCGCCGCGCAGAGCGTCGAGCGGCGGCAGCGGTTGTCCGTCGCGGAGCCGAATCGTCTCCTCCTCGACGGTGTCGCGCGCAGAGACACCGCGACCGCGCAGCCGCCCCTCGAGGAAGTCGACGTTCGCGCGAGCGAAGCCCGAGTAGGGGGTGCGGAGAAAGGCGTACAGGTCGCGCCGGCCGCCCTGCTGCCACTCGAAGCGCAGCAGCGAGAGGAGCGCCTGACCATAAGCCGTCTGGCCGAGCCGGATACGACCCTCGACGGCGAACGGGATCCCGAGCGTGCCGAAAACCGTCTCGAGCGGAGCGCGCCAGCGCTCGACCGCAGGAACGACGAGGGCGACCTGGTGCAGCGGGATGCCATCGGCGGCGAGCTCCCTGACCGACTCTGCGACGAGCTCGAGCGATCCACGTGCGCCGGCGCCCTCGAAGAAGCGGACGGCGCCGTCGAGCGGCGGGCCCTCCGGCGCGGCGTCGGCGAACAGGTGACGCTCGAGGTGTGCCAGCGCCGCATGGCCGTACTCGCCGGCGCGCGCCGGGAGCTCCTCGATCCCCCCGGCTGCAAGCGCGGCGAGATCCTCCTGCGTCTTCCGTAGCGACGCGAAGGCCGGACGGCCGGGCTCGTAGGGCATCGACACGGTCACCTCGGTGCGTGCGGAGAGCGCCTCGAGCAGGCCCCACTCGGCGCCGGTCAGGTCCTCGAAGCCGTACGCGAAGACCGGCCGCCCGTCCCAGGCGTCGAGGTCGGTGCGCAGGCGCTCGACCGCCCTGCGGCGCAGCAGGTCGCGGTCCCAGAGCCCGAACCGGTCGAGCTCCTCGTGGTACGCGGCGTAGAGGAGCGCCAGGTCGCCGTCGAGCTGCCCCGGGTCGAGCAGCCCCGACTCGAGCTCCCCGAGCACTGCGAGCAACGAGTCTGCGAAGCCGGCGAACCGCGCCGAGCGGCCCAGACCGTTCAGCGCCGTCCGCGCAAGGACGCGCCGCGCGACGAGCGCGCGCTGGGCGTCGCTCGTGACCGGCAGCGCGTCGGCGGCGCCGAGGGCGAGCTCGCGGAAGACGTCGTCGAACGTGCCGATCGAGCCGGCGAGCAGCGCGCCGGAGCGCTGCAGGAGGTCGCGCTCGATCCGCTCGACGTCCGCCCGGTTCGGCACGATGAGAACCGGGTCGCGGTGGATCGCCTCGAGGTAGCCCTCGAGGAGACGCGCGATCTTGCCGGCCTTCGCCGGCCCCACGACGAGAGCCAGGCCCATCGACCCATCGTAGTCGCCGGTCCCGACGGCTTTCCGGCCCGAAATCGGCAAAGAGCGGCAAATGCCGTAGGCTCGCGCGATGAACGTCTTCAACCTCAACGGCGACGAGTGGGACGCGACCGAGGAGCACGCCGGCTACGCGTTCAAGGACGCGTGGGTCGGCGGGCGGCTCGGCTCGGAGCTGATCGGCGGCAGCCTCTACGAGGTTCCGGCGGGCAAGAAGCTCTGGCCGTACCACCTCCACCATGCGAACGAGGAGTGGGCGATCGTGCTGCGCGGCACGCCGACGCTGCGCACCCCCGAGGGCGAGCGCGAGCTCGCCGAAGGCGACGTCGTCTGTTTCCTCCGCGGGCCGGTCGGCGCGCACCAGATCGTCAACCACACGGCCGAGCCCATCCGCGTCCTCATGCTCTCGAGCAGGGTCTCTCCCGAGGTGCTCGAGTACCCGGAGAGCAACAAGATCGCGGCAACCGACGCCAAGGGAAATCGCCTCTTCCGGTCGCGCCCCGGCGAGCCGGTCGACTACTGGGAGGGCGAGGAGTAGAAAGCGGGCCGGTCGTCCGGCCCGCTTCCCGTTACTGCGTCGCGCTCTTCGGGCGCCGGCCGCGGCGGGCGACCTGGCGCCCGCCCATCTGCTCGGCCTCGCCGTCCGTGACGTCGAGCTCGCGCACGCCCTTGCGCGCGTCCTGGAACGTGATCCGTACGGTGGCGCCTTTTCCTTCGGCGATCTCGGCGCCCGAGATGTCGGACACGAGCACAGTCTTGCGAGCCACAGATTTCCTCCTTGGAGATCGACGAAAGGTGCAATAACCGTACCGCAAAGTGGCGCGACAATCACGCCGCTTTGCGCGCACGTTTGATCCGCCACGAGCGCAGCAGGCTGAGCAGCGCGTTCTCCTCCGGATCGAGCCCGATATCCCGCGCCTTGACGACGCGCAAATGCCGCGGTCGAAAGTCGTCGAGTGTTCGCCCGTCGAGATACTGCTCGACGACGGCCGGGCTCACATATGACGAGCGCGCAACGGCAGGCGTGTTTCCAAGGCGCTCGCCGACGACGCGCATGACGTTGGCGACGGCGCGCTTCGCCTTAGTCTCGGTCTCGGGAACGCCGTGCTCCGCGAGCGCGATCGCGGCAGTCAGCGTGCCGCCCCAGGTGCGGAAGTCCTTCGCGGTGAACTCCTCCCCCATGTGCTCGCGGATGTAGTCGTTGAGGACCGCTCCCGTGAGGTTGCACGAGTCGCCGTTGCGGCCGTAACGGAAGAGCCTCGCCGGGCCTGGCTGCGTGAGCAGGTCCTTGATTGCACCCGCGAGCTCGGCGTCGACGACGGTCGTCCGCACCTGCACCTTGTGCTTGGAGCGGAAGCGGAAGGTGACGCGGGTTCCGCGGACGGAGACGTGCTGCCGTGTCAGCGTCGTGACGCCGTGGGTGCGCGACGACTTCGCGTAGCGGTCGGACCCGACCCGGAACCACGCCATGTTGATCAACCGCACCGCCACCGCGCAGACGCGTTCACGGTCGAAGGCGTCGTGCGTCATGTGCTCGCCCATCGCCTGCCGGAGGTCGGGCAGCGCCTCGGCGAACCGGACGAGCTTGTCGAACTTCGCCTGCTCCTGTTGGGCTCTGAACTCGGGGTGGTAGAGGTACTGGCGCCGACCCGCCTTGTCGACGCCCGTCGCCTGCAGCTTCGCTCCCGCCCGCGGCGAGATCCAGACGTCTTTCCAGGCAGGCGGGATCACGAGCGACTCGATCCGCTCGAGCTTCGCGGGGTCGTCGATCGGATTCCCGCGCGCGTCCTCGTAGCGGAAACGTCCCTTCGACCCCGCGCGCCTCCATCCACCTCTGCGCGCCATCGCCCAGGAATACCCAGACGGCGCGAGTATCATCCGCCGCCGATGGATTCGAGGACGATAGTCGTGCTGGAGGGCGACGAGACCGGGCAGGAGTTGCTCGAGGAGGGGCTCCGGCCGCTGCAGCCGGAGGTAATCGGGATCGAGGTCGAGTTCCCCCGCTTCGACCTCTCGCTCGAGAACCGCCGCGCGACCACGAACGGTGTCGTCTCCGAGGCCGCCGGGGCGATCCGCGAGCATGGACTTGGGCTGAAGGCCGCCACGATCACGCCCGAGGGCCGCGACGACGTCGGATCGCCGAACCGGATCCTGCGCGAGGAGATCGGTGGTCAGGTGATCGTCCGCACGGGCCGGCGCATCCCCGGTGTGATCCCGCTCGGCGGCGTCCACGCGCCCGTCTCGGTCGTGCGAATGGCCGTCGGCGACGCCTACGGCGCCAAGGAGTGGCGCGAGGGCGAGGGCGAGGACGAGGTCGCGTTCCGGACCGAGCGGATCGAGCGCCGGATCTGCCGCTCCGTCGCTGAGTTCGCGTTCCGTCAGGCCGAGCGGATGAACGCCAAGGTCTTCGGCGGCCCCAAGTACACGGTCAGCCCGACCTACGAGGGCATGCTGAAGGAGGAGATGGATGCGGCGGCAGCGCGGCATCCGGACGTGCCGTACGAGCCGCAGCTGATCGACGCGACCTTCGCGCTGCTGCTCGCGCAGACGGGTGCGCCGCTCGTGATCCCGGCGCTCAACCGAGACGGCGACATCCTCTCCGACCTCGTGCTGCCGCTCTTCGGCTCGATCGCAGGCTCGGAGTCGATGCTCGTCGCGTTCGATGAGGAGTACGTGCCGCGGGCGCTGATGGCCGAGGCCGCGCACGGCACCGCCCCCTCGCTCTTCGGCAAGGACGTCGCCAACCCGATGGCGATGATCCTCGCGGGGGCGGCCCTGCTCACCCATGCCGACGAGGAGGGCCAGCAGGCCGGCCGGGCAATCCGAGAGGCGACGCTCGAGACGGTTGCCGAAGGCGTGCGCACCGCCGATCTCGGCGGCCATGCCGGCTCGCGGGAGTTCACCGACGAGGTGATCCGCCGGACGAAGCAGAAGCTCGAGGTCTGGTCCTCGCTCTAGATCGCGATGCGGAGGCGCCGGCTCGGCGCCGCGATCTCGCCCTGCCGCCAGCCCTCGACGAAGGCCTGCGCCAGCTCCGGGTCGAACTGGCTGCCGGCGCAGCGCTCGAGCTCGACGAGCGCCTGCTCGACGCTCAGCGCCGGCCGATACGCGCGCGCGGACGTCATCGCGTCGAAGGCGTCGACGACGCCGAGCAGTCGCGCCTCGAGAGGGATGCGGCTCCCGCTCAGCCCGTGCGGGTAGCCGAAGCCGTCCCAGCGCTCGTGGTGGTGGAGCACGTACGGCAGCGCAGGCTCGAAGTCCTCGAAGCTCTCGACGAGCCGCGCGCCCGTGACCGGGTGACGATGGATCTGCTCCAACTCCTCCTCCGTCAGCGGCCCCGGCTTGCAGAGCAGGCCCGCGTCCACGGAGATCTTTCCGACGTCATGGAGCGAGCCGCCGAGCTGGAGCGCCTCGAGTCGCGTGCCGCGCCAGCCAAGGAGGCGCGCGAGCCCCTCCGCGAAGGTCGTGACGCGGCTCGAGTGACCGCGGAGGTAGGGGTCGCGGGCCTCGAGGGCGGCGGAGAACGTGGCGAGGAGTGACCCCACGATCACCGAGTTTCCAGGAGCGCCTCCGGTTCCCTTCCTCGACGACCGCGCCGCTCCGTAGAGTTCGCTTCCCGTGAGGGTCGCCGTTCCGAGAGAGTCCGCAGGCGAGCGCCGCGTGGCGCTCGTTCCCGACGCGGTCGGCCGCCTGCGCGCCGTCGGCTTCGCCGTCGCGGTCGAGGAGGGCGCGGGCGCCGCCGCCGGGTTTCCGGACGCCGAGTACGCAGCCGCCGGCGCCGACGTCGTCCCGCACGCCGACCTGTTGACGGGCGCACAGGCCGTCGTCCGCGTCGCCGCGCCCAGCGCGGCGGAGGTCGCCGAGCTCGCCCCGGGAACGGTGCTCGTCGGCTTCCTCTCCCCTCTGACCGATTCGGCCGGGATCGAGCGACTTGCCGACCGAGGCGTGGTCGCGTTCGCGATGGAGTCGATTCCGCGGATCACGCGCGCGCAGTCGATGGACGCGCTCTCCTCGCAGAGCACCGTGGTGGGCTACAAGGCCGTCGTGGCGGCGGCCGACCGCCTCCCACGTCTCTTTCCGCTCCTGATGACCGCGGCCGGCACGGTCGCGCCGGCCAAGGTGCTCGTTCTCGGCGCCGGTGTGGCCGGGCTGCAGGCCATCGCCACCGCACGGCGGCTCGGAGCGGTCGTGTCTGGCTTCGACATCCGCCCGGCCGTGCGCGAGCAGGTCGAGAGCCTCGGCGCGACCTTTCTCGACCTCGGCGTCCAGGGCGCCGAGACGAGCGGCGGCTATGCAGCGGAGCTCACGGCCGAGGAGCAGGGTCGCCAGCAGGCCGCGCTCGAGGAGCGGATCCCGGAGTTCGACGTCGTCGTCACGACAGCGCTCGTGCCGGGCCGGCCCGCGCCGCGGCTGATTCCGGCGTCGGCGGCCGAGACGATGCGGCCCGGCTCCGTGATCGTCGACCTCGCGGCGGAGGCGGGCGGCAACTGCGAGTTGACAGAACCCGGCGCGGAGGTCGAGCGGAACGGCGTCACCATCGTCGGCTTCACCGACTTCGCCTCGCGGATCCCGTATCACGCGAGCCAGCTCTACGCGCGGAACGTCAGCTCGCTCCTGCTCCACCTCGCCCCCGGAGGTGAGCTCACGCTCGACTTCGAGGACGAGATCACCGACGGTGCCTGCGTCGCGAGGCCGCAGGTGACGGTCTAGATGGACGTTACGCTCGTCTTCGAGCTGACGATCCTCGTGCTCGCGATCTTCCTCGGGATCGAGGTGATCTCGAAGGTGCCGACGATGCTGCACACGCCGCTGATGTCCGGCACGAACGCGATCCACGGGATCGTTCTCGTCGGAGCGATCCTCGTCGCCGGGAGCGCCGACGGGGACACGCTGACGAAGATCGTCGGCTTCTGCGCGGTCGTGCTCGGGACCGCCAACGTCGTCGGCGGCTTCGTCGTCACCGACCGGATGCTCGAGATGTTCAAGGGGCGCAAGGCCCGGAAGGCCGAATGAGCCGGACGACGACCGACCTGCTCTATCTGGTCACGATCGTGACCTTCATCCTGGCGCTCCGCTTTCTCTCCTCGCCGAAGCGTGCGCGGCAGGGAAATCTGCTCGGCGCTGCCGGAATGGCGCTCGCGATCGCCGTCACGCTCGCGCAGGAGCGTCTCGGTAACTACGGCTTGATCTCGCTCGGGATGGCGATCGGAGCCGTGATCGGCGTCGTCGGCGCGCGGTCGGTGAAGATGACCGCGATGCCGCAGATGGTCGCCCTGTTCAACGGGGTCGGCGGCGGCGCGGTGGCGCTGATCGCGCTGGCGGAGTTCCACAACCTGACGCCGCTGCCGGGCGAGCTGCCCGCGGAGGAGTCGGTCACGATCCTGCTCTCGGCGCTGATCGGCAGCATCTCGTTCTCCGGCTCGCTGATCGCGTTCGCGAAGCTGCAGGAACTGCTGAGCGGCCGGCCGATCGTCTACCCGGGCCAGCAGTTCGTGAACGGCGCCGTCCTGGTGGCCGCACTCGTGCTCGGGGCCCTGATCGTCGGAGGCGCGGAAGGCGATGCGCTGGTCGTCGCGTTGATCGTGGCGGCGCTGCTGTTCGGAGTTCTCTTCGTGCTGCCGATCGGCGGCGCCGACATGCCGGTCGTGATCTCGCTCCTGAACGCGTTCACCGGCCTGGCGGCCTCCGCGGCCGGCTTCCTCCTCCACAACAACGTGCTCATCGTCGCCGGCGCGCTCGTCGGCGCCTCGGGCACGCTGCTGACGATGCTGATGGGCCGGGCGATGAACCGCTCGCTCGCGAACGTGCTCTTCGGCGCGTTCGGGTCGGTCGTCGCCACGCCCGCCGAGGCCGGCGCCGGAGCGGACGGGCGGTCGGTGCGGGCGACGACGGCGGACGACGTTGCCGTGATGCTCGCGTACGCGCGCCGCGTCGTCTTCGTGCCCGGCTACGGGCTCGCGGTCGCGCAGGCCCAGCACGACGTGCGGGCGCTCGCCGACCTGCTCCAGGAGCGCGGCGTGGACGTGCGCTACGCGATCCACCCGGTCGCCGGCCGCATGCCGGGGCATATGAATGTCCTGCTCGCGGAGGCGAACGTGCCGTACGACCAGCTCTACGAGATGGACCAG
>Ga0126307_10001593_pt1 | contig 14997 bp, 22 predicted proteins | sample Plot28_FD_89955 | JGI IMG/M metagenome (GOLD analysis project Ga0126307, IMG submission 89955) | Serpentine soil microbial communities from UC McLaughlin Reserve, CA, USA - Plot28 | ecosystem: Environmental > Terrestrial > Soil > Grasslands | place: USA: UC McLaughlin Reserve, Lake County... | reverse complement strand
TAGGACTCCGCCGCCGAGCTCTCCCGAATTCAGCAATCCTTCTTAGAAGGTCGCGTACCCGCGGGGGAGGGCCGACGGCTCCCCCTCCAGATTCGCCGTCGACCCTCGTGCTATGTTAGCGAAAGTCGCGCGTGTGGCATCAGCCAAAACAAAAAGCTGAAGGCTGATCGCTGAGAGCTGACAGCGCGGTTCGCAAAGGGGTTGATCCCTTTGCGAACCGCTTTAGCATGTGCCCGCTTCGGGCCTGCCCGTGTCCTGGGTGATCCTGAAGGTGCCTCCGCCACCAGGGGCCTCCATGCAGTAAGTAGTGGCATCGGCTGCCCCTACCGTCACCTCTTGCTCTCCCTGCCTGAAACCATAGGCTTCGAGGTCTGTTGCGGTCCCGGCGTACGCGTTCTGGTCAGCGTAATAGAGCTGCTGCGACGTTGCCGCGGTACGCAGTTGCGCCATGGCTGCAGCGTCCTTCGCCTTATCCTGTTGGCCGATGTAATTAGGTATCGCGATGGCGGTGAGTATCCCGATTATAACGACGACTGCCAGCACCTCTATCAAGGTGAACCCTCCCTCATCCGTCTTACAAAGCGCCTCCATCCGCCATGAGAACCAGGAAAACACGCTTCTCCCGCTCTTTCTGCACGCCTCTGTCGCCACCGGGCCTGCGCCCGCTCTACCTACATCTTCGTCAGCACGTGCAGGGATCTTTAGCGGTGAGCGTGCAGGAGCGCCCCTGCACGCTCACCGCGGCTTCAGGATTGCCTCGGGAGAGACGTGGGGGATAGAAGGGGATGTGAACCATCGGAATGGTTCAAGCGATACGAACAGTGCCGTCAGTTAACACCAGGGCTGCAGCTACCGCTGTAGGTCAGAACTTCCTCTCTTACCCGTGCCCACCACGAACCCAGAAGCATCCGCCGGGCCTGGAACTGCTTACCCTGAAACCTGATGCCTGTAGCCTGCACAGAGGTGCTGCTCCTATCCTCCATACTCCAGAGGCGTATCGAGGTCGGTGAGGATGTCTGCGGGACGCCCGAGGTTTGCGGCGGCGACCTCGCCGAGGTAGACGGTATGGTCCCCGGCCTCCATCTTGCCGACCACGCGGCATTCCAGGTTGGCGAATGCCTCGTCGAAGAGTGGGGCCCCCGTCTCTCCCGTGGAGTATGGCGAGTCGGCGAGCGTTCCGTTCTCCGGTTGGAGGGGTTCGGTGAACTTACGGGCCAGGTCTTCCTGCTCGGTGTCGAGGAAATTCAGGGAGAAGACACCGCCCTCTTCGATAAGGTCGTGCGTGTGCTGGTCCTTACGGACGGCGACTACGACCTGCTGCGGCTCGAAGGAGACCTGCGAGACCCAGCAGGTGGTGAACCCGTTGGCCTCGTCGTCCGAGCCCACGACGCCGGTAATATAGAAGCCGTACGGGATGGTCTTGAGGATCTCACTGCGCGCCTGCTCTTCCATTCTCGTCTGCCTCTCCGTAATAGCTTTCGTTCTAACCGACCGTCCCTCGGTCAGATGCCATTCTACATGTCAGCATTTCAGCACTTTGTTTTCGCTCGTATCCTCATGTGCGATTCGTGGTAGGTCGATACCTATGTAGGGCACACGATCATGCGCCTTGACGTGAGGGTATCGCCTGCATGCGCGGTAGTGTACAATGCGCCCCAGGATGGGAAATGTAATGTCGAAGCTGGTAATGGTGGGGCTGGTGCTTGCAGCTGGTTTCGTCTTGCGTGCCACCTACGAGCAGATAGTTAACCCGAGCAAGCTGGCCGTGGCGCAAACCGACCAGTACGACTGCGCCAGCTTCGGCTCTCAAGAATCGGCGCAGACCCAGCTCGATAGCGACCCAAGCGATCCCAACAACCTGGATGCTGATGGCAACGGGCGGGCCTGTGATGACTACGCGTACGGCGCGAGCGGCAGCATAGCGGCCAGCAGCGTAGCCCCAAACAGCGTGGCGGCCAGCAGCGCCGCACCCAGTAATACCTCACCCAGTAATACCTCACCCAGTAATACCTCATCCAGTAGTACCTCATCCAGCAGTGCCGCATCCAGCAGCGCCTCGCCCAGCAGCGCCTCGCCCAGCAGTTCTTCGAGTAGCAGTCCATCAAGCAAGGCATCTGCTCCGCCCAAGCCGCAAAAGACGCACAATCTGTTCGACTCCGGCGGCCCGACAAACGGACCAGTACCGCTGATGGCGGATGGAAGTTGCCCGGTCGAATTTCCGGTGAAACACAACGGCCTCTGCCACGAGTAGCATTTCAGCAAGCGCCCTGTCGGGCGCTTGCCAGCACTTCAGCACGCTCCAGCCTTCGGCTGTCGCTTATCAGCAAGGTGTTTGCGCAAGCTGAAATGCTGACAAGCGAGGGCGTCAGCCCGAGCGTGCTGAAAGGCGCGAAGCGCCGTGCTGATCAGCTACTCTACAGTCGTCCGGATCTGATGATGCCGACGAGAAGCAAGAGGCCCAGGATTGCTGCGACGACGAACCCGATAAGGCCGACCAAGTGCACGCCAAGAAACTGGGTGCCGCCTTTGAGAAAGATCCCCAGCATCGAGGAACCCAGGACGAGGGCGGCTATAAGGAGGGCGAAGACCAGGCGGTTGGCGAGAATGTCCACCTTCGAAATGAGCTCGTCCAGCCCGGCATGCCTGAAGCGAACCTCCACCTCGCCGTCCTTGAGCTCTTCGAGGAGCGCGTGGACCTGGCGCGGGTAATCCGCGAAGGTGTCAGGTTGGGCGACCCTGCGCGCCAGGCGGGCCGCGACGTAGGCAGGGTTCCTGTAACGGGTGATGAGCGCCTCGGCCGCCTCCGCCGCCGTTACTATCTGGGTTTGCCGATCTCCCCCGAGCCTCTCCACCTCCACCAGGAAATCGGCCATCTGGGCGACTTCGACGTGCAGTCGGGCTCCGCCTCTGCGGATGGCTTCGAGTCCCCTGTCCCTGACCTCCTCAAGGGAGTGTTCGCGCCAAAGGGGGCCGCCCAACACACCAAGGGCCTCGCGCAGCTCACGCCGCAGATCCGCGTCGTCGTGCGGGACGAAGCTCCCCGCGAGCGGCAGCGCGCGCACCACACCGTCCACGTCACCGCGCCGCACTGCGGCCAGGATCTCGGCCACCCCCCGTAGCCTCTCCGGGTCCAGGCCGAACGCCTCCGTCGGGTCGGAGAGCCAGAGTCCTCCTGCGGGCGAGTCGAGAACGAAACGCGCCTTCGCCAGGTGAGCGAGTACAACCCCCTCCGTGAGCGCGAGCCGCACGAGCATCTCCGAGACCTTTACGTAGTGCTCTTCTTCAAGGGGCGCGAGGGACGCAGGAGCCTCGAACGTCACGCAGCGTCCCGTCGAGTAGTTCCTGTAGACGTCGGGAACGAGGAGCTGGAAATCCTCCATCTCACCAAGGCGACGAGAGATCTGGGCCGAAGAGTACATGTCGCGACGTTGGGTGACGTACGCGGTGAACTCGGCCACGATCGAGGAAGGGTCCAGGGGCAACCGGTCGCCTAGCCTCCGGCGCGTCAGGTCGGCGACCGGTCGCATGGCGAGGAGGTCCCTGCGCACGCCCGTGCGGTTGAAGACCACCAGCGCAGGACGCCCACCCGGCAGCACTGCCCGATGCGACTGGGTAAACGGACCGACCCGGACCGGGACCTCCTCAAACTCAATGAACAGCCGCTCCAGCGTGTTGCCAAGCTCCCTCTCGACGTAGGCCCGCGCCTCTGCGAAGACGATCGGCTTCGCCACGACACTGGCGCGTCCCAGCTCGGCGGCCACGTCCGGTGGGATCAGATCGCGGCGGATAGAGAGGAAGCGTCCCAACTCAGCGAACGTCGGGCCAAGCTCTTCGAGGGAGTAGCGCAGCCTCGTCCCCACCCTCCCCGGCTCTTCCCTGCGGCGACCGGGCAGCAGACGACTCCTGAACACGAAGCCGAAGCCGTAGCGCGCCCCGACACGGGCGATCCTGCCCACCCTGCGGGCCGGGCTCTCAGGCAGATCCCGCGAAACCCTCTCCATAGACAAAGCTTATCAGCCTTTAAAGCTTGTCAGCATTTCAGCACGCCGCCCTTCAGGCGGCTCTCAGCATCTCAGCGAGGAGCTGCATGCGGATTCCCCACGCGCTAAGCCAGACTCGGTGGCGAACGATACGGGACCTTGATACCGTAGAGCAAGTCGAACCCAAGTAGCTCCCAACAAAGCTAGAATGCTGAAGTGCTGACAAGCTGAAGTGCTGAAATGCTGAGCGACTGAAAGGAGCGATCTATGCGGTACATACACACCTGCTACAGGGTCCTGGATCTCGACCGGAGCGTAGATTTCTATACGAACAAGCTTGGCCTGGAGCTCGCCCGCAAGACGCCCATCGGCGACGATGCGACCAACGCTTTCTTCGCCGTGCCCGGCGACCCCGAGCCGCGCCTCGAGCTCACCCTCAACCACGACCAGGACGAACCCTACGAGCTCGGGACCGGCTACAGCCACGTCGCCTTCGCCGTCGAAGACCTCGACGCCCTTGCGGATAGGCTCGAAGAAGCCGGGGGTGTGGATTTCGAGAGCAAGCCGCACGCCATGGGAAGCGGGACCAGAATCTTTTTCGTCAAGGATCCCGACGGCTACAGAATCGAGTTCATAGAACGCCAGTAACGGCCCCTTCGGGCTACCGACAGCGCCGCACGGCGAGCCAAGAGCTGACCGGCTGAATTGCTGAAGTGCTGACCAGCGCGGGTTTGGGAAGGTGCCCTTCCCAAACCCGCTAAAGCACGCCTTTGTTCGCACCGACAAATGTGTCGTGCGCGTAAAACGGTCGAACATTGCCCGTGTTGGTGAGGACGAGCGTGGCTACACCCTGCCGGAGATCCTGACGGCCGTATCCATCATGAGCATCATTCTCACCATCGGGATCATCGTCTTGCTCGCCCTGCTGGAGCGCTGGCGGGTCGAGGCAGCCGCCGACCAGTTCGCCGCCGACCTGCGGCTCGCCCACACGAGGGCCATGGAGCAACTGACGGACTGGCGGGTGGTGTTCATGCCCGACGGTGCGCCCCTAACCCGATGCTCCTCCGTGGACTACTGCATGGTCAAGTTGAACTTCCCTTACGGTGCTGGCGATCCTACTCCCACGTTGGCCGACGACACTCCGCCGGTGCGGCGAGAGCTGCCCGATCGGACGAAGATCAAGGACGTCACCTTCGATCCCGACTGCTCGCGCGGGGACCCGAACGCTGTGGTTCCGCCGAGCTACTGTGGGTCCGACGCCGGGCAGAACGGCGCTACTCGTACCCTCGAGTTCAATTCTAACGGCACGGTCAGGACCCTGAGACCCGGCCAGAGCGGTACCGTGGTGATCAGCTCGGAGGACGGTAGCCCGACGTGCCCGGTCGTATTCAACGCTCCGACCTCGAGGATAAGGATCGGTGACATCACCTATTAAGTGCACCACGCGAGAATCCGGCTACTCGCTGGTAGAGGTAATGGTGGCGATGGTAGTCCTCACCGTCGCCGTCGTACCCATGGTACGCGTGTTCGAAGCGGCGATCCAGGCCGCGAACGCGAGCGGCGACTACGATGCGGCGCGCACTTGCGCCATACAGAAGCTCGAACAGGTGAAGAGCCTGCCTTACGAGACCGTCGAGGGCGGCCTGCAGGGTGGCGTATGCGAACCTTCCGGTTTCGGATACACGATAGCCACGCAGCCCATCGGTGCCGATCTCGGCGGCGGTTCGGGCGAGGGAATGTCGATGATCACCGTCACCGTCGAGTGGGACGGCGAGAACTCCTACGGCGTTTCGGGGGTTGTGTCCAGATGGTGAACCGGGCGAGGAGGCGACTGTGGAAGGAGGCAATGGGCTTCACGCTCGTTGAGGTGCTCGTCGCCGCGATAATGATGTTCGGCGTGCTCTTCGCCCTTTATGCGATCTTCGATGTGAGTGTCAGGGCCTTCGGTTACGGTGGCGACAGACTGGAGGCGCTCGAGAATGCCAGGCTCGCCCTCGGCAGGATGGAACGTGAGATCAGGGCCGCCTACCCGTACGATCTGACTTCGAATCCACCGAAGAGATACCTGTTACTGAACCCCACGGATCCCACGAAGCCTGCGGTACCTACTGCGACCCGCATCGCCTTCGGTAACGAGACCGGGGGAGACAGTCGCATCGGCGCCACCGAAGTCATAGGCTACTACCTCAGCGGCCACGATCTCAAGCGGTCCAAGGGTGGCAGCGTCCAGACGCTCGTAGATTCCGTCCCCACGGGCGGGCTGCAGTTTACTCCGTGCAGGAGCCCGGACGATTGTCCTCCTACCCTGGCTATCACGGACGAAGCGGAGATCAGGCTCCTTCGCATAGAGTTGGCCGTCGAAGTCAGGCGCCGGGGTCAGGACCCAACCTGGCAGACGCTCGCGACCGACGTCTATCTCAGGAACCGCGGGGGTCAACAATGATCGGACACCTTCTCCGCGAAGAAAGGGGTATGGCTCTCGGGCTCGCGATCATCGTCGTCGTGATCGTCGGCGTCATGGGAGCCGGCTTTCTGACCTTCGTCGCCACCGACCTGCAGGCCGTCGTCGAGGTCAACAGGGGAGAGCAGGCCTTCGAGCTGGCGGAAGCAGGGATCGAGGTCGCCAAAGCACACCTCGCGGACGACTCGAGTCCGGCCGACTGGTCCTCAGGGGAACTACACATGGCCGGTGTGGGCGAAGGCCACGTCACAGTTACCGTCGAGCACGACGACGAAAGTGCATCCTTTAAGGCCGTCTCCACAGGCCAGTACCGTGGGACGAAGCGTAAGGTCGAAGCTACCTTCTCCATCGTTGACGGTAACCCAAAGCTCCTGAGCTGGCGAGAACTCTTCGAGTAATATGGAATGTGCATGATCGCTTCCACAATGTACGACCTGGGCGAGCGCGACTCCTACCACCTTACTCCCATATGACCGTCATTCCCGCGAAAGCGGGAATCCACCGCTGCAGCGGTCCCTGGCCTTCAACCACAAGCGACCTACCAGATTAGGTGTAAGGCAAGAAAACTTGTCAATAAAGGTTGACAAGCGTCTCATCGTCAACTAAGATTGACACATGAACGAGAAGACGAGGACGACGGTTGGTGGGCCGGAGGACCCCAGGGAGGGGCTCGAAGCGGTGGTTGCGCTTAGGCGGACGCTGGAGGCTCTGGAGGCGGCGCAGGTGGAGAATGCCTTTATTGCGGGATGGTCTTGGGCGAGGATCGCCGAGGTCTTGGGAGTGAGCAAGCAGGCCGTGCACAAGAAGCATGCCAAAAGGATCAGGGCCAGATACCCTGGAGAACCGCCGGAGAGGAAGGGCTCATGATATTCACCCGTTTTACCGACAGGACCCGCGCATGTGTCGAGGCCGCCTTCGATGAGGCCAGGATGCTCGGTCACGACTCGCTCGGTGATGAGGACCTTTTGCTAGGCATCCTGCGTGCCGATGAGGGGATAGGCGCCGAGGCGCTCTCATCGCTCGGTGTGACGCTAGAAGGCACGCGGGAGCAGTCAGAGGAGATGCTCTCTTACGCCCTCTCGTCGATAGGGATCTCCTTCGAAGAGGTGCGCAGGGAGGCCGGTGATGCCTTCGAGATGCGCATCCCGGACAACAGGCGCATACCGTTCTCTCCCCGGGCCAAGAAGGCGCTGATCGAAGCGCGCAAAGAGATGCGAAGGATGGGAGACAACTACCTCGGTACCGAGCACGTACTGCTCGGGATCCTTGGCAACGCAGACGGGATTGGCGCGAGGATACTGGCCGGAATGGGCGTCACGCCTGAGGCGTTGGAGGAGCGGCTCTTCGAGTTGCGTGGCCGGGCCGCCGGCTAAGACTGCCCGCTGTTGCCTGCAGTTGGCCGGTCAGCCAGGGCACGCAGAGCTGAAGTGCTGACTTGCTGAAATGCTGACATGGGCGGCCCTCGGCCGCCCATGTCGCTAGAATGCGGGCATGGAGGAGAGAGAAGAACGCGGTGGTGCCGTCAGAGTTGGGATGATCTGGGGCGGCATCGGGGGGGTGGTGGGCCTGCTGGCATCGTTGCCTGGTTCACTGGTGGGGATCCTGGTCTCGGGCTTTATCGGCCTCTCATGCGGGAGGCGGGCGGCCGTGGCGGGAAAGCAGTCGGGCGCACTCTCCGGGCTAGTCGGCGGGGCAGTGGCCGCGCCCGTATATGTGCTCGGGTCTACGATAGGGGCGCTGCTGACGGCGCGTCTGATCGGGGCCGCCGAGATCGCCGCGACCCTCTCGGAGATGCTCGGTACGCAGGTCTCCGCCGATCTGGCATGGACCTACTTCCTGTTCAGCCTCGTCCTCTCTGCCATACTCGAGGCCGTTATCCTGGTCTCGGTCTCCTCGGCCGCCGGAGCCTTGGCGAACAGGGATTAAAAGGACCCTGTGTGTCCCTCTGCCCGGTCCGTTCTGGCCGCCTCCTCAGCGTTCTCCCCGTAGACGAACTCATCGTCGTCGGGGCGCGTGACGCCGGCTCTCTCGAGGTGGCGGTCCCTCTGGTACTTCCTGATTGCGGCCTTGAGTGTCCCGAGACCCAGGGTCGCGCATTTGGGGCGGGAGGCGACGACCTGGCGCCCCAGCTGTTCGATCATCTCATGGTAGTCCAGCTCTAGTACCTCATCCATGGTCAGGCCGCCCCTTTGAACATCCTCGAGGAGCATGCTGCTCGCCGCCATGCTGATGGTACAACCCTCACCCTCGTAGCTCACTCTCTCTATGTGCTCCTCGTCATCGGCCGCCTTGAGGTACATCGTCACCACGTCCCCGCAACCGGGATTGCCGCCTGGCATCGCCACGTCAGCGTCATCGATGGCACCCTGATGCCGCGGCTTCTGATAGTGATCCAGCAGTATCTGTATCTGTAACTGCCTGTCCAACGCACAACCTTCCGCTCTGTTATTCCATGGGTTTTTCGAAGACGATTCTATCGCAAGCGCGTCGTCACGTAGACTTGCTACAGTTTGATACACTCACGTCATGAAAGTGGGTATAGTCGGGCTGCCGAACGTCGGCAAGTCCACGGTATTTAATAGCCTTACGCGGGCCGGGGCCGAGGCCCAGAATTATCCTTTCACGACCATCGACCCGAACCTCGGTGTCGCAGCTGTACCTGACGACCGCCTGGTCGCCGTGGCGAGGGTGATGGGCAGCAAACGCATCGTCCCCGCGACGATTGACTTCGTGGACATCGCGGGGCTCGTGCGGGGCGCGAACGCGGGGGAGGGGCTGGGCAACCAGTTCCTCGGGCACATCAGGGAGTGCGACGCCATAGCGCACGTCGTCCGCTGCTTCGAGGACGAGAACGTCGTGCACGTCCACGCGGGTGTGGATCCCGAGGGCGACATCGAGACGATCGACACCGAGCTGTTGCTCGCAGACCTCGCTTCCGTCGAGCGGCGGCTCGAGCGGATCGCGCGTGGCGCCAAGAGCGGCGACGCCAAACTCAAGGTGGAGGCGGCCGAGTTGGAAAGGTTGCGCGACCACCTCTCCGACGGGAGCCCTGCGCGGGTCTATCCGGAGACAGAGACCCTGGCCGGTGCCATGAGCACCCTCATAACGGCCAAGCCGACGCTCTACGTGGCGAACGTGGACGAGGAGTCCGTGGCCCATGGAAACCGCTCCAGCTCACAGGTCGAAAAACACAGCAGAAGCGAGGGCGCGGAGGCCGTACGCATCTGTGCGAAGCTCGAAGCCGAGGTCGCCGAGCTCCCAGACGACGAGGCCCGAGAGTACCTGGCGATGCTCGGGGTAGAGACGACGGGTTTCGAGGAGTTCGTGCGGGCGGCGTACCGGCTGCTCGGGCTCGTCACGTTCTTTACCGCTGCGGAGAAGGAAGCTCGGGCCCGGACCCTAAACGAGGGCTCGACGGTGCGCCAGGCCGCCGGTCGCATCCACAACGATATGGAGCGTGGCTTTATCGCGGCCGAGGTCGGGGACTGGCAGGACATAGTCGCAGCCGGTTCCTGGGCGAAGGCCAAAGGAGAGGCGAAGGTCCGCCTCGAAGGCCGGGACTACGTCGTAAAGGATGGCGACACCATACTCGTCCGCTTCAACGTCTAAAATCGTGCAGCCCTTCGTCAGACCGGAGAAGCCCCTCGATAGATCCCGCCTAGCGCTAGTCACGACCGGCGGCGTCCACTTGCCAGAGCAGCCGCGCTTCGACATCGACGACCCGGCCGGCGATTGCTCCTACCGTGAGATCCCTACTGGCGCCCACGACCTTACCTGGACCCACGCCTACTACAGGCCTGACGAGGGCAGCGACCTGGACGCCGTCTTCCCTCTCGATACCCTCCGCAGACTGGTCGGAGATGGTGTGGTAGGCGAGCTCTCGGAACGCCATTTTTCCTTTATGGGAGCCATACACGACCCGACCCGGCTCGTAGAGAGTACGGCCCCCGATGTTGCCGGCAAACTGGTGGAAGACCGGGTGGACGTCGTGCTGCTCACACCCTCATGACCCCTGTGCCACCGGTCCGTCGGACTGGTATGCAACGCCATAGAAAAGCGGGGCATCCCTACCGTCACGCTGGCCATGGAACGCGGCGTCACGGCACCGCGGGTAGGCTTCGTGCCATTTCCATACAACCTCCCGATGGGCGAACCAGGCGACAGCGAAGGCCACAGGCGGATAGCGCTCGCCGCGCTCGCACTGCTGTATGAGTTGGAGCAGCCAGGAGAAGTGGAAGTATTAGCCAGTCAGCATTTCAGCTAGTCAGCTTTGCTGGGAGGTACTTGGATTCATTGTACCCTGCGATAGGGCCACAGAGGCTGGATGGGAGCGTGAGATGCTCACTGATAGGTACTTGCTGAGAGCCGCCGCAGGTGGCGTGCTGACCAGCTGAAGTGCTGACAAGCCGCCGTAGGCGGCGTGCTGAAATGCCTGTAGCCTGAGATATAATCTCCTATACGTATAGACCAAGTGCGAAGGTGAGATCGTGGCCCTGTTGCTGGTGTTGTTCATAGCGTTTTTCGTGGTCGTGTTCCTCTTCCTGCTGCCGATACTGTTCTCGCTGCAGGCCGTAGGAAACCTTTTCGTGTATCCGCGGCAGTTACGGGCGATCTTCGGGAACAGGATCCTACGCCGCAACCACGCCCTCGAGCATGCGACCATCGCGGTGATGATGGAGAGGGAGCCAGGCCGCAAGCTCAACGGGTTCTCAACCGACGACGGTTTCTTCGTGCAGGGCGTACGCTCCATAGCCGAGGTCGAGAGCGCCGCAAGGGAGGCCATGCTCAGGTTGCAGAACGGGGAGAAAGGGCTCGCCATCCACCGCAACTGCGGTACTACCATCGTGGCCGCGAACCTGCTCGCCGCGGTCTTCTTCCTGCTCGCCCTCGGGTTGGGTTTTCTCTACCTCGGCGGTACTTATCTTTACCTCCTGATCCTCGGCAGCGTCTTCCTCGCTTTCGCCTTGCGGGTCCCTTTGAGCCTCCTCCTGCAGAGGTTCGTTACCACCGATGCGGACCTGAAGAACGCGGAGGTAGGTTGGGTGGAGCCGGCGCAACCAGGCGACCTCAGGAGCGGCATCTTCGGGCTCCTGCTCGCCGCATCGACCGTGCAGGTACGCGTCTTCCACACCGACCCTGATGTGGTCGAGATCTTCCGCGACGACGGCGCAATAGTTCGTTAGATCCAGAGCAGGAGTCGCGAAACCACATTTTGTTCGTAGGGGCGGTTCGCGAACCGCCCACTCACAAACCGCCTTGGCCTCGTGCGAGGCGTTCCATTTCGGTGACAACCCTGTCGAGCGGCGTAGACGAGGGCCCTCTCGAATTTCTCTCCGTATGGCGTCACTCCCCATCTTCATTCGGCTAGTAGCGCCGGGTCGACGATCCAACCCTCGTTCGGGTCACACTCCGGCGGTACGCCGTAGCTTTCGTCTCGCTTTACGTAGGCCCACGCCGCCTGGACCGCGCACAGTAGCGAGTCGAGGGCGTCGGCCGAGGGGTCGCTTGCGAACTCTTCTCTCCAGGAGTCCCCCATCTGCACGGTGAAGCCGTAGGCCGCACTCAACGTCGCGGACTCCAGGCCGGCTAGCAACGTCTCCCTGGCCGATCTCCTTTCGGGCGTGTCGGGTACGCCGTCTCTCTTGTACGCCGTGCGGCCCAGAAAGCGGCGAGCGACGACGGCCGGGTAGGCTTCGACGGCCACGCGAGTGTCTCCGTTGCGGCGGCAGGGCTCGACGCGGACGCCTGACGCGAGGAGGCGCGGCGCCCCCTGGTAGAACATCTTGCCTACGGGGACCCGGAACAGCATCATCGCGCTGCTGGATCCGCTCCTGCGGTCGGCGAGCCGGTAACGCCACTTATTGCCGGCCGGCCTCAGGGCCATGTCGGCACGGATCTTCCCCTCGAACTCCTCCTTCGGGAGCGTGCCGACCTCGCCGACGTAGCCGTTCCAACTCTCCGGCCACCCAAGGGCAGCTACCAGCGAATTTGGCTGGCCGAACGGGAAGTCCATCCCGCACACCCAGGGCCCCTGTCTCTGCAAGAAGTATTCGAAGCCGCCGAAGTCGGTCAGCGCCTCCGAACCCTCGACGAGCAGGGAGTCTCCTTCCAGCGCGCAGCCGAGGACGATGAGGGGTTTCCGGCGGCCGGGGGCGCTCGTGAAGTCGAGGCCGTAGATCCTCACGCGGCTACGTTCAGGGTGGCCTTACCGGCCCTCGCCGCCTTGCCCGGCTTCCCTGTCGAGGCGGTGGATGTCGGGCTTGCGGTCGTCTTCCGGGATCTTCTCGCCCTCGTTCTTACCGCCAGGGATGTGCCATTCGATCACCTGGTTCATCTCGGCGCCTACCAGCATGTTCAGGGCCGAGTAGTAGACGTAGAGCATCAGGATGATGACGCCCGCGAGCGACCCGTAGGTCTCGTTGTAGGAGCCGGCTATGCTCGCGTACAGCGAGAACAGCAGCGAAAAGATGAGCCAGAAGACGAAGGCGAGGATCGATCCTGGGCTGATCCAACGGAACCTCTGTTTGGCGGCGGGGGCGAAGTAGTAGATCAGGGCGAAGGCGAAGAGGACGACCATGGCCACAACGGGCCACTGCAGGATGCTCCAGATCGTGGCGAAGACGGAGCCGAGCCCGACGAGGTCGGCGACTCTCACGCCGATCGACTCGCCGAAGACAACGAGCACGAGCGCCCCGAGTAGCAGAACGGCCACCGTGAGCGACATGAAGATCGAGAGCCCGTACACCTTCCAGAAGGGCCTGTCCTCCTCGACCTCGTACATGACGTTCATAGCCTCCATGACCGAGCGGAAAGCCCCTGAAACCCCCCAAAGGGCGAGCAAGATCGAGATGATCGCCCCGAAGGTAAATGCACTCTCGGCCTGACTCTGGGTGATGCTAAGTAATTGGCCCTCGATAAAGTCCGTCGCCGATTGCGGCGCTATGCCCGAGAGTTTGTCGACCATGGTGTTGACGAGGTCGGTGGCGTTGAAGATCCCAAGGAGCGAGAGCAAGAATGTGAAGAACGGGAAGATCGCGAAGAGGGCCTTGTAGGCGAGGTTGCCGGCGAAGGCCATGACGTGGTCTTCGCTCGTCTCCTCGTACGTCAGCTTGGCGAAGTCGACAAGACCCAGGTTCTCCGCAACGGGGACCTCGACCTCGTTCCCTTTGCTCTCGGCTTTCTTGATCAACTGTATGCCCGGTATCTTCATGCGCCGTCCTCCCGTAGGCCGCGCCGCAGACTAACCACTTCATCAATTAGTCTACCCACGAGAGGCCATCTATCTAACAATCGGTGCGGGCCTGCGGTCGATCCTTCGCTGAAAGGATTTGCGGTTCTCAGCGCGACGCGCCAGCGGTTCGTCCTAGTCCCGGTGCCCCGGCCCGGGCGCAACCGGTGCAGTTGGCCTCCCTGGTAGTGGTGACCCAGTCCTCGTCGTTGATGGGCCTGCCGCAGTAGGTCTCCCTCAGTTGTGGCTTGGCCACGTGCACCCTGCCGATCCCGTTCGCCTGGCGAATATTCATCTCTCTCCTTTTCGCCGCCTGCCCGCCCAGTCTAACCCTTCGGTACACCAGTGTAGGGCCCCGTGCTCTCCGCAACGACGGCGTAGAGCGGGTCGGAGAACATGCGGCGGGGACTTCGGTCGAGGCCACGGACATTGCGGAAGTTTCCGGCTCCCTGGAAGTAGTCCTCGACGAGCCGCATATGACCATGATCGTCCAGTTGGTGCCAAATCGCGATCGCCTTGGAATGGAAGCAACGATTGGAAAAAGAGACAACGAGTGGCGCGCCTGGCTTCAGCACCCGACCAACCTCGCCCAGCACCTCTGCTGGCCTGATCAGGTAGTCGATGGAGACGCAGATCCCGGCCCCGTCGAACTCCGCCTCTCCGAAAGGCAGTTCGGGATTCGTGTTCAGGTTCTGGACCAGATAGGAGTCGAGACGCTCGTTGCGGCGTAGCTCCACCTCGTTCATGCCCAGACCTATAACACGCCGGTATTCGATCTCCGGTGGCAGGTGGCTGATCCAGCTGCTCATAAGATCGAGGATCTCGCCTCCTGGCGGGAAGAGCTCCCTGTACAGTTGCGTGACTGCGGCTATCGCCCGGTCGTCTATGTGCGTTACGAGCCGGGGCGTCTGGTAGAACTCTTCGTCAGGTGTCTCGTCGGAACGCCTGAAAGCCTCCTGTGGAATCTGCGGCAACTACTTGCCTCCCTCCGGCTCGTCGTTACCTGCTTACATTATGCAGGTTCGCGCTGCTCGTCTGTGATCCTTTGTACCCCGCTATAGTGTGTAGCGTGTAGAGTTTCACGATGGACGCTCAGGTCACAAGACGCAGGTTTCTCAGAGCGGCGGGCGCCAGCGCCGCCTACATCGCCCTGGCAAACACGCTCGGCTGCCAGTCGCCAGATCACACCAATAAGAAGAAGGTCTCCCCCTGATGAGCGGCGTCTCCTCCTACGCCCCTCCTCCTGAGGGAGTGTGGGCATTTCGTTCGCGCCCCGAGCTAAGCCCGCCCACAATCGAGGTGGTTAAGAAAGCGCACCACACAGCCTC
>Ga0126307_10001592_pt1 | contig 15003 bp, 15 predicted proteins | sample Plot28_FD_89955 | JGI IMG/M metagenome (GOLD analysis project Ga0126307, IMG submission 89955) | Serpentine soil microbial communities from UC McLaughlin Reserve, CA, USA - Plot28 | ecosystem: Environmental > Terrestrial > Soil > Grasslands | place: USA: UC McLaughlin Reserve, Lake County... | reverse complement strand
CGACGCCCGTCGGGACGGGTCTGTGATCTGCGTCGTGGAAGACCCTTACGACATCGGCCCTATCGAACGGACCAACGAGTACCGAGGCCTCTACCACGTCCTCGGCGGGGCCCTATCTCCGTTGGACGGGATCGAACCAGAGGACCTACGGATAGCCGAGCTACTCGAACGCGTCCGTAAAGAAGGCACCACCGAGCTCGTCATCGCGACCAACCCGAACACGACGGGCGAGGCGACGGCGCTGTTTATCGCGCAGGAGGTCAAGGACCTGCCGGTCAGGGTGACGGCGCTCGCGAGTGGTCTCCCCGTCGGCGGGGACCTAGAGTACGCCGACGAGGTGACCCTGGGACGGGCCTTCGCCGGTAGACGCGAGCTGTAGCGGTTTGCAAAGCAAACCGCGCGGTCAGCTATCAGCTTTCTGGTTTGTGCCGATAACCTCACGGAAGATCTATGACTGAGACGCGGGCGAAAAGCTCTCTGGGCGGGATGAGTCGTAGGGCTGTGGAGTCGCTCGGGGATACCGTGGCGAGCCTGCCGCCGCGCGAGGCGACGCTCGTGGAGTTTCCCGACCTCCAGCCGGAGCTCTCCGAGGCTTTGCGTAAGATGGGCGCTTCGAGTTTGTATTCGCATCAGTTGGAGGCTTACGAGCGGGTGCGGGCCGGTGAGAACGTGGTGGTGGCGACGGCGACGGCGAGCGGGAAGTCGCTGTGCTACAAGATCCCGGCTTTTCAGAATGCGCTCGGCCGGGCGAAGAGCCGCGCCGTTTTCCTCTACCCGACGAAGGCGCTGGCCCAGGACCAGCTAGGCAAGATCAAGGCCTTCGGACTGCGCGGAGTACATCCTGCTACTTACGACGGGGATACGCCGCACGCCCTGCGCGCGGACATCAGGCGCAGGGCGAACATCCTGCTTACGAACCCCGACATGCTGAACATCGGCATCCTGCCCAACCATGAGGCCTGGGCCGACTTCCTTCGCAACCTGGAGATCGTGGCCGTCGACGAGGCGCACGTCCTGCGCGGCGTGTTCGGCTCACATGTAGCGGCCGTCCTCAGGCGACTGAGGCGGGTGGCGAGGTTGCACGGAGGCGACCCGCAGTTCGTCCTCACGAGCGCCACGATAGCCAACCCGCAGGAGCTTGCCGAGAGCCTCACGGGCCTGCCTTTCGTGCTCGTGGACAGCGACGGTGCTTCCACGGGCGAGCGGCGCGTCGTCTTCCGCAACCCTCCCTTGCTCGACAAGGAGAAGGGGGAGAGGCGGAGCCTGCTGACCGAGGGTGCTCTGGTCTTCGCGAACCTCGTCTCGCAGGGGGTGAGGACCATAGCGTTCGCCAGGACCAGGAAGGCCGCCGAGCTCATCTATCGCTACGCCGCAGACAGGCTAGGCGTGGACGGGGCGCGCAGGATCTCCCCTTACCGCGCAGGCTACACCCCGAGGGAGAGAAGAGAGATCGAAGGCCGTCTCTTTCGGGGCGACCTACTCGGCGTCGTCTCCACCAACGCGCTCGAGCTCGGGGTGGACGTAGGCGCCTTGGACGCCGTGGTCTGCTGCGGATACCCAGGCAGCGTCGCCTCCATCTGGCAGCAGTGGGGCCGCGCCGGACGGGGCAAGGACCCCGCCCTCGCCGTTTACATCCCCGGTCGCGACTCGCTCGATCAGTTCCTCTTCGAGAACCCGCCACGGGTCCTCGGCAGGAGGGTCGAGGCGGCCAGGGTCACGATGGAGAACCCCTACATTCTCGGCCCGCACCTGCTCGCCGCAGCCCACGAGGCCCCGCTCGACGCGGACGACGAGGAGTATTTCGGCCCTGCTTACAGGAGCGTCGCGAAGACGCTGATGGAGGCCAGAGCACTGGCTTCCAGCGGAGGCCGGCTGGTCTACGTCGGCGGAGACAACCCGGCGCGTAACATCTCCCTGCGCTCGGCGTCGTCCGAGACGGTGCTCATAGCAGACGGGGAAGGGGAGTTGATCGGGACCGCCGAGGCCACCCGCGCCCCGAGCGAACTGCATCCCGGCGCGACCTACCTCCACCGCGGGACCGCGTATGAAGTGGAGAGTCTGGATCTCCGTTCTCACCGGGCGGTCGCCAGGCGCGTACCTAATCGTTACTACACGAGGCCACGCGTCGAGACCGACGTGGAGGTCCTGGAGGAGATCGAGACGCGGGATCTGGCGAACGGGGTGGTGCTGCACTGGGGCAGGGTAAGGACGACGGACTCCGTGACCTACTTCAAGAAGGTTCGGGTGGCCGACGACAAGGAGGTCGGGGTCTATCCGTTGGATCTCCCCGACGTGATCCTGGAGACTCAGGCGCTCTGGATCACGCTGCCCCCGCTTCCGAGAGAAGCACGTCCGAGCTTCGAGAGCTTTGGGGGCGCCTTGCACGCCGGGGAGCACGGCCTGATCGGCCTCCTCCCGCTCTTCGCCATGTGCGACCGCGCGGACATCGGCGGCCTCTCCACGCCGGTCCACCGCCAGAGCCGACTCCCCACGGTCTTCGTCTACGACGGCTACCCCGGCGGGGTCGGTATCTCCAGGCGCGGCTACGACGCCTTCGAGTCGCTCGCCCGCGACACTCTAGGCGTCATCACCCGCTGTCCCTGCGAGAAGGGATGCCCCGCGTGCATCCAGTCCCCCAAATGCGGCAACTGGAACGAGCCCCTGAGCAAGGACGGGGCCGTAAGCCTCCTCAGGTACGTGCTCGGACAGACGGCCCGCTACCCGACCCTGTGACGGGCAAGCCCTACGTGGCCGTCGTTGGATCAGGCGAAGCCACAGACGAACTCTACAAGAAGGCGCGCGAGGTCGGCAGGCTCGTCGCCGAGAGGGGAGGGGTCGTCGTATGCGGCGGGCTCTCGGGTGTGATGGAGGCCGCGGCCCGCGGGGCTACCGAGACCGGTGGCACGGCCATCGGCATCTTGCCCGACGAGGACCGGCGGAGGCAGAACGAGTATCTTACGTACTCCGTGGCCACGGGCGCGGGACAGGCGAGGAACCTCGCCGTCGTGTGCTCCGGAGACATGGTCATCGCCGTCGGCGGCCAGTACGGTACGCTCTCGGAGATAGGGCTCGCCAGAAAGGTCGGGCGGCCCGTGGTGGTTCTGGAAGGCTGGGATCTCGGGGAACACGTGTCCGTGGCATCTTCGCCGCAAGAGGTCGTCGAGGCGGCGTTTGGGCTTCTGGGTAGATAGGAGGGCGCATGAGCGACACGAGGTCGGAGATACAGGAGATCTGGAGGTCTAACGATGGAGAACGGGCGGGTCGCGCTGGCAAGCGGGGGAAACAGGGGGCTAGGACTGGAGGTCTGCCGGCAGCTCGCCGAGAGAGGCCACACGGTCGTAATGGGCTCCCGCGACGATGAGCAGGGCAGGACCGCGGCGGTAGGACTCCCTGGCGGGGTGGTCGTCAGGGAACTCGACGTGGCAGACCCCGGGAGCGTCGAACGGCTCTCGCGCTCCATCGAGGAGGAGTTCGGACGGCTCGACATCCTGGTAAACAACGCCGCCATCTCCAACGACGAGAACCAGAGCGGCGCGGACGCCGACCTCGACCGGGTGAAGGAGGCGCTCGAGGCGAACCTGTTCGGGGCGTGGCGCCTGTGCGAGATGGCCATTCCTCTCATGCGGCGCAACGGCTACGGGCGCATCGTCAACGTCTCGACGGGGCTCGCGGCCCTAGAGGACATGGGTGGCGGCTCCCCGGGTTACCGCGTCTCCAAGACCGCCCTCAACGCCCTGACGCGCATCCTGGCATCCGAGCTGCGCGGGAGCGGCATCCTCGTCAACGCGGTCAACCCCGGGTGGGTGCAGACCGACATGGGCGGCTCCGGCGCCACCCGCTCCGTCGAAGAAGGCGCGGAAGCCCTCATCTGGGCGGCGACGCTACCCAACAGCGGCCCCTCCGGCGGCTTCTTCCGCGACCGGAGCCCGGTCCCCTGGTAATCGTCACGCGGGCAGTACTCGATGTTCGGGAACCCGTACCGTGGTACAGGTCGAAAACCGTTCCTCCGTACGGGGCACGAGGGTCACGGCCGCTTTAGCATAAGGACACAATGCGACCTACAGAGGAAACTCTCACGACAGGAGGAATCGGATGAACGACGAACTGCTCGCTGAGGTCGAGCAGGAGGTACTCCTCTGGCCGGGGACGACCTCGGAGCCTGGAAGGTTCGATTCCGTCGCGTTCCGCTACGGTAAGCGTGAGATCGGACACGTCCACCGCGACCGTATCGCGGACCTTCCCGTCACCCTGGAGACCCGCGAGGACTTGCTTGCGAAGGGCAGGGCAAGACCGCACAGGGCAGGCTCGAAGGGCTACGTAAGCTACCCGATGGAGAACTGGGAAGACGTCTCTGCTGTAATCGAGATTCTGGGTTGGAACTACGACCGCGCCAGGGCTGCCGCCGAAAGACGGGCCGCAAGCCAGGGTGAGAAGAACCAAACGTAAGCGCCCCTGCGGGAGCGGTTATCTGAGAGTATCGCGATGTCCCGTTTCTGGTGTAGACTTGCCTATGATGAGCAGGGGATAGCTAGAGGAGCGGCGATATGCACGGCACTCTGGACGAGCTGAGAGACAACTATCCAGGCAAGTGGCTCCTTATCGAGCTGGACGAGTCGGAAGCCGAGGAAGGTACGTTGCTGATCGCGCACGAGGACCCTGAGACGGTGGACAAGGAGATGGAGAGAGTTTCGCAGCTAAAGATGATCCGGCGCAAGCCCCTGTACGTGACTTACTCCATACCCGAGGGTCAGGACCTGCCGGCCTTCGCTCTCTAGCCAGTGCCGCGTTCGCCGGTTCCCGGCGAAGCGAAATTAGACCCGAGTACGAGAAAAATAGCGTTGGTCCGCAACGTAACTCTGGGCACCTTGACCACAGAACAACACCTAGACGCTTTAATCGATACCGGGGCCACGCACTGCATCGTGCCGCCGAGCACCGCGCGTGTGCTCAGATTCGACTCCGGTAATCTGATCGGCAGAGAACGGGTCAATACTGTTGGTGGCCAAGTCGTACTTGAAAGTGGGTTCGGCGAAGGCGTATCGTGTGAAATTCGGGGTGTACAAGACTGTCCCGAGAACCAGATTCGTCATAGTCGGTATCTCGTTTATTGGGCAGTTCAGGACTACCTTCGACTTCGACGAGGGTCGCGTGCTGTTCCGTACCAGAAATGCCTAATCCTCTATAGTCTTGGCGTAAGGCAGCGTTTCGTAGCGAGTCCGGGTGAATGCCAACCGCACAACGGAACACTCCATCGCCCACAAGCCTGCGCCTCCTCGGTAATGGATTCCCGCTTTCGCGGGAATGATGGGAGAGGAATTGAGAATCTAGAATTGGTCCAGCACCTAGAGCCCTTTCCTAATTCACAATTCCAACTTCCCAATTCAAGCGTCAGTGGATCTCGGGTTCGGGGACGGGTGGTCCCTCTGTGAGGAAGTCGAAGTCGCAACCTTCGTTGGCCTGGGTCGCGTGCCTGGCGAAGATAGCCCCGTAGCCGCGACCGTAGGGTGGTTGGGGTACTCTCCACGCGGCGCGGCGACGAGATAGTTGTTTCTCGTCCACTTTGAGTTCCAGGCGCCGATTGGGAACATCGAGCTCGATCTCGTCTCCCTCCTTCACGAGGGCGAGCGGACCTCCGACGTGTGACTCGGGGGCGACGTGGAGCACGCAAGTGCCGTAGGCAGTGCCGCTCATGCGGGCGTCGGAGATACGCACCATGTCCCTTACTCCTCGTTCGAGCAGCTTTTTGGGGATGGGGAGCAACCCCCACTCCGGCATGCCGGGAGCGCCGATGGGACCGGCCCCCCTCAAGACGAGAACGGAACCAGCGTCCACCTTCAGATTCGGGTCGTCTATGCGCCTGGCGAGGTCGTTGTAGCCTTCGAAGACCACGGCCGGTCCCGTGTGCCTGAGCAACGCCGGGTCTGCGGCGGAGTGCTTTATGACGCATCCGTTGGGGGCCAGGTTGCCGCGCAACACGGCGAGTCCGCCCTCTTCCTGCAGGGGATCGTCGAGTAGCCTGATGACCTCATCGTTGTGGACGCTCGTGAGCGTCTCACCCATGGGGCGACCACCGACGGTGACCCGGTCGAGGTGAAGCGTCTCTTCGAGGCGGGAGAGCAGGCCTCGTAGACCGCCTGCGTAGTAGAAGTCCTCCATCAGGTATTCGCCGCTGGGGCGTATGTTGGCGAGGACGGGTACGCGGCGGGAGATCTCGTCGAAGCGGGCGAGGTCCAGGCTTACGCCGCTGCGGTGGGCCAGGGCGATGAGATGGATCACGGCGTTGGTCGAGCCGCCAAGGGCCATCACGGCCGTCACGGCGTCTTCGTAAGATTCGTCGTTCAGGATATCCGAGGGTTTGAGGTCTTCCCAGATCATCTCTACTATTCTGCGCCCGCTGAGCGAGGCCATCCTGGGGTGCCCCGAGTCGACGGCGGGTATGGAAGAGGCTCCGGGGAGGGTCATGCCGAGTACCTCGGCGACGGCCGTCATGGTCGAGGCCGTGCCCATGGTCATGCAGTGGCCCGGCGAGCGGGCAATGCCGTCTTCGATCTCTTGCCACTCGCGCTCTCCGATGGTGCCGGCCCGCTTCTCGTCCCAGTACTTCCATACGTCGCTGCCGCTGCCCAGCGCGTTGCCGCGCCAGTTACCACGCAACATCGGCCCTGCGGGGACGAACAGAGCCGGCAGGTCCATCGAGATCGCACCCATCAGCAAGGCCGGTGTGGTCTTGTCGCAACCGCCCATCAGCACCGCGCCGTCTATGGGATGCGAACGCAAGAGCTCCTCGGTCTCCATAGCGAGGAAGTTCCTGTAGAACATCGTCGAGGGTTTCTGAAAAGGCTCCGAGAGCGACATCGCCGGCAGCTCGACCGGGAATCCACCCGCCTGCCAGACGCCACGTTTGACCTCCTCGGCTCTCTGGCGGAAGTGGGTGTGGCAGGGGTTTATGTCGCTCCAGGTGTTGATGATCCCGACGACCGGCTTCCCGCCATAATCCTCTGCGACGTAGCCCATCTGCTTGGTGCGCGAGCGGTGGCCGAACGAGCGCAGGTCATGCACCCCGTACCAGCGGTGGCTCCGCAACTCCTCTGGCCTCTTCCTCGAATTCATACTCTCCTTCCCCCGATCGCCCATGCGCGCAGAAGGCTAGATAATCTCCCGAGACGCTCCCCTTCATTCTACCCTCGGTATCAGATACGAGGTTCAGTGAAGGAATAGGCTGGTAGGCTACAGCGATCCTCACAGATGCATCCATCTACCACAAATTGCACATCCGACCACGAGTGAGAAGAAGAGTGCAAACAAAAAGCTGATCTGCTGACAAGCGAAGGCCTTAAGGCCTGAGCGTGCTGACCTGCTGACGACTAGCCGTTCTTCCGGGTGAAAACTAACCGGACGGGTGATGCCCGTCTGGGGGACCAGGGCTAGAGTATCCGTGTAAAGCAACACGATCAGGAGTGAATCATGGAGCAGACGGATACTTTGGCCGCCCTGTCGGACGGCATGGCTGACGCGGTAGAGAACATAGCGACGTCGGTCGTGCGGGTGAACGGACGAAGGCGTCGTTCGGGGAGCGGGGTGGTCTTCGCGCAGAACAAGGTGCTCACGGCGAGCCACGTGCTCGAGCGCGAGGAAGATCTCTCGGTAGAGACTGCCGACGGAAGGACGCTACCCGCGCGGTTCGCAGGGAGGGACCATTCGACGGACCTGGCGGTGCTGGATGTGGACGGCCTGGACATCGAGGCCGCGTCGCCCGCAGAGGGTGACGCGCGTGTCGGCCAGATCTCGCTGGCCGTAGGCAGCCACTCTCGCGGCGAAGGACCGCGGGCCACCCTGGGGGTGGTCAGCGCCGTCGGAGGCCCGGTCCGCACCAGGCGGGGGCCCAGGCTGGAACGCTACATCCAGACCGACGCGACGCCTTACCCCGGTTTCTCGGGAGGACCGCTCATCGACGCCCGGGGGAAGGTGCTCGGCATCCTGGTCTCGGGCTGGGGACGCGGGGCCGCGTTCGCCATTCCGGCCGATGTAGCCTGGCGTACCGCGGGGACGCTCTCGGAGCGGGGTTCCGTCAAGCGCGGGTACCTCGGCATCCTAAGCCAGCCGGTGCGCCTCCCGGACGGAGAGCGGCTCGGCCTGACGCAGAGGGGCGGCCTGCTGGTAGTTGGCGTCGAGGACGGCAGCCCCGCCGGGCGCGGTGGCCTTATAGTCGGTGACATCCTCGCCACGCTGGACGGCCAGCCCGTCGAGGACACCGACGATCTGCTGGTGTTGCTGGCCGGAGACAGGGTCGGCAGTTCTGTCCCCGTCAAGCTCGTGCGGGGCGGCGAGCTTACGGAGGTCGAGATAACCGTAGGCGAGCGCGGTTAGGAGTCCGGGAGATGGCCGAAGTATCCGGAGACTCCCCGGCCGTTCTGGCCGGAGCGCGGATGATCGAGGACGCGCAGAGGAGCGTAGTTCAGGTTCGCAGCGGCGGGAGGGGCATCGGGGCCGGTGTGATCTGGCGCCAGGACGGTCTCGTCCTCACGAACCACCACGTGGTCGCGGGAGGACGCAGGAACGTCAAGGTGGCCCTCCAGGACGGCAGGACGTTAGGCGCCGACGTGGTAAAGAGCAGCGGTAGCCTGGACCTTGCGCTGCTAGAGTTAGAGGGCGATCACGAGGACTTGCCGGCAGCTCTGGTAGGGGACTCGGACGCCTTGCGTGTCGGCGAACTGGTCTACACCATCGGCCACCCGTGGGGCCGGGTCGGCGCCGTGAGCGCCGGCATCATCGGCGGCGTGGGCGAGCTTCGTGGACCAGGCCCGCGGCCCCGCCAGGGTTCTTCCACACGTTACGTACGCTCTGACGTCACCCTCGCGCCGGGAAACTCGGGGGGACCGCTCCTCAACGCCCGCGGCAAGGTCGTCGCCATCAACGCGATGATCTTCGGCAACATGGCGGTCTCTATCCCCAGCAACGCGGCGAGCGCCTGGGTCGCCGCAGAGCGTCGTCCGAAGCTCGGGATCGGAGTCTTGCTGCAGAGCTACCGGTTTCCATGCACAAAGAGGCTGGAGCATCGGGGCTCGTTATCGCCGCCATCGAGACCGGTAGTGCGGCCGACCGGGCCGGTCTGCTGATAGGCGACGTCTTGCTCGCCATCGCCGGAGAGCCGCTCCGGGAGGCGGGGACCCTGCTCGAGGCGCTCGCGCGGGCCGGTGATGCCGTCTCCCTGCGCGTGATGCGCGGCGGTAGAATCATGGTCATGGAAGTGCGCCTGAAAGAGTCGGGACGCGCCGCATGACGCCCACGCGGGTGTTCGTCGTGGCCCCTACGCCGACCATGCGGGCGGGGCTACGTTCGATGCTCGCGGCCGTCGAGACCGCCGACTTGCTGGTGGTCGGCGAAGCCGGTCTCTCCGCAGGGCCGGTTCCCCCGCTCTCCGGGGCCGATGTGGTGCTCGTCGCGGATGAAGAACTGCTCGAGGAGACCGCGCTCTCCGTCTCCGAAGACGGTACGCAGTCGCTATTACTACTCTCGGAGGATGAGGTTGCGACGTCCAGGCTGCGCACCCTGTCTCTTAGGGGTTGGGGCGTCGTGCCTCCTGACGCCCCTTCCGAGGAGCTGGGGGCCGCCGTCGCCGCGGTAGCCCAGGGCCTCACCGTGCTCCCTAAGACCCTCATCGAGCGGTTGCTCGACGAGCCTGCGGCGGCCGTCGAAGAGCTTTCGGAGCCGCTGACCGCGCGCGAGAGCGAGGTGCTAGACCTGCTCGGGCATGGACTCTCCAACAAGATGATCGCGCGCGAGCTCCACATCAGCGAGCATACGGTAAAGTTCCACATCTCCTCGCTCTACTCCAAGCTCGGGGTGAGCAACCGCGCCGAGGCGGTCAGCCAGGGCGCACGCCACGGTCTGATCACACTTTAAGCGATCCATCGCTGACCGTACCTTGTAAGCCGGGTATAGAATACGATCGACCATGCGCGGTGGAGGAAGGCGGAGTAGCCTCGGACTTTCTGGTAAGAGCGGCGATTCTAGCTATCCCGGTCCTCTTTTTCCTACTCGTGGGGTGCGGGGAAGATCGGGATACCGAGAAGTCGCATTCTGCGGGCGGGGAGAGTCAGCGTGTACCTGTAGTTCATCAGGAGCCTACGCGGGTGATCGTCACCAGCGACGACGACTCGCTCCCTGATGGTTGCCACCCACGAGAGGTGGCCGAGCTCGTGATCTCCTTCGTCAACGCTTTCAACAGCGGGGATCAGGCGAGTCTGTCGCGCATCTTCTTCGTGTCCGAGGGCCCCAGCCCCCCTGATTTCGCGGAGAGGGGCTACGATCCATGGTCCTGGTACACCGTAGGTGAGGTCCAGGCCGGGGGCAAGATAGAGAGCACCTTCGTTACCTACGATCAAGGCGAACTACTCAGATACTTTGCCAAGAGACACGGAAAAGGAGAGCAACTGAGGCTGCTCAAGATCAGCCTGACACAGACGGGCCTGCTGGGTAAAGACGACAACGTGGGCTTCGTCTACGTCCTCAACCGGACAGCCAGAGACCTCGAACCGGGCCTCGGTGGACCGGCGAGCATAGCCTCGGGCCAGGGGGCTATCAACTGCACGAACCGCCGTATCTTCGCCTGGCGCATGGATATGAAGGCCGAAGAGCGCCGTACGGCCCGCGAGGCCGCCAGCTGGCTCTGTACCGACCCACCCGGCTGGAAGCCAGGCGAGGCCGTCGTCGCGTGTACTTGAGGTGTCAGATTACAGGCTTCAGGCATCAGGTAGGGTTTCAGTGATGAGACTTCATGAGGGGTGCTTGGCCTGGGAGGTGTGTGGGGCTCCGCCGTTGCCTCGGAGCCCGTCCCACACCACCTGAAGCCCTAAGCCTGTTAGTGTCCTGGCAGGATCAGATGCAGATCCCCGAACTCATGCCAGAGATAGCCTCTGTTCAGGGCCTCGGAGTAGGCGACTTCGAGATGCTCCCTGCCCGAGGTGGTGAGGGGGCAAGCCGACCCGCTTGTGGTGAGCGCCTCGAGCATCGACAGGTGGGTCGAGCGCGGTTCGTGCAGCCCTGTCAGCATGGCGTCAACAGACCGTACGCCGCGTTCCGGCGTTATGAAGAGGTCGGTCCAGCCCTCACCAGGATGGGTCGTGCCGTCTCGGTCCGTGACCGTCTCGAGGGCGCGGACTACGGTGGTCCCGACGGCGATCACCCTGCGTCCCGCCTTGCGCGCCGCGTTGATGGCGTCCGCGGTCTCAGGGGGGACCCGGTAGAACTCCTCGTAAGGTGGCTCGTCGTCTTCGAGGCTGGCGACGCCGGTGTGCAGTATTAGCGGTACGACCCTGACCCCATTCGCGACGAGGCGTGTGATCAGCTCCGGAGTGAACGCCCTTCCTGCGGAGGGCATCTCGGCGCTGCCTACCTCCGTGGCGTAGACCGTCTGGTAGTAGGCCGCCGGCCAACTCTCCCTCACGTAGCGGTACCGGATGGGTGACCCGTGCCGGTCCAGGTAATCGTCGAGGTTCGCAGGTAGGTTCAGGGTAGAGATCCAGAGCCGGTTGGATCCCTCGCCCCTCTGCCGATTCTCCGGCAGATAGGGCGTTTGTAATACGATACTCGAGCCCTCGGGTAGCGTGAGGATCTCTCCGGGCTTACCGTCAAGTACAGGTTCACCGCCGGAAAGCGATCTCAGCTCGACGACCAAGAGGTCAGCAGGCAGGTGGGTGGAGAGGTGCACGGTGAGTGGTGTGCCGTCGGTGCGCTCGGCGGGGAGGGCAGCGTTCATGGTACCGCTGGTGTTGACGACGAGGGTGTCGCCGGCTTCGAGGAACTCGGGGAGGTCGCCGAACCTAGCGTGAACGACGCGGTCGTCATCCAGGTAGGAGACCATCAGGCGAACTTCGTCGCGGCGCAGGCCTCGCGCCTCCGGCGGCTCGCTGGCCTCTAGCTCCGAGGGCAACTCGAAGTGCAGCGGAGATTCTGCCTCGGGATAGTCGGGAAGAGTGTCTATAGGTTCTAAAGCTCCTATTATCGTGTTGGCCATCCTGGCCTTGCCTTTCTAGGAATCCCGGGTGGTTATGCTCGCCTTCGCGGCCAGGGCGCGTACCTCATAGCGCCCGCTCGGTAGGTCACCCGTCAGGAGCTCCAGGAATCCTGGCACGCTCTCTTCCGGTAGCGGACGGTCGCTGATGTCTTCGTCGGGGAAGGCTTCCTGGTGCATCCGGGTCCGCATGTCGCCGGGATCGACGCGATAGACGCGCAGCCCGGGGTTCTCGGCCGCGAGGATGTTGGAGAGTTGTTCCAGGGCGGCCTTGCTCGACCCGTATCCGCCCCAGCCCTCGTACGGCTCGACGGCGGTGTCGCTCGTTACGTTTATAATGCGCGCTCCCCCTTTCAGCTCGGCCTTGACGGCCTGGATGAGCGCGAGCGGTGAGATCACGTTCGCACTGTAGACCTCTTCGAGTACGTCGAGCGGGTAATCCAGCAGGTCCGGCTGGGGACTGGGGCCGAGGATGCTCGCGTTGTTGACGAGCGCGTCCACACCGCCGGCCTCGTGTGCCGCACGGGCGAGTGCTCCTCTATGTTCAGGGTCCGTAACGTCTCCCGGGATGGCGACGACATGCGCACGTTCGGATAACTCCTCGCGGGCGCTCTCCAAGGCGTTTCCGGTGCGGGCGTCGATGATCAAGGTCCAGCCGTCCTCGGCCAGAGCGCGGGCCAGCGCCAGGCCCAACCCACGCGAGGCGCCCGTGATGATCGCCGTGCGTTGCAATGATTCTCCCGTCATTTCGTATGCCTCCTAATCTTGTTTGAATACAATGTATCGCCCCCTCCGACGCCGGGAAACGTCAGGAGGGACGGTTTTCGTCCTGTACTTTGGTACAGGCCAGTCGGTGTCGATAGATCTGTCATGCTTCGCCTCGTACCTTGAAAGGGGAGAATGGTCGGGAGGCCGCCGGTCAGGGGGCTTCCACGAGCCCGCGGCGGACGGCGATCCTGGCCGCCTCGGTACGGTTCTGGGCTTCGAGTTTGGCGAGGATGGAGCCGACGTGGAACTTGACCGTCCGTTCGGAGATGAAGAGACGGTCCGCGATCTCGGCGTTCTTCAGGCCGCGGGCGAGGAGCGTGAGCACCTCGAGTTCCCTGGAGGTGAGGCGGCGGTTCTGCGGGACGTTCTCCTCACCCTCCAGGCGTCCGAGCAGCCTGTCCGCGACGGCGGGCTCGAGGAGGGAGCCCCCGGCCTGGACGGTACGGATGGCGCCGAAGATCTCCTGCCTTGAGGCGCCCTTGAGCAGGTAGCCGCGGGCTCCTGCGCGCAGAGATCCGAGTATTCGGGCGTCCGTGTCGTAGGCCGTGAAGACGACGGTGCGGGCGCGTGAGCCGGCGTCACGGAGCCTCTCCAGGGCTTCGACGCCGTCCGTCCCCGGCATCTCCAGGTCCAGCAGTATCACGTCGGGGTCGAGGCTCTCTGCGAGCCTGACGACCTCGTCTCCATCGGCCGCCTCACCTACTATCTCGAAATCGGGCTGGGTGCCTAGCACGGCGACGAGGCCCTCGCGCAGCATCGGGTGGTCGTCGGCGACGAGGAGCCGGGTCTTATCCACCCTGAAGCCCTTCGAGTGGCACCCTGACCTCGACGTGCGTACCCTCGCCAGGGGCACTCTTAATCTCCAAAGAACCACCCAGCATCTCCACCCTCTCCCTCATGCCGACGATGCCATGCCGACCGTCCGCGGCGCGGGAAGTATCGAAGCCGCGGCCATCGTCCTGAATAGATAGTTGCACCTCCTCCGGCGTGGCCACGAGCCTGACCGTCACGCGGCTGGCGCGGGCGTGGCGAGCGACGTTAGTGAGGGCCTCCTGGCAGACGCGGTAAATGGCTACCTCTACGCGCGGGGGGAGTGGGCGGCTGCCGTTTATGGCCCTGAATCTCGTGGCTACGTCTGTCTCCGCTTCCCAGCGGTCGACGAGTGTCCGTAGCGCCTCGGGGAGGGAGCGACCTTCGAGCGGGGCGGCGCGCAGGTCGAGGACCGAGCGGCGGGCCTCCTCGAGGTTGGAACGGGTGAGCGAGAGGGCGCGGCGCAGCGGTTCGCGGGCGCGCTCCGCTTCGGGCTCGTCGTTGAGGAACGCCTCGGCCGACTCCAGCTGGAGCCCTGTCGCGGTGAGTCCCTGGGCGAGGGTGTCGTGGATCTCCCGCGCCAGGCGGTTGCGCTCCTCGACGGCGCCGAGCCTGGCGCTGCGGTCGAAGAGCCGGGCCCGCTCGACAGAGATGGCGAGCAGGTCGCCTATGGTAGAGAGGAGCTGCAGGTCTTCGGGCGAGAGGCCCCGCCACTCGGGGCTCGCCACGTTCATGACGCCGAGCTTCTTCTCCCCGGCATATAGAGGGATACTGGCGTGGTAACGCAGACCACCGGTGCCGTCGACCAGGCCGTCGAGACGGCTGCAGGTCAGGACGTTGACGTTCGCCGCGCCTTCCAGATCGCCCCTCTTGTAGGTGTCCAGGCAATAACAGTAGCCCGAACCATCCATGCGCCGCGGGTCGTCGGCGAGGGCCGGAGGGAGGTTGCGGGCCGCGGCGAGGTAGGGCTCAGGAGAAGAGTCGTCCAGGAGCCAGATCCAGGCGGTGCGTAATCCCAGTAACTGGGCTACCTGCGACAGCGTGAACCCAAGCGCCTCGCCAAGTTCGACGGAGCGGTTGAGCTCGCGCGCGATCTCATTGAGCACCAACAGCTCGTGGTTGCGCCGCTCCAGATCCTCTCTCTCCCCATTGTTCAGCCCAGACAACGTCGCCTCTCAGGTCTCTCCACCCTCGGATGAGTTTATCAGTGTGGAACTAGGAAGAAGGCTGCCGTTGCACCTGTCTAGGGCTGAGTTGTGAGGTTCTCGAACGAGGAATATACTGCATGTGATACTTGAGTTACGTAGTGCTAAGGAGGTAAGGATGATGGAGACGGATCTCGCCGGCCAGCTCAAAGGGCTCTTTCACGAGGTTGGGGAAGCCCACCACCAGGCCTACATCGAAACGGACGG
>Ga0126307_10001591_pt1 | contig 15011 bp, 14 predicted proteins | sample Plot28_FD_89955 | JGI IMG/M metagenome (GOLD analysis project Ga0126307, IMG submission 89955) | Serpentine soil microbial communities from UC McLaughlin Reserve, CA, USA - Plot28 | ecosystem: Environmental > Terrestrial > Soil > Grasslands | place: USA: UC McLaughlin Reserve, Lake County... | reverse complement strand
GTGCCCAGGAAGACGAGGCGGCGGGGGTGGGTGGGGGGGGGAGCGAGCGGCACTGGTTCGCGTCGGCGCTCAGGCGCGAGAGGTCACGTGGGCGGCGGGCGGCGGCGCGGGCCGGTCACCGGAACGACAGGCCGCGGGGCTTGACGTCGGCGGCGTCGTTGAACTGCTTCACGCCGATGCCGCTCTCGCGGATGGTCTTCAGCGCCGCCTTACGGGTGTCGGCGTCGAGCCGCTCGAGGAGGAGGACGCCGTCGAGGTGGTCGAGCTCGTGCTGGAAGCAGCGGGCCTCGATCTCGTCGGCCTCGATCGACACCTCGTTCCCGTCGAGGTCGAGCCCGACGAGGTGGATGAGCTTGGGTCGGACGATCTCCCACGAGAGGCCGGGGACCGAGAGGCAGCCCTCGTCGTAGCTCCACTCGCCGTCGGTCTCGACGACGACCGGGTTGACGATCGTGCGAGGGCCCTCGCCGATGTCGTAGACGAACAGGCGCTTCTCGACACCGACCTGGGGAGCGGCGAGACCCATGCCCGGGGCGTCGTACATGGTCTGGACCATGTCGTCCGCGAGCTTGACCAAACGCCCGTCGATGTCGGTCACCTCGGCGGCACGCTGGCGCAGGACCGGGTCACCGACCAGGCGGATGGAGTAGGGAGCCATAGCGGGCAAGGCTACCGTCGCGCCGGTGGGCTCACCCACGCACTACTTCTCCCCCGACCCGGCCACGCCGTCGCGCCCACAGACCGTCCGCCTCGACCTGCCCGACGTGTCGTTCGCCCTGCGTACCGACGCCGGCGTCTTCTCGGGAGCCCGGGTCGACCCGGGTACGAAGGTCCTCCTGGCCGAGGCGCCGGCGCCCCCGCCCGCCGGCGACCTGCTGGACCTCGGCTGCGGCTACGGGCCCATCGCCCTGACGCTCGCCGCCCGTTCGCCGGGGGCGACCGTGTGGGCCGTCGACGTGAACGAGCGGGCCCGGGCCCTGACGGCCGCCAACGCCGAGGCGGCCGGTCTCGCCAACGTGCGGGTGGCGGCGCCCGACGAGGTGCCGGCCGACGTGCGGTTCGCGGCGATCTGGTCCAACCCGCCGGTGCGGGTCGGCAAGGCGGCGCTCCACCACCTGCTCACCACCTGGCTGGGGCGCCTGGCGGCGGACGGGGTGGCGCTGCTCGTGGTGCAGAAGCACCTCGGCGCCGACTCCCTCCAGCGCTGGCTGGTTGAGCAGGGCTGGACGGCGGCCCGCCGGTCCAGCCGGCAGGCCTACCGGGTGCTCGAGGTGCGCCCGTGACGCGCCAGCTCGACTCGACCGGGCTGAAGCGCCTGCACCGCGGCTGGCGGCGGCGGACCGAGGGCCGCGTGGCGCTCGTCCTCGACCGGCTCCAGTCGCCGTTCAACGTGGGCTCCATCCTGCGGACGGCGGCGGCCTACACGGTCGACCACCTGTGGCTCGTCGAGGGCACCGCCTCGCCGTCCGACCCCAAGGTGGCGAAGGTGGCGCTCGGCTCCGACCGCTTCGTGCGCTGGACGTGGTGCGCCACGGTCGAGGAGGCGATCCGGGCTGCCCGGGCGGACGGCTACCGGGCCGTGGGCCTCGAACTGGCCGACGACGCCGTCCCGCTCCCCGAGCTGCCGGTGACCGAGGCGACGTGCCTCGTCGTGGGCCACGAGGACCGCGGCCTGACCCCGGCGGCCATGGCGGCGTGCGACGACCTGGCGTTCATCCCCCAGCTCGGGCGGATCGGCTCGCTCAACGTGTCGATGGCCACGGCCATCGCGCTCTACGAGGTCCGCCGTCAGGAGTGGGCGGCGGCCGAGCCGGCCCCCGCCGCGCCCGCCGGAAACTGACGCTCGGTCCGCCGGGGCCCTCACCTACGGTGAGCGGCATGGCCGCGCACGAGGTCCGGACCATCCGGGACGACGAGATCCCGACGTTCATCGACGTCCAGCGGACGGCGATGCTGATGCCCCCGCCGAGCGAGGCGGTCGTCGAGAGCCGGCGCGACCTCTACGGCAGCCAGCGGTGCCTCGTCGCCGTGGACGAGGGCCGCATCGTGGGCACCACCCGGACCTTCGCCACCGAGCTCACGCTGCCGGGCGGCGGTGTCCTGCCCGTCGGGGCCGTCAGCTCGGTCGGCGTGCTGCCGACGCACCGCCGCCGCGGTCACCTCACCCGGCTTATGACGGCCCAGCTCGCCGACGCGGCCGAGCGCGGGGAGGCGCTCACCATCCTCATCTCGGCCGAGTGGCCCATCTACGGCCGCTACGGCTACGGCATGGTGACCGAGGCCTGCACCGTGCGCCTCGACGCGGCCACCGCCGCGTTCCGGGCGGCCCCCACGGGCCGGACCGAGCTGGTCGACGCCAAGGCCTACCGCGACGTCTTCGCCGACGTGTACGCCCGCACGGCGGCCCGCACGCCCGGCCACATCACCTGGGACGACGTGTGGATGGACATCACGACCGGGCTGCGCGACATCCACGACGGCCAGGACGAGCAGCGTCGGGACGCCCGCAAGGTGGCCTGGTACGACGGCGCCGGGGTGGCCCAGGGCGCCCTGGCGTACACGGTCGCCGAGTCGTGGCCGGGCAACCGGCCCCGGGGGACGCTCACCGTGCTGTCCCTGGCGGCGGCCACCGAGGAGGCCGAGCGCGAGCTGTACCGATTCCTCACGTCCATCGACTGGGTGAGCGAGGCCGTCGTGGGGCCGCGGCCGCCCGACGACCCGCTGCCGTTCCACCTCGTCGACGGGCGGGCGGCCACGTTCGGCGACGTCTTCGACCACCTCTGGGCCCGCGTGGTCGACGTCCCGCGCGCCCTGACGGCCCGCGGCTACCTGTCGGCCGGTTCGCTGGTCCTGGCCGTCGTCGACGCCGGGGGCCACGCCGGCGGCCGCTGGGCGCTCGACGCCGGCCCCGACGGGGCCACCTGCATGCCGACCGACCGCCCGGCCGACCTCACCGTCCCGGTGAGCGCCCTGAGCGCCGCCTACCTGGGGGCCCACACGTGGGCGCGGCTGGCCGCCGCCGGCCTCGTCGACGAGGAGCGGCCGGGGGCCGTGGCCCGGGCCACGGCGCTGTTCGCCACCGAGCGCCGGCCGTTCTGCTCCACCGGCTTCTGAGCGTCACACCACCCGGTCGTTGCCGCCGTCCACGGGGACCTGGGCGCCGGTGGTCCGGGCGAAGGCCGGCCCGCACATGGCCACGACCAGGCGGGCGACGTCGCCGGAGGACACCTCGGCGCCCAGCACGTTGCGCCGGCGGTACTGCTCGGGCGTGAGCCCGTAGTGGGCGGCGCGCTGGGCGATCACGTCGTCGGTCCACAGCGCGGTGTCGAACACGGCGTCCGGGTGCACCACGTTGACCCGGATGCCGTCGCGCCCCCACTCCAGGGCCGCCACCCGGGCCAGCTGGGTGAGCGCCGCCTTCGACGCCGAGTAGGCGCCGGCGCCCTGGCCGGGGGCCGGCACGTTCTTGGACCCGACGACCACGACCCGCCCGCCGCCGGGCGCCCGGCACAGGAAGGGGTGAGCGGCACGCAGGGCGGTGGCGGCGGCGCCGGCGTTGACGTCCATGGCCGTGGCCCACGTGCGCGGGTCGAGCTCGGCGAGCGGCTGGCTGGGCGGGAACACCCCGGCGTTCAGGACGAGGACGTCCAGCCCGCCGTAGCCGCCGACCGCGGCGGTCACGGCAGCGTCCACGGTCGCCGGGTCGGACACGTCCCCCACGACGCCGGTGTAGGCCGGCCCGCCCGCCACCTCATCGACGGCGGCGGCGAGGTCGACGCCCACGACGGCGGCGCCCTCCCCCAACAGCGCCTCGGCGCACGCCCGGCCGATGCCGGAGGCGGCGCCCGTCACGACCGCCACCTGGCCGGCCAGCGAGGCCGGGGCGGGCTGGCGGGTGAGCTTGGCCTGCTCGAGCTCCCAGTACTCGACGTCGAACACGTCGGGCTCGGTCACGCTGGCGTAGCCGCCGAGCGCCACGGCCCGCTCGATCACCCAGATCGTGTGGGCGGTGATCTCGGCGGCTGCCCGGGCGTCGGCGGGGCGCCGGCCGGCGGCGAGGACGCCCAGCTGGGGGTCGATCACGACCCGCGGGGCGGGGTCGACCGGGACGAGCGCCCGGTCGCCGAGGCGGGGCCGGTGCCGCGCCACGTAGGCCTCGTACGCGTGGACGTAGCCGGCCACGTCCCGGCCGAGCAACGGGACGCGCTTGGTCCGCAGGACGTGGTCCGGGGTGGCCGGCCCGACCTGCGCCACGGTCGTGAGGTCGTTCCGGGCCGCGAACCGGCGAGCCTCCTCGCCCGCCACCGGGGACACGACCAGCGGGAACCCGGCGGCGGTCGACAGATCCCGCCGCAGGTCGGCGACCGCCACGAGGTCCGCCGGCGTCGGGCGTCCGGGGGCCGGGACCGCCGGAGCCTCCGCGGCGGGCGCCGCGGCGGCGGCCCGCTCGGCGTGGGCCCGTTCGGCGTGGGCCCGTTCGGCGTGGTCGAGCGCCCGGGCCACCAGCTCGACGTGGGTCTCGTAGGCGGTGCGGGCGTCGTGGGCGAACGTGAACAGCCCGTGGTTGAGCAGGACCATGCCGACGGTCCCGTCGTGGCGTTCGGCGGGGAACCGCTCGGCACACAGCTTGGCCAGCACGAACCCCGGCATCACGTACGGCACGACGACCACCGAGTCGCCGTAGGCCTCGCGCACGTGGGCGGGCCCGTCGGGCGTGTTGGTCAGCGCCAGCACGGCGTCGGCGTGCGTGTGGAGGACGAACGTGTACGGCAGCGTGGCGTGGAGGATCGACTCCACCGACGGCGCTGGCGCCGAGGCGTCGAGCGAGGCGGCCTTGAGCTCGTTCGCCATCCGGGCGTCCGACAGGGCGTCCAGCGAGGCGAGGCGGGCCACCCGGTCGAGCCGCAAGGGGGCGAACCCCGCCCGCTCGATCGACCCCATGTCCCAGCCGCTGCCCTTGACGTGCAGCACCTCCACCGGGTCGCCGAACACGTCCGGCTCGACGACCTTCACCGAGCTGTTCCCACCACCCGACAGCACCAGCGCCGGGTCGGCGCCGAGCAGCCGCGAGGCGTAGGTCACGAGCCCGAGGTCGTCGCCCCAGGCGGCGGCCTCGTCCTCGTTCCACCGACTCTTCATCGCCCCGCCCCCGTTCACGCCAGCCGCTCGCCGCGGGACGGGCGGACGACCCTGGCCTCGGTGACGACGGCCGTGACCAGGTCGGCCGGGGTCACGTCGAACGCCGGGTTGACCGCCCGGGCGCCGACGGGCGCCACGGCGACGCCGCCGTACGCCACCACCTCGTCGTCGCCGCGGTCCTCGATCTCGATCGCCGTGCCGTCGGAGGTGGCGCGGTCGACCGTGGATTCGGGCGCCGCCACCACGAACGGGATGCCGGCCCGGGCGGCGGCGAGGGCCAGCGGGTAGGTGCCGACCTTGTTGGCGACGTCGCCGTTGGCCGCCACCCGGTCGGCGCCCACGACGACGGCGTCGACCAGGCCCCGGGCGATGATCGAGGCGCCGGCGCCGTCGACGACGACGCGGTGGTCGATGCCCAGCCGGCCCAGCTCCCAGGCGGTGAGGCGGGCGCCCTGCAGGAGCGGACGGGTCTCGTCGGCGTACACCCGGGCCACGCGGCCCCGCTCGTGGAGTGTGCGGACGACCCCGAGGGCGGTCCCCCAGTCGACGCAGGCGAGGGCGCCGGCGTTGCAGTGCGTGTGGAGGCGCAGGCCGCCGGCGTCCGCGCCGTCGCCGCACAGCGCGACCAGCAGGTCCGCGCCGCGCTCGCCCATGGCCCGGTTGGCGGCGACGTCCTCCTCGAGGACGGCGATCGCCTCGGCGGCCACCGCCTCCTCCCCGTCGGCGAGGCGCGCGAGCACCCGGTCGACGCCCCAGGCGAGGTTCACGGCGGTGGGCCGGGCGTGGCGGACGCGGTCGATCGCCCGGGCCACCTCGGCCTCGCCCCAGCCGGCGGCCCGGCCCTGGCGCAGCGCCAGCAGCACGCCGAGCGCGCCGGCCGCGCCGAGCGCCGGGGCGCCCCGGACGGCGAGGCGGCGGATGGCGCCGACCAGGTCGTCCACCTCGGTGATGCGCAGGGTGCGCAGCTCCTGCGGGAGGGCCGTCTGGTCGATGATGACGATCGCGCCGTCGACGCCCCAATCGATCGTTCGCACGGCGCCACAGTACGGGGGCGCCCCACGATCCGACATTGCGCACCTGAGACCGACATGTGCGGGCTGAAGTGCGCAATTTGGCGGGTCTTCAGATGCGGAGCGGGTCGACGGCCACGCGGAGCCGGCCGGCGGGACGGGGCGTGGCGGCCAGGGCGTCGCACAACGTGGCGTGGTCCGGGGCGCGGAGGAGCCAGCGCCCGTCGGACGGGCCGAGGACGTCCACCCCCGGCGGCACGCCCAGGGCGCCGACGAACTCGCCCGCCGCCGGCCCGGACACCTCGGCCATCGCCGTCACCGGCGGGTACAGGAGCAGCTCGCGCCGCTCGGCCTCGGCGTCGGCCACGCGGGTCGGGTCGCCGAGCACGGCCGCCTGCACCGCCTCGTGGTGGGGCACGAACGTCTGGAGCAGCAGCCGCCCGCCCCGGGCCCGCCCGCCGACGAGCCGCGATGCCCGGGCCAGCAGGGCCAGCGCCTGCTCGGACGCCCGGTACCGAGGGGCCAGCAGTTCCTGGTCGAGGTCGAGGAAGGCCACGACATCGGCCCGCCCCACCTGATGCAGCGTGGCCTCGGTGCCCACGACGACCCGGGAGCCGGGGGCCGGAGCGTCCGCCTTGCGGCCCGCCGCGGTCAGCTCGGCCACCGGCTCGCCCACCAGCGCCTCGATCTCGTCCCGGACCCGGGTGACGCCCTGGCGCCGCGCCTTCATCCGGGTCTTGCCGCAGTGCAGGCAGACGATCGGCCGCTCCTCGCCGCAGCGGGGGCACCTCAGCGTGTCGGCCGACGCCGGCTGGGACACGGCCGCCTCGCACCGCTCGCACCGGGCCAACTCGCCGCAGCCCGCGCAGGACAGGAGCCGCGCGCGGCCGGTCCGGTTGAGGACGCACACGACCCGGGCATCGCTCCGCAGCGCGCGGACCAGCGGCGGGGGGAGCATGCCGAGGCGCGGGTCCTGCTCGCGCATGTCCACCACGTCGACGATGGGCCAGCCGGCCCGCTCGTCGGACCGGCTGCGCGCGAGCAGCTCCCCCCATCCCAGCGCCTCGAGCGACGGGCACGGCGAGGTGAGCACGCACGGCACGCCCGCCCGCCGGGCCCGCTCGATCGCCACGTCGCGGGCGTGCCAGGTCGGGGCCTGCTCCTGCTGGTGGGACTCGTCGTGCTCGTCGATGACCACGACGGCGGCCAGGTCCCCGACCGGCGCCCAGGCGGCGGCGCGGGTCCCCACGACGGTGGCCCCGGCGGCGCCCAGCGCCCAGTCCCGGGGGTGCGAGGCCACCGGCACGCCGTCCCGACGCAGCCGGCGGACGACGCCGGCGACCCGGTCGGCCGTCGGGCACAGGACGAGGGCGTTGCCCCGCCGCACCGCGGCCGCCACGACCGGGTAGGGGTCGGTGGCCGGGGCGACCCGCACGACGGCGGCGCGGGCCGCCAGCGCCTGCTCGGCGATCCCGCCGGGGACCGTGGCGGCCGCCACGCCGTCGGCGGCGGCGCCGGGGCGCCGCGGGGCCGCCGGCAGCGACGGCACCACCCGCTCGGGGTTGGCCGTGCGCAGGAACGAGGCCGGGCGGCCCGCCCAGCGCCAGGCGGCCCAGCCGGCCAGCTCGAGCAGGTCGGGCGTCGGCCCGCGGCCCGACCGCTTGGCCACCGGGCGCAGCGTGACCCCGGCCGGCGGCTCGACGTCGACGGCGGTCACCCACCCGCCGACCCGCCGCCCGTGGAGCGCCACGCGCACCCGGTCGCCGACGCGCACCTGGTCCCCGCCGGTGGCGGGGACCAGGTAGTCGAAGCTCTTGGCGATGGCGGGCTCGTCGGGCAGGACCCGCACGACCCGCTCCCGCGGCGCAGCCGGGGAGGGGTCGGTGGTCGTCATCGCGGGGACGGTATCCCCGTCGGCGCCGGGGCCCCGACCGTGCGGCCGGGGCGGCGCCTACGAGCAGGGGCTCAGAGGCCCAGCGCCGACTTCACGTCGTCGACCCGGCTGGTGCTCTCCCACGACAGCTCCTTGTCGTCGCGGCCGAAGTGACCGTAGGCCGCCGTCTTTTGGTAGATCGGCCGGCGCAGGTCGAGGTCGCGGATGATGGCCGCGGGACGCAGGTCGAAGATGTCGTTTACGGCCGAGGCGATCTGGGCCGGGTCGACGGTCGACGTGCCGAACGTCTCGACCAGCACCGAGACCGGGCGGGCCACGCCGATGGCGTAGGCGACCTGCACCTCGCAGCGCTTGGCGGCACCGGCGGCGACCACGTTCTTCGCCACCCAGCGGGCGGCGTAGGCGGCCGAGCGGTCCACCTTGGACGGGTCCTTGCCGGAGAACGCACCGCCGCCGTGGCGGGCGGCCCCGCCGTAGGTGTCGACGATGATCTTGCGGCCGGTGAGGCCGCAGTCGGCGTGGGGGCCGCCCAGCTCGAAGCTGCCGGTCGGGTTGACCAGCACGCGGACGTCGTCGTCCTGGAACTGCGGCGGGACGAGCGGCCGGATCACGTGCTCGATCAGGTCGGGCTTGATAAGCGTCTCGGCATCGGCACCGGGCTGGTGCTGCGTCGAGATGAGGACCGTCTTCAGCGCCGACGGCACGCCGTCGACGTAGTCGATGGTGACCTGCGTCTTCCCGTCGGGACGGAGGTACGGCAGGATGCCGGCCTTGCGGACCTCGGCCAGGCGGTGCGCCAGGCGGTGCGCCAGCCAGATCGGCAGCGGCATGAGGTCGTCGGTCTCGTCGCAGGCGTAGCCGAACATCATGCCCTGGTCGCCGGCGCCCTGGCTGTCGAGCTCTTCGTCGGTGGCCTCGGCCCGCTTCTCGTAGGCCGCGTCGACGCCCTGGGCGATGTCGGGCGACTGCGGGTCGATCGACGTCATGACGCCGCAGGTGTGGCCGTCGAACCCGACGGACTCGCGGTCGTAGCCGATGCCCTTGATCGTGTCGCGGACGATGTTGGGGATCTCGACGTAGGCGTTGGTGGTGATCTCGCCGGCGACGATGGCGAGACCCGTCGTCACCATCGTCTCGCAGGCGACTCGGGCCGTCGGGTCCTGGGCCAGGATCGCATCGAGGATCGAGTCACTGATCTGGTCGGCCATCTTGTCGGGATGGCCCTCCGTGACCGACTCCGACGTGAAGGTCCATTGACTCACTGCAGGGTTCTCCTCTCGAGAACGGCATCAAGAACGGCGCGAGCGACAGCCCGCTTGTCTGCCAATGGCACCTCGCGCTCAGTTCCATCGGCGTTCAGGATCACGACACCGTTCGTGTCGTGCTCGAATCCGGCGCCTGGGGCCGTGACGTCGTTCGCCACGATCATGTCGACGCCCTTGTCCACCAGCTTGCGGCTGGCATTCTGCCGCACATCATCCGTCTCTGCCGCAAATCCGACCAGGGTCTGCCCCGGTGGCTTGCGCGCACCGAGCCCGGCGAGGATGTCCGGCGTCGGCTCGAGGACGATCTCGGGCACGCCGCCGGCCTTCTTGATCTTGCGCCCGGCGGCCCGGACCGGCCTGAAGTCGGCGACGGCGGCGGCCATCACCACGACGTCGGCGCCCGGCGCCACGGCGCCCACCGCATCGGCCATCTGGGCGGCCGTCTCGACGCGGACGACGTCGGCGCCCGGCGGCGGCGCCAGCCCCACCGTCGTGACCAGCGTGACCTTGGCGCCGCGGGCGGCCGCCTCGTCGGCGATGGCGTGGCCCTGCTTGCCCGACGACCGGTTCCCCACGAACCGGACGGGGTCGATGGGCTCGCGGGTGCCGCCGGCGGTGACCAGCACGTGCAGGCCGGTCAGGTCGCGCGCCGTGGCCAGGACCCGCTCGACGGCGGCCACGATCGTCTCGGGGGACGCCAGGCGGCCCTCGCCCACGTCGCCGCCGGCCAGCCGGCCGGACTCGGGTTCGACCACGTGGACGCCGCGCCGGCGCAGCGTGGCGACGTTCTCGCGCACGGCCGGGTGGCGCCACATCTCGGTGTGCATCGCCGGGCACACCACGACCGGCGCCTCGGTGGCCAGAAGGGTGGCAGTGAGCAGGTCGCTGGAGATGCCGGCGGCGTAGGCGCCCAGCACGCGGGCGGTGGCCGGGACCACCAGCACGAGGTCGGCGCTCTGGCCCAGGCGGGTGTGCGGGATCGGGTCGCCGTCCGCAAACAGCGAGGTGTGCACCGGTTCGGAGGCCAGCGCGGAGAAGGTCGTCTCGCCGACGAAGCGGGTGGCGCCGCGGGTCAGCACCGGCGCCACATGGGCGCCGGCGTCGACGAGGCGGCGACACACCTCGATCGCCTTGTAGGCGGCGATGCCGCCGGAGACTCCCAGGACGATGCGCCGCCCGACGATCACCTGGGGGGCCTAGGACTCGGCTGGGGCGTCGTCGACGGCGGCGAGGCCCTCGCCCTCGGCGCCGTCGCCCGGCCGCACCGGGACGATCTTGTCGCCGGCGATCTCCTCGAAGGCGATCGAGAGGGGCTTGCGGGCGACCGAGGTCACCTGCGGCGGCACGATGGGCCCCAGGCCCTCGCCCAGCTGCCCGAAGTAGGCGTTGATCTGACGCGCCCGCGTCGAGCTCAGCGTGACGAGCGAGAACTTGGACCCCGCCCGCTCGAGCAGCTCCTCGATGGAGGGGTTCATCATCGTGTCTTGGCGAGTCGCCATGGAGCGCTGGACCTCGAGCCGGGTAGCAGGGGGGTGAACGGTCGGCCAGCGTACCCGGTGGACGCCCGCGACCGGAACTACCAGGCCCGTGGGCCTCTCGGCGCCCGTAGCGCTCGGGCGCGCCTACCAGGGGTGACGCCGGGCGGCGTCGACGATTGCCCCGGCCACCTCGGCCGGCGACAGGGCGCCCGAGTCGAGCACCAGGTCGTAGGCCGACAGGTCGGCGAGGTCGAGGCCGTAGAGCGCGAGGTAGCGATCGCGCTCGACCCTCTGGCGTTCGGCGTTCTCGGCGGCCGCCTGCTCGACGGTGATGCGCTCCCGGGCCGCCACCCGCCGGGCCCGCACCTCGGGGGCGCAGTCGACCCAGGTGGTGACGGCGGGGAGCTCGTCGATCCGGGCGATCCACCCGGCCAAACGGGACTCGATGACCACGTCACCCTTGCGGGCCCGGGCGGCGAGTCGGGTGTCGAGCTCGACGTCCACCTCGGGGTGCGTGGCGGCGTACGCCCCGAACGTCCCGAGGCTCATGGCTCGCTCGGCGGCCATGGCCCGGAACACCTCGCCCCCGGGCAGGAGCTCGAGGGCGAGGGCTCGGGCGACTCGTGTCGATGCGGTGGTGGTGCCCGAGCCCGGAGGGCCGGAGACCGTGATCAGCAAGGACAGCGGGTGACGTCAGCCGGAGAAGGCGGCCAGCAGCGACTTGCGCTGCTGCTCGCCCAGGCCGCGTACGCGGCGGGTGTCGGCGATGCCGATCTCTTCCATCGCTCGCCGGGCCCGGACCTTGCCGACGCCGGGCAGCGACTCGAGAACGGCCAGCACCTTCATCTTGCCGACGGTGTCGTTGGCGTCGGCCTGGTCGAGGAGCTCCTTCAGGCTCAGCGAGCCCATCTTGAGCTTCTCCTTCAGCTCGGCACGAGCACGACGCGCCTCGGCGGCCTTGGCAAGGGCTGCTTCGCGCTGCTCGGCTGTCAATTGGGGAGGCTGCGGCATAGGCGCGCACGTTAGCCCACACCAGGGCACCCTCTGCGACATGGATGCCGCGAAAGGCCTCGGGCGGCGGGCCGACCCCGCATCGGCCGGGCCGCCGCAGCCGCCGGAACGGCCCCTGGTCAAAGCCCGGCGACGAGCGCGCGGGCCGCGGCGGCGGGGTCGGCGGCGCGGGTGACGGGGCGCCCGACGACCAGGATGTCGGCCCCGGCGGCGAGCGCGCCGGCGGGCGTGGCGACCCGGCCCTGGTCGTCGACGGCGGCGCCGGCGGGCCGGATCCCGGGGGTAACCAGCACGGCACGCGGCGCCAGCTGGCGGACCTCGTGGACGTCCGGTGCCCCGCACACGAAGCCGCCGCAACCCGCCTCCAGCCCGGCGGTGACCCGCTGGTGCAGGACATGCGTGTTGGCCTCGGGCTCGCTGGTCAGCACCGTCACGCCCAGCGCCACGGGGTCGGGCAGGTCGGCCTCGGCGGCCCCGGTCCGCAGGCCCTCGACGCCGGCACGCAGCATGGCCTGGCCGCCGGCGGCGTGGATCGTCAGGTAGCGCGCCCCGAGGGCGCCCACGACCCGGGCGGCCCGCCCGACCGTCGTGGGGATGTCGTGGAACTTGAGGTCGACGAAGACGTCGAAGCCCAGGTCGCGGAGGGCACCGACAGCCTCGGGGCCGGCGGCGCCGTACAGCTCGAGGCCGACCTTGGCGACGCCGAACCACGGCGCCAGCTGCTGGGCGAGCCGCTGGGCCACCACCAGGTCGTCGACGTCGAGCGCCAGGGCGAGGCGGCGGCGCACCTCGTCCGACGCCCGGTCGCGCCCGTCCCGCCGCTCGCCGGCCCCGTTGCCCGTCGGTGGGCTCGCCATCTCGCACTCTCCCCCATGTCGTCGCTCGTGTCGGTCGTTCGCTCGTGCCGGCCGGTCGCCGCCGGCCGCTCAGTGGTCCCAGGGCGCGGCCACGGCGCCCACCAGCTCGCTGAGGGCTGCCACGCCCTGGCGGGCCGCCCACGCCGCCAGCTCGTCCCGCACGCGGGCGAGCGCCCGGGGGTGGGCGAACGTGGCCGTCCCCACCTGCACCGCGCTCGCCCCGGCCAGGACCAGCTCGGCGGCATCGGCGCCCGAGGCGACCCCGCCCACGCCGACGATCGGCAGGTCCGGCAGAGCTTGGTGGACGTCGAAGACCGCCCTCACGGCCACGGGGTGGATCGCCGGCCCCGACAGCCCGCCGCCCCGCCCGCCCGCGCCGAGGCGGAACCGGCGCGTCTCGGGGTCGATGGCCATGCCCAGCACGGTGTTGACCAGCGTGACCGCCTCGGCGCCAGCGTCACGGGCGGCGGCGGCGACCGCCACGAGCTCGGACGTGTTCGGGCTGAGCTTGGCCCACAGCGGCCGGTCGAGGGCGCCGACGACGGCGGCGATCGCGTCCCGGGTGTCGGCGGCCGAGTGGGCGAACAGTTGGCGGCCCGCCTCGGAGTTCGGGCACGACAGGTTGGCCTCGACCGCCACCACTGCGTCCGGGGCGCCGGCCAGCAGGGCGGCGGCCTTCTCGTACTCGGCCACCGACCGCCCCCAGACCGACGCCACGACGCGGGCGCCGGTGGCGGCGAGGGCGGGCAGGTCGTCGACGAGCCAGGCCGCCACGCCCGGCCCCTGGAGCCCGACCGAGTTGATCATCCCGGCCGGCGTCTCGTGGACCCGCAGGGGCGGGTTCCCCGGCCACGGCTCGGCGTGGAGCGACTTGACGACGACCGCCCCGAGGGCGCCGAGGTCGAGGTAGGGCGCCAGCTCGGCGCCGTGCCCCGCCGTCCCCGAGGCGGTCATCACGGGGTTGGGCAGGACGACCGACCCGACCCTGGCGGTCAGGTCGACGGCCGCCCTCCGGCGAGGGCTCGTCCGGCGCCGCGGCCTCACGGGCGGACCGGCACCAGGCCCTGGTGCTCCTGCAGCGTGCGGACGCGCAGGCGGTGCTGCGTCCGGTCGAGCGTGGACTCGGCTGCGGCCAGGGCGGCGGCCGCCGTGGTCAGGCAGGGGATGCGGGCGGCGCCGGCCGCCGAGCGGATGTAGGCACCGTCGGCCCGGGCGCCCCGCCCGCGGGGGCTGTTGACCACCAGCTGGACCTTCCCGGCGCCGATGAGGTCGAGCGCCGTCGGTAGGCCGGCCGTGTCGGACTCACCGTTCGAGCCGATCTTGGCCACCTGCTGTGCCACCGGGACGCCGGCGCCCTCCAGGTGGGCGGCGGTCCCGGCCGTGGCGGCGATCTCGAAGCCCAGCTCGACGAACTGGGCGGCGGCCCGCACGCCGGCGTCCTTGTCCCGGTCGGCCAGCGACAGGAACACCATGCCCGACTCGGGCAGCCGGTCCCCCGCCGCCACCTGCGACTTCCCGAAGGCCAGGCCGAACGTGCGGTCGATGCCCATGACCTCGCCCGTGGAGCGCATCTCCGGCCCGAGGACCGAGTCGACGTCCGGGAAGCGGTCGAAGGGCAGCACGGCCTCCTTGACGGCGATCTGGCCGGTCTGCACGGGGTCGCGGAGCAGGCCCTCGTCCCGCAGCGACGCCAGCGTGGCCCCGGTCATCAACCGGGCGGCCACCTTCACGAGCGGGACCCCGGTGGCCTTGGCCACGAACGGCACCGTCCGGCTGGCGCGGGGGTTCGCCTCGATGACGAAGACCTGGCCCTGCTTGACGGCGTACTGGACGTTGATGAGCCCCCGGACGTCGAGGGCGTCGGCCAGGCGGCGGGTGTAGTCCTCCAGGACGCCGACCGTGCGGGCGTCCAGCGAGTTGGGCGGCAGCGAGCAGGCCGAGTCGCCGGAGTGGACGCCCGCCTCCTCCACGTGTTCCATCACGCCACCGTTCACGACCTCGCCGGTGTGGTCGCGCAGGGCGTCGATGTCCACCTCGGTGGCGCCCTCCAGGAACCGGTCGACGAGGACCGGCCGGGAGGCGGACAGGCCGCCCTCCTTGCCCAGGCTGCCGAAGTTGGCCAGCTCGGCCATGGCGGCCCGCAGGCCGTCGTCGTCGTAGACGATCTCCATGGCCCGGCCGCCCAGCACGTACGACGGGCGCAGCAGCGCCGGGTAGCCGATCCTCCGGACGATTGCGAGCGCCTGGTCCACGCTCGTGGCCGTGCCCCCCGCGGGCTGGGGGATCTCCAGTCGCGCGCACAACGCGTTCCACCGTTCGCGGTCCTCGGCCGCGTCGATCGACGCCGGCGAGGTGCC
>Ga0126307_10001590_pt1 | contig 15015 bp, 13 predicted proteins | sample Plot28_FD_89955 | JGI IMG/M metagenome (GOLD analysis project Ga0126307, IMG submission 89955) | Serpentine soil microbial communities from UC McLaughlin Reserve, CA, USA - Plot28 | ecosystem: Environmental > Terrestrial > Soil > Grasslands | place: USA: UC McLaughlin Reserve, Lake County... | reverse complement strand
TTGAGGTCTTTGACGTTGCCGGTGTCGATCTGGTCGAGCGGCGAGTAGCGCTGGTTCATCAGCGTGCCGCCGTTCGTGATCCAATTCTCGCGCGGCTCGGTCGTCAGGTCTTCGGCCGTGAACGACGGGGCGGGAGCGATTCCCTCCGCCGTGCCCTCACCTTCGTCCTCGGCTGCGGCCGCCGCGGCGACGGTGACGCTGTCGTCCGGTGCGGTCGCGCGTCCGATCCCCCAGCCGACGATGCCCGCGATCAGCGCGAGGCCGACCGCTCCGACGGCGAGGAGCGTCTGAAGACCGCCGTCGCCAAAGCCGCCCCGCCCGGTCGGTTCCTGTGACCCCATTTCGGCCCAGATCCCCGCCGCGCAGACGGGAAAACGTCTCGGTCTCAGAGCCGGAGGCGCGGTGCGGCTGCGGCGATGACGGCCGCCGCGGCGGCGAGCACGAGGAGCGAGCCTCGCAGGCCGATCGCCTCCGCGGTGCCGCCCACGAGCGGCGGCCCGGCGAGGAAGCCGAGGTACGCGATCGTCGTCACCATCGCCACCGAGGCGCCGCGGTCGGCGTCTGAGCCGAGGCGCCCCGCCGCGCCGAACAGGATCGGCGCGGCGAGCGCGATGCCGATCCCCGCGAGGCCGAACGCGGCGACGGCGAGGCCCGCTTTGCCGGTACGGCTTCCCGCTGTGAGCGCTGCCGCGCTGAGCGCTGCGCCTGCTCCCAGCGCAAGCGCGGGCGTCACGCGTGTCAGCAGCCACTGGCCTCCGAACCGGCCCGCGACCATGGCAACCGCATAAGCCGCCGGCGCGAGCGCCGAGACCGCGGGCTCCGCTTCGAGCTCCCGTTCGAGGAAGAGCGCGCTCCAGTTCTCGATCCCGCCCTCGATCAGGAACGCGACTGCGCAGACCGCGCCGAGGACGACCAGCGGCCGCCTGAGAGCTCGACTTCGAGGCGCGGGGTCCGCCAGGCGGGGATACGGTCGCCGGTTGATCCACGCGCTCAGCGCGACGAGCGCGGCTGCGGCGGCGAGGATGCCGACTCGGCCTGCGCCGAGCTGCCGGGCGGCGCCGGCGCTCACGGCTCCCACGATCACCCCGGCCGAGAACGTACCGTGCGCGAGCGGCATGAACGACGTCCGGGTCGCGGCTTCGAGCGCGGCGACCTCGGAGTTGATCGCGACGTCGGCTGCGCCCGAAGCCGCGCCGACGACGAGCATCGCGACGGCCAGCGTGGGGACGGACTCGGCGAACGCGGGCAGGAGGGCGGCTGCGGCGAAGACGGCGAGCGTCGCAGGCAGCATCACCGCGCCGGACCGGTCGATGCCGGCGCCGACGAGCGCCATCGCGGGCAAGGCTCCGACGCCGAGGAAGAGCAGCGCGATCCCGAGCCCGCCGGCCGAGGCGCCGACGGCGTCCTCCACCGCGGGGACGAGCGCCGCCCAGGCTCCCCAGAAGCCGCCGAAGACGACGAAGGCGAAGAGCACCGGCCGCCGAGACGTCCGCTCCGCGCCTGCAGCCGTCACCGTTTCCTGGGCCGCATCCATCACGCGAGCCTGACACTTGCCGCCACGGGGGAGCGGGACACGTCGTGGTGTCGGAACCGGCACGAATGTGTGCCGGCTTCGTGACGAGAGTGCGACATCCCCTGCACCTCGCACCAGTCCGCGATAAATCCTGGTGTCAGACACGCGGCCGTGGCCGTTTCGGCCTCGGCCGGAGACCGCTGTTCGTAGCGGCTAGCCCTGCCAGTCGTCCGGGAGGACCGGTTGCGGCCACGCCGGGTTGGGAGGCCAGTCCTCCCAACCGTCGCTGAACGGCGGCTCCCAACGCTCGATCATCCCGGCGACGCGGTCGCCCTCGGCGCGGATCTCCTCCGCGTACGCGCGTGCGACGACGCGGTACGCGACCGCCTCCTCCAGTTCGTCCTCGTCCTTCCACTCCCATTCGCCCGGCCGCCCGCACCACAGGTCGAGGACGTGGTCCCGCGTGTCGCACCCGCGCTCGTGCCAGACGTGCGGGCGCTCCAGGTTCACGTACCAACCCGAGAACTCGTCACGCGCGCTCCAGAACAACCAGATCGAGTGCGCGGCCGCCTGGGGGAACAGCATCAGGATCCCTTCGCCGCGCCACGGCACGACCCGTGACGAGCGCGGAAGCGTGTAGCGCTCCTCGAGCGAGCACTCGCGCAGCCCGCGACCGTCGGCGAGGATCGGCATCGCCACCGGCGTGGCCGCAGGCAGCCACGTCGCGAGGTAGCCGCTCCGCTCGGCGACGACGCGCGTCGGCCTCGCGCCGCGGATCACGCCGTCGGCCGACTCGTACCGGACGAGGAACTCGTCGCCGTCGGTCCACCTGTCAATCAAGGCCGCCAGTCCTCCCACCCCGTGGGCCACGGCTTTGCCGAGATCACCCGCTCGCCCTCGGCGCGGATCGCCGCCGCGTCGCCGGCGGTGAAGACGCCGAGCGCCTGCGCCTCCGCGAGGTCGTCCTCGTCCTTCCAGCTCCACGTCCCGTCCGCCTCGACGAGCACGTCGAGCGCGTGATCCATCGTCTCGATGACGCCGTCGCGCTCGACCACCGGCTTCCAGAGCTGCACGTACCAGCAGACGAAGGTCCACTCCTCGTCCCAGAAATGCCACAGCGAATGCGCTTGGCCACGCCGCGTCAGCGACAGGACGTGGTGGCGTTGCCACACGTGCGGACGCGGGTCGTCGCCGCGCGCCCAGCGCTCGAGGTAGCGCCCGTCGGCGTCGCGGCCCATCCACACGCCCTCTGCGCCGGGCGCGAGATAGAGGCCGAAGAGGTCGCCGTCGTCGAAGACGACGCGGTGCGGGAACGCCCAGCGAACGCGCCCGCGGTACACGTTTTGCACCTCGACGAATTCGCCCGGACGCAACGAAAGGCGAGTGTAGGGTCCGCCGGTGAATGAACGGTAAGCCCGACGTCTCCGTCGTCGTGACGGTGCTGAACGAGGAGCGAACCGTCGAGGAGCTCTATCGACGCACGGTCGCGGCGATGAACGGAAGGCCGTTCGAGCTCGTCTTCGTCGACGACGGCTCGACCGACGGCACATTCTCGGCACTCGAGCGGATCCACGACGCCGACCCGCGCGTGCGCGCGATCCGCTTCACGCGCAACTTCGGACAACACCCCGCGATGCACGCCGGCTTCTCACGCGCGCGCGGGGACATCATCGTCACGATGGACGGCGACCTCCAGAACCAGCCGGAGGACATCCCGAAGCTCGTCCACGCGCTCGAGCGGAACGGCGCCGACGTCGCCAGCGGCCGACGCCGCGCTCGTCGCGACTCGTGGGGGCGGACGCTGCCTTCGCGGCTGATCAACGGCATGCTGCGCCGCTTCACGCGCGTCTCGATCTCGGACTTCGGGTGCGCGTTCAACGCCTACCGACGACGCGCGATCGAGCCCATGCTCGGCTCGATCGGGCGGCAGAAGTTCACGAAGGCGCTTGTCCTGTCGGGCGGCGCGAGCGTCGTCGAGGTCGACGTGCAGCACGCGCCGCGCGCAGGCCGCTCGCGCTACTCGCCGCTGCGGCTCACGCGGCTCGCGCTCCACGTCCTCGCCGGCTTCTGGCCGCAGCCGATCCAGTGGATCGGGCTTCTGCTCGGGATCGTCTGCAGCTTCGCGTCGATCGTGCTCGGCCTCTACGGCGTCGTCTTCTGGATCACCGAGTCGAACTTTCCCGGCCCGCTCTTCGGCGGCACGCTCGTGCTGTTCGTGCTCGGCATCCAGGGCTTCATCCTCGCGCTCGTCGGGGAGTACCTAGGCAGAATCCAGCGGCAGGTCGAAGGCCGTCCCTTGTACTCGATCACGGAGGAGCTCTAGGTGGCAAAGCGCGTGCTGGTGACCGGCGGCGCCGGATTCATCTCGTCGAACTTCATCCGCTGGCTGCTGAAGAACACGCCTTGGGAGGTCGTCTCGCTCGACGCGCTCACGTACGCGGGCAACATCGAGAACCTCGCGGACGTGATGTCGCACGAGCGGCTTTCGTTCGTGGAGGGCGACATCCGCGACACGGACCTCGTCCGCGAGATTGCTGCGCGCGTCGACGTGATCGTGAACGCCGCCGCCGAGTCGCACGTCGAGAAGTCGATCCTGCACGGTGGCTCCGAGTTCGTGCGGACGAACGTGGAGGGGACGCAGATCCTGCTCGACGCGATTCGCGCCGCGCCGGTCGAGCGCTTCATCCTGATCTCGTCGTCGGAGGTCTACGGGACGGCTGAGCGCGCGCCGATGGACGAGGAGCACCCGCTCAACCCGCGCTCGCCGTACGCGGCGACGAAGGCCGGCGCCGACCGCCTTGCGTACTCGTACTTCGTCACCTACGAGCTGCCGATCGTCGTCGTTCGCCCGTTCAACAACTACGGCCCGCGGCAGCACCCGGAGAAGGTGATCCCGCGCTTCATCACGCAGGCGCTCCGCGACCAGCCGCTCACGGTGCACGGTGACGGGCACGCATCGCGCGACTGGCTCTACGTGGACGACGACGCCGAGGCGATCGCGACGCTGATCGAGACGCCGATCGAGCGCATCGCCGGCGAGGTCGTGAACGTCGCGACGGGCGTCGATATCGCGGTCGAGGAGATCGCCGACAAGGTGCTCGACGCGCTCGGGAAGCCGCGGTCGCTCCGGATGCATGTGGACGAGCGACCCGGCCAGGTCGACCGGCACATCGGGTCGACGGACAAGATGGCCCGGCTGACGGGCTGGCGCGCGCGGACGTCTTTCGACGCGGGGCTCGAGCGCACCGTCGCGTGGTACCGCGAGAACGAGGCGTGGTGGACGGGGATCCTCAGGACCGCGGCCGACGTCTTCTCGTCCTAGGCGCCGGCCCGGCGCAGCTCGGGCTGCTCGCGGCCGCGCGGCGACGCGAGCTGTACGTCATCGCGGCAGACCGCGACCCGTCCGCACCGGGATTCCGGCACGCCGACCGGCGCGCGATCGTCTCGGTGGAGGACGAGCAGGGGATCGAGCGGCTCGCCGCAGCGGAGCGCGTCAGGGGGATCGTCGCGCCGGGCATCGACTGGCCCGTCGCGATCGCCGCACGCGTCGCGTCGCGGCTCGCGCTCGCGCACGCGATCTCGCCGGAGACGGCGGGGCTCTGCACGTCCAAGCTCCAGCAGCGCGAGCGGTTCGCGGAGGCAGGCGTGCCGCAGCCGGAGTTCGTGGCGTGCCGCGGTATCGACGAGGCGCGGCGCGCCGCAGAGCAGCTCGGCTATCCGTGCGTCGTCAAGGCGCCGGACCGCCAGGGCCAGCGCGGCCTCTCGCTCGTCGAGTCTCCGGACCGGCTCGAGATTGCGGTCGAACGCGCGCTCGACGCCTCGCGGACGGCGTCTTTGCTCGTCGAGCGGCAGGTCGCGGGGACAGAGGTCACGGTCAACGCCTTCTCCGTCGCGGGAACGTTCTTCCCGCTCACGATTACCGACCGGCACCTTGCCGCCCCGCCCGCGTTCGGGGTGGCGCTCGCGCACTCGTGGCCGAGCACGCTCGAGCCGCGGACGATCGCCATGGCGATCGACGCCGCTCGCAAGGCTGCCGCAGCGGTCGAGGTGCGCGACGGGCCGACATACACGCAGGTGCTCGTTCCGGAAAGCGGGACGCCGCTCGTCGGCGAGCTGGCCGCGCGCGTCGGCGGCGGCCACGACGCGGAGCTCTGCCGCGTCGCGGTCGGCGTCGATCTGAACGCGCTCACGATCGACGCCGCGTTCGGCGAGCGCATCGCGCGCCAACGTGTCGCCCCGACGGCGCGCGCCGACGGCGCGTGCATCCGCTTCCTCGTCGCGCCCGAGGGCGAGCTTCGCACCGTCAGCGGCCTCGAGGAGGCGCACGGGCGCGAAGGCATCCACGGCATCCGCATCTACCGCCGCCCGGGGCACGTCTTCGGTCCGCTGCGCCGCGGGTCGGACCGCGCGGGCGCGATCCTCGCAACGGGCGAGTCGGCGGACGATGCGCTCGAACGCGCGGACGAGGCGGCGCGGCTCATCCGCTTCGACGTGGCGCGGGTCGGGACTGAAGTCGCGTAGCCGCAGGGAACGGCCTCTCGGCTTCCAGCCGCCGGCCGTCGGCGACGACGAGGTGGCGGCGGTTGCCGAGACGCTGCGGTCGGGCTGGCTCACGACCGGCCCGCGATCCGCCCAGCTCGAGCGCCGCTCGGCCGAGTACCTCGAGGCCGACCACGTGATCGCGGTCGCGTCGGGAACGGCCGCGATGCACCTGGCGCTGCTGGCGCTCGGCGTCGGCCCCGGCGACGAGGTCGTGACGACGCCGGTCACGTGGCCGGCCACGGCGAACGTGATCGTCCACGCGGGCGCGACGCCCGTGTTCGCGGACGTGCGGGACGGCGACCTGAACATCGATCCACAGCGCGTCCAAGAGCTTGTCGGCGAGCGCACGAAGGCGATCCTGCCCGTGCACCTGGCGGGCCAGCCGTGCGACCTCGATCCGCTGTGGGAGCTCGGCATTCCGGTCGTCGAGGACGCGGCCCATGCGTTCGAGTCGCGCTACCGCGGTCGCAAGCTCGGGGGACTCTCGGATGCGACCTGTTTCTCGCTCTACGCGACGAAGAACGTCGCCGCCGGCGAAGGCGGCCTGATCTCGACGAACCGGGCGGACGTCGCCGAGGCCGTGCGCGATCTGAGGCTGATGCGGCGCGGCGACGGCTCGCTGTACGACATCGCCGTTCCCGGCTACAAGGCGAACCTCTCCGACGTGCTCGCCGCGATCGCGCTCGTCCAGCTCGACAAGCTCGAGCGTCATGCGGAGATCCGTGCGCGGCAGTTCGCGCTCTACGACGCCGCGGTCGCCGGGTTGGCCGGGATCGCGCCGCTCCCGCGCGACCCGCGCGATACGCATGCCCTTCACCTGTACATCGTCCGCGTCGACGCCGAGCGCGCGGGGGCGACGCGCGACGAGTACCAGAGGGCGCTCGCGGAGGAGGGAATCGCGACGTCGATCCACTTCCTGCCGGTGCACACGCTCTCGTGGTACCGCGGCCGCTTCGCGGCCGACTGCCCCGTCGCGGAGCGTGCGGGGTCGGAGGTGCTGTCGCTGCCGTTGTCGCCGGCCCATTCGGACGACGACATCGCGGACGCCTGCGACGCGCTCGCGGGCGTGCACGCGCGCTTCATTCGCTGAAGAACCGCAGCGCCGGCGGAAGCGGTCGGGCTGCTCCGTGAAGGCCCGTCGCGATGGCAACGAGGAGCGGTCCGAAACCGAGGAGCGCGTACGCGAGACTCGTCCCGTCGCGCGGTCGCACTACGCTGCTCTGCCATGCGTCGTCCCGTCCGTCTCACGCTCACGCTCGTCGTTACGGGGCTGTGCGTCGCGTACCTCGTCTGGAAGATCGACCTCTCCCAGACCGCCCACATCCTCGCCGACGCGAGTCTCGGCTGGTTCGCGCTGTCGCTCGGGATCATGGTCGTGACGATCTGGCCGATGGCGTGGCGCTGGCAACAGCTCCTCGCCGTCCGCGGGATCGTCGAGCGACTCCGGTGGCTCGTGCGCGCCTACTTCACGAGCTACACCGCCGGCCAGGTGCTGCCGACGTCGATCGGCGGCGACGCGATGCGGATCTTCGAGGCGTCGCGGCGCCACCCGCGAGAAGCCGGTCCGATCGCGGGCTCCGTCCTGCTCGAGCGGGCGCTCGGCGGCGCGGCCACTCTTGCGCTCGCGGCGGTCGGTTTCGCGCTCGCCGTCGGGCACTACGACGTGGGCGCCTACCTCTGGGTCGAGGCCGTGTTCGCCGTCGGGACGGTCGTGCTCGCGGTGGTGTTCTTCTCCGTGCGCTCGCGTCGCGTGCTCGCGCGGTTCGTTCCGCTGCTGCGGCGCCTGCGCGTCGAGCGGCCGCTTCGGGCCGCGTACGAGGGGATCCACGCCTACCGCGACCACCCCGGGCTGCTCGTGTGGGTCTGGACGCAGACCGTCGCGACGCAGGCGCTGCGAGTGCTCGCGATCTGGGCGGCGGGCAAGGCCGTCGGTGTCGACCTCGGGCCGCGCCCCTACTACGTGATGGGGCCGCTGCTCTTCCTCGTGCTGCTGGTGCCGTTCACGATCAACGGCCTCGCGGTGCGCGAGACGTTCTTCGTCTCGTTCCTGGGCGGCCTCGGCGTCGACCCCGACCAGGCCTTCGCGACCGGCTTCCTGTTCTTCGTCGTCACCGTCGCGCTCTCGATACCCGGCGCGGTCGTGCTCGCGTGGGAGAGCGTCCGCGGCCCGAGGGGTCCGCTTCGGCCACCTGCTTCTCTCGAAACGAACCGGCCCGACGGGGCACCCCAGCCCACCACCCAGCCGCGAGGCTAATCGAGAAGATCGAACAGATGTGTGCGGACTCTGTGCCGAATTCCCGCGGCCGCGCAGACGTCGCGGCGATCGTCGTCACCTACAACGCGCTGCCCTGGATCGAGCGCTGCCTCGAGAGCGTCGAGCGGTACGAGACGGTCGTCGTCGACAACGCCTCGAGCGACGGCACGCCGGACTTCGTGCGCGAGCGCTTCCCATACGTGCGCCTGATCGAGCAGGAGAACCGCGGCCTCGGCGCCGGCTGGAATGCGGGGCTGCGCGCGACGACGACCCCATACGCGTTCATCCTCAACGCCGACGCGTGGCTCGCCACGCCCGACGCGCTCGAGCGGCTGTGCGCCGTTGCGGACGCGCACCCGCGCTCCGCGATCGTCGGGCCTCGCCTGCGGTTTCCGGACGGCCGGCTGCAGCGCTCGGTCCGCGGCTTCCCGACTCCGTGGCGGCTCGCGACCGAATACCTGTTCCTGCGCAAGCTCGCCCCGCGCACGCGCGCGCTGAATGCGTTCTACGCCGCTGCCTTCGACCACGAGCGCGAGCGCGAGGCGGAGTTCGTGATGGGCGCCGCGATGCTCGTCCGCCGCGCGGCCGTCGACGAGGTGGGGGAGCTCGACGAGGACTTCTTCCTCTTCAGCGAGGAGACCGACTGGTGCTACCGCTTCGTCCGCGCCGCGTGGCACGTGCTCTTCACGCCGGACGCCGAGGTCGTCCACGTCCACGGCGCCGCCCACGGAGGGCGGATGTTCAAGGAGAACCTCCGCGGCCAGCTGCGCTTCATGCTCAAGCACCACGGCACCGCCGCCGCGGAGCGCGCCCGCCGCGTGCTGCTGGTCGGCTGCCTGCTTCGCGTGCCGCGCGACCGCCAGTTTCTCGAGATCGCCCGCTGGCTGCGCTCCGGCCGCGCGCCCGAGCTCGTTTGATCCTCCGGCTCGCCGCCGCCGGCGGAGCGCTCTTCGCCCTCGCCGTCGCGCGCCTGTTGCCGGAGAGCGGCGTCGGGCTCTACCTCCGCCTCGGCGCGGCGACGCTGGTCCTGCTGATCCCGGGTGCGTTCGTCGCCGGAGCCTTGCGCCTGCGGCTGACCTCGGCGACGTTCGTCTGCTCGCTCGCCGCGATCGGTCTCGCGCTGGCGCTCGTCTTCGCGCTCTCGTCGCCGCTCTGGATTGCGTACGTGGTCCTGTTCGCCGTCGTGGTCGCCGCCGCGTTCGCGCACCGGCCGGGGGCGAGCCTGAGGCGGCTACCGGGGGCGCTCCACGTCCTTGCCGGCGGGATCGTCCTCGGCGTGCTGCTCTGGCATGTCGCGCCGGGCGACGTTCAGGGAGACGGGCTCTTCCATCTCGCCCGTGTCCGGAAGCTCGTCGAGCTCGGAGACCTCACCCCGTCGAGCCTCAACGAGCTTGTGGGAGGCGGTCTTCATCCCGGCTACGTCTTCCCGCTCTGGCATGCGTTCCTCGCCCTCGTCGCCCAGGTCGGTGGCGTCGACCCCGCACTGGTCGTGCAGCACGAGAGCTCGATTCTCGTTCCCATCGCGGTCGTCGTCTCGTACGAGGCCGGCACCTTGCTCTTTCGCTCGCGCGCTCTCGGGCTCTCCGTCGTCCTCGGACAGGTGGCGCTCGTCTGCCTCGCGCCCGGCCATGGCGGCGCGTACCCGTCGCTCGCGCTTCCCGCGACGGCGTCGCGGCAGCTGCTCGTGCCTGCCGTCCTCGCGCTCGTGTTCGCATACGTGCGGGAGCGCGCGTGGCGAACTCTCGCCGCGGTGGCTGCGGGAGCCGCCGTACTCGCGGTCGTGCACGTCACGTACGCGATCTTCCTCTGCCTGCCGCTCGCGGGCTGGGTCGTCGCACGCGCGCTCGCACGGCGTGGCGACGCCCGCCCGATCGCCGAAGGCCTCGCAGCGGTCGCCCTGCCGGCGGCGGCGGTCGCCCTCGCCCTCCTACCCGTCGTGGAGGACACCGCGTCTCACAACCCGGGGGCGTCGGAGCTCGAGCGTGCTCTCCGCCACTACGCGGGCCAGATCACCGGCGACGCCGACAGCTACCACCTCGCGCCGGAGGTCTTTGCCCGCAGCGGCGCGGTCGCCGTCGCGGCCCTCGTCCTGGTGCCGTTCGCGGTGCTCGCCTGGCGGCGACGCTGGTCGGCGTTCGTGCTCGGCGGCTCGCTCGCGGTGCTCGTCGTCATGCTCGTGCCGCTCCTGTTCATGGAGCTCTCGGACGCGGTCTCGCTGTCGCAGTCGCGCCGTGCCGCCGGGTTCCTGCCGTTCGCCTTCGCGTTTGCAGGCGGGGTTGCGGTGCTCACGGGCGCTCTCGCGATCTTCGTGCTGCCGCTCGCACTCGCGGCCGGCGTCGCGCTCCAGCTGCTCTGGCCGGGCGACTTCGGCGTCAGGCTCGAGGAGGGCGGGCCGGCGCTCGCGGCGTGGATCGCGCTCGTGGCAAGCGCAGTCGTGCTCGCCGCGGTGGTCGTGATGCGGCGCGCGCCGGCGATCGAGCGGCGCGGCTGGCTTGCGGCGCTCGCGGCCGGCCTGTTCGTCGCTCCCGTCGCCGTTCACGGGTTCGCGAACTGGACGCGCGCGACGGCCGACGACCCGAACAAGCTCACACCCGGCCTCGTCGCGGCTCTCGAGGACGTGCCGAAGCAAGAGGTCGTCTTCTCCGACCTCGAGACGAGCTACCGGATCGCGGCGGCGGTGCCGCTGCTGCTCGCGGTCGGGCCGCCCGCGCATGTCGCCGACACGGAGGCCAACCGCCCGTACGAGCGGCGCCGCGACCTGCTCGCGTTCCTCCGCCGCGGCGATCTCGCGATCGCGCGCAGGTACGGCTCGCAATGGCTCGTGATCGACCGCAGGCGGCACGCCGTTCGCGTTCCGCTCACGCCGGTTTACGCCGACTCGCGCTACAGCCTGTTCCACCTCTGAGTCGCGCGCCGCCCGACAGTACGATCGAGCCTCGTGAAGGTGCTCCTCGTCACGCTCTTCTTCCCGCCCGCGGGGGGCGCCGGCGTTCAGCGGCCGCTGAAGTTCGCGACGCACCTGCCGTCGCTCGGGATCGAGACGCACGTCCTGGCGCCCGACGACCCGAAGTGGATCCACCGCGACGAGGAGCTGCTCGTGCCGACGCAGGCGTGGATCCATCGCGCCCGGAACCTCGGGCCGAGGAACCGCCGGCCGGCGGAAGAGCTGCACGGCCGCGAGGGGATCGACCGCGCGGCGACGCACGCTCGGCTGCTCGCGCGGCGCCTGCTCGTGCCGGACGAGAACGTCGGCTGGAACCTCACCGCTCTGCCGACGGCGATCCGGATCGCGCGCTCGGAGGGGATCGACGTCGTGATGACGACCTCGCCGCCGCCGTCCGTGCACCTCGTCGGCGCCGCCGTCAAGCGGGCGGTCGGGATCCCGTGGATCGCCGACCTCCGCGACTCGCTGGTCGCGAACCCGCACCGGCGGGGCCAGGAGAGCGTGGCTGCGCGCGCGAAGGAGCGGACGCAGGCCCTCGTCGCGAAGCTCGTCGCGCGAAACGCGGACGCCGTCGTCGCCGCATCGGAATCGATCGCGGACGAGGCGCGGGCACTCGGTTCCACCGGCCGTGTCGTGACGATTGCGAACGGCGCCGACTTCGACGACTTCAGCGGGCTGCCGTACACCCGCGGCGACCGGTTCCGGATCACGCACACCGGTTCGTTCTTCGGCAAGCGCGACCCGAAGCCGTTCCTGAGTGCGCTCGCCGCTACGGATCTCGAGGACATCGTCGCACGCTTCGTCGGCGACTTCCGCAGCTCGGATCGCGAGTTTCTGGAGTCGCTCGGGCTCGGCAAGCGGGTCGAGCTGCATCCCTACGTCCCGCGGCGCCGCGCGCTCGAGCTGCAGCGCGACTCCGAGGCGCTGCTGCTCCTGATTCCCCACGCCGCGGGCCGCGGCAAGGGTGTGCTGTCCGGGAAGGTCTTCGAGTATCTGGCCGCCGAGCGCCCGATCCTGGCGGCCGTCCCTCCGGACGGCGCTGCAGCGGCGCTGATCGAGGAGACGGGCGCGGGCGTGGTGGTCCCGCCGGACGACGTCGAAGCGATCGGCGCCGCCGTGCTCGACCTGCACGGCCGGTGGACGCGCGGCGAGCTCGGCTGGACGCTGCTTCCACCTGACGTTCGCGACCGCATCTCGCGCCACGCCCGCGTGGCGGACCTCGCGCAGCTCCTGCGCGAGGTCGCTGCGCCCTAGTCGTCGTTCCTGAGCCGGTTGGTTCATCCAGGCCGCCTCGGCCGGCTCGTGGAACGCGAGTGGGGACGGCCGAAGAACGAGAACGGCCTGGCGCCCGTCCGCACGCGCGGGATTGCGCGTGTCCGGCTTCACGCTGACCTCGTGATCTCGCGCGGCTTGGGCAAGCTCTCAGCCGGGCGCGGGCGGTTTTCGCTCGCTGCGTCGTGTCTCGGGGCGTGCATCACTCACGCCCGACAGACGTCGGAACGCATGTATCGCTAGCCGCCGTCTAGGTCGGTTCCGGCGACGACGGCCCCGATTTCGCCAATCCTCCTAGTCGACGCCGATCTGGACGGCGAGGTCGTGCGCGATCGCATGAGACGCGCCGTCGACCTCGACCGTGAGCGGGCCTTGGAAAGGCGCGGCCGTGTGCAGCAGCACGCGCTCGCCCGGCAGCAGTCGGAGCTCGGCCAGGTACCGGAGGACGTCGGCGTCTCCGTCGGGGACGCGGCGCACGGTCGCAGCCTCTCCGGGGATGAGCTGCGTCAGCTGCTTGAACGCGCTCGGTGCGACCCTGAGCGCGGCGTCCGGGATCGGGTCGCCGTGCGGGTCGTGCGTCGGGAAGCCGAGCGACTCGTCGATTGCCGCCTCGAGATTCTCGGAGAGCGCGTGCTCGAGCCGGTCGGCCTCCGCGTGCACGAGGTCGAGCGAGAGGCCGAGCGTGTCCACGAGGTAGCGCTCGAGCAGGCGGTGATGGCGGATCACCTCGAGCGCGAGGCGTGTGCCGGCAGCGGTGAGCGTGACGCCGTGGTAGGGCTCGTACGCGACGAGGTCAAGGGCCGCGAGGCGCTTGAGCATGCCGGTGACCGACGCGGGCGAGACGCGGAGCCGCTCCGCCAGGGCGGTCGTCGTCGCGCGCCCGGTCTCGAGCTCGAGCTTGTAGATCTCCTTCGCGTAGTCCTGAATCGCGTCGCCGAACTCCATTCGCCAAGACTATCCCCATTCGCCTAAACTAGAGTTTAGGTATGGCGAAATTGACTCGGAGGCGGTTGCTCGCGGCCGTGCCGCCCATCGTGGTTGCGGCGGGCGGCGCGCGTGTGGCTCTCGGCGACGACGGCACCCGCGAGGCGACGCACATGCACGGGCACCACTCGCTCGTCGGTCATGCCGCGATGGTCGGCGAATCGGCGCCCGCTCCCGGCGGCCCGCACGACCTCGACGCGCTCCTCGAGCCGCCGCCCGCGCTGCCGCACCAGCCGGGCCGCGTGCGCGAGTACCGGCTGACGGCCGTCGACCGCATGATCGAGATCGCGCAGGGCGTGTTCTTTCCGGGCTGGACGTACAACGGCACGATCCCCGGACCCGTGATCCGCGCAACCCAGGACGACCTGCTGCGCGTGCACTTCACCAACGGCGGCTCCCATCCGCACACGATCCACTTCCACGGGATCCACCCGGCGAACATGGACGGCGTCTTCGAGATCGTCGATCCAGGCGGCACGTTCACCTACGAGTTCCCCGCGCGGCCGTACGGGATGCAGCTCTACCACTGCCACGCGACGCCGCTGAAGAAGCACATCCACAAGGGCCTCTACGGCGCGTTCATCATCGACCCGCCCGAGCCGCGCAAACCGGCGCGCGAGCTCGTGATGGTGCTGAACGGCTACGACACCGACGGCGACGGCGAGAACAACTTCTACACCGTCAACGGGCTGACCTTCTACTACGCCAAGTACCCGATCCGCGTGCGCCGCGGCGAAACGGTTCGGATCTACCTCGCCAACCTGACCGAGTTCGACCTGATCAACTCCTTCCACCTGCACGGCGACTTCTTCCGCTACTACCCGACCGGGTCGAGCGACCACTTCGAGTACACGGACACCGTGATGCTGTGCCAGGGGCAGCGCGGGATCATCGAGATCGACTTCGCGAACACCGGCCGGTTCATGTTCCACGCGCACCAGTCCGAGTTCACCGACCTCGGCTGGATGGGCTTCTTCGACGTCGCGGAGTGATGGTCGAGGCGACGGCGGAACGTGGCGGCGGCGAGCGGTGGCGGCTGCTGGCGCTCGTGCCCGTGGTGGCGCTCGTCGCCGCGGTGACGCTCTTCTCGACCGTCGGCGACTCGCTCACGGGCCTCGTCGGCGAGAGCCCGCCGCCGCCGGATCAGTTCAACGTCCGGCGCGTCGAGCTCGACCCCGGCGAGATCCGGATCCGCGTCACGAACCCGCAGCGCGCGGACCTGACGGTCGCGACGGTGACCGTCGACGACGCGATCGTCGGCTACGACCTCGACGGCCCGCGGACGCTGGGGCGGCTTCGGTCGTCGACGATCGTGATCCCGTACGACTGGGTCGAGGGTGAGCCGCTCGCTGTCGGCGTGACCAGCTCGACCGGGATCCAGACCACCCACGAGATCGCGGCGGCCGTTCCGACGCCGGGCGTCACCGGCTCGCGCGTGCTCGGGCTCGGGCTGATCGGCCTGCTCGTCGGCGTCCTTCCGATCGCGCTCGGCCTGCTCTGGCTTCC
>Ga0126307_10001589_pt1 | contig 15016 bp, 13 predicted proteins | sample Plot28_FD_89955 | JGI IMG/M metagenome (GOLD analysis project Ga0126307, IMG submission 89955) | Serpentine soil microbial communities from UC McLaughlin Reserve, CA, USA - Plot28 | ecosystem: Environmental > Terrestrial > Soil > Grasslands | place: USA: UC McLaughlin Reserve, Lake County... | reverse complement strand
GTGTTCTTGAGGTAGACCGTCTTCTCGCCCGGCTTCCATTCGTCCTTCTTGAAGACGAACGGGCCCGAACCCGTGTAGTCCTCGATCTGTTTGTACGGGTCGGTCTCGGCAACGCGCTTGGGCATCATGAAGGGCACGACGACGGAGGGCTTGCCGAGCGATTCCAGCACCGGCCCGAACTTCTCCTTGAACACCATCTGGAAGGTCTTGGGATCGACCACCTTGTAGTCGGCCAGCGACTGCGAGAGCTTCAGTCCCATCGAATCGCGCACCGCCCAGCGCTTCAGAGAGGCGACGCAATCCTCGGCGGTGACCGGCATGCCGTCGTGCCATTCGAGCCCGTCGCGCAGCTTGAAGGTCCAGGTGAGCCCGTCGTCGCTGACTGTCCAGCTGTCGACCATCTGCGGCTTGATCTGGAACTGCTCGTCCATGGCGAACAGCGTGTCGTAGAGCATGTAGCCGTGATTGCGCACGATGTAGGCGCCGCTCCAGATCGGATCGAGCACCTTGAGATCGGAATGCATGACGACCTTGAGGGTCTGCGCCGAAGCGAACGGCACAGCGCAGACGGCCGCCAGGGCCGCGACGGATGCAAGCAGGAAACGACGCATGAGAAGTCCTCCAACCCCCGAGAATGCGACTTTAGGCGCGCCGGTGTCGGCCTGTCACCGATTCCCTACAGAGTTGGTTCCTTGTCGATCATCGAGACGTGGGCCATGACGACTTTCCAGCCGGTGTCTGTAAAACGCACCCAGGTCTGGGTCTGGCGACCGATCATGTCCCTGTCGCGCACTTTGTAGACCAGCGTCACGGTGGCAGTGTCGCGACCGAGAGTGACGATGTCCAAACGGTAGCGCTTTTCCTTGGTGCCAGGGCCCGGTGGCCGGGCGACGCGATGGGCGTGGATCCGGTCGAAGCCATAGCCGTGCTCATAGTTGGCAAGGCGGATGGTATGCGGGCTGTTCCAGAAGGTGGCGTCGAGCACGTCGACGTTCTTGTCGATCAGCGCCCGCTCGTAGCGCTCGAACAATCCGCGGACTTCCTCGACGACTTCCGGGATGTTCGGCGTCATATCCGTCACGTCATTGCCTCCATTGCCTTGGCCACGGCCAACAGCGTCGCATCGCTGCCGCGCGGGCCGATAATCGACAGACCGACCGGCAGTCCGTCAACGGTCGCGCCCGGAAGGCTGACCTGCGGATGGCCGGCATGTCCGCCCTGGGCGCAGAGGCAGGTGATGCGATCGCGCAGCGGATCGAGCACCGACAGTGGCTGGCCGACGAGCGGTGCGGGGAACGGCGTCGTCGGCAGGCAGAGGATGGTGTCGGCGGGCAGCAGATACGCCATGCGCGCCCGCACTTCCTGGCGCATCAACTGCGCCCAGGCTTGCTCCGCCGGCGGCACCAGCGAGCCCATCACCAGCGCCTTGGCGACCGAGAAGGCAAAGCGCGGATTGCGTTCGTCCAGCCAGGCCTTGAAGGTGTTGTAGGCTTCGACCGGCTGCAGGGTACGCTGGGCACGCGCCCACACCGACAGGCCGGGCGGCGCCATCACCTCCTCGCGGCTCGCTCCGATCAGCGCGGCCAGGCGCTTCACCATCGGCTGCAGGGCGGCGGCTACGTTGGCGTCGGCAAAACCGAAGGCGTCGACAGCGATGATCAGTCGGGTCGGCAGCACGTTTGGGATCGCCTCGCCCAGCATCACCGACGACACCCGGGCAAACGTTTCGGCATCGCGCGCGAACCAGCCGGTCGTGTCGGAAGTCGGCGCCTGCGGCAGCATGCCGGTCGCGTCGATGCGGCCGTGCGTCGGACGAATGCCATAAAGACCACAGAAGCTCGCCGGCACGCGCACCGAGCCGCCTGTGTCCGTGCCAAGCGCGGTGTCGCACAGCCCTGCTGCCACCGCAGCAGCGGAACCCGACGACGACCCGCCGGGCACGCGGCCGGGTGCACGCGTGTTGACAGGCGTGCCGTCGAAGGCGTTTTCGCCCAGGATACCGAGCGAGACCTCGTCGGTGATGGTCTTGCCGACCAGGGTGGCGCCGGCATCGAGCAGGGTCTGCACCGCCCAGGCATGCCGGGTCGGCGGGGGCCGGCCGGTTGGCCAGTCATGATTTCCGCCGCCGGTCGGCACGCCGGCGACGTCAAATAGGTCCTTGGCGGCGAAGGTGAGGCCCGCCAGCGGCCCGCCGGCGCGCCCCTCGATGCGCACGCGCGGCCCCGCCACGAAGGCGCCGATGTCATCCATTGGGAGCGCGGGCCTCCGGCCCGCTCATGATGCGGGCCAGAGGCCCGCGCTCCCAGATCATTCAGCCGGCGTCGCCGGCGCGCTGCGGGTCCGCCAGCGCCAGCGCGGGCCGAACCTCATGCCGGTCAGCCTGTCGAACCAGATGTAGACCACTGGCGTGATGAACAGCGTCAACAGCTGCGACACCATCAGGCCGCCGACGACCGTGATGCCGAGCGGCTGGCGCAGTTCGGCGCCGGCGCCGGCACCGATCGCGATCGGCAAGGCGCCAAGAAGCGCGCAGGCGGTGGTCATCATGATCGGCCGGAAGCGCAGCAGCGCGGCCTCGACGATCGCCTGCTCGGCCGTCGCACCCTGGGCCCGGCGCTCGATGGCGAAGTCGACCATCATGATGGCGTTCTTCTTGACGATGCCGATCAGCATGATGACGCCGATCATGGCGATGACGCTGAGATCCATGTTGAACAGCATGAGGATCGCCAGCGCGCCGATGCCGGCGGAGGGCAAGCCGGACAGGATGGTCAGCGGATGGATGAAGCTCTCATAGAGGATGCCGAGGATAATGTAGATCACCAGCACGGCGGCAAACAGCAGCATGCCCTGGTTGGCGACCGCCTGCTGGAAGACCTGCGCGCTGCCTTCGTAGCTCGTGGTGATGCTGGCCGGCAGCCCGATCTCCGCCGCCGCGGCATTGATGTCGGCCACCGCCTGGCCGAGCGCGACGCCCGTCGCCAGGTTGAACGAGATGATCACCGAGGGAAGCTGGGCGATGTGGTTGACGGTGAGCGACGTCGGCTTGTCGCTGCGCTTGGCCACCGTGTCGAGCGGCACCAGCGAGCCGCTCGGCGTCCGGATCTGCATCTTGCGCAGGACGTCGTTGACGTCGGCGTACTTCGGATCGGCTTCGAGGATGACCTGATAGGTGTCGTCAGAAGCGTAGATCGTCGAGACCTGACGGCTGCCGAACGCCGAATAGAGCAGCAAGCGGATCTGATCGACCGACAATCCCAGCCGTGAAGCGATGTCGCGATTGACGTCGATGACGGTGGAGCGCGCCCGCACCTGCAGGTCCGAATTGACGTCCTGGATCGTCGGGATACGCCGCATGCGCTCTTCCATGCGCGGCGCCCATTCGCGCAACGCGGCAAGATCGCTCGAGCGCATGCCGAACTGGTATTGGGCGCGCGTCTGGGTCGTGCCGATGTTGATCGATTGGATCGGCTGGAAAAAGATGTTGATCCCAGGCACCTGCGACGTGGTCCGGCGCAACCGCGCCATCACCTGCAGGACGCTGTCGGTCCGCTCCGGCTTGGGCCGCAGCACGATGAACATACGGCCGGAATTGACGGTGCTGGCGGCATTGCCGCCGCCGACCGTCGAGATCACCTGCTCAACGTCGGGATCGCGCCGGATGATCTCGGCCAGCGCCGACTGGCGCGCCACCATCGCGTCGAACGAGGCGTCGTCGGGACCCACGGTCGAGCCGGTGATCTGACCGATGTCCTCGGTGGGGAAGAAGCCCTTGGGGATCGCCTGGAAAAGCACGGCACTGACCGCGAAGGTGCCGAGCGTGATCAGGAGCACCAGACGCGGCAACCTCACGGTGCGCCGCAGCGCCCAAGCATAGCTGTCAGCGACCTTGTTGAAGCTCCACTCGAAGGAGCGCAGCAGGAAGTTGTGCTTCTCGTGATGATCGATCGGCTTCAGCAGCCGCGCGCACAGCATGGGCGTCAGCGTCAATGACACGATGCCGGAGATCAGGATGGCGAAGGTGATGACGAGGCCGAACTCGTTGAACATGCGGCCGACCACGCCACCCATGAACAGCACGGGGATGAACACCGCGACCAGCGACAGTGTCATCGAGATGATGGTGAAGCCGACCTCCTTGGAGCCCTTGAAGGCGGCCTCCATCGGCTTCTCGCCCGCCTCGATATGGCGGACGATGTTCTCCAGCATGACGATGGCGTCGTCGACGACGAAGCCCACGGCCAGCGTCAGCGCCAGCAGCGAGATGTTGTCCAGAGAATGGCCGCAGAGATACATGCCGGCAAAGGTGCCGATCACCGAGATCGGCAGCGCGATTGCCGGGATCAGCGTCGCCCGGAAGCTGCGCAGGAAGAAGTAGATGGCGATGATCACCAGCAGGCCCGCCAGCGCCAGGGTGAACTCGACGTCGGCGATGGCGTGGCGGATCGGATCGGCTCGGTCGGCCAGGGTCGTGATCTCCACGCCGGGCGGCAGCTCGGCCTGGATCGCCGGCAGCATCGCCTTGACCCGGTCGACCACCTCGACGGTGTTGGCGTCGGGCTGGCGGTACACACCGAGCACGATGGCCCGCGTGCCGTTCAGCCAGCTCGCGACCTTGTCGTTCTCGACGCTGTCGATCGCGGTCGCGACGTCGGACACGCGCACCGGTGCGCCATTCTGCCAGGTCACGATCACCGGCATGTAGTCGGCCGCCTTGTTGATCGGACCGGTGGCGTCGAGGATCGAGCTCTGGCGACTGTCGGCGATGGCACCGACCGGCTTGCTCGAATTGGCGTTGACGATCGCGGTCTGCAGCTCTTGCAGCGTGAGCCCGCGCACCGCCAGCTGATCGAGGTTGGCGCGCACGCGCACGGCATATTTCTGCGTGCCGAAGATCAGCACCTGGGCAACGCCCGGCAGTGTCGAGATGCGCGGCAGGATCGAGCGGTTGGCGAAGGCGTCGATGTCGGACAGCCTGACCTGGCTCGACTTCAAGGCCAGGAACATCACGGCGTAGTCCGCCGGGTTGATCTTGCGGAAGCTGGGTGGCGTCGTGAGTTCGGCCGGCAGGCGCCGCATGGCCGAAGAAATCGCCGACTGCACGTCGAGCGCCGCGCCGTCGATCGAGCGGTTGAGGTCGAACTGCAGGACGATCGAGGTGTTGCCCAGCGACGAAGTCGAGGTCATCGTCGTCACGCCGGCAATGGTCGAGAACTGGCGCTCGAGGATGGAAGCCACCGAGGCCGCCATGGTCTCGGGGCTGGCGCCCGGAAGCTGGGCGGTCACCTGGATGGTCGGGAACTCGACGCGCGGCACGGCGGCCACGGGAAGCTGCTTGTAGCCGAAGGCACCGGCGATGACGAAGGAGAACATGACCAGGATGGTCATGACCGGGCGACGGATACAAAGAGCTGAAAGCATTGCCCGACTCCGCCTCTCCCGAAAATTAGCCGCGCGGCGGCGCCGACACGGCGGGCGACTCCGGCGTCGCCGGCCTGACCGTCACGTTGGCGCCGTTGACCAGGCGCAACTGGCCGTCGACCACCACCTGCTCGCCGGGCTGCAGGCCCTTGCCGATCACCGATTCACCGCCCTGAGTGCGCTTGATCTCGACCGGACGAAGTTCGGCGATGCCGTCCTTGATGACGAACAGGTAAGGCCCTTGTGGACCGAGCTGGATGGCCGGCGCGGGCACCGAGATCGCCTCGGGCTCGATGCCCAGGATGATCTCGGCCTTGACGAACTGGCCGGGCCACAGCCCTTCGTTGGCATTGCCGATGCGTGCCTTGGCGGTCACCGTGCCGGTGAGCGGATCGACATTGTTCTCGAGGAAAGCGATGGCGCCCGACTGCTTGCGATTCTCGTCGATCAGGGCAACGACCTTGACGTCGCCCTTTGCCATGGCCGAGCGGATCTCCGGCAGGAAGACCTGCGGCACGGCGAAAGCGACGTAGATCGGATCGACCTGATTGATGGTGGCGAGCGCGCTCGCGGCACTGTTGTCGCCGACGCGGATCACGGTGCCGGCCTTGCTCGAGATCGAACCGATGCGACCCGACACGGGCGCGCGGATCTGGGTATAGGTGATCTGGGTCTGCACGCTCGCCCTGGCAGCCTCGTCGGCTTCGAGCTGCGCCTCGGCGGCCTTGAGCGTGGTCTGGGCCGTGTCGCGGTTGACGACCGTGCCGGCGTTCTTGGAAAGGAGCTCCTCGTAGCGTGACACGTCGCGTTTGGCTTGCGCGACCTGCGCCTGGTCCTTGCGGATCTGCGCGTCGATCTGGCCGAGCTGTGCTTTCAGCGTGCGCGCATCGAGCTCGAAGAGGATGTCGCCCTCTTTTACCAGCGCGCCTTCCTCGACATTCACCTTCATGATCTGGCTGTCGACGCGCGACTTGATCTGGATCGAGGCTATCGCCTGCACGGTGCCGACCGCGTCGATCACGATCGGCATCGGCTTCTTGTCGACCTTGGTGACGACCACGGGGACTGGCCCGCCGGGGTTCAGTCGGCCACGGCGGCCCTGGGGTTGCGCCGAAGCGGCGGGACTGGCCGCGCTGCCCTTCTCGGCTGCGCTCGCGGTTGCCAGACCCAGCTTTTGCGCCACCTCATCACGATAAACATAGCCAGCTCCGCCGACCGCAACCGCGATCACCGCGAGAACCGCCAAACGGACCATCCGCATCCCAGACTCTCCAGATCCCCAGCCCCTGGTGGGATTATATGCGCTGCCTGCCCCGCCGGACAGTCTGAACCGGCGTTTAGTCTGAATTCTCAAGCAAAAAACCCGCCACAATAGGGCGGGTTTCGTCTCATTTGCCGGTCACAGCCTTTACTTAGCGGCTGTAGTACTCGACGACCAGCGAGGGCTCCATCTGGACCGGATAGGGCACGTCGGCGAGCTTGGGCCCGCGCACGTAGGTGCCCTTCATGTCCTTATGGTCGACCGAAACGTATTCCGGCACGTCGCGCTCCGCGGTCTGCGTGGCTTCCAGCACCCGGGCCATCTCTCTGGCCTTGGATGTGAGCTCGATCACATCGTTGTCCTTCACAAGATACGAAGCGATGTTGACCCGCTTGCCGTTCACTTTGACGTGACCGTGGCTGACCAGCTGGCGGCTGGCGAACACGGTGATGGCGAACTTCATGCGGTAGATGACAGCGTCCAGCCGGCGCTCCAGGATTTCGACCAGGTTTTCGCCGGTATCGCCCTTGCGGCGCACCGCTTCGAGATAATAGCGGCGCAGCTGGCGCTCCGAGACCGAGCCGTAGTATCCCTTCAGCCGCTGCTTGGCCATGAGCTGCAGGCGGTAGTCGGTCGGCTTCTGGCGGCCCTGGCCATGCTGGCCGGGACCGTATTCGCGCTTGTTGATCGGGCTCTTGGGACGGCCCCACAGGTTGACCCTGAGGCGGCGGTCGATCTTGTACTTCGAATTCTCGCGCTTGCTCACGCAATCGCTCCATCGTTATGCGTCATATGACGCTGTTGTCCGGATAGGCCTTGGTCCAACTACCCGCTGTTTACAGCGGGCTTGCTGGGGCGGAATGAGGGCCCAAAAGGCCTTCAGTCACGTTCTCCGGAAGAAGGGCGGAACATACTGGCGAAAGCCGGCCAGTCAAGCACCTGTTCGCCGTGCAAAATCAATGGCTTAGACCTCGACCAGCACGACTTCGTGGGTCACTGAGGCGGTTTTCTTGAACATCGCCGTGGCCGAACAGTACTTCTCGTCCGACAGGCTGACTGCCCGTTCGACCAGCGCCTTGTTCAATTTCCGGCCGCGCACCGTGTAGACCAGCTTCACCGAGGTATAGACCTTGGGAAAATCGTCGGCCCGCTCGGCGACCATCGAGACCTCGATGCCCTCGATGTCCTGGCGCTGCTTCTTCAGCATCGAGACGACGTCGATTGCGGTGCAGCCGCCCATCCCCATCAGCAGCACCTCCATCGGCCGCGACGCCAGGTTGCGGCCGCCGACATCGGGCGCACCGTCCATCGTGATGGTGTGGCCGCTGCCGGCCTCGGCGACGAACAATGCGCCGTCGACCCAGGAGATTCTTGCGGTCGTTTGGGCAGTCGTGGACATCTCTTAGCTCCGTGAAGAACGCGTGTCGGTTCGACCCTACATCCTTCACGGAGCGCGGAGCATCAAGTCCCTAACAGAACGCCGGCGCGATTTCGGTGAGCCGCTTGGCGCTGGTCGGTGAGAGCTTCTGCACCGTGCCGAGGAAGTTGGGATGGCTCATGCCCGACCCGATGTAGGTCCAGCGCTGGGCCTGGTGCTGCTGCTCGGCCAGCCGCGCATGCTCGGCCTCGCCCAGCTTGCGGCCGCTCGCCTTCATCAGTGCGGCGAGATCGAATAGCGCCTGCTGCTTCAGCCCATCGTCAATCATGGCGCCGATCTCGAGGTAGCCGTCGACGCAGCTCACGATCTCGGCCTCCGGCATGTCCTTGGCAAGGTCCGCCACCATCAGCGTATCGAGCATGGCGTGCTGCGCCTCCTCCATCCAATGATGGCGCAGCATGCTGGCAAACTGCCGGTCGAGGCCCGTGTCGTCGCGGATGCATTCGATGAAGTGGCGCTGCGTCATCCATTCGAGATGCAGGATCAGCAACGCCACCGACAACGGCTTGTGCTTCAGCACGGCCTCGGCGATCGCCTCAGGCGGACCGATCACCTCGCACTCGGTGCTGAAGCCCTTCTGGAACTCGGCACGGAAGCGCTTGAAGAGATCGATGTGCTTGGCCTCCTCGCCGGCGAACTGCAGGAAAGCGCGGCAGCGCGCGTCGTCACCGGCAAGGCGGGTACGCATGTGGTCGAGCAGGAAGGGCAGGATGAACTCCTCGACCAGGCCGAACTGGTAGAGATAGCCGTGGCCGCGGATCTGGTTCAGCAGCAGCTTCTCGTGCGCTGACAGGCTGTCGAGCGGAGCGATGCGAGCGAGCGCCTCGGGCATGAACGGCTTGTCAAAATCTAGCCGCTTTTCGCCGCCGATAATGTCCTCGACACGCCAGTTGACGCGCTGCGAGGCGGCAAGGGCCGATGCATAGGTGTAATTGGTCTGCATTGAAGCCTCCATCCAGTCGCGGAGGGACCGCGACAAGACGAGGTATGAAATACAACCGGCCCGCCCACTATCCGGAAACTGCACGAAATCCCCAGCGCGGACGATTGCAACCAACTGTTGCCGAGGAGCCACGATGATCAGCCTGCTCCCACTGCTCTCCGAGAAAGACGAATTGGCGCCCGACCTGCAGCGCGCCGCGCGCTACATCGATGCCCATCTCGACGATTCGCTGACGATCGGCAGCGTCGCCGCCGCGGCAGGCGTTGCCGGGCGCACGCTCCATAAGCATTTCCACGACGAGCACGGCACTTCGCCGATGCGCTACGTCCGCGACTGCCGCTTCATCCAGGTCCGCCGGGCGCTGCTGCAGGCTGGCCCGCAGGACAGCGTGACGACAATCGCCGTTCACTGGGGCTTCTGCCATCTCGGCCGCTTTTCGGTGGAATACAGAAAGCGCTACGGCGAGACGCCATCGGAGACCCTGCGCCGCGGGCGCGACTAGCGTCTTGCCGGACCGCGGGCCTCCAGGCCCGCATCTTCATCGTTGATACGCCGACATGAGCGGGCCTGGAGGCCCGCGGTCCGGCAACAGCTTATTCCCCGTCGTGCTTGTGCTTGGCGAGATACTTGATCACGCCATGGAACGAGCGCACCTCCTGCTCGGTCATCGCCGTGCGCTGCAGGAGGGCGCGCAGGTTGTTCACCATCGCCGGCCGCATCGCTTTGTTGCGCAGGAAGCCCGACTGATCGAGCGCGCGCTCGAGGTGGGCGAACAGGTTCTGCAATTCGTCCTTCGTGGCGGGTCGCGTCGAATGGTCGGACATGCGCTCGGCCGGCGCGTCCTCTTCCGCCACCGCCCATTCATAGGCCACCAGCAGGACGGCCTGGGCGATGTTGAGGGAGGAGAATTGCGGGTTGACCGGGATGGAAAGCGCGGTGTCGGCCTGCACCATGTCGTCGTTGGTGAGGCCGGTGCGCTCAGGCCCGAACAGGACGCCGACCTTGTCGCCCTGCGCGGTCCAGCCGCGTATCTCGGCAGCGGCAAGTCGCGGCGTGACGATGCGCTGGCTGAGCTCGCGGTTGCGCGCGGTGGTCGCCACGACGCGTCCGAGATCGGCCACTGCCGCCTCGACCGTGTCGAACACCTTGGCCTTGTCGAGCACGACATCGGCGCCGGACGCCGCGCGCTGGGCTTTGGGGTTCGGCCAGCCGTCTCGCGGAGCCACCAGCCGCAGGCTCGCCAGGCCGCAATTCAGCATGGCGCGCGCCGCCATGCCGATATTCTCCCCAAGCTGCGGGCGCACCAGGATGATCGTCGGGGCGACGACGGTGGTGGCGCGGCCTTTGGAGGGACGTCCCATCAGATCTCTCTCATTCCTCCCCCGTCATACGGGGGAGGGTAGGGAGGGGGAAGGCCACAGTGATAGTGCCGGCCAATTACAGATCGGAAATTTCAGAAGTCACCTGTGAGGCTCTCCCCCTCCCTACCCTCCCCGTATGACGGGGAGGATTTGAGAGGTCAGGGCAGGTTGTCCTTCACGAAGACATCGATACGGATGCGTTCCTGGGCGGCGTTGATCGCCCGGTCTTCACAGTATGCCAGCAGCACCCGCGCCGCCGAGCGCGCCTCGTGGCCGGCGTCCTGGTTGACCACGGCAGCCATCGTGCCCGAGAGCAGGAAGCGGCGCGTATCGGGCGTGAGCTCGTGGCCGACGAAGACGATGTCGCCGGCACGCCTCGCCGATTCGAGCGCGGCCACCGCACCGCGCTTGCCCGCTCCGATCACATAAAGCCCGACGAGCCCGGGGTGCGCGTCAAGGAGGTCCTCCGTCGCTTCCTGTGTACGCTCGCGGTCGTCGCGGCCCTCGCGCGTGGCGGCGACGTCGAGATGAGGCGCCACCTCGCTCAGCGCCTGGACGAAGCCAGCAAGGCGCTCGGCGTGGTCGCGCAGCGCCAGCGAGCCGGCGATCACGCCGACGGTGCCCAGCCGCGCGCCGACGAAGCGGCCGAGCAAGTTGCCGGCGGTGCGACCGGCAGCGAAGTTCGCCAGGCCGACATAGTGGTGGCGCCGCGAGGTCGGCACGTCGGACACCAGAGTGACGACATGGCGCCCGCCCAGGACGAGCGCGTCGATGGCCTCGCGCACCGCAGGATGGTCGAGTGCCACGACCGCGAAGCCGTCATAGTCCGGGCCAAGCCGCGCCAGCTCGCGCGCCAGCACCGGGCCGTCGAACACGTCGACATGGACGAGTTCGATATCCGCGCGCTCCTCGGCCATCCACGTCGCCGTCTCGCGCACCGCCTCGGCGAGCTGGGTCATGAACACGTTGTCGCCCTGAGGCAGCACGAAGCAGAAACGCCAGCGCTGGCCGCGCGCCAGCGCCGCCGCGGCGCGGTCTGGCCGGTAGCTCAGCCGGATTGCAGCGTCCTCGATCTTGCGCCGCGTCTGCTCGCGCACACCCGCCCGCCCATTGAGGGCGCGGTCGGCTGTTGCGAGGCTGACGCCGGCGGCCCGGGCGACGTCTTCGAGTGTCCGACGCGTCATGGCGGATCAGGCGCTACCGCCGGCGAGAACGCCCGGCCCGGGAGTGGCGGCGGGCGGACACGTGCCGAGGATGATCATGCCCAGCACCTCGTCCTTGGTCACGGCGCGCGTGCGCGCTGTGCCGACGAGCCTGCCGTTTTTCATCACCGCCACGCGATCGGACAGATCGAACACGTCATGGATGTCGTGGCTGATGAGGAAGATGCCGATGCCTTCCTTCTTGAGCTGGACGATGAGGTCGGCGACCTGCTGGGTCTCCTGCGGGCCCAGCGCCGCGGTCGGCTCGTCCATGATCAGCACGCGGGCGTTGAAGTGGATCGCCCGCGCGATGGCGACGGCTTGGCGCTGGCCGCCCGACAGCGCGCGCACCGGCGCCTTGAACTTGGCGAAGTGCGGATTGAGGCGCGCCATCACCTTGCGCGTCTCGACCTCCATGGCGACGTCGTCGAGCGTGCCCCAGCCACTGCGCAATTCGCGTCCCAGGAACAGGTTGGCCGCCGCGTCGAGATTCTCGGCCAGGGCCAGGGTCTGGTAGATCGTCTCGATGCCGTAGCGTCTGGCGTCGCGTGGGCTGTGGATCGTGGCCGGCCGGCCGTCGATGCGGATATCGCCGGCGTCGGGCCGGTAGGCGCCCGACAGCATCTTGATCAACGTCGACTTGCCGGCGCCGTTGTGGCCGAGCAGGCCCACGACCTCGCCGCCCTGGAGGTCGAGCGACACGCCGTCGACGGCGCGCACGCCGCCGAAGCTGATGCTCATGTCGCGCATCTCAACCAGCGGGGCCTGGGCATGGCTCATCCCGTGCTCCCCTTCAAGGTGCGCGAGCGGTAGAGCCGGTCGAGCCACACGGCCACGACCAGCACCAACCCGACGACGATGTTCTGCAACGGCGTGTCGAGGCCCATCAGCACCATGCCCGACTGCAGGCTCTGCATGACCAGCGCGCCCAGCATGGCGCCCGCGACAGTGCCGAGGCCACCGCCTAGCGACGTGCCGCCGATCACGGCCGCGGCGATGACATAGAGCTCGTCGAGCATGCCCTGCGCGTTGGTCGCGGCGTTCAGGCGCGCGGTCGATATGGCGGCCGCCACGGCGCACAACATGCCCATCAGCACGAAGACCAGCATGGTGACACGCTTGGTATCCACACCCGACAGCTCCGTGGCCTCCGGATTGCCGCCGAGTGCGAACACGTAGCGGCCAAAGCGCGTGCGCTGGGCGAGGAAGGTGACAACGATGCCGACACAGACCGCGATCAGCACCGGCAGGGCGAGGCCGTGAGCGATCGCGAGACCCTGCGGCGGCACGACAAGGCCGCGCTCGGCGGCGATCCGCTCGGCGACGCGCGGCGGCAGGTCGTAGCTGTTGGCGACCAGCACGACCGCCCACACGGCAAGACAGGCAAGCCCGGCCACCGTCACCTCCGCCCAGATCGGTCGAAGGGCGAAGCCGACCTGTCGGCGACGCCCTCGGGCATGGAGCGTGCGCCAGACGATGGCGGCGAAGGCGATCAGCGCCACGACCCAGGTCCAGCTGGCGCCGATCGCGCCTTCGATGCCGCCGCCCATGCGCCGGAAGGCATCGTCCATCGGCGCCACGGTGCGCCCCGACGTGATCCACCAGGCGCAGCCGCGCCACACCAGCAGGCCGCCCAGGGTCACGATGAAGGCCGGCACGCCGAGATAGGCGACGATAGCGCCGTGCAGCAGGCCGATCGCAGCACCGACGGCGAGCCCGACGGCGAGGGCGATGACCCAGATGAGCGGATGGTCGAAGCCCAGGTACTTCGGCAGGAACTCGGCCTGCGTCACCCCCATGATCATGCCGACCAGGCCGAGGATGGAGCCGACCGAAAGGTCGATGTGACGCGCCACGATCACCAGCACCATGCCGGCCGCCATGACGGCGACCGATGCGGTCTGCACGGAGAGGTTCCAGAGGTTGCGCGGCGTCAGGAAGGCGCCGCCCGACAGGATGTCGACGCCGATCCAGATCAGCGCCAGCGCCCCCAGCATGCCGACGAGGCGGGCGTCGATCTCGGTGGCGCGGAACAGACCGGCGAAGGCGCGGCCGGGCTCGCGGCGCACCGACGCCGCGACAGCTTCTGAGGTACGGTCCCCGGCTACCAAGTGTCGATCAATTGCAGGCCTTGGCCGTCCCCGCCTTCACACCGCGGCAGACCACGTCTTTCGGCACCCAGCCGGCCTGGATGACGACGTCGAGGTTGTCCTTGGTGATCGGCACCGGCGTCAGCAGGATCGAGGTCATCGCGACCTTGCGCGGGCCGTCGGCCCACGCCTTGGTGCCCTGCAGGGCCGCGAGCTTGGTGCCCTTGGCCAGCGTCATGGCCTGCTCACCCGCCGTGCGGCCGAGCAGCCGCGCATCCTTCCACACGCTCACGGTCTGCGTGCCGAGCGCGACGCGGTTCAGCGCCGCGTGGTCGCCGTCCTGGCCCGAGACCGGCACTGCGCCCGCCATGCCCTGCGCCGCGAGCGCGGCAACGGCGCCGCCTGCCGTGCCGTCGTTCGACGCCACGACGGCGTCGACCTTGTTGCGATTGGCGGTGAGGAACTGCTCCATGTTGCGCTGCGCGTTGGCCGGCAGCCAGCCGTCAGTGTAGGACTCGCCGACGTTCTTGACCTTGCCGGCCTTGATCGCGTCACCCAGCACCTCCATCTGGCCGGAAAACAGGAAGTTGGCGTTGGGATCGGCCGACGAGCCCTTGATGAAGACGTAGTTTCCGTCCGGCTTCACCTTGAACACCTCGCGGGCCTGGAGGCGCCCGACTTCCTTGTTGTCGAAGGTGATGTAGAGCACGTCCTTCATCTCGATCAGGCGGTCGTAGCCGATCACCGGGATGCCCTCGTTGACGGCCTTCTCGACGGCCGGGCGGATGGCGTTGGCGTCCTGCGCCAGCACGATCAGCGCCTTGGCGCCGCGCGCGATCAGCGCTTCGATGTCGGTGATCTGCTTGACTGCCGAGCTCTGCGCGTCGGCCGACACGTAGGTGCCGCCGCCCGCCGCGATCGCGGCTTTGATCGCCGCCTCGTCGGTCTTCCACCGCTCTTCCTGGAAATTCGACCAGCTGACGCCGATCACCTGCGCTTGAACCGGATTGCTCGCGGCGATGCCTGCCAGGACAACGGCGCCGATCAGCGCCGCGAAGGACGTGCGTGCCATGTTTCCTCCTGTCGGTACTTGGCCGCGCGACTCTCATGATGCGGCTACATCAAATTATGATGTGCGCACCTCACGCCCGTCAAGGGAGAGCGCCAAGGATGAGCGGTGCCTAGCGGGCCAGCATCTGCTTGCGCATGAGCAGCAGCAGCGGGATCACGAGCAGGCTGCAGATCGTCATGGCGCGGAAGTCGTTGAGGTAGCCGATCATCGCGGCTTGCCGATTGATCT
>Ga0126307_10001588_pt1 | contig 15021 bp, 15 predicted proteins | sample Plot28_FD_89955 | JGI IMG/M metagenome (GOLD analysis project Ga0126307, IMG submission 89955) | Serpentine soil microbial communities from UC McLaughlin Reserve, CA, USA - Plot28 | ecosystem: Environmental > Terrestrial > Soil > Grasslands | place: USA: UC McLaughlin Reserve, Lake County... | reverse complement strand
CGCGGTGGAGCCGCCGGAGGACGTCGACGCGCGCGAGCTCGCTCCCGAAGTCCGCTCGCAGCTGCGCACGCTGAGCCGGCTCGCCGCCGACCGGGTCGCCCGGCACCTCGTCGCCGCCGGACGGCTGGTCGACGAAGACCCGCGGGCCGCGCTGGAGCAGGCCCGGGCAGCCCGGGCGCTCGGCGCTCGCGTCGCGGTGGTGCGGGAGGCGGTGGGCGAGACCGCGTATGCGGCCGGCGAGTGGGCCGAAGCGATCGCCGAGCTCCGCACGGCGCGGCGGATGACCGGCGACGACAGCGCGCTGCCCCTGCTGGCCGACGCCGAACGCGCCTTGGGCCGGCCGGACCGCGCCCTCCGGCTCGCCCAGTCACCGGAGGCGCAGAGGCTGCCGCGGGCCACCGGGGTGGAAATGGCGATCGTCGAGGCTGGAGCCCGGCGGGACCTCGGCCAGCTCGATGCCGCCCTGGTCACCCTGCAACGGGCGGGGCTGGACCGCCGGCGGGTCGAGCCGTGGTCCCCCCGCCTCTGGTACGCCTACGCCGACACGCTGCTGGCCGCGAGGCGGACGGAAGAGGCGCGCGACTGGTTCGTCGCGGCCACCTCGGCCGACCCTGAGGGCGAGACCGATGCCGCCGAGCGCGTCCTCGAGCTCGACGGCGTCGAAATCCTGGACGAAGAGTACGACGAGGACGAGGACGACGCCGACCGCGAAGAAGCCGACAACGAAGATGCCGACGAGGCGCAAGCCGGCGAGGCAGCCGAGCCTCAGGACGATCCGGACGAGTCCGGCTCATCGGAGTAGGCGCGCATCACCAGTCCGGTCCGGGGCTTGGGCATGAACAGCGTCGACTTGCGCGGCATCCGCTCGCCCGCTTCCGCCACGGCGGCGACCGCCTCGACCGGCGTCGGGTTGAGCAGCAGCGCGATGCCGCCGCTCCGCGCCGCCGCGGCGACCGCGGCGGGCACGTCGTGCTCGAAGCCCACCACGTCCTCGTGGTCCCGCAAGCCCCAGAGCCGGTCGATGAGCAGCCGGTGCGCCACCGTCACGTCCAGCCCGCGCCACGCCTCGGACCGGTCCGCGGGCATCGCCGCCGCCATCTCCGCGGGCTCCGGCGAGGTGAGCAGCACCCACCGGAACCCGTCGGTCAGCAGGAACGCCGGGCCCTTGGCCGCATCGGCGAGCGTGGCCAGCGCCGGCTCCTGCCCGCCGGGCACGTCGCGCGCCGCTAAGGCGCCGGCGGCCCGGGACACGGCCTCGTCGAGCGGCAGCCCCGGCACCACCCGGTGGATCGCATGCACCTGCGGCCCGTACGCGCTCGCGTCGACGAGCAGCGCCAGGCCGCGGTCCCACGGACCCGGTCCAGCGCCGGCGGCGTGCCGGTCCGCCTGGTGCCGCAGGTACGTCGCGTACCGGTGATGGCCATCGGCGATCACGGCTCGCCGCGGCAGCAGATCCTCTGCGACCGCGCGAAGGGTCGCAGTGTCGGTCAGCGCCCAGACCCGATGGGTCACCCCGTCGACGGTCGCCTCCATCAGCGGCGGCTGGTCGTCGTACGAGGCCACGACCTGCGAGGCCGCGCCGCCGCCGTTGTACACGAGGTAGATCGGCTCGAGGTTGGCCTCGGTCGCCTCGGTGAGGGCGAGCCGGTCCGCGACGGGGCCGGCCATGGTGTTTTCGTGGGGGAGCACGATCCCCGCCTCGGGCGGGGTGAGGCCGACCGTACCGACCAGCCCTCGCGTCCGGGCATCCCACTCGGCCATCTCGTAGACGTACAGCGCCGGCGTGTCGTCCGGGCGCAGCACGCCCTCCTCCCGCCACCGCCGCAGCAGCTCCGCGGCCGCCCGGTAGGCGCCGCCGGGCTCGTCGGCCGGCTCGCGTGGGAGGATGAGTCGGACGACGTTGTGCGGATCGGCCGCCTCGAGCTCGGCCTGCTCCTCGGCGTCGACGACGTCGTACGGCGGCGACAGCAGCCGGGCCAGCCGGGTCCGGTCCGGGTCGGCGTACCGCAGCGCTCGAAACGGCGAGAGCAGGAGCCCCTCGGGGCCCCGGAAGGAGGCTGGCAGCACCGAGGTCGACGTCATGGCCCGCATCGTATGAGCCGGCGCGGGACCGGCCGGCGGGGGCCGCCGCGCGAGCCGGCGGCAAGGTAGCGCAAGCAGGAGGAGGATCGCCCGTGCGGAGCAACCGGGACGACTGGGACGACGAGGCTCCACCGCCGCCGTTCGCCGACGTGCCCCCGCCGCCACCCGACGTCCTCCCGCAGGGCGAGGTCTACGACTGGTACGTACGCGGCCTCGACCTGCTCGAGGGGGGCAACCCCGCCGCCGCGGTCACCCTGCTCACCCACGCCGCGAACTCGGAGCCCGACTCGCGCAGCGTCCGCGAGGCGCTCGCTCGCGCGCAGTTCGACTCCGGGCTGTACGAGGATGCCGTGCAGAGCTTCGGCTGGATCATCTCGGTCAACCCCGCCGACGACTACGCCCAGTTCGGCCTCGGCCTGGCCGCGGCGAAGATCGGCGACCTCGCCTCCGCCGTCGAGCACCTGGCGCTCGCCGCGGCCATGCGCCCGGACATCACCCACTACGCGACGGCGCTGCGCGGCGCGCGGGCGGCGCTGGCCGCCAACCGGTGACCCTCCCCGCCGGCAGCGACCTCCCGCCCGCCCGGCGGTACGACGTCGCCCTGCTCGACCTCGACGGCGTCGTCTACCTCGGCCCCGCCGGAGTGCCGGGCGCCGCCGACGCGCTCGCAGCCGCCCGCGCAGCCGGAATGCGCCTGGCCTTCGTCACGAACAACGCCTCCCGCACCCCCGAGGCGGTGGCCGATCTGCTGCGGGCCGTCGGGGTCGAAGCCGACCCCGGCGAGGTCGTCACCTCGGCCCAGGCCGCTTGCCACGTCCTGGCCGACCGGCTCCGGCCCGGTGCCGCCGTCCTCGTCGTCGGCGGCGAGGGGCTGCGCCGGGAGGCGGAGCTGCGCGGCTTCACCCTGGTTGAGAGCGCGGAGGACGCGCCGGCCGCCGTCGTGCAGGGCTTTGGCCCGGAGGTGGGCTGGCGCGACCTGGCCGAGGCGGCGGTGGCCGTGCGGCGGGGTGCCTGGTTCGTGGCCACCAACCTCGATCCGACCGTGCCGTCCGCCCGCGGACCGCTGCCCGGCAACGGCTCGCTCGTCGCCGCCGTACGGACGGCGAGCGGGGTGGAGCCGACCTCGACGGGCAAGCCGGACCCGGCTATGCACCGCGAGTCGGTGCAGCGCAGCCAGGCCCGCGACCCGCTCGTCGTCGGCGACCGGCTCGACACCGACATCGAGGGCGCATGCCGGGTCGGCTGCGACAGCTTGCTCGTGCTGACCGGCGTGACGACGCCGGCCGACCTGCTCGCCGCGCCGCCTCCGCAGCGGCCCACGTACGTCTCCGGCGGCGTGGACGGGCTGCTGACATCGCACCCGGCGCCCCTGGTCGACGAAGCGGGCCGAGCCTCCTGCGGCGGCTGGACCGTCACCCGGGAAACCGGCGGCCTGACGCTCGCCGGACACGGCGACCACCTCGATGCGCTACGAGCGCTGTGCGCGGCGGCCTGGGCCGGCGGCGGCACCCTGGTGCGCGCGGACGGGGAGGCGGCCGGTGAGGCGCTCGCCCGGCTCGGGCTCGCCGAGGAACGGCGGTTCATCCCCGCGCCGTGACGGCGCCTCAGAGCAGCGAGCGCAGCTTCAGCAGGTCGAAGACGCTCGCGTCCACCTTTAGCCGGCCACTTGCCCACGCCTTGGCGAAGTTCAGCCGGCCATCGACGAGCGCGACCAGGTCGTCGCCGGTCATCGACAGTTTGATCTGCCCCTCCGGCGTGGCGACGCGGTGGATGTCGCGGATCTCGCCGTCGCGGAGTCGGCCGGCGAACGTGACGCCGAGGTCGCTCAGAGAGCAGCTGACGGAGCGGTCGATGACCTTGCCGCGCACCTGGCCGCCGGCGGGCGACCGCAGCCGCTCGGCCAGCCGGTGCATCGCGGCCTCGCACTCCTCGACCGTCGCCATCCCGTACGCCTCCTCCCGCCGGTAGCCCGCCGCTGGTGGCCCAGCCGCCGGGGACCGTACCCCAGCGCCCCCATGCCGTAGCGTGGTCGGCGTCCGGGACGATCGGCGGAAAGGAAGGGAGTCGGGATGGTCCGCGACGCGCTCACCGGCTACTGGTCGCTGGTCAGCGGACTGACCGAGGTGACGGTGGAGCGTGCCCGGGCGGCGGCGAAGGCGCTCGCCGCACAGGGTGAGGCCACCCGCGAGCAGGTCGGCGCGCTGGCGCAGGAGATCGTCGAGACGTCCCGGGCCAACCGGGAGGCGCTGGTGAACCTGGTGCGCTACGAGGCAGAGCGGGCGGCCGAGCGGCTCGGCTTCGCCAGTTCGGACGAGATGTCCAGGCTGCAGGGCCGCGTACGGGACCTCGAGCGGTCCATCGCCGAGCTGCGGACGGCGGCTGGAGCGGACTCCTCCTCGGCCACACCGCCGTCGGGCAAGGCCGCGAGGGCGACCAAGGCTGCCAAGGCGACCGAGCCGGCCAAGACGGCCGAGCCGGCGAAGGCGACCGAGTCGGCCAAGGCGGCCGAGCCGGCCAAGGCGGCGACCAAGGCCCCGCCGGCGAAGGCGAGCAAGGCCGCGCCCGCGAAGGCGGCCAAGGCCAGTAGCGCGAGAAGGGTGACGCCGCGCAAGCGCGCCGCTGCCGCTGCCGCTGCCGCTGCCGAGGGTCCCGGGACCGCCTCGTGAGCGCCGACGACCTCCCCGCCGCGCCCGAGCCGAAGCCGCCGGCTGAGCTCACGACGCTGGCGGAGTCGGTCGCGGCGCTCGACCGGCTGGCCGAGCTGCCCCTTCCCGAGCACGTCAGCCGATACGACGCCCTGCACGGCGAGCTGTCCGAGGCGCTCGCCGCCATCGACGGGATCTAGTTGGCCCGGCGCAGCCGGCTCGACGCCGAGCTCGTCCGCCGCGGCCTCGCCCGCTCCCGCGAGCAGGCCGTCGAGCTGGTGCACGCCGGCCTGGTCCGGGTGTCCGGCAGCACGGCCACCAAGCCGGCCACCGCCGTCGAGCCGGGCACCCCGGTGGTGGTCGAACGCCCGGACGACGACCCCGCGTACGCCTCCCGCGGCGGCCACAAGCTCGCCGGCGCTCTCGACGCGCTGCCCGGCGTCGCCGTCCCCGGCCGAAGGGCGCTCGACGCCGGCGCGTCCACCGGCGGTTTCACCGACGTCCTCCTCCGTCGCGGTGCCCGCGAGGTCGTCGCCGTCGACGTCGGCTACGGCCAGCTCGCCTGGTCGCTGCGGACCGACCCGCGGGTGAGAACCTACGACCGGACCAACGTCCGCGACCTCACCCCGGAGACGATCGGCGGACCGGTGGATCTGACGGTCGCCGACCTTTCGTTCATCCCGCTGACGCTGGCCCTGCCAGCACTCGCCGCCTGCACGGCGGGCGACGGAGACCTGCTGCCGATGGTGAAGCCCCAGTTCGAGGTGGGCCGCGAGCGGGTCGGCGCCGGCGGCGTGGTGCGCGACCCGGACCTCCGCGCCCAGGCGGTGCGGACCGTCGCCGACGCCGCGTACCGGCTGGGGCTTGGCACGGTGGGCGTCGTCCGCAGCCCGCTGCCGGGGCCGGCGGGCAACGTCGAGCTCTTCCTCTGGCTGCGCCGAGCAGCTCCTCCCGTCGACCCGGCCGCGATCGACGAGGCGGTGCGGACATGACCACCCTGCGGTCGGTGCTGCTCGTGACCCACACCGGCCGGACTGACGTGGTCGACCGCGCGCGGCAGGTCGAGGCGCGGCTGGTCCAGGCAGGCTTCGAGGTCCGGATGCTCGCCGACGAGGCCCGCGACCTGGGTGTGACCGACGTCCGGACCGTCTCCCCGGACGGCGACCCGGCGTTCGGCGTCGAGGTCGTGCTGGTCCTCGGCGGCGACGGGACATTCCTGCGCGCGGCCGAGCTGGCCCGCCCGTGCCAGGCGCCGCTGATCGGCGTCAACCTCGGCCGGGTCGGCTTCCTCGCCGAGACCGAGCCGGAGGCACTACCAGACACCGTGGAACACATCGTTGCGCGCACCTACACCGTCGAGGAGCGGTTGACCCTCGACGTCCAGGTTTGCGTCGACGGCGAGGTGATCGCGCGCGACTGGGCGCTGAACGAGGCATCGATCGAGAAGACGCGCCGGGAGCGGATGCTGGAGGTGCGGCTGGAGATCGACGCGCGGCCGCTCACCAGCTTCGGCTGCGACGGCGTCGTGTGCGCCAGCCCGACCGGCTCCACCGCGTACGCCTTCTCCTCAGGCGGGCCGGTCGTGTGGCCGGAGGTGCAGGCGCTGCTGGTGGTTCCGACGTCGGCGCACGCGCTCTTCGCCCGTCCGCTGGTCATCTCACCCGACTCGACCGTCGCGATCACGATCGACGACGTGGCCCATCCCGGAGTGCTCGGCTGCGACGGGCGGCGGACGACCCCGGTGCCGCCGGGTGCGCGGGTCGAGGTTCGGCAGGGCGCCGAGCCGGTCCGGATCGCCCGGATCCACCCACAGCCGTTCACCGAGCGGCTCGTGGCGAAGTTCGGGCTGCCCGTGGACGGCTTCCGTGCGTCCCGGCGCTGAGTCGTTACGCTTCTGCGCGTGCTGTCCGAGATCCGGATCCGGGGCCTCGGCGTCATCGAGGACGCGACGCTGGAGCTGGGACCGGGCCTGACCGTGCTGACCGGGGAGACCGGCGCCGGCAAGACCATGGTCGTCACCGGGCTGCACCTGCTCTTCGGCGGCCGGGCTGATCCCGCCCGGGTGCGGGCGGGCTCGGGCCGCGCGGTCGTGGACGGGCGGCTGCGGCTCCCCGCGGACTCCGCGGTGCTGGCGCGGGCCCGCGACGCCGGGGCGGAGGTCGACGAGGACGGTGAGCTGCTGGTCTCCCGGGCCATCGCCGCGGAGGGCCGGTCGCGGGCGTTTCTCGGCGGCAGCGCGGTGCCGGCGGGGCTGCTCGGCGAGCTCGCCGAGGGTGTGCTGGCGGTGCATGGGCAGTCCGACCAGCTGCGGCTGCTCCGGCCCGCGGAGCAGCGGGCGGCGCTGGACCGGTACGCGGGCGAGCCGGTCGCGGAGCTGCTCGCCGACCACCGGGCAGCGTACGGGCGGTGGCGGGAGCTGGCGGCCGACATCGCCGACCGGCGCTCCCGGGTTCGCGAGCTGGCCCGGGAGGCGGACGTGCTGCGGCACGGGCTGGCCGAGATCGCGGCCGTGGAGCCGCAGCCCGGCGAGGGCGCGGCGCTCGCCACGGAGGCGGAGAAGCTGGCGCACGCCGACGCGCTGCGGCTGGCCGCGCAGGCCGCCCACGACGCGATCGCCGGGGATCCAACCGACCCGGCGGCCGGCGACGCCGACGTTACCGCGCTGCTCGGCGCGGCGCGGCGGGCGCTAGCGCACGAGTCGGCGGCTGATCCGGAGCTGGCCGCGCTCGAGAAGCGGCTCGACGAGGTGGCGTACCTGGTCGCCGACGTGGCCGCCGAGCTCGCCTCGTACGCCGAGCGCACCGACGCGGACCCGGCCCGGCTGGCGGCGGTGGAGGACCGGCGGGCCGCCCTCAAGGCGCTGACCCGCAAGTACGCCGATCGCGACGGCACTGTCGAGGAGGTCCTCGCCTGGTCGGCCGAGGCGGAGCAGCGGCTGGCGACCCTCGACGTCTCCGAGGACGCGCTGGCCGCGCTCGCCGCCGAGCGAGACGCCGCCGCCGCGGAGGTGACCCGGCTGTCCGCGGCACTGTCCGCCGCGCGCGCCCACGCGGCCGGCCGGTTCTCGACGGCGGTCACGGCGGAGCTGGCCGGCCTGGCTATGCCGCGTGCCGAGGTGACCGTCGAGCTGGGCCGACGGCCGGCCGGCCCCGACACGCCGGCCATCGAGCTCGACGGCGAGCGAGTCGCGGTCGGACCGGACGGCGTCGACGAGGTCGAGCTGCTGCTGCGGCCGCATGCCGGCGCGCCGACGCTACCGGTACAGCGCGGCGCCTCCGGCGGCGAGCTGTCCCGCGTGATGCTCGCGGTCGAGGTGGTCTTCGCCGGGGCCGACCCGGTGCCCACCATGGTCTTCGACGAGGTCGACGCGGGCGTCGGCGGGCGAGCGGCGGGCGAGGTGGGCCGCCGGCTGGCCAGGCTCGCCCGCGCCCACCAGGTCCTGGTGGTGACCCACCTGCCGCAGGTGGCCGCGTACGCGGATCGCCACGTGGTGGTGGACAAGGCCGACGCCGGCGGTGGGCTGGTGACCCGCAGCGATGTCCGCGTCCTGGACGGGCCGGGCCGGGTGCGAGAGCTGGCCCGGATGCTCGCCGGGCTGGAGGGGTCGGAGCTCGGCCGGGCGCACGCGGAGGAGCTGCTCGAGGCGGCGGCGGTCGATCGGGCGGCCGGGGACTGAAAATTTCCCTGCGAGGGTGTTTCGCTCCGCTTCCGGGGCGTAGTCGGCTGGCACGCTGAGGCACATGAAGATCGCGCTGCGCCGGCGCACCGAGAGCTCGCTGCCCGGGGTTGGCGGCGTGGTCCGGATGGACCGGCGGACGGACCTGCTGCTGTCGCGCCTGCGCCGGGGCGACATCGCCGTGCTCGACCAGGTGGACCTCGACCGCGCAACCGCGGACGCGCTGCTGGCCGCCGAGGTCGCCGGCGTGGTCAACGCGAGCCCGTGCATCTCCGGGCGCTACCCGAACCTCGGCCCCGAGATCCTGGTCGCCGCCGGCATCCCGGTGCTCGACGGCGTCGGGCCCGAGGTCTTCGGCGCCGTCAAGGACGGCGCCAAGGTGCGCCTCGACGGCGACGGCCTGTACGCGGGTGAGGATCTCGTCGCGAAGGGGCAGGAGCAGACCGTCGAGTCGGTGTCGGTCCAGCTGCTCGAGGCGAAGGAAGGCCTCTCCGCCCAGCTCGAGGCGTTCGCGGCCGACACGGTCGAGTACGTGAAGCGGGAGCGGGCGCTGCTCCTCGACGGCGTCGGCGTGCCGGAGGTGCGCACGCGGCTGGTCGGCCGGCACGCGCTCGTCGTCGTCCGGGGCTACGACTACAAGGCCGACCTGGTCGCGCTCCGGCACTACATCAAGGAGTTCCGCCCGGTGCTCATCGGCGTCGACGGCGGCGCGGAGGCATTGCGCGAGGCCGGCTACAGCCCGGACCTCATCGTCGGGGACCTCGAGTGGGTGTCCGACGAGCTGCTGCGCGGCGGCGCCGAGGTGGTCGTCCGCGCCCGGCCGGAGGGGCGGGCGCCCGGGCTCGAGCGGGTGCAGGACATCGGCGTGGACGCCGTCGCCTTTCCCGTGTCCGGGACCAGCGAGGACGCGGCGCTGCTGCTCGCCGACACGCACGGCGCGGAGCTCGTCGTCGCCGTCGGCAGCCACGCGACGCTGTTGGAGTTCCTGGACCGCGGCCGGGCCGGCGCCGCGTCGACGTTCCTGACCCGGCTGCGGGTCGGCGGCAAGCTCGTCGACGCCAAGGCCGCCGCGCGTCTGCACCACAGCCGCATCTCCGGGTTCAGCCTGCTGATGGTGGTGCTGGCCGCGCTGGTCGCGGTCGGAGCGGTGCTCGCACTGTCGACGGACGGGCGGGCGTGGACGGCGATGGTGGTCGGCTGGTGGGACGGCGCCGTCGCGGAGGCGAGGAGCCTGTTCTCGTGATCGACTTCCGCTACCACCTTGTCTCGCTCGTCGCCGTCTTCCTGGCCCTGGCGGTCGGCGTCGTGCTCGGCGCGACTCAGCTCACCGGGGCACTCAGCGACGACCTGCGCGGCCAGGTGCGAACGCTCACCGGGGAGAAGCAGGACCTGCAGGCCGACGTCGGGGCGTTGCAGGCACAGGTCAAGAGCGACGACTCGGCGACCGGCGCGCTGGCCGCTCGGGTGGTCGCCGGCACGCTCCGGGACGCGAAGGTGGTCGTGATCGCCACCGCCCAGGCCAACGACGCGACCGCGGACGGGGTGCAGAAGGTCCTCGAGCAGGCCGGCGCCAGGGTGACCGGCCGGGTGCAGCTCACCGACGACTACGCCGATCCGCGGCGTGCCGCGGACGCGAAGTCGTTCGTCACGGGCGGCAGCCAGCCGGCCGGCTTCCAGTTGCCGGAGAGCGACGACGCCGGCGTGCTGTCCGGCGCGCTGCTGTCGTACGCGCTGCTCGGCACCCGGAGGACCGACCCGCAGCCGTCGGACACCAGCCAGATCGTCGCCGGCTTCGCCAGCCTGCGGATGCTGCGCGTGGACAGTGCCCAGGTGACGCCGGCGGACCTCGCCGTGGTGGTCACCTCCGGGCCGGTGACAGGGGAGGAGTCCGGCAGCCGGGTGCGGACGCTCACCGCGCTCGTCTCTGCGCTCGATGGCGCCGGGCGGGGCTCGGTGGTCGCCGGCAGTGCCGCGGCCGCCGGGAAGGACGGCCTCGTGGGAGCGGTGCGGGCCGACCGGGGGCTCGCCTCGGCCGTCTCCACGGTCGACTCCGCGGACCGGCCGGTCGGGCAGCTCGCCGCGGCCTTCGCCCTCGTCCAGCAGGCCGCCGGTCGGACCGGGCAGTACGGCACCGCCGGCGGCGCGTCGGCGCCGTTCCCGCCGACGTCGTCCTGAAATATCCGGTCTCCGTCCGGCCTCGGCGAGACGGCGTGGCGGGCAGGGGCTCGGGGCGGCCGTGTTACCGTGAATTCCCGTGGATCGCGGGCCGGACAGCATGATCCGGTTCGCACGGACACCGCGGGAGTTCCCTTGGCGCAGTCGGTCCGCCAGACCAAGCACGTCTTCGTCACCGGAGGCGTCGCCTCCTCGCTGGGCAAGGGCCTGACGGCGAGCAGCCTCGGCAGCCTGCTCAAGGCGCGCGGGCTGCGGGTGACGATGCAGAAGCTCGACCCGTACCTCAACGTCGACCCCGGGACGATGAACCCGTTCCAGCACGGCGAGGTCTTCGTGACCGAGGACGGCGGCGAGACCGACCTGGACGTCGGGCACTACGAGCGCTTCCTGGACACCTCGCTGCACGCGGCCGCGAACGTCACCACCGGCCAGGTGTACTCCACCGTCATCGCCAAGGAGCGCCGCGGGGAGTACCTGGGCGACACCGTGCAGGTGATCCCGCACATCACCAACGAGATCAAGGAGCGGGTCCGGGCGGCGGCGCTCGGCGACGAGCCGCCGGACGTGGTGATCACCGAGGTCGGCGGCACGGTCGGCGATATCGAGTCGCTGCCGTTCCTGGAGGCGGCCCGCCAGGTCCGGCATGACGTCGGCCGGGACAACTGCTTCTTCCTGCAGGTGTCCCTGGTCCCGTACCTGGCACCGTCCGGCGAGCTGAAGACCAAGCCGACGCAGCACTCGGTGGCGGCGCTGCGGTCGATCGGCATCCAGCCCGACGCGGTGGTCTGCCGGTCGGACCGGGAGCTGCCGGCCGCGCTGAAGCGGAAGATCTCGCTGATGTGCGATGTGGACACCGAGGCCGTCGTGTCGGCGGCGGACGCACCGTCCATCTACGACATCCCGAAGGTGCTGCACTCCGAGGGTCTCGACGCGTACGTAGTGCGCCGGCTCGGGCTGCCGTTCCGAGACGTGGACTGGACGGTATGGGGAGATCTGCTCGACCGGGTACATCGTCCACAGCAGACGGTAACGGTCGCGCTCGTCGGAAAGTACGTCGACCTGCCGGACGCGTACCTGTCGGTCACCGAGGCGCTGCGGGCCGGGGGCTTCGCGCACCGGGCCCGGGTGGAGATCCGCTGGGTGCCGTCGGACGAGTGCCGCACACCGTCCGGGGCCGCCGCCGCTCTGTCCGGTGTGGACGGCGTGCTGATCCCCGGCGGCTTCGGTGTGCGCGGCATCGAGGGCAAGCTCGGCGCGGTCCGGTACGCGCGGGAGCGCGGCATTCCGGCACTCGGCCTCTGCCTGGGCCTGCAGTGCATGGTGATCGAGTTCGCCCGGTCGGTTGCCGGGCTGGAGGGTGCCAACTCCACGGAGTTCGACCCGGAGACCCCGTACCCGGTGATCTCGACGATGGCCGACCAGGTCGACGTAGTCGCCGGCGAGCGCGACATGGGCGGCACGATGCGGCTGGGCGCATACCCGGAGGTGCTGCGACCGGGCACGCTGGTGGCGGAGGCGTATGGGCGGACCGAGGTGTCCGCACGGCACCGGCACCGCTACGAGGTGAACAACGACTACCGGTCCCGGCTCGAGGACGCCGGCCTCGTCGTCTCGGGTACGTCGCCGGACGGCCGGCTGGTCGAGTACATCGAGCTGCCGCGGGCGACGCACCCGTTCTTCGTCGGGACGCAGGCGCACCCGGAGTTCACGTCGCGCCCGACTCGACCGCAGCCGCTGTTCCGGGCCTTCGTCCGGGCGGCGCTGGAGTACGACGCTGCCGAGCGGCTGCCGGTCGAGCTGCCGGCGCACGCCGCCCGGAACGGGCACGGCGCGGTGCAGCCCGCGGGCGTTCCGGCGTGACCGAGCAAGCCCACCAGTCCACGCACGATCCCGCTCATCACCCCGCGGACGTTCCCGCCGACTTCTCGGTCGTCTCCTCCCGGTCCATCTACAAGGGACGGATCATCGGCCTGCGTGAGGACGAGGTCCGGATGCCCGGCGGCGGGACCGCGGTGCGACAGGTCCTCGAGCACACCGGTGCTGTGGGCGTCGTCGCCCTCGATGGGGACGGGCGGGTGGTGCTGATCCGCCAGCACAGGCACCCGGTCGGTCGCCGGCTGGTCGAGCTGCCCGCCGGGCTGCTCGACGTGCCGGGCGAGCCGGCGGACCAGACGGCCCGGCGCGAGCTCGCCGAGGAGACGGGGCTGCGGGCGGCGACCTGGCACGTGCTGGTTGACCTCTACACGTCGCCCGGGATCAGCGAGGAGGCGGTTCGGGTCTACCTCGCCCGCGATCTGTCCGAGGTGCCTGAGGACGAGCGGCACCGCGGGGTCGAGGAGGAGACGGACCTCGACGTGCACCGGGTGCCGCTCGACGAGGCGGTCGAATCGGTCTTCACCGGCGACGTCAAGAACTCAATCGCCGTCGCCGGGCTGCTCGCAGCTGCGTACGCCCGGGACCGCGACTGGGCACCGCTGCGCCCGATCGACGCACCCTGGCCCGCCCGTCCCGACCACTGACACTTCTTCCGGGCCGCGCCGACCTCGTGCGCGGCTGATCGAGGACGCTGACCTGGTGGCGCGGCGATCTGCGTCCCAGCGGCGGGCTCGCCCTGGAGAGCTCGGGACGTCCCCGGCCGGCCCGGACACCGTGGTTCCCCGACGCTACCGCCACCCGACGCGGGTTCAGGCGTCGGGGCTATCGGCGAGGGCGGTGACGCGGGCGAGGCGGTCGTCCCACTCCCGCGCCAGTACGGTGAGCCACTCGGCGGCGCCGGTGAGCTGCCGCGGGTCCGGCTCGTACCGCGCCTCCCGGCCCACCCGCCGGCACCGCACCAGGCCGGCACGCTCCAGGGTGGACAGATGCTTGCCCACCGCCTGCCGGGTGACCGGCAGGCGGCGGGCGAGTACCGTCGCCGTGCTGGCGCCGTCGTGCACCAGCGCCTCGAGCACCGCCCGACGTGTGGGGTCGGCCAGCGCTCCGAACACGGCGTCCACTGTGGTCAGTCCCGCCCGGAGCCCAAGAACGCCACCAGGTCGGCAAGTTCGTGGTCCCAGCCGAGTACGTCCGGCAGTGGCTCGGCTCGCGGGTGGAGATCGACCTGCGGCCGGGCGGATCGGCGAACCTCGGCTGGCCGGAGGAGGGGTACGCCAACGGATGGGCGCGGTCGAGCGGGTCGACCCGCCGCACGTCTTCGCGTTCCGCCGGGGCGCGCGAGGCCAACGTCCCGTTCGACCCGGCGGGCGCGAACACCCTGGTGGAGTTCACCCTCGCCGCGGACGGTGACGGCACGCGGCTGCGGCTCGCCGAGTCGGGGTTCACCGAGGAGGCCCACCGCAAGGACCCCAGCTCCCGCCCGATCCTGTCCTCCACGTCGCTCCTGCTCGATCGATGTGCAACCCGGCGGTTGCACATCGACACCGATCGCGCAACCGTCCGGCTTCATGTGATGGGCTTATGTCAACCGCTCGTCAGCACCTACACTCCGCACGTTCGCGGGACCGGGTGGCAATGGCGCCGCCCGGACCGCAGCCCGAGAAGGGACCTGCAGTCGTGAGAGTGGGCATCCCCCGCGAGATCAAGGACCACGAGTACCGGGTGGCGATCACCCCGGCCGGGGTCAACGAGCTGGTCAGGGCCGGGCACCGCGTGCAGGTCGAGAAGGATGCGGGGATGGGCTCCTCGATCCCGGACGAGGACTTCGTCGCGGCCGGCGCGGACATCCTGGCCGATCCCGACGACGTCTGGGACGCCGACCTCGTGCTGAAGGTCAAGGAGCCGGTGGCCGAGGAGTACGGCCGGATGCGCGCCGGCCGCACCCTGTTCACGTACCTCCACCTCGCGGCATCGCGGGAGTGCACCGAGGCGCTGCTGAAGTCGGGCATCGACGCGGTCGCGTACGAGACGGTCCAGGCGGCTGACGGGTCGCTGCCGCTGCTCGCACCGATGTCCGAGGTGGCCGGTCGGATGGCACCACAGGTCGGCGCGCACACTCTGGAGCGGGCGCAGGGCGGCCGCGGCGTGCTGATGGGCGGCGTTTCCGGCGTGTACGCGGCAAAGGTGGTCGTGCTCGGCGCCGGCGTGTCCGGCATGAACGCCGCGGCCATCGCCCTCGGCATGCAGGCCGAGGTGCTGCTGCTCGACCGGAACATCGACAAGCTGCGAGAGGCCGACAGGATCTACCAGGGTCACCTGCAGACCGTGGCCTCGAACGCGTACGAGATCGAGCGGGCCCTGCTCGACGCGGACCTGGTGATCGGCGCGGTGCTGGTGCCCGGAGCGAAGGCGCCGATGCTCGTGCCCGACGAGCTGGTCGCCCGGATGAAGCCGGGCTCCGTGCTCGTCGACATCTCCGTCGATCAGGGCGGCTGCTTCGAGTCGTCGCGGCCGACCACGCACTCCGACCCGACCTTCGAGGTCGCGGGTTCCGTCTTCTACTGCGTG
>Ga0126307_10001587_pt1 | contig 15022 bp, 12 predicted proteins | sample Plot28_FD_89955 | JGI IMG/M metagenome (GOLD analysis project Ga0126307, IMG submission 89955) | Serpentine soil microbial communities from UC McLaughlin Reserve, CA, USA - Plot28 | ecosystem: Environmental > Terrestrial > Soil > Grasslands | place: USA: UC McLaughlin Reserve, Lake County... | reverse complement strand
CAGTCGATGCAGTGGGGCTGGGAGCTCTCGACCGGAGGCTTCGGGTTCGACCCCGAGGAGATCAGGGTGAGCGTCTTCGAGGGCGACGAGGAACTCGGCCTCGGTCCCGACCAGGAGTCGATCGAGATCTGGAAGGCGATCGGCGTGCCGGAGGAGCGAATCATCCAGCTGCCCAGATCAGAGAACTTCTGGCAGGGGGGCACCACCGGTCCGTGTGGGCCGTGCTCGGAGATGTATCTCGATCGCGGCGAGAGCTTCGGCCGGCCCGGCGATCGTCCCGGGGACGACACCGACCGCTACCTGGAGTACTGGAACCACGTCTTCATGAGCTACGACCTCGCGGAGGACGGCACCCTCAGCGATCTGCCGATGAAGAGCATCGACACGGGAATGGGCCTGGAGCGGATGGCCGCGGTCCTCCAGGGTGTGCCATCGGTCTTCGACACCGATGCCCTGCGCCCGCTGATCGACCTCGCGGAGGAGCTCTCCGGCCGCAGCTACGACGGGGGGGCCGCGACGACCCGCGCGATGCGAATCCTCGCCGATCACTCTCGCGGCACGGCAGCGCTGATCGCCGACGGCGTCGTTCCATCCAACGAGGACCGCGGCTATGTCCTGCGGCGGATCATGCGGCGCGCCATCCACCAGGGGCGGGGCATCGGACTGGAGGCGCCGTTCATGGATCGCTTCGCTGACCGCGCGCTGGAGCTGCTCGCGCCGGCTTATCCCGAGCTCGCCGCCGAGCGCGACACAGTGCTCCGCTGGGCCGCGGACGAGGAGGAGAGCTTCGGGCGGACCCTTGACCGCGGCATGCAGATGGTCGCGGACCTGATCCGGCACGCCCACGAGGACCGGACCTCCTGGATCGACGCGGAAGAGGCCTTCAGGCTCCACGACACCTACGGCTTTCCCTACGACCTGACCAAGGAGCTGCTCGCCGAGGCCGGTCTGTCGGTCGACGACGAGGGCTTCGAGGAGTTGATGGAGGAGCAGCGCTCGCGGGCCCGGATGGGGACGGCGACCGCCCACGGGTCAGAGGACCACCACGGCGCGGTCCTCAGCTTCGCGTCCGAGGCGCCGCCTTCGCGGTTCGTCGGCTACGAGAAGCTGCAGGCCGAGACCAGCCTGCTGGCGGTTCGAGGCGAGAACGGCCACGCCTTGGTCAAGCTCGAGGAGAGCCCCTTCTACGCTGAGGGCGGGGGCCAGGTGGCCGATTCCGGCGAGATCCGCTGGGACGGCGGCAGCGCGCGGGTCGCGGACGTCTACCGGATCGGAGACGACCAGGCGCTCGAGCTCGACAGCCCGACCGACGGCCTGGCGCCGGGTGCCAGGGTGAAGGCAGAGGTCGACCATGTCGCGCGCTTCGCCACGATGCGCAACCACACGGCGACCCATCTCCTGCACGCGGCGCTCCGGGAGCGCCTCGGAACCCACGTTCGCCAGGCGGGCTCCGCCGTGCGCCCGGACAAGCTGCGCTTCGACTTCACGCATGGTGCCCCGCTCACCGGCGAGGAACTCCGCGACATCGGCGATCGCGTCAACGACTGGATCAAGGAGAGCCATTGGGTGCGCGCGATCGAGATGTCCCGGATGGACGCGGAGCGCCTCGGAGCCATGGCGCTCTTCGGCGAGAAGTACGGCGACTGGGTCCGCGTCGTCGAGGTCGAGGGCGTCTCGCGGGAGCTTTGCGGAGGGACCCACGTCTTCAACACGGCCGGGATCGGCATCTTCGCGATCGCCTCCGAAGGCTCGAGCGCCGCGAACGTCCGCCGGATCGAGGCACTCACGGGCCCGGCCGCGATCGACTGGTTCCGCGGGCGCTCACGCACGCTCAGCGAGATCGGGAGGCTTCTGGGCTCCGAGCAGGACCCGCTCGCGGCCACCCGCCGTCTCGCGGAGCGGCTCGGGGAGCTCGAGGAGCAGGCGAAGAAGGCGGGTTCCGAGGATCTCTCCAAGAAAGCTGAGGAGATGGCCGCAAGCGGCCAGCGGATCGGCGGGGTCACGGTGTTCGTGGGCAAGGGGCACGGGGCTGACCAGCGTTCCCTGCTCGACCTCGCGGACCGGATCAAGTCCCGTGCCGGCGAGGCGGCTGTCGTCCTCGGCGGGACCGCGGACGGGAAGGTGGCGCTGGTGGCGTCCTTCAGCAAGGAGGTCACCGAGCGCGGCGTCTCCGCAGCGGAGGTGATCCGCGAGGCGGCGCAGATCGTCGGAGGGGGCGGGGGAGGCCGCGAGAACGTGGCTCAGGCCGGTGGCCGCGACCCCTCGAAGCTGGACGAGGCGCTCTCGGTCGCGCGCGACGCCATTGAGGCCAAGCTGTCCGCTTGATGCGCAGCGTCCCGGACCGCGTCCGGCGTGCGGCTCTGGCTGCGGCGATCGTCGTCACGGCCGGCTTCCTCGCCGGTTGTGGGAAATCTGAGCAGCCTGTCGGTGGATCGGCCGTCGTGGCGATGCCGACGCCACCGGATTCGCTCGATCCCCAGGTCGCGTACTCGACAGAAGCGGCGGAAGCCGACTGGATCGCCTACACGCCGCTGCTCACCTACAGGCACAAGAATGGGGCCGACGGCACCGAGCTGATTCCTGGCCTCGCTCTGCGCCTTCCTCGAATCTCACCGGAGGGTCGTCGATACGACTTTGCGCTCCGCGACGGACTCGTCTACTCCAACGGCGAGCCGGTGAAGGCGAGCGACTTCGAGCACGCGATCGAGCGCGCCCTCGTACTCAACTGGCCGGGCGAGCGTTTCATCACCGAGAACGTCGTCGGCGCGCAGTCCTACGACCGGGGACGAGCCCGGCAGATATCCGGGATCACCGCTGATGACGTGACCGGCAAGCTGAGCATCAAGCTGATCCGCCCAAACGGGTCATTCGCGAACGTGCTGGGGCTTCCGGCCACGGCACCGGTTCCCAGCAGCACCCCGATGAGGGATCTGAGCGCGACCCCACCGCCTGGCGTCGGGGCCTATCGGATCACGGACGTCAGCCCCGGGCGAAGGTGGACGATGGTGAAGAACCCACGATTCGCCGGGGCGGGGATCCCTGACATTCCCCTCGGCAACCTCGATCGAATCGTCGTCAAGGTGGAGCCAGACGCCCGCTCGGCGATCAGCAAGGTGCTGCGAGGTCGTGCCGACGGTTTCGACCCGGCGACGCCGTTGCCCGCCGGAACAAGAGCGCGGGCGGCTTCCGCGGGCGATCGGTTCGAGTTCGTCCCGATTCCGTCCACGCTGTACTTCTATTTGGACACCGCGGAACCGCCGTTCAGCAGCGAGCTGGCGCGAAGAGCGGTGGTCACGGCGCTCGATCGCCCGGCGCTGGCGCGGCTCGGAAAGCAAGCCGTGGTTCCCGACTGCTACCTGATCCCGCCTGGAATCACCGGCCACCCGACGGACGACTGTCCCTACGGCGATGCCGATGGCACCGGGGATCCTCATGCGGGCCGGCAACTCGTCGAGCAATCCGGAACCGAGGGAGCCCCCGTCACGGTGTCGGTCGATGACAACTGGCCCCAGCCGGCGTATGGGCGCTATTTCGCGAAGTTGCTGACTCGGCTGGGGTTCGACGCGAATCTCCGGATTGCGCGCACACGGCCCGCTGGAGCGGCGAATACGCGAGGCGTCACTTCGCAGGCAGGGTTTGCCAGCTGGTTCAACGACTTCCCCGCCCCGATGGACTTCTTCGCGGTTCTCGATCCGCGCGGGATCGAGCGACCTGGGAGCGCGAATGCCGGCCGGGTCCGGGACCCGTTCATCAAGCAGCAGCTCGAGAAGCTGAGCCTCGTTCCCCCGCAGGACCTGAGCACGACGTCGGGTGACTGGCGCGACCTCGACGAGTACGCGGCGAAGAAGGCCTACCTGCGGTTTTCGGCACCCAGCAGGTGCCGAAACTGGTGAGTGAGCGGATCAGCCTCGACTCCGCCGTGATCCACCCGCTCTTCCTGAGCGACTGGAGCAGCTGGAAGCTCCGGTAGGCCGTTTCGGCCCGTGAGCCGCCCAGATCCGCTCCGGTTTGGCATTCAAACTGCAGGCGGCGCTTGACGGCACTCGTTTCCAGGTATATGACTCCTTGCGGATGTGAACCATCCGTGGGTGCAGGAAGACCAACAGGAGGGAGCACAGGGTGAGGAAGATTCGGAAGGTTGCCGCGTTGGCATGTGTCGCTGCGCTGGCGGCGTTGGGTTTGGCCGCTTGCGGTGACAGCGGTGGCGACGGCGGATCCGGCAAGGAGGGCGGCGAGCTCAAGGGCACGCTCACTTCCTTCCCCGACTCACTCGATCCTCAGGATTCCTACACGCTGGAGGGGTGGGAGGCGCTCTACAACGTCTATGTCCCGCTGCTGACCTACCAGCACGGCAGTGGCGAGGAGGGCACTCAGGTCGTGCCCGGACTCGCCACGGACATGCCGAAGGTGTCGGCTGACGGCAAGACCTACACCCTGACGCTCCGCAAGGGGATGAAGTACTCCGACGGTACGCCGATCAAGGCGTCCGACTTCCGCTACGCGATCGAGCGTCTCTTCGACCTCGACTCGGGCGGTTCGTCGTTCTTCAGCAGCATCGTCGGCGCGGAGGACTACGCCGACGGCAAGGCCGACTCGATCACGGGCATCCAGGCCAACGACCAGACCGGTGAGATCACGATCAACCTCACCGACCCAAGCGGCACGTTCCCGAACGAGCTCGCGCTGATGTTCGCGGCGCCGGTCCCGCAGAACACGCCCAAGGACACGGTGCAGACGAACAACCCGATCCCGTCGAGCGGCCCGTTCATGCTCACCGACGTCGAGGCGCCGCGCGGCTATACGCTGGCGCGGAACCCGCAGTTCAAGACGGTGCAGGACGCGGGAGCGAGTGACGTCCCGGACGCGCACGTCGACAAGATCACGGTCACGCAGAACAAGAACCAGTCTGCGCAGGCTCAGGCGATCGAGCAGAACACCAACGATTTCATGGTGGATCCGCCTCCGGCGGACCTCCTCCCGGACATCGAGAACACGTACTCGGATCGATTCCGCTTCGAGGAGTCGATCAACACTTACTACTTCTGGATGAACATGACCCAGCCGCCGTTCAACGACCTGCGGGTCCGCCAGGCGATCAACTATGCGGTCGATCCGGCTGCGCTCACGCGCATCTTCGGGGGCCGGCTCCATCCCAGCCAGCAGATCCTGCCCCCCGGGATGCCCGGCTACCAGGAGTACAAGCTCTATCCGGGCCCGGACCTGGAGAAGGCGAAGGCCCTGCTGGCCGAGGCGAAGCCGTCGGATATGGACATCACGGTCTGGACGGACGACGAGCCGGACCGGAAGAGGATCGGCGCCTACTACCAGGACGTGCTGAACCAGCTCGGTTTCAACACGACGCTGAAGATCATCGGTGGTGACATCTACTTCGACACCATCGGGACACTGAAGACGCCGGATCTGGACACCGGGTTCGCTGACTGGTTCCAGGATTACCCGCACCCCAACGACTTCTTCGAGCCGTTGCTGTCGGGTGATTCCATCCTGCAGACGAACAACCAGAACTACTCCCAGACCAGCATTCCGGAGCTGACCGACGAGATCAACCAGCTCGACCAGGAGCAGCTCTCGGACGTCGAGGACCAGTACGCGGAACTCGACAAGAAGTTCATGGAGCAGGCGGCCTGGGCTCCGTATGGCAACGAGGAGTTCACGACGTTCACGTCGGATCGCGTCAACTTCGACGGGGTGGACTTCTCCCTGGTGATGAATCTGGACTACTCCAGCTTCCAGCTCCAGGACTAGCAGCGGAGGCTGATGCAGTGAAAGGCGAATCGAGAGGGGCCGTCAGGCCCCTCTCTTTTCTCCAGCCCTGATGGCCACCGAACCCTGGACCCCACGCATGCCGCCGGCGGGGGCGATGCCCACCGGGGAGCCACCGCTGCCGGTCGGCGAGGACGTCGAGGCGATTCAGGGACGAAGCCCGTGGTACCTGGCCTACCTGCGCCTGCGCCGCAACAAGGTGGCAATCGGATTCGGCGTTCTCTTCATCGTGATCGTGATCTTCTGCTTGGCGGCGCCGCTCTGGTCGCACCTCGTCGCCAAGACCGGCCCGAACGACAACCACCTCACCGACCAGATCACGATCGGCGGCGAGAAGACCTTCGTCGTGGCGCCGAACGGGATCCCGCTGGGCCCAGGGCTGCACGCGAAGTTCCTGCTCGGCGCCGACGACAATGGACGCGACGTGATGGTCCGCCTCATGTACGGCGGCCGAACCTCGATCTACATCGGCGTGATGGCGGCGTTCATCACGACCTTCCTGGCGGTCGCCCTGGGGTTGCTCGCCGGGTACTACCGCGGGTGGCCTGACTCGGTGATCTCGCGGGTCCTGGACCTGATCTGGGCGTTCCCGGTTCTGCTGCTCGGCATCGCTCTGGGCACCGCGCTGGCGGTGGGCGGCCTCAAGATCGGGCCCCTGGAGATTCCGCCGGACTCCCTCTGGATCCCGATCGGGATCATCGGCTTCGTCTACGTGCCGTACATGGCGCGGCCGATCCGCGGCGAGGTCCTCGCCCTGCGCGAGAAGGAGTTCGTGGAGGCGGCGGTCGCCCAGGGGAAGGGACCGATCCGGATCATGTTCACCGAGTTGCTGCCGAACCTGGTCTCGACCATCATCGTCTTCTTCACCCTCAACATCGCAAACAACATGCTGCTCGAGGCGGCTCTGTCCTTCCTCGGCGCCGGGGTGAAGCCGCCGAACGCCTCCTGGGGGACGATGATCGCCGACGGCGAGGATCGGCTGATCACCGCGCCGCATCTGACGATCGTGCCCGGCCTGATGATCGTGCTGACGGTGCTGGCGCTGAACGTCTTCGGCGACGGCCTCCGCGACGCGCTCAACCCGAAGGCGAAACTGCGGATGGATCAGTAAATGGAGGGCATGGGCCGCTTCATCGTCAGGCGGTTGATCGGGATGATCGCGGTGCTGTTCGCGATCTCGGTGATGGTCTTCCTGATCTTCAACGTGATCCCGAACTCCGACCCCGCGCAGCGGATCGGCGGCAAGAACGCGGATCAGGAGCTGATCGACCGGATCAACGAGGACTGGGGGTTCAACGACCCGCTGCCGCAGCAGTACGTCACAACGATGAAGAAGGTCTTCACCGGGGACCTGGTGAGCTACCAGAACTCGCGCGACGTCGACGATGAGATCCTGAAGGGGATCCCGGTCACCTTCTCGCTCTGCATCGGCGCGGCGATCATCTGGATGCTGCTGGCGGTCGTCTTCGGCTACCTGAGTGCCGTGAGGGCAGGGCAGGCCACGGACAGGGCCCTGACGATCGTCGCCCTGATCGGCATCTCGTTACCGGTCTTCTGGCTCGGCGAGATGCTCCTCTACTACGTGGCCAACAAGCTCGGGCTCTTTCCCGTGGGCGACTACGTCGAGCTCACCCAGGACCCGCTGCAGTGGGCGAACCACCTGATCCTGCCCTGGCTCACCCTTGCCGTCCTCTTCATCGGCTTCTACAGCCGTGTGCTGCGCTCCAACATGCTCGACGTGATGGAGGAGGACTACGTCAGGACGGCGCGGGCGAAGGGTCTACCGGAACGCCAGGTGATGCTCAAGCACGTCCTGCGGAACTCGCTGATCCCGATCATCACGCTGTTCGGACTCGATTTCGGCGCCGTGATCGGTGGCGGGGCGATCCTCACCGAGACTGTCTACAACCTGCCGGGAGTGGGCCTGTACGCCGGCGAGTCGGTCGCGAGCCTCGACCTTCCGCCCCTGATCGCGATCACGATGTTCGGCGCTTTCTTCATCGTCTTCTTCAACACGGTCGTCGACGTGGTCTACGCGTATCTGGATCCACGGATTCGGCTGGGGACACAGGCGGCGTGAGCCCAACCACGGCCGGAGGCCCGCAGCCGCTGCTCTCCGTCGATGACCTCCACGTGCGGTTCGCGACGGAGGATGGGGTGGTGCGCGCGGTCGACGGCGTCTCCTTCGATCTCAGGCCGGGAGAGATTCTCGGACTGGTCGGGGAGTCCGGCTGCGGCAAGAGCGTCACCGCGCAGACCATGATGGGGCTGACGCGCGCCACCAACTCGACGATCTCGGGCTCGGTCCGGTTCGGTGGAAATGACCTGGTGACGGCGTCCGACGAACAGCTGCAGACCATCCGCGGCCGGGAGGTCTCGATGGTCTTCCAGGACCCGATGACCTCGCTCAACCCCGTTTACCGCGTCGGGGATCAGATCATCGAGCAGATCCAGGCTCACAAGGGCGTCGATGACGACGAGGCGAAGGAACGGGCGCGCGAGCTGCTTGCGTCCGTGGGGATTCCGAACGCCGCCGAGCGGGTCGATGACTACCCGTATGAGTTCTCGGGAGGCATGCGCCAACGAGCGATGATCGCGATGGCGCTCGCACTCGAGCCGCGGATACTGATCGCCGATGAGCCCACCACGGCCCTCGACGTCACGATTCAGGCTCAGATTCTGGCCCTGATCCAGCGGCTCAACCAGGAGCGCGGCCTGGCAGTGATCCTGATCACGCATGACCTCGGCGTCATTGCGGAGGTCGCCGATCGAGTTCTCGTGATGTACGCCGGGCAGATCGTCGAGGAGGGGACGCTCGACGAGATCTTCTATGACCCGCAGCACCCCTACACCTGGGGCTTGATGGGCTCGTTGACGCGCCTCGATCAGCCACCGCCGGACCGGCTTCCGCAGATCGGAGGGGCACCGCCGTCGCTCCTCGCACCACCAACGGGCTGCCGCTTCAGACCTCGGTGCCCGCACGCCTTCGAGAAGTGCGGTGAATTGCCTGACCTCGAGGTTCGCCTCTCGAATGCCGCCGGCCACGCGGACCGTTGCTGGCTGGACCCCGCGGACAAGAAGAGGCTTCGTGAGGTGGAGGGACGGATCGGTCTGGAGGTACCCGCCTGATGGCCAATGGTGACCCGCTCCTCCAAGTGGAGCATCTCGTCAAGTACTTCCCGATCAAGTCAGGGCTGTTCATAGATCGCGAGGTTGCGGCGGTCCATGCGGTCGACGACGTCAGTCTCACGCTTCACGAGGGGGAGACTCTCGGACTGGTCGGGGAGTCCGGATGCGGCAAGTCGACCCTCTGCCGCGCCGTCATGCAGCTGATCCAGCCAACCTCCGGCTCTGTTCGTTTTCGGGGTCAGGAGCTCGTCGGCCGCTCGCGCAAGCAGATGCAGGTGATCCGGCGCGAGATGCAGATGATCTTCCAGGATCCGTTTGCCTCGCTCAATCCGCGAAAGCGCGTCGGCCAGATCGTGGGAGACCCCCTTCGCCTGCACGGACTGGCCTCGGGAAACGAGGTCCGGCGCAGCGTGCAGCAGCTGCTTGACCGCGTCGGGCTCTCAGCTGAGCACTACAACCGGTATCCACACGAGTTCTCGGGAGGACAGCGGCAGCGGATCGGAATCGCGCGCGCGCTCGCGCTGCGGCCGAAGCTGATCATCGCGGACGAGCCCGTCTCCGCCCTGGACGTCTCGATTCAGGCCCAGATCATCAATCTGCTCGAGGATCTTCAGGACGAGTTCGGCCTCTCCTACATCTTCGTCGCGCACGATCTCGGCGTCGTCCGCCACGTCTCCGACCGGATCGCCGTCATGTACCTCGGCAAGCTGGTCGAACGCTCGCCGGCCGCCATGCTCTACGAGAGGCCGATCCACCCGTACTCCGTCGCGCTTCTCTCTGCAGTGCCGATTCCCGACCCGAAGGCGAACGCGGCACGCAACCCGGTGGTCCTCGAAGGAGACGTGCCGAGCCCCGTCGATCCGCCATCCGCGTGCCGGTTTCACACCCGCTGTCCCTGGGCAACCGAGATCTGCTCCGAGGACGAGCCACCCCTCGCCGACTACGGATCCGGTCAGGGAGCGGCCTGTCACCACCCCCGCAACGTCGACTCGAAGATGATCGCCGCCACGGAGGTCGCTCCGGACAGCCCGGAGTCCGCCAGCGACACTCTGCCCGATCAGGCGGAACCCGTCGCGGCCACTACTCGATAGCTTCTTGCGGGTGCTCGCCCTCGATTACGGCACCGCCCGCTGCGGGTGCGCGATCTCGGACCCCACCGGGACCCTGGCGCGCCCCCTCGAGGCGGTGGAGCCGCCAGACCCAGCTGCGATCGCCGAGCTTGCCTCCAGCGAGGGAGCGGAGCGCGTGATCGTGGGATTGCCGACGACGCTCGGGGGCGAGGAGGGCGAGCAGGCCCGGATCACCCGCGCGTTCGCCGATCAGCTGGCGGAGCTCCTGGACGTGCCCGTCGAGACCTACGACGAGCGGCTCACCACGCGGATGGCCGAGCGCAGCGCCCGTGAGGGCGCGCGGGCAGACCGAGACTCGCTGGCCGCCGCGCACCTGCTGGAGAGCTACCTCGCACGGGGAGGCGGCGAATGACCGAGGACCGCGGAGACTGGCTCGCGGACACCGAGGGGAACCTGACGCCGCCCGGCGACGGCGCGGACCCTCTGAAGCCTCCGACCGACGAGTTCGGCCGCGACGATCCTGCGTCGCTCGAGCGCGAACGGCGGCGCCGCGCGCGCGAGCAGCGCCGCGGCAAGTCGAGGAAGCCGCGCGAGGCCGCGCCCGCCGCTCCCGTCGAGAAGCCGAATCCTGCAAGACGGCGCAAGGCGGCGGCCCCGGGCCGGGCGGCTGCCCCCGTCAGGGTGACGGCCCGGAAGACCCCGAGGCGCTCGGTCCGCGAGCGCTTCGGCCGGGATGGGGGAGACCCCCGGCCTCCCCGCGGCGCCTACCGGCGGCGGCGCATCCTCGCCCTGGGGCTGGTGCTCGTCGGAGTGCTCTTCGCCTGGTTTCTGATCGCGTTCTTCCAGCCGCCGCCCTTCGACCCGGGAGATGGATCCGGCCAAGCGATCGTGACCGTCCCCGAGGGCGCGACCGCCGGCGAGGTCGCCGATCTCCTCTCCGAGAACGACGTCGTCTCGAACGGCACGCTCTTCCAGTGGCGGCTGAAGCTCGCGGGGGAGAGCGACAACATCCTGCCCGGCCGCTACGTCCTCGCCCACAACATGAGCTACGGGAAGGCGATCGATGAGCTGACGAGCTCGGGCGGCAAGATCAACGTGACGATCCCGGAGGGCGAGGACCGCACCCAGATCGCCGCGACGGTCGAGGACCTCGGCCTGGGCGGCGACTACCTCGCCGCCAGCACGAGCCAGAAGGGCTTCGACCCGAACAAGTACGGGGCGCAGAATCCGAAGAACCTCGAGGGCTTCCTTTTCCCGGCGACGTACGAGCTCGACCCCGGCGCCAGCGTGGACCGGCTCGTCGCGGAGCAGATCGAGGCGTTCCAGCAGAACATCGCCGGAGTCAACCTCTCCTACGCCAAGTCGAAGAACCTGACGGTCTACGACGTCCTCACGATCGCCTCGATGATCGACAAGGAGGTGCAGATCGGCTCGGAGCGGCCGCTCGTCGCCGCGGTGATCTACAACCGCCTCCACCGCGGCATGCCGCTCCAGATCGACGCGACGACGCGCTTCGAGTTCCACAACTACACCGACGACATCACCGCCTCCCAGCTCGAGTCCTCCTCGCCCTACAACACGCGGATCAACGCAGGACTCCCCCCAACGCCGATCGGCAACCCCGGCCTCGCATCGATCAAGGCCGCCGCCCAGCCGGCGAAGGTCAACTACCTCTACTACGTCCTGAACGGCAACAACACCGGACACCACTGCTTCACCGCCAGCGGGGCGGAGTTCAACCAGCTCGCCGCGGCCTACCGAAGCGGTCAGGTCACCCCGAACTGTCGGAGTTGACCCCGGCATGAAGCGGCTCGCAGTGCTGGGGCACCCGGTCTCGCACTCTCTCTCGCCCGCGATGCAGACCGCGGCGCTGGACGCGCTCGGCCTTCGCGGCGACTGGAGCTACGAGGCGATCGACATCGACCCCGGCCAGTTCGCGGCTCAGACCCGGGCCCTGCCGGACCAGGGATTCGTGGGCGCGAACGTGACGATTCCGCACAAGGAAGCGGCGCTCGCCCTCGCCGATCAGGCATCGCCCTCGGCGCAGCGGATCGGCGCGGCCAACACCCTGACCTTCGCCGACGGCAGGATCCAGGCCGAGAACACCGACGCGACCGGCCTCGTCGCGGCTATGCCGGCGCCCGTCGGCGGAAAGACAGCGCTGGTGTTGGGCGCCGGAGGGTCGGCGCGGGCCGCGGTCTGGGCACTGGCGGGCGAGGGCGCGACGGTCTCGGTCTGGAACCGCACCGGCAGCCGAGCGGATGAGCTCGTCCGCGAGCTCGCCCTCGCCGGCAAAGACACGGTGGCGGAGGGCCGCCTCGCCCCGGTGAGCGGCGATCAGGCCCGCGCCGGTTCCTACGAGGTGATCGTCAACTGCACCGCCGTCGGCATGCGAGACGAGGATCCGTTCGAGCATCTGCCGGTCGACCCGGAGCGGTTCAACGCCGAGATCCTGCTCGTCGACCTCGTCTACGCGGGGGCGGAGAGCAGGCTGGTGGCAGAGGCGCGGAAGCGCTCGGCTCGGGCCGTCGACGGGCTGGAGGTCCTCGTCCGCCAGGGCGCCGCGTCGCTGCGCATCTGGACGGGGATGGAGCCGCCCCTCGACGTCATGCGGGAGGCGGCGCGGGGGACCTGATGCCGCCGTGCTAACTTTTCGTTAGTGCCCAGGCTGAAGCTCATCTCGGGAGGCCTCAAGCTGATCGACGGGGTCCCGAACGGCGTCCCCTCGACTCCCGCGGAGCGCCTGCCCGATGCCGAAGCCTTCGATGCGTACTCGCGGACGGTCTCCGGCGTCGCCGAGAGGCTGACGCCGTCGGTCGCGCACCTGGCGGTGTCGCGCCGGACGCGTCGCGGCCGCGCCGAGGGCGCAGGATCCGGCGTAGCGATCTCCTCCGACGGCTTCATGCTCACCTCGGCCCATGTCGTGGCGGGTGGCGAGCGGGTGACGGCGTCCTTCTCGGACGGCCGCGAGGTCCCTGCCGAGGTCGTCGGGGCTGATCCACTCTCTGACCTCGCCGTGGTCCGCGCCGACGCGCGCGACCTTTCCCCGGCGACGCTGGGCGATGCGGACGAACTGCGCGTCGGGCAGCTCGTCGTCGCCATCGGCAGCCCGATGGGGCTTGCCGGCACCGTCACGGCAGGCGTCGTCTCCGCGCTCGGCAGATCGCTGCCGACCCGCGCGGGTTCGGCCGGTCGCCTCGTCGAGAACGTGATCCAGACCGACGCCGCGCTCAACCCCGGCAACTCCGGCGGGGCGCTGGCGGACGGCCTCAGCCGGGTCGTCGGCGTCAATACCGCGGTCGCCGGCATCGGGCTCGGGCTCGCCGTGCCGATCAACGACGCCACGCGGAAGATCATCTCCGCGTTGATGAAGGACGGTCGCGTCCGGCGCGCCTACATCGGCATCGTCGGCGGCTCTCGTCCGCTGCCGCCCAGGGTCGCCACCCGGCTCCGGCGCGAGGCGGGGATCGAGGTCGTCGAGGTCGTTTCCGGCAGTCCAGCCGCCCGCGCCGGCCTGCACGCCGAGGACCTGATCGTCGAGGTCGATGGTGAGTCGATGGCCGACGTGGGCGACCTCCAGCGCCTGATGGTCGCCGAGCGGATCGGTGAGAGCGTCGAGGTGAGCGTCGTCCGCGACGGCGCCTTCCTCAAGGTCGAGCTGATCCCCCGCGAGCTCGAGACCTAGGTTTCGGTTTTCGGATTGTCTTCGCGGCGGCCTTCGCCGAGAGGACGCGGATCCGCGCGGCGACCTTCCGCGGAGTCGTGAAGAGGAGGCCGATCGTCCCGGGCTCCGTCGGCAACAGCTGAAAGAACGCCGGCGCGTTCGGGCTCCCCACCCCAATCAGCCCGAAGGCGGGGATGGCGAGCTCTGCATTGAACTTGGAGAGCACCTGCAGGGAAAGCTGATCGCCGACGTGCAGCGGCTCGCACTTGGGCTTGCGCTTCTTGCAGAGGGGGGAGGCGACGACAGGGACCTCCTTTCCGCCGACGACGATCTGGACGCTCAGCGAGCGGCCGGCCGGCGGCGCCGGCGTTGTGGTCGTCGGTGGCCGGGTCGTGGTGGCACCGGTCGTCGTGTCGCGCCGGAGGGCGTGCTGGGGAACGAGAGCCGCCGCGAGCGTGGAGAGCCCGAGCAGGATCAGCATCACGATGAGCAGGCGCCGGGCCGCCATCAGGGGGAGAGGATGGACTTCACGGGGCTATCAACCATATGGCCGCCGCGGTGCTGGACTCCTGCCTCGTCGTCCTCCTCGGCGTCGTCACCCTGAGCGACCTGCGGACGCGGCTCATCCCCGACGCCGCGCTCGGCGCCGGCCTGGCAATTGCCCTACCGGTCTGCCTGCTCTCCGATCCGGGCGGCGTGCCCGCACGGCTGCTCGCCGGGACCGCCGCGGGCGGGCTTCTCCTGGTGGCCGCGCTGATCCGGCCCGACGGCATGGGCCTGGGAGACGTGAAGCTCGCCGGCGTCCTCGGGGTCTACCTCGGCGCCCGGGTGGCGGAGGCCCTCATGGCCGCCTTCGCCGCGGGGTCGGCGGCAGGGCTCGTTCTCCTGGCGCGGCACGGCCTCTCCGTGCGCAGCCGCACCATTCCGTTTGCTCCGTTTCTCGCCATCGGTTCCCTGGTCGCCGTCGCTGCGCATCCCTGAGGCCCGGCCCCGCAAGCACCGGACCGAAGCGCGAAGCGGTCCCCATCTACGCTCCCGGCGTGACTTTGAGATTCACAACGGCCGGTGAGTCCCATGGGCCGGGCCTGGTCGCCATCGTCGAGGGCCTGCCCGCCGGGCTCGAGCTCGATCGGGACACCCTCGATCGCGACATGGCGCGGCGCCAGCTCGGTCATGGCCGGGGTGGGCGGATGAAGATCGAGAGCGACGCGGTGGAGATCCGCTCGGGGATCCGCCACGGGAGGACGCTGGGCAGCCCGATCGCGGTTCTGGTCGCGAACCGCGACTACCCCAACTGGGACGAGCGGATGAACCCCTGGCCCGTCGACGCCGAGATCGAGGAGTCCCATCTGCCTCGGCCGGGACACGCAGACCT
>Ga0126307_10001586_pt1 | contig 15023 bp, 14 predicted proteins | sample Plot28_FD_89955 | JGI IMG/M metagenome (GOLD analysis project Ga0126307, IMG submission 89955) | Serpentine soil microbial communities from UC McLaughlin Reserve, CA, USA - Plot28 | ecosystem: Environmental > Terrestrial > Soil > Grasslands | place: USA: UC McLaughlin Reserve, Lake County... | reverse complement strand
CTCAAGCAGGTCGTGCCGTCGCTCGACCACCGGGTGACCCTCGTCGGCGCTCTCCGGGGTGGCGACGTGACGATCAGCGCCGAGCACTGGCCCACCCTGGTGGCCATCGGCGAGGGCCGGTCCGTGCGGGCGCTCGCCACCACCCTCCACCTCGGCGAGCTGGGCGTGACGCGTGCCGTGCGCGACCTGGTCGACCTCGGCGTCGTGGCGGTCGACGAGCCGGTGCAGGACGCGGTCCCGCCGGCCCCGGCGCTCGCCGAGCCGCAGGGCCAGCCGCTCCCGACTCCCGACGGGCGTCCCGCTCGCCTGACCCGCAGCACCCCGGGCCTGGCCCCGACGGCGGCCACCCGCGCCGAGGTGCCGCGCACCGAGGTGCCGCGCGTCGAGTTACCGCGGGTCGACCTCCGCCCGGTCGAGCCGACCCGGGCCGAGCCGCCGCGCCGCGGCCCGTTCTCCAGCCTGGGGTCCGGCGAGTCGCTCGGCACCCCCGAAGCGGCCCTCGACCCCGAGAGCACCGGCGAGCTGGCCCGCCTGGGCTGGCTGAAGGCGCCCGAGACCGGCAGCGAGGCCACCGTCGCCGAGCCACTGGCCGCCGACCCCCTGCCCTCGCCAGTCGTGAACGGCTCCGGTGCAACCGCGGCCGCCGCCCCACGGCCGACGCCCGCCGAGACGCCTCGACTGGCCCGTGAGGCCGGCAAGCGGGCCAGCCGCGCCAACGGCAGCGCCAAGCGCTCCGGCGCCAACGGCCGGGTGGCCAAGCGGGGCCCGGCCGGTGCCGCCAGCGCGGCGAACGCCGGCCCGCTCGACGACGAGGCCCCGACCACGCCGACCACCCCGAGCAACGGCAACGGCGCCGGCCGCGCGGGCAAGGGCCGCTCCGGCACCCGGCGCTCGTCGTCCCGTCCGCCGGCGGTCCCCGGGCCGGGCCCGTCCGTCCCGCCGCTCGGCGGCCCCAACGGCGGCGCCGGCCTGGCCCCGCGCTTCGACACGGGGAGGAACGAGTCCGTCCCGTCGCGGTACGACGCCGGCCGCCTCGGCTCGTCGCCGCTGCCGACCGACACCGGACAGATCCGCCCGGTGTCGCCGTCCGCCCTGCCGCCCGACCTGCACTGGGCCGTCGACGACGCCCCGCTCGGCCGGGGCCTCGGCGGGCTCAGCCTGGGCGGCCCGGCCGTCCCGCCGCCGGCGCCGGTCGACCCGTCCAAGGTCGCCCCGCACGTGGCGGCAATGAGCCCCGAGGCCCGCGCCGCGGTCCAGGGCTCGATCGGGAACGCCGGGGGCGCCACCGGCGGCGCCGCGGTGGGCGACGACCTGCCCGATCGCGGGCAGCTCCTCAACTTCCTGTCGTCGGTCCGTCCCTGACGGCCTGACGGCCCGCGAGAACGGCCCGGCCCGTGGGGCCGGCGGACGGCGCCCGGCGCTGCATGCTCGTGACCGGTGGCTCCGGCCACCTCGGCCAGGTCGTGGTCGAGGTGGCCCGGTCCGCCGGTTGGCGCGTGGTGGGCACGGCGTTCAGCCGTCCGGTCCCGGGGCTGGCCGAGGCCGTCCTCGACGTCCGGGACGCCGAGAGCGTGGCCCAGCTGGTCGACGGCCTGCGGCCGGCCGCCATCGTGCACACGGCCTACCTCCAGGACGGGCCGTACGCCCGGGCCACCGTCGTCGACGGCTCGGCCGCGGTGGCGCAGGCCGCCGCCGCCGTCCGGGCGCGCCTGGTCCAGGTGTCCACCGACGTCGTGTTCGACGGCCGGCTCGGCCGGCCCTACGTCGAGGCGGACGTGCCCACGCCGATCACCGCCTACGGCGAGGCCAAGGCCGAGGCCGAGGACCGCGTGCTCGTCCGCCTGCCGGACGCGGTGGTCGCCCGCACCTCGCTGATCCTGGCAGGGCCGGGGCGTCCGCCCTCGACCCACGAGCGCCTCGCCCGCGACCCGGACGCCACCCTCTACACCGACGAGGTGCGGTGCCCCGTCCAGGTGGATGATCTCGCCGCCGCCCTGGTCGAGCTGTGCGAGGACGAGCACGCCGGCGTGGCGGGCGTCCTGCACGTGGCCGGGCCGCACGCGCTGTCCCGCTACGACCTGGGTGTCCTCGTGGCCGGCCACGCGGTGCGGGGGGCGCCCGCCCCGCCCGACCGCCCGCTGGACTGCCGCCTCGACTCGTCCCGGGCGGCGTCGCTCCTCCGCACCCGGCTGCGCGGTGCCCGCGAGGTCTGGGCCGGCGGCGGCCCGGCCGCATAGAGCCGGGTCGCCGCGCCTGCCTATCGTGCGGGCGCCATGGACGCGACCGACGTGCTGCTGGCCGCCGTCCTGGCGGTGATGGGCGTAGTGGTCGTCGGCCCGGTGCTGAGCCGGGCGGTCCTGGCCTGGGTCGGGCGCCACGTGGTCGTGCCGGCCCTGATGGGGCGCGAGCCGGCTCGCGGCGAGGTCTCGACCGTGCCCCGGCGCTGTGCGCGCTGCGGGGCGACGCTCGAATCCCGCTGGGCCGGCGTCCCCCGGCTCGCCTGGGCCGCCGCCCTCGGGCGGTGCCGCCGGTGCGGTGCTCCGCGGCCCCGCTGGACCGCGAGCGTCGAGGTAGCCACCGGCCTCGCCTTCGGCTTGTTGGGGCTGCGGTTCGGCTGGTCCCCCGAGCTGCCGGCGGTGCTGGCCGGCGCAGCCGGGCTCGTGGCGATCTCGGCCGTCGACCTCGTCTACCTCCGCATCCCCACGCCGTTCGTGCGGGCCACCGCCCTGGCCCTAGCCGTCACGGTCCTCGGGGCCGCCGTGGCGGTCGGCCCGGTGGACGCTCTCGTCGGCGTGGCGTGGGGTGCCGCCGCCTACGGCGGCTTCCTCGGCCTGGCCTGGGCCCTGTCGCCCCGGCTGATCGGCTTCGGCGACGTCCGGCTGGCCGTCGTCATCGGCGCCGTCGTGGGCTGGGTGGCCTGGGAACCCGACCACCCGCTGGCCGGCCCGCTGTCCGGGGTCCTGGCGGCGGCGTTCGCTGCCGGGCTCGTCGGCACCGTGGCGGGGACCGTCCTGCTGGTGATCCACCGACGCAGCCGGCCGTTCGCCTTCGGCCCGGCCATGGCGCTGGGCGCCCTCGCCACGCTCCTCGCCACCGGCCCGACGCCCTGAGCCCGGCGCCGGGAACCACCTCCCGACGCCGTGGCGGGGCGGCCCGGTTCCGCCCCGCGACCGCCCCCTGAGCAGGGAACCGCTGCGGGCCGTCGTCTGCGGCAGCGGTAGGGTCGTGCGGTGCTCAGGTACCTCACTGCCGGCGAGTCCCACGGCCGCGCCCTCGTCCTGATCGTCGAGGGGCTGCCGGCAGGCCTGCCGGTCGAGGTGGACGACATCCGGTCCGAGCTGGCCCGACGCCGCCTCGGGTTCGGCCGCGGGCCCCGCATGCGCTTCGAGCAGGACGAGGTCACGATCCTCGGCGGCGTGCGCCACGGCAGCACGCTGGGGTCGCCGCTGGCCATCGAGATCGGCAACACCGAGTGGCAGCGGTCCGACAAGTGGCACGCCGAGATGGCGGTCGAGCCCGGGCACACCGAGGCGCCGCTGACCCAGCCCCGGCCGGGCCACGCCGATCTCGCGGGCATGCAGAAGTACGGCTTCGACGACGCCCGGAACGTGCTCGAGCGGGCCTCGGCCCGCGAGACCGCCGCCCGGGTCGCTGCGGGCGCCGTCGCCAAGCTGCTCCTCGGCCACCTGGGCGTGGCGGTGCTGTCGCACGTGATCCAGATGGGGCCCGTCCGGTCGAAGGCGGTGCAGCGGCCCACGATCGACGACCAGGGGCGCATCGACGAGTCGCCCGTCCGTTGCTTCGACGCCGCCGCCGAGGAGGCGATGGTCGCCGAGGTCAAGGCGGTGTCCAAGGAGGGCGACAGCCTGGGCGGCGTGGTCGAGGTCCTGGCCACGGGCGTGCCCGTCGGGCTCGGCAGCCACGTCCACTGGGACCGGCGCCTCGACGGCCTCCTCGCCCAGGCCCTCATGAGCATCCAGGCCGTGAAGGGCGTCGAGGTCGGCGACGGCTTCGAGGTGGCGGGGCGCCCGGGCAGCCAGGCCCACGACCCGATCCACTGGGACGAGGTGGCGCAGGCGTACCGGCGCCGGTCGGACCTGGCCGGCGGGGTCGAGGGCGGCATGTCGACCGGCGAGCTGCTGGTGTGCCGCCTGGCCATGAAGCCGCTGGCCACGCTGAACCGGCCGACGCTCGAGACGGTCGACGTCCACACCAAGGAGTCGACGGTCAGCTTCAAGGAGCGCACCGACGTGACCGCCGTCCCCGCCGCCGGCGTGGTGGGGGAGACGATGGTGGCGCTGGTCCTGGCGGCGGAGGCCCTGCGCAAGTTCGGCGGCGACTCGCTCGACGAGCTGCTCCGCAACAAGGCCGGCTACGACGCCGCCGTCGCCGCCCAGGCCGCCGGCGATGCCTGAGCGGCCCGGGTCGGGCGGCCCGGCGGCGGGCGACGGCCCGGTCGAGGGCGCCCGGCACGTCGTGCTGGTGGGGCTGATGGGCGTCGGCAAGACGACCGTCGGGCGCCGGCTGGCCAAGGAGCTGGCCCGTCCCTTCGCGGACGTCGACGAGCAGGTCGAGCTGCGGGCGGGCCGGGTGATCCCCGAGATCTTCCGCCACGACGGCGAGGAGGCCTTCCGCCGGACCGAGGCCGAGGTGCTCGCCGAGCTGGTTGCCCGCCCGCTGCCGCTGGTCCTCGCCGCCGGCGGGGGAGTGGTCGCCCGCCCGGAGAACCGCCGCACGCTCGCCGGCCGCACCACGGTCGTGTGGCTGCGCGCCTCGGTCGGCTTCCTGGCCGGCCGGGTCGACCCGACCCACCGCCCACTGCTGGCCCAGGCCGACGACCCGGCCGAGGCGCTGGGCCGGCTGCTGGCCGAGCGCGAGCCGCTCTATGCCGAGGTGGCCGACCACGTGGTCGACGTCGAGCCGTTCCACGCCGCCGACGACAAGCCGAAGCGCGCCCTGGCCCGCCACATCGCCGCCCTGGCCGTACCCACCACGCCGGCCGCGCCCACGCCCGCCCGCGCTCCCGCCTCCGCCGGCGGCGCGACCGGGACGCCAGGCGCCGGGTCGGCCGCGGTCGTGGACGCCGGGGTGATCGGGTGATCCGGGTCGACGTCCCGGTCCCGGGCGGTGCCTATCCCGTGGTCGTGGGCGGCGGCGCCCGCAAGGCGCTGCCCGACCTCCTGCCGGCGGCGGCCCGCCGGGTGGCCGTCGTGACCCAGCCGGGCGTCGACGTCGCCGTCGAGGTGGGCCGCGAGCACGAGGTGTTCGAGATCGGCCTCGGCGAGGACGCCAAGTCGCTGGCAACGGTCGAGGACCTGTGCCGGGCGTGGTCCCGGTGGGGCCTGACCCGGAAGGATTGCGTGGTCGCCGTCGGCGGCGGCCTGGTCACCGACGTGGCCGGCTTCGCCGCCGCCGTGTACCACCGGGGCGTCGGCATCGTGCACGTGGCAACCACGCTGCTCGGCATGGTCGACGCCGCTATCGGCGGGAAGACCGGGGTCAACCTGCCCGAGGGCAAGAACCTGGTCGGGGCCTTCTGGCAGCCCACCGCCGTCGTCTGCGACACCGACGTGCTGGCCACCTTGCCCGAGCGCGAGCGCCGCAGCGGGCTGGGCGAGATGGCCAAGTACCACTTCCTCACCGGCGACGACCTCACGCCGCTTCCGCTGGACGAGCGGGTGGCCGCCTGCGTCCGGATCAAGGCGGCGGTGGTGGCGGCCGACGAGCGCGAGGACCCCGCCGACACTCGGGGGCGCGCCACGCTGAACTACGGCCACACGCTCGCCCACGCCCTCGAGACCGTCGGCCGCTACGACCTGCGCCACGGCGAGGCGGTGGCGGTCGGCCTCGTGTACGCCGCCGAGCTTGCCCACCGGCTCGGGCGCATCGACGACGCCCGCGTCGGGGACCACCACCGCGTCGTCGGCGGCGACTACGGGCTCGTCACCGCCCTGCCCGACGGCGTCGACCACGACGAGTTGGTCCGGGTCATGGCGCGGGACAAGAAGGCGATCGACGGGCTGACGTTCGTCCTCGACGGCCCGACGGGCGTCGAGGTCGTGGCCGGCGTGCCCCCCGACGACGCCCGCCAGGCCCTCGACTCCCTGCGCACCCGGACGGCCCGATGACCGACACCCCCCGCCCCACCTCGTCCGACGAGCCGGACGCCCCGGGGGCGTCCACCCCGGCCGTGGCCCTGCCCGCCGACGGCGTGCCGCCGGCCGATGACCAGCCGGCCGCCGACATGGGTGCCTCCGGGGCCGCCGATCCCGAGAGCGCCGCCGGCGGGAACGCCGATGCCGACGCGGCCGCCGACCCCGGCCCCGGCCCCGACCAGCCGGTGCCGCCGCCGATCCCGCCCGCCCCCGTGTCGGCGCCGGAGGCCACCCCGCCGGTCCTCGCCCCGCCGCCGCCCCCGGACGAGGTGGGCTTCATGGAGGACGCCGGCATCGCCGACGTCACCGCCGCGGTCCCGGTCGCCCCGTCGCCCGGCGCCGACTTCGCCTCGGGCCCGGACGCCGACGCCGGCCGCGGCGGCTTCGGCACCGGCGCCGACCTTCCGCCCCCGCCCCCCGCGGCCCCGGCCGGGGAGGCCGGCGAGGGCCCGGCCGGGCGGACCGGCACGCCCATCGTCCTGCTGCTCAGCGGCCCGAACCTCAACCTGCTCGGCACTCGCGAGCCCGGCGTCTACGGCACGACGACCCTGCAGGAGCACGTCGCCCGCGCCCGCACGCAGGCCGAGGCGGCGGGGCTGGCGGTCGAACACGTCCAGTCCAACCACGAGGGCGAGCTGGTGGACGCCATCCAGAAGGCCCGCGGGCGGGTGGCGGCGATCGTGATCAACCCGGGCGCGTTCACGCACTACGCCTGGGGCATCCACGACGCCCTGCGGGCGTTCGAGGGCCCGGTCGTCGAGGTCCACCTCAGCAACCCCGACGCCCGCGAGCCCTGGCGCCACACGAGCGTCGTCTCCCCGGTCGCCACCGGCACGATCACGGGCCTTGGCGGCCAGGGTTACGACCTGGCGATCCGGGCGATCGACACGCTCCTGGCCTAGCCGGACCCTCCTGGCCCAGCCGGGCCCGGCCGCGCCCTCAGCGGTCGGTGCGGTCGAGCCACTTGTCGGCGTAGGTCGGCTCCCAGGCGGCCAGCCGGCCGAACAGGTCGACGACCGACGCCGCCGACAGCACGAGCGCGCGGTGCTCGGGCTTCACGAAGCGCTGGTCGACGGCCCGGTCGAACTGGGCCACCAGGGGCGCGAAGAACCCGGTGGCGTCGAGGAGCGCGCACGGCTTGCGGTGGATGCCGAGCTGCGTCCAGGTCAGGACCTCGCAGAACTCGTCGAGGCTCCCGAAGCCGCCGGGCAGCATCACGAACCCGTCCGCCAGGTCGGCCATGCGGGCCTTGCGCTCGTGCATCGTCTCCACGACCTCCAGCGACGAGAGGCCCCGGTGGGCGATCTCGCGGTCGACCAGCGCCCGGGTCATCACGCCCACCACGCGCCCGCCCGCCGCCAGGCAGCCGTCGGCGACGGCGCCCATCAGCCCCACGTGCCCGCCGCCGTACACGAGGGTCACGCCCCGGTCGGCGAGGCCGCCCCCCAACGCCGAGGCGGACGCCATGTGCGCCGGGTCGGCCCCGGGCGACGATCCACAGAACACGGTCAGCGCGTCGATCTCCACCACCGAAGGGAACCGCAGACCACGGTGCGGACGAAATCGATTAGCAGCGGGACCACGCTCCGTAACGCCCGTAAGCTGCCGCGATGGCCCTGGACCTCGCGACCCTCCCGACGATGGACGTGGCCGGCCGGGCGCCGAGGTTGCGCGAGGCGCTGGCCGACGCCGGCTGCGACGGCCTGCTCGTCACCAACCTGACGAACGTCCGCTACCTCACCGGGTTCACCGGCAGCGCGGCGCTCCTGCTGGTCATGCCCGACGAGCTGGTGTTCGTCACCGATGGGCGCTACCGCGACCAGGCCGCCCTGGAGCTCGGCGCGGGCGGGGTCCCGGCTGCGATCGCCGTGGGGCGGACGTCCGACGAGCAGCGCGACCACCTCCAGCGGCCGGCCAAGGCCCTGCGTACGATCGGCCTGGAGGCCGAGGACGTCACCTGGGCGCAGCAGCAGCGCTTCGCCGACGACTGGTTCCCGCACGCCGACCTGGTCGCGACCGGTGGCGTGGTCGAGCAGCTCCGCCAGGTCAAGGACGCCGGCGAGGTCGCCCGGCTGGAGGCGGCCTGCGGGATCGCCGACGACGCGCTGGCCACCGTCCGCCACCGGCTCACCGAGGGGCCGACCGAGAGCGAGTTCGCCCTCGAGCTGGAGTGGGAGATGCGGCGGGCCGGCGCCGAGGCCCCCAGCTTCGACACCATCGTGGCCTCGGGGCCGAACGGGGCCCGTCCCCACCACCGGGCGGGCACCCGGCGCATCGAGGAGGGCGACCTCGTCGTCATCGACTTCGGGGCGCTGGTCGACGGCTACCACTCCGACATGACCCGGACCGTCATGGTCGGCGAGCCCAGCGCCACGCAGGCCCGCATGTACGAGGTCGTGCATGCCTCGCAGGCCGCCGGGGTGGCCGCGGTGCGGGCCGGCGTCACTGTCAAGGACGTCGACGAGGCGTGCCGGGCGGTGATCCGCGAGGCCGGCTGGGAAGACCTGTTCATCCACGGGACGGGCCACGGGGTGGGCCTCGACATCCACGAGGCACCGAGGGTCTCCTTCAGTGCCGATGCTACGCTGGCCGACGGCCACGTCGTGACCGTCGAGCCCGGGGTGTACCTCGCCGAGCACGGCGGCGTCCGCATCGAGGACACGGTCGTGGTCACCCCCGAGGGCAGCCGCACGCTGACGCGAGCGCCCAGGGGGCGAGACGCCTAGCGCCTCCGGGCGCACTCCCTACCCGATACGCCCCAACGCCGCGCCAGGAGCACCGTCGATGGTCGCCACCTCCACCAACGACCTGAAGAAGGGCATGACCCTCGACCTCAGCGAGGGGTTGTTCCAGGTCGTCGACTTCCAGCACGTCAAGCCCGGCAAGGGCCCGGCCTTCGTGCGGACCACGCTGCGCAACGTGCGCACCGGCAACGTGCTCGACCGCACCTTCCGCGCCGACGAGAAGGTCGAGCGTGCCAACGTCGACAAGCGCGAGATGCAGTACCTGTACCGCGACGGCACCGACTACGTGTTCATGGACGGCGAGACGTACGAGCAGCTCAGCGTCCCCCCGGCGTCGCTGGGCAGCAGCGCCAACTTCATCGTCGAGGGCTCGACGATGACGCTGCAGTTCTGCAAGGACGAGATCATCGGCACCGACATGCCGGCCGCGGTCGAGCTGTCTGTCGTCGAGACCGAGCCGGGCATCCAGGGTGATCGCGTGTCGGGCGCCCGCAAGCCGGCGACGGTCGAGACCGGCCTGGTCGTCCAGGTGCCGCTCTTCGTCGAGAAGGGCGAGCGCATCAAGGTCGACACGCGCAGCGGCGAGTACCTGACCCGGGCGTGAGCGAGCTCGAACCGACCGAGGTCGAGAGCCGCCGGGCCGCCCGCGACCGGGCGCTCGAGCTGCTCTACGAGGCCGAGGTCAAGGGACTACCGGTCGAGGACGTCGTGGCGGCCCTGCCCGTCGCCCCCGCCGACATGGCGATCGAGCTGGTCGCCGGCGTCGAGGCCAACCGCGACCGCATCGACGCCATCCTGCGCGAGCGCGTGGCGCCCAAGTGGACGCTCGCCCGCCTGGCCGCGCTCGACCGGGCCGTCCTGCGGCTCGCCACGTACGAGCTGCTGGACCGCCACGACCGGTCGCAGGCCGTCGTCATCAACGAAGCGGTCGTCCTGGCCCGCCGCTACGGGACCGACCAGTCGCCGCGCTTCGTCAACGGCGTCCTGTCGGCCATCGCCGGCGTGACCCGGGGTGGCGCCGCCGCTCCCGCCGAGTGGGACCAGGCCGCCGCCGACCTGGCCAAGGATGACGCCGTCGCCGACGAGGTCGAGGACGTCGAGGTCCACGAGGTGGCTCCCGAGGACGTGCCCGACGAGGCCCGCCCCGTCGTCGTCACCTCGTCCGGCCGCCGCCGCCCCGAGCGCCCCGCCGCGGCCGAGCCCGCCACGGCCGACATCGCCCACCCCCGCGCGTCCGGGCCGCCGTCCGACGTCAGCGTGCCCGACGTGGCCCTGCGCCCGGCGGACGCCCTGGTCATCGACCTCGACGGCGTGATCCGCCACTGGCACCCCGACGCCGTGAGCAGGATCGAGGATGGCCTCGGGCTGCCCGCCGGTACGGTCGGCGCCGAAGCCTTCGCCCCCGTGCGGCTCGAGGCGGCCATGCGCGGCGAGCTGGCCTTCGACGACTGGTGCGCCGCCATCGGGGAGGCGGTCGCCGCCGAACACCCCGTGGCCGCCGAGGCCGTGGCCAAGGGCTTCGCCGCCACGTCGTGGGACATCGACGGCGAGGTCCTCCGCCTGGTCGACGCCGTGCGGGTCGAGGCGCCGGTGGCGCTCATGTCCAACGCCAGCACCCGGCTCGTCGACGACCTGCGCAGCTCCGGCATCGCCGACCGCTTCGACGCCGTCGTCGGCTCGGCCGCCATCGGAGCCATCAAGCCCGAGCCGGCCGCCTACCTGGCCGCCGCCCGCCACATCGGCACGCCGCCCGAGCGCTGCCTGTTCGTCGACGACCGGCCCGGGAACGTGATCGGCGCCCGCGAGGCCGGCATGCAGGGACACCTGTTCACGGGCGCAGCCGACCTCGAGGCCGTGCTGCAGGCGACGGGCCTGCTGCCCAGGGACGACGACATCGACGACACCGGGCTCGACGACACCGACGAGCTCGACGACTCCTGAGGTGCGGGCGCTGCCGTTGCCGTACCCGCCTCTGGCGGACCGCCTCACCGGCATCGTCCTGCGGCCCTGGGGCGACGACGGCGACGCCGAGGCCCTCGCCGCCGCCTGGGCCGACGCGGAGGTGGCGGCCCGCACGCAGGTCCCGGCGGACACGAGCGTGGCGGCCGCCCGGACCTGGATCGTCGGCGAGCCCGAGCGCCGCAGCCGCGGCCTCGCCCTCGACCTGGTGGTGAGCCGGGGCGAAGACGCGACGGCCGTGCTCGGCGAGGTCGGGCTCGCCCACCTCGACCGCGCCGGCCGTGCCGAGGTGGGGTTCTGGCTGGCACCGGACGCCCGGGGGAAGGGGCTGGCGACCGCGGCCGTCCGCGTCGTCACGGTGTGGGCCCTGCACGCCGCCGGCGCCGACCGCAGCCGGGGGCTGGCGCTGCGCCAGCTGTGGGCCCGCACGGCGCCGGGCGACCACCGCGCGGCCGGCGTGCTGGGGCGGACCGGCTACCGGCTGCGGGGCCAGGCCGCCGGGTCTGCGATCTGGGCGATCGGCGCTGCTAACCTCCGCGCCTGACCGTGAAGCGGGCCCGGCGAGGCCCGGACGGACAGGAAAGTCGGGAGGTCCCGCATGGCCGAGCGCGAACGTCGCAACTCGCCCCCGTTCGGGGGCGTTTTCATTGCCCGCACGCAGGTCCTCGACTTCAACGACGTCCGACGGGCCGTGTGGCGCATGGCCAACGAGGTCGTCGAGGCCAACCAGGGCATCGAGGACGTCGTGCTCATCGGCCTCCAGACGGGCGGGGTCCCGTTCGCCGACGAGATGGCGAACGCCCTCGAGAAGATCGACGGGGTGCGCCCGCCGACCGGCACGCTCGACGTGGCGTTCCACCGTGACGACATCGGCCTGCGGCCGGTGCTGCAGTCGACGGTGACCGCGATCCCCTGCGACCTGACCGGCAAGGTCGTCGTCCTCGTCGACGACGTCCTCTTCACGGGGCGGACGATCCGGGCCGCGCTCGACGCCGTCCACACGTACGGCCGGCCGCGGGCGGTCCAGCTGGCGGTGATGATCGACCGGGGGCACCGCGAGCTGCCCATCCGGCCCGACTACGTGGGCAAGAACCTGCCGACCCGACGCGACGAGGCGGTCAACGCCACGCTCGACGGGGTCGAGATCGGCGAGGTCCACAAGGAGGGCCGCTGGTGAAGCACCTGCTGGCGGTCGCCGACCTGACCCGGGACGAGGTCGACCACCTGTTGGGCCTCACCGACGCCTTCGCCGAGGTGGGGCGCCGGCGGGTCCCCAAGGTCCCGGCCCTGCAGGGCCGCACGGTTTCGTGGCTCTTCTACGAGGACTCGACGCGCACCCGGCTCAGCTTCGAGCAGGCTGCCAAGCGGCTCTCGGCCGACACCCTCAACTTCAGCGTGTCCAGCTCGTCGGTGAGCAAGGGCGAGTCGCTGCGCGACACGGTCCAGACGATCGAGGCCATGGGTGTCGACGCCATCGTGGTCCGCCACACGTCCTCGGGCGTGCCGGCCCAGGTCGCCCGGTGGGTCGACGCCGCCGTGGTCAACGCCGGCGACGGCTGGCACGAGCACCCGACCCAGGCCCTGCTGGACTGCTACACGATTCGGGCCCACCTCGGCGACCTCGAGGGCATGCGCATCGCCATCGTCGGAGACATCGCCCACAGCCGGGTGGCCCGCAGCGACGTGTGGGCGTTCTCCCTCCTCGGGGCCGAGGTCACGCTCGTGGCGCCGCCCACCCTGCTGCCGCCCAACCTCGACGGCTGGCCGGTGCGGGTGTCCCACGACCTCGATGCCGTCCTGGGCGACCTCGACGTCGTCTACCTGCTCCGCATGCAGCGCGAACGCATGACCGAGGCGCTGGTCCCGTCGCTACGCGAGTACACGGCCCGCTACGGACTCACCGCGCGCCGGGTCGACACAATGGGCGACAAGTCCCTGGTCATGCACCCCGGCCCGATGAACCGCGGGGTCGAGATCGCCGCAGACGTCGCCGAGCTGCCGCGGTCCGCCGTCATCGACCAGGTCCGCAACGGCGTGGCGGTCCGCATGGCGGTGCTCTTCGAGCTGCTCGGCTCGGGGCCGGTCGTCCCGCCCCGGAGCGCCACCACCCCCGGCGGGCCGGCCGACCGGCCGTTGCCCGTCCTGACGCCCTCCAGCCCGCCGGCCGGCCCGAGCGCCGACCAGTGACCCGTTCCGTCCGACCCGAGCGGCTGTCCGAGCCGGTCGGGTCGTTTTTCGCGAGCCCGCCGGGCCACCCGAGCGCGCAGAGAAGAGGAGCAGCGTGACCGGCAAGTCGATCGTCATCCGTGGGGGTCGCGTCGTCGACGCCTCCGGCGAGCGCCGGGCCGACGTCGTCGTCGAGGGCGGCCGCGTGGCCGCCGTCGGCGAGGGCGTGGGGGCCGACGGCGGCGACCTCGTGCTCGACGCCGGCGGCTGCCTTGTCACGCCGGGCCTGGTGGACCTGCACACCCACCTGCGCCAGCCCGGCCGGGAGGAGGCCGAGACCGTCGAGACCGGCGCCCGGGCCGCCGCCCTGGGCGGGTTCACCTGCGTGCTCGCCATGCCCAACACCGAGCCCGCCATCGACTCGGCCGGCGTGGCCCGCGAGGTGCTGGAGTTGGGCCGGGGCACCTGCTGCGAGGTCCGCACGTCGGGGACGATCACGGTGGGACGGGCGGGGGAACGGCTCAGCCCCATGGGCGAGCTGGCCGAACTGGGCGTGCGGTTCTTCACCGACGACGGCAGCGGCGTGCAGGACGCCCGCCTGATGCGGCGGGCCATGGAGTACGCCCGGGGCCTCGGCGTCACGCTGGCCCAGCACTGCGAGGACGCGGTCCTCGCCTCGGGCGGCCACATGCACGAGGGGGCCTGGTCGTCCCGGCTGGGCATCCCCGGCCAGCCCGCCGAGGCGGAGGAGCTGATGGTCATGCGCGACATCGCCCTGGCCCGCCTCACCGGCGCCCGCGTCCACCTCCAGCACCTGTCGACCCGCCGCTCGGTGGCGCTCGCGGCCCAGGCGAAGGCCGACGGCATCGCCGTGACGTGCGAGGCGACGCCCCACCACCTCACGCTCACCGACGCGAGCTGCGCCGGCTACGACACGGTGTTCAAGGTCAACCCGCCGCTGCGGACCGACGACGACGTCGCCGCCGTGCGCGCCGGCCTGGCCGACGGGACCGTCGACTGCATCGCCACCGACCACGCCCCCCATGCCCCCGAGGCCAAGGAGCAGCCGTTCGACCAGGCCCCTCCCGGGATGCTGGGCCTGGAGACGGCACTGGCCGTGGCACTGACCCACCTCGACCTGCCGCCGGCCCGGGTGTTCGAGCTGATGTCGTGGCGGCCGGCCCGCATCCTCGGCGCCGACGACGCCCACGGCGGGGCGGTCGAGGCCGGCCGGGTCGCCAACCTCGCCGTGGTCGACCCGGCGGCCGAGTGGGTCGTCGACCCACACGCCCTGGCCAGCCGGAGCCGCAACACGCCCTACGCCGGCATGCGCCTCACCGGGAAGGTGCGCCACACGCTGCTGGCCGGCGAGCCGGTCGTCGTCGACGGCGAGGCCCAGCGATGAGCCCGGGAATAAGCACTCTGCACATCTATTCACTACAGTGCATGACCATGCAGTGGGTGGCATCGTGACGGTCCGCGAGGGGACGCTCGTCCTCGCCGACGGGTCGGTGTTCGAGGGCGAGCTGATCGGCGCCGAGGCGCCCGGGGGCGTGGCCGGCGGCGAGGTGGTGTTCAACACCGTGCTGGCCGGCTACCAGGAGGTCATCTCCGACCCCAGCTACGCCGGCCAGGTCATCGCCTTCACCTACCCCCACATCGGCAACTACGGGGTCAACGCCGAGGACGACGAGGCCGCCCGGCCCGCCTGCCGCGGTGTGGTCGTGCGCGACCTGGCTCGGCGCCGGTCCAACTGGCGCGCCACCGACGACCTCGACGCCTGGCTCGCCCGCCATGAGATCCCCGGCATCGCCGGCGTGGACACGCGGCGGCTCACCCGGCACATCCGCGAGGCGGGGGCGATGCCCGGCGCCTTCGGCGACGCCGACGAGGTCACGCTCAAGGCGGCCGCGGCCGCGGAGCCCGGCACGGACGGGCAGGACCTCGCCGCGGTCGTGAGCTGTGCCGAGCCTTACGCCGTCGCCGCCGACGCCCGGGG
>Ga0126307_10001585_pt1 | contig 15025 bp, 10 predicted proteins | sample Plot28_FD_89955 | JGI IMG/M metagenome (GOLD analysis project Ga0126307, IMG submission 89955) | Serpentine soil microbial communities from UC McLaughlin Reserve, CA, USA - Plot28 | ecosystem: Environmental > Terrestrial > Soil > Grasslands | place: USA: UC McLaughlin Reserve, Lake County... | reverse complement strand
GTCTGCCTGTTCGGCACCTACGACCGGGTCGCCCATCCCCGGATCGCCATCCTGGAGGCCGCCCTGCGCGCCGCCGGCGCCGAAGTCAGCGAGGCGCACGCCCCCGCCTGGCCGGGAGGCACCGAGGCCAAGCTGCGAGCCGCCGCCAACCCGCTGCGGCCGCAGACCCTGCTGCGGCTGGCCGGCGCCTGGGTCCGGCTGGCCCGCCGCTTCCGCCGGCTCGGCCCACAGGACGTGGTGCTGGTCGGCTACCTCGGGCACCTGGACGTGCACCTGGCCCGCCTGCTGGCCGGCCGGCGCCGAGTGGTCCTCGACATGTTCCTGTCCGTCTACGACACCGTGGTCCTCGACCGCGGCGCGGTCGCCCCCAGCAGCCTCCGCGCCCGCCTGTGCCGCCTTCTGGACCGCGCCGCGGTCGGGGCGAGCCGGCTGGCCCTCCTCGACACCGAGGCCCAGGTCCGCTTCTGCACCCGGGTGCTGGGCATCCCCGCGGCCAGGCTGGCGGCGGTGCCGGTCGGGGCGGAGCCGGAGCGGTTCCCCACCCGCCCGCCACCGGGCGACGGGCCGCTCCGGGTCCTGTTCTACGGCTCCTTCATCCCACTGCACGGCACCAGCACGCTGGCGGCGGCCATCCGGCTGCTCGACGGCAGCCCGATCCGGCTGACGGTGGTGGGCCGGGGCCAGGAGCGGGCCGCCTTCGACCGGGAGGTCGCCGGGGCCACGAACCTCCAGCTGCTGGACTGGGTGGACTACGAGCGGCTGGGCGAGCTGGTCGCCGGCCACCACGTGGTGCTGGGCATCTTCGGCACCAGCGACAAGGCGTCGCGAGTCGTACCCAACAAGGTGTTCCAGGCGGCGTGCGCGGGCCGCGCGATCGTGACCGCGGACACGCCCGCCGTCCGCGAGGCGTTCGGTGACGGCGAGGTCGAGCTGGTCCCGCCCGGGGACGCGGCCGCCCTGGCGGCCGCCCTGCGGCGGCTCGCCGCCGACCCGGCCCAGGTGGCGGAGCTGGGCAAGCGGGCCAGGGAGCGCTTCGAGCGGGACTTCGCCCCGGGGCCGCTCGGTCGCCGGCTCACCGCGGTCCTGCGGCAGCCCGGGCCCGCGGGGCCGGCCGCCGGGCCCGGCGGGGCCGACCGCACCCAATGGGTCCCCCCGCCCCGGTTCCTCCTCAGGCTGGACCTGGTGCGGCGCCTGCTGCCCCGGCTCGACAAGGACCAGCCGGTGCTCGAGCTCGGCTTCGGCGCCGGCGGGATGCTCGAGGAGCTGGTCCGGCAAGGCTTCGGCGAGGTCGTCGGGACTGACTTCTCGGCCTCGGCGGTCGACACCGCCAGCCGGCGCCTGGCCGGCGTCCCCGCCGGGCGGCGGCCGCGGTTGCTGCGGGCCAGCCTGAGTGCCTTCGACCCGGCCCGCGCCCGGTTCGGGGCCATCCTCGCCTTCGAGGTGCTCGAGCACGTCCAGGACGACCAGGGCCTGCTCGCCCAGGCCTACGAGCTGCTCCAGTCGGGCGGCTGCCTGCTGATCTCGGTGCCCGCGCACCAGGCCCGCTTCTCGTCCTGGGACGCCGCCGTCGGCCACGTCAGACGCTATGAGCGCGAGGAGCTGCTCGGGCGGCTGGGCGAGGCGGGGTTCACGGTCGAGGCCTTCTGGTGCTACGGGTACCCGCTGGCCAACCTGCTCGACCGGGTCCGGCAGGTGATCGCCCGGCCGCCCGAGCCGGGCAGCGCCGTCGCCTCGGACCTGCGCACCGCCGAGAGCGGCAACAAGATCCCGGCCCGGGGACTGGTGAAGCTCCTGGTCCGGCCGGTCACGATGGCCCCCTTCCTGCTGGCGCAGCGGCTCACGCTGCACCGAGACCGGGGCGACGGGTACATCGTGCTGGCGCGCAAGCCCGCCGGCCGCGGGTAGCGACGATGACCGAGGAGCCAGTGGCCGAGCCGCCTCCACTGGCCGCGCCGCCCGGCCGGGCCCGGCGGCCGCTGCTCCGGGCCGTCGTCCTGGTCTGCCTGTTCGCCGTCGCCGCGGTCGCGCTGGCCCGTCGCTGGCCCGAGGTGCGCCCGGTCCTGGCCGACCTGTCGCCGCTCAACATCGTGCTGGCCATGGTCAGCGTCCTTGCCGGGCTGTGCTGCAGCTTCCTCGGCTGGCGGGCGATTCTGACCGACTACGGTTCCAGGCTCCCGGTCGCCGGTGGCCTGCGGGTCTTCTTCCTCGGCCAGCTCGGCAAGTACGTGCCCGGCAGCATCTGGCCCGCCGTGGCCCAGATGGAGCTGGCCCAGGACTACAGGGTCCCACGCCGCGTCTCGGCGGCGGCGATGTCGATCTTCATGCTGGTCGTCCTCGGCACGGGCCTGGTCGTCGCGGTCGTGTCCCTCCCCCTGCTCGGGTCGGCGGCCCTGCACCGGTTCTGGTGGACGCTGGCCGCCCTCCCGGTCGCCGTGGCCGTGCTCTACCCGCCGGTGCTCAACCGGCTCGTCGGCCGGGCGCTGCGCCTGGTGGGCCGCGAGCCGCTCCCGCTCCCGCTGTCCCTGCCGGGGGTCGCCAGGGCCGCCGGCTGGTCGCTGGCCACCTGGGGACTGTGGGGCCTGCACCTCTGGGCCCTGGCCGTCGGCGTGGGGGCGGGCGGCGCGAGCCTGCTCTGGCGGACGACCGGGGCCTTCGCCGCCGCCTGGACCCTGGGGTTCGTGCTGGTGCTGGTCCCGGCGGGCGCCGTGGTCCGGGAGGCCGCCCTGATCGTGCTGCTGCACCCGGCCCTCACGGCCGGCCAGGCCACCGTGGTCGCCCTCGCCTCGCGGCTGCTGCTGACCGTGGGCGACCTGGGCTGGGGCCTGCTGGCGCTGCTGGCCGACCGGCGCCGAGGCGGGCGCCGCTGACGGGCACCAAGCGCTACCGGCGGCCCCGCCGGATGGCGCGCCGGGCAGCCAGGGCCACGCGGATCAGCGGGTGGCGCCGGAAGCGGTCGAGCTGCCGCTCCAGCTCCGGCAGCCGCGCAACCCGCCGCTCGAGCTCGGCGATGCGTCCGCTCGAGGTCAGACCGGCCAGCTCGCTCCGCATGCTCTGCTGGAGCTGCTGGGCCACCGGGCCGGGGGTGTCGGTCTTGCGCGCCAGCACCACCATCTCCTCGCCGAGGGCCTCGATCGACAGCCCGGCGTGGCTGAGCAGCTGGACGACCTCTGGGGGCGTCCAGAAGTGCATCGGGTAGGGGTGCTCGACGAACCAGGGCTGGGTGAAATGATTGAACTGCGCGAACTGGTCGTCGTCCAGGAGGTTCGGCACCTGGAACAGGAACAGCCCGCCCTGGCGGAGCACCCGCCTCGTCTCCACGAGGTAGTTGTACGCGACCGTCTTGGGCATGTGCTGCAGGGCGATGAACGAGAAGACCAGGTCCATCGAGTCGTCGGCGAAGGGCTCGAGGTCGTAGCCGTTGCCCTCCTGGAAGTGGACGTTCGCCAGGTGCGCCAGACGGCGCCGACCCTGCCTGACCATCTCCGAGGAGATGTCGACACCGTGGACCTGCCGGTAGCGCCCGGCCAGGTGCTGGAGGACGCGGCCGGTCCCGCAACCGATCTCGAGCACCACGGCCCCGCCGTCCGGGAGCGTCTCCCAGACCCGGGCGGCTTCGCTTCGGCCGGAGACCTCGAAGGTCTCGGGGGTCTCCTGATCGGCGATCGCCCGGACCGAGTCGATCGCCGCCGCCTCCTGCCAAAACCGGCGGTGGCCGTCGAGGGAGTCCTCCGGCAACGACAGCTGCTCGAGCGGGCTTCCGGAGAGCCCCTCGGAAGGATCCGACAGCTTCACCAGGGTGGCTCCTTTGCGGCGTGGGGGCTTGTCGACGTGGGATGGTAACAGCGCCGGTGGCGTAGGCTCCGGCCCCGGCGAGTCCAGGAGACCGATGGGCACCGTCGCAAGCGAGCAGGAAGCCAGCCTTGGGGAGCGGTCCGGTGGGCCGCGGCGACGCCTCGTCGCTGCGCTGCCCAGCCTGGGCAGCCTGCTCGTCTGCCTGGCGCTGGCCACCCTGACGTTCGCGGACACCTGGGCGTCACCGGTCCGGACCAGCACCACCCGCGGCGTGGGCGATGGGGCGCTGATGATGTGGTTCCTGGAGTGGACCCCGCGCGCCCTCCAGCATGGCCTCAACCCGCTGTTCACCACCCACATGAACGTCCCCGACGGGGTCAACGTGATGTGGAACACCTCGCTGCTGCTGCCCGGTCTGCTGCTCGCGCCGGTCACCTTGGCCTTCGGGCCGGTGCTGAGCTTCAACCTGCTGCTGACCCTCGGCCTGGGCCTGTCCGCCTGGTGCGCGGCCATGGTCTTCCGGCGCTACGTGCGCAGCCGCGTCGCGGCCCTGCTCGGCGGCCTGGTGTACGGCTTCTCGCCCTACATGCTGGCCCAGTCGCTCGGCCACCTGCAGATGACGCTGGTGTTCCTGGTGCCGCTGCTGCTGGCCACCCTGGACGAGATCCTGGTACGCCAGCGCTGGCGGCCGCCACTGGCCGGCGCCGTCCTCGGGTTGCTGGCCGCCGGTCAGCTCTTCACCGGCGAGGAGGTGCTCGCCTTCACCGCGATCGTCGCGCTCGCCCAGGTGCTCCTGCTGATGGTGCTGTTCCCCCGCCAGGTCCGTGGCCGGGCCGGCCACGGGCTGCTGGCCTTGGCGGTGGCGGCGCTGGTGTTCGCCGCCCTCGCCGGCTGGCCGCTGTGGTTCCAGCTCACCGGCCCCCAGCACGTCTCGGGTGACCTCCACGGCGGCAGCGAGCTCGCCACCGACCTGTACGGGGTGGTGGTCCCCAACCGGGTCCAGGCGATCGCTCCGGACGCGGCCGTGCTGCTCAGCGCCCGCTTCCCTGGCAACGTGGCCGAGACCAACGGCTACCTGGGCATCCCGCTGGTGCTGATCCTGGCCTTCGCGGCCGTCCGCTGGTGGCGCACGCCGGTGGTCAGGGTGGCGGCGCTGCTGTTCCTGGTGCCGCTGATCCTGTCGATGGGCGTACGGCTGGTGGTGGGCGGGCACCGGACCGGCATCCCGCTGCCATGGGCCGCCATCGACTCGTTGCCGCTGCTGGAAAGCGCCGTGCCCAACCGCTTCATGCTCCTGGCCGACCTGTTCGCGGGCCTGCTGCTGGCCCTGTTCGTCGACCGGGCGCGGGCCTGGTCCACCGCACCCAGGCTCGGCGCGCTGGTCCTCACCGGCGCGGCCTTCCTGGCCCTGCTGCCGCGGGGCCCCCTGGGCGGGGTGCCGGTCGAAGTCCCGGAGTTCTTCACCGGCCCCCAGGTCGAGCGCGTCCCCGCGGGCAGCGTCGCGCTGCTGGCCCCGGTTCCGGCCCCAGGCTACGCCGCCCCCATGTTCTGGCAGGCCATGGCCGGTCTCCGCTTCCGGATCCCGGGCGGGTACTTCGTCGGGCCCAACCCGGCCGGCGAGCCGAGGTACGGCGCCAACCCCACGCCGCTGACCCGGCGGATGGCCAGGATCGGCGCCGGGTCCCCGGCGCCCAAGCTGAATCCGGGGCAGCGGGCCGAGCTGGTCGGCGACCTCGTCCGCTGGCGGGTCGGGACCGTGGTCGTCGGCCCCATGGAACGGCCTGGCACCCAGGCCACGATCGTGCAGTTCCTGACCGACCTGCTGGGACGCCGGCCCTCGAGCACGGGTGGGGTCTGGGTGTGGTGGGACGTGCGGCCGCAGGAGCTGCCCGGCGCGCCCGCCGCCCGGCCGGTGCCGTAGCATAGCGCCGCTGCACGCGGCGGCCGGTCGATCGATTCGCGAGGAGGTCGGTGGTGGCGGAACGGGAGGACGCGGCCGACTATCCGGCCGTGCGCGCCCGGGTGGTGGCCGAGTCGCTCGCCGCCGGGCTGGTGGTGCTGGTCGGCGAGGCGCCCGCGGCCAAGGAGCTGGCCGCCGCCGACCCCGACCGGTTCGCCCTCGATGGGGCCGCCCGGCATCCGGCCCCGCCGGGCCGGGTGGACGTGCTCGCCCTCTCGCTCGACCCCGAGGTGCTGGAGCGGGCCCGGACGGTCGCGGCCGGGCACGGCCGCGAGGAGGTCCATGCCCTGGTCGAGCCGGGCGGCGAGGGCGACCCGGTCGGCGCCGTCCGGGCCGAGCTGGCCACCAGCGGCCTGGTGCTGGTGGGGGTGCGGCGGATCTTCTGGCCGGTCGAGCAGGGGGGCGAGCACCGCTCGCGGGCCCAGCGGATCGACGAGGAGACCCGCGAGCTGCTGCTGTGGCTGGTCGCGGACGGCTCCGGCAGGGCCTCGACGCTGCTCGGCGAGGAGCTGGCGCGGCTGGAGCGGGAGCTCGCCGTGGCCGCCGAGCTGCGGGTGGAGCAGCAGCTGGCCCGGGCCGCCACCGAGCACCGGCTCCACGAGGCGGCGGCCGCCATCCAGCGGCTCGAGGCCGACCGGCGGCGGCTGGAGCAGGAGGTGGCACGGCTCGAGGGGGAGCTGGCCCGGCGGGACGGAGAGCTGGAGGACGCCCGCCGCCGGCTGGCCGAGGCGGCGCGGGAGCTGCGCCGCCGACGCTGGGCGCCGCTCCGGCGAGCGCTCGGCCGCCGATGAACGAGACGACCCCCCTGGCCGAGGCCGCCGCGGCCTGGGACCGCCAGGGCGCCGAGGTGGTCGTGTTCGGCATCGTGCCCTGGAGCCCGCGCTGGCAGCGGCCGCACCACCTCGCGGTCCAGCTGGTCCGGCGTGGCCACCGGGTGGTGTACCTGACCCCGCACCTGCTGGTCGACCGCGCCGGCTGGCGCGAGGTGCCCGACGTCGCCCGCCCCGACGGCGTCGTCCTCGCCCAGCTCGCCACCGATACCCTGGACTCGGTCCACCGCTCCGGGGGGTGGTCCCACGACGACCTGGCCCACGCCCATCATCAGTTCTGGCAGCTGCTCCGGCAGCTGCGCCTGCGCTGCCCGATCCTGCTCGTCCAGTCGCCCAACTGGTGGCCGCTGATCCGCTGGATCCGGGAGCGGTCGGAGCTCCCGCTGGTCTACGACTGCCTTGACGAGCACACCGGTTGGGATCCGGAGATCGCCGAGCGGGCCCGCGCCTGGGAGGGCGAGCTGGCCGCCGAGGCCGACCTGGTGCTGGTGTCGGCCCGGCGGCTGCACGAACGGCTGCGCCAGCGCAACCCCCGGGCCGTGCTCGTCCCCAACGGCTGCGACGTCGAGCGGTTCGAGCCCTGCACCACGCCCTCGGGCGTGCTCCGCCGGGTGCTGGACGGCCCGATCGTCGGCTACTACGGCGCCGTCTCCCCCGCCTGGGTGGACGCCTCCCTGCTGGCGGCGGTGGCCGAGCTGCGGCCCGACTGGAACGTGGTGGTGATCGGACCCTGCGATCCGTTCTCGGCGGCGACCCTCGACCGCTGCCCGAACGTGCTGCGCCTGGACGAGATCCCCTACGCGGAGCTGCCCCGCTACTGCGCCGACTTCCACGTGGCGGTGGTGCCGTTCCTGGTCAACGAGCTGACCGGCGCCACCGACCCGGTGAAGGTCTACGAGTACTTCGCCGCCGGCAAGCCGGTGGTGGCCACCCCCATGCCCGAGCTCTACCGCTGGCAGGGGCTGCTCACGGTGGCCGAGACCGCCGGCGACTTCGTCGCCGCCATCGACCGCTATCTCAGGTCGCCGGGCGACCTGGCCGCCCGGCAGGCGGTGGCCCGCGAGGCGTCCTGGTCCGGCCGGGTCGACCGGTTCCACCAGGCGATGCTGGCCTGCCTGCCCTCGCTGGCGGTGGTGGTGGTCGCCGGCGGCCGCGACCCGGCCCCGACCGTGGCCAGTGTCGAGCACGACCCCTCCTACCAGGCGACGGTGGCGGTGGTGGACGACGCCACCCAGGCCCTGGCCGAGGCCCTTGCCCAGGGCGGGGACGCCGGCGGCTACGTGCTGGTGCTGCCGGCCGGGGTGGTGGTCCCGCCCGGCGGGCTGCTGGCCTTCGCCGGCGCGCTGGCCAGGACGCCCGGGGTGGCCGCGGTCCTCGGCCAGCTGGCCGGGACCGACCGCGACGGCAGCCTCCGCGAGCTGGCCTGGAGCCGCTTCGGCGACCCGGCCGGCACTCCGGCCAGGCCCGGCGACGCCCCGGTGGTCGTCCGCCGCCGTGACATGGCCGCCGCCGGCACCGCGGCCAGCCCCGGCCGGAGCCTGGTCGACGCCCTCGATGCGCTGGGCCGTCCGGTCGTGACCCTCCCCGAGCTGCTGGTCGCGCCGGCCCCCGTCGAGCCGCCGGACGGCCTGGAGCCGGCGCTGCGCCTGGCCCTGGCCCGCCGGTCCCGGGCCGGCTCGCGCTAGCAGCGCCCGGTCAGGGCGCGAAGGCGGCGGGGGCGGGGCCGTGGCCGAAGAAGTGCTCGATCCCGGCGACCACCCGCTGGGCCGCCCGGCCGTCGCCGAAGGGGTTGGCCACCTGGGCCATGGCCTGGTAGGCGGCGGGATCGTCGAGCAGCTCGCGGACGGCCTTGACGATGGCCGCCCGCCCGGTCCCGACCAGCCGGGCCGTGCCGGCCCGGACCGCTTCGGGCCGCTCGGTGGTGTCCCGCATGACCAGCACCGGCTTGCCGAGGGCGGGCCCCTCCTCCTGCAGGCCGCCGCTGTCGGTCAGCAGCAGGTAGGCCCTGGCCATCAGCCACACGAAGGGCCCATAGGCCAGCGGCTCGGTCACCACCACGTTGTCCAGGCCGCTCAGCACCGGCAGGACGGTGTCGCGGACCACCGGGTTGCGGTGGACGGGGAAGACCGCCAGCAGGTCGGGGTCGGCGGCGGCCAGCTCGGCCAGCGCCTCGGCGACCCGGCGCAGCGGCTCACCCCAGCTCTCGCGGCGGTGGGCGGTCACCAGCAGCAGCCGGCGCCGGTCCCGGTCGATCCAGGCCAGCTCGGGGCCGCCCGACAGCGACGGGCTGCGGACCGCCCCGAGCAGCGCGTCGATCACGGTGTTGCCGGTCACCAGGATCGTCTCGGCGGCCACGCCCTCGGCGACCAGGTTGTCCCGGGCCAGCGCGGTCGGGGCGAACTGCAGGGTGGCCAGCGCGCTGGTCATGCGCCGGTTCAGCTCCTCCGGGTAGGGGGCGTAGCGGTCATGGGTCCGCAGGCCCGCCTCGACGTGGCCCACCGGCGCGCGCCGGTAGAAGGCGGCCAAGGCGGCCGCGAAGGTCGTGGTCGTGTCGCCCTGGACCAGGACCAGGTCGGGCCGCTCGGCCTCCAGCACCGGCTCCAGCCCCTCCAGCACCCTGGCCGTCAGCCCGGCCAGCCGCTGCCCGGGCCGGCAGAGGTCGAGGTCGTGGCGTGGGCGGATCGCGAACAGCTCCAGCACCGGGTCCAGCATCTCCCGGTGCTGGGCGGTCACGATCGGGACGGGTCGCAGGTGCGGCGACCGCTCCAGCGCATGGATCACGGGAGCGAGCTTGATCGCCTCCGGTCGGGTGCCGAACACCACCGCCACCCGCCGGGCGGCGCCGGCGTCGGTCGGGTGCCGGTCCACGCTATCCCGCTCCGTCCCGGCCGAGGGCGCGGCGGTAGGCGGCGGCGGTCAGGGCGGCGCAGCGGTCCCAGGTGAAGGCGGCGGCGCGGGCGCGGCCGCGGGCGGCGGCGTCCTGGCGGGCGGCGGGGTCGCCGGCCAGCTTGGCGATGGCGGCGGCCAAGGCGTGGCTGTCGCCGGGCTCGACCAGGGCGGCGGCGTCGCCGGCGACCTCGGGCAGCGACCCGCCGGTGGTGGTGACCACCGGGGTGGCGCAGGCCATGGCCTCGAGCACGGGCAGGCCGAAGCCCTCGTAGCGGCTGGGGTAGGCGAACACGTCCGCCCCGGTGAGCAGGGCCGCCTTGTCGGCCTCGGGCACGTAGCCGGCGACCAGGATGCGGTCGGCGACCCCGCTGGCGGCCACGGCCGCGGCCAGCTCCCCCCCGTCCCAACCGGCCAGCCCGGCCAGGACCAGCCGGTGGGGCAGCTCGCCGGCCAGGGCGGCGAACGCCCGCACGAGGGTGGGCAGGTCCTTGCGGGGCTCGACGGTGCCCAGGCCGAGCAGGTAGGGGCCGTCCAGCCGGAGGCGGCGGCGGAGCTCGGCCACCCCCTGGGGGGGCGCAGGGCGCAGGTCGGTGCCGAGGGGGGTGACGTCGACCCGGTCGGCGGGGACGTCGAGCCGCTCGGCCAGGTCGGCGGCGGTGGTGGCCGACACGCACAGCACCCGGACGGCCCTGGCCACGGCCCGGGGCATCGCCCAGGCGAAGTAGCGGACCTTGCTGGCCTGGTGCCACTCGGGATGGGTGAGCAGGGTCAGGTCGTGGACGGTCACCACCTGGGGCAGGCCGGCCGCCACCGGCAGCTCGTAGTGGACGCCATGGAGCAGGTCGGCCCGGGCCCGCCTGGCCGCCCGGCCGGCCAGGAGCTGGGTCCAGGCGATCCGGGCCGGCCGGCCCGCCCCGGCCAGCCCAACCGGCCGCAGCACCACCCCTGGCGCGGCCAGGGCCGGGGCCGACCCGGGGGCGCAGAACGCCTCGACCTCCAGGTCGTCGCGGGCGGCCAGCCCGGCCAGCACCCGGGCCGCGTACACCCCGGCCCCGGTCAGCCGCGCCGGCACCGCCGTCGCGTCCACCGCGACCCTCATGGGCGTCGCTCCGCGACCTCGCGGTAGCTGGCCCAGGTGCGGGCGGCGGTGGCGCGCCAGCTGAAGCCGGCGGCGCGGCGCCGGCCGGCCTCGGCCAGCCGCCGGCGCAGGGCGGCGTCGCCGGCCAGCCGGACCAGGCCGGCGGCGATCGCGGCCCGGTCGAACGGGTCGACCAGCAGGGCGGCGTCGCCGGCGACCTCGGGCAGGCTGGAGCGGTCGCTGGTCAGCACGGGCAGGCCGTTGGCCATCGCCTCCAGCACGGGCAGGCCGAACCCCTCATACAGGCTCGGATAGGCCAGGCCGTCGGCCGCCTGGTAGAGGGCGTGCAGGAGCCGGTCGCCCACCGGGCCGGCCAGCTTGACCCGGACCGAGTCCCAGGTCGGCCGCAGCCGCGGCCCCCAGCCGACCGGTCCCACCACCACCAGCCAGTGGTCGGGCAGCTCGGCCGCGGCCTCGCCGAAGGCGTCCAGCAGCCTTGGGAGGTTCTTGCGCGGCTCCAGGGTGCCCACGGCCAGCAGGAACGGCCCGCGGACGCCGAGGCTGGCCAGCAGCCGCCCGGCCCCGGCGTGGTCCGGCTCGGCCGGGACCTCGACGCCGAGCGGGGTGATGGTCACCCGGCCGCGGTCGACGCCGTACAGCTCGGCCAGGTCCCGGGCGGTCGCCTCCGACGGGACCAGGACCCGGGCCGCCTCGTCGGCCACGATCCGGGCCGAGCGCTCGTGGTAGCGGCGCCCGGCGGGCGGGTAGGCGTCCGGGAAGTGCCGGAAGGCCAGGTCGTGGACGGTGGCGACCAGGGGCCGGGGCCGGGTCGGGGGGACGGCGGCGCTGGTCGCATGCACCAGGTCGAGGTCCTCGAGCAGGCCGCCGGGCAGCCCGGGACGGCGCAGGGTCACCCAGGCCCGGGTGAGCAGCCGGCCCGGCCAGGCCAGCGGCCGGGTCGTGGCCGCGGCCGGTCGGCCGGCCGGGGACCGGTCCAGCGCCGGCGGGAGCCCGACCGCGGCCAGCCGGTCGGCCGGGTGGCGGGCGACCAGGAACTCGACCGCGCCCCGGTCGACCGCCGCCTGCACCGGCAGGTGGATGGCGAGCGCCCGGACGTACCGCCCGACCCCGCCGGGGACCGGCCGCAGCAGCTGCTCGGCCACCACCCCGACCCGGGGGCCGCCCGGCCCCGCGGTCCGCTCGGCGGGCGCCGGCTCGGGCGAGGTCACCGGGACTCCAGCGCCAGCCGGTAGGCGGAGAGGGTGGCCTGCGCGCAGGTCTCCCAGGTGAAGCCGGCCGCCCGGGCGCGGCGGGCCGCCCGGGCCGGCTCGCCGCCGGGGTCGTGCAGGACCCTGGCCAGGGCGGCGGCCAGGGCGGCCGGATCGCCGGGGGCGACCAGCTCGGCCTGGTCGCCGAGCACCTCGGCCAGGGCCGGCAGGTCGGCGGCCACCACCGGGGTGCCGCAGGCCAGCGCCTCCAGCGCCGGCAGCCCGAACCCCTCGTACCAGGAGGGGAGCACCAGGGCGGCGGCCCCGGCGACCACCCGGGCGAGGTCGGGCTCGGGGAGGTAGCCGGGGGTGCGGACGGCGTCCTGGGGCAGCCCTGGGGTGTCGAGGGCCTCCCCCCAGCCGGGGGGCCCGACCAGCACGAGCGGCGCGACGCTGGGGCCGGCCGGGGCCGCGGCCGGCCCGGCCCCCTTGGCCACCGCCGGGCCATCTCCAGCCCCGACGACCCGGGAATCGAGCAGCTCGCGATAGGCGGCCAGCAACGTTTGTAGATTTTTGCGGGGCTCGCGGCTGCCCACGAACAGCAGGTAGCGGTCGGGCAGGTCACGGGCGGCCAGCCAGGCCGGGTCGGGCGGGGTCGCCTGGCGCCAGTGCGGGTCGACGCCGAGCGGGGTGACCACCAGCCGCTCGGGGGGGAGACCGTACTCGGCCGCGACCTCGGCGGCGACGGCGGCGGTGGGGGTGCAGACCACCGCCCCGCGGTCCAGGGCCCGGGGGACCAGCCGGCGGTAGCGGGCCGAGGCGTCGCGCACCATCTGCGGGAAGCGCAGGTAGGTGAGGTCATGGACGGTGAGCACGGAGGCGGCCCGACGCGCCGGCGGGGCGATGAAGTTGGTGGCGTGGAAGACCTCCACCGGCCCGGCCAGCCACTCCACCGGCGGCCATGGCAGCCGGGCCCAGGCGGCCTGGAGCAGCCGGGCCGGCGCCCGCCGCCGCCCGAAGCGGATCCGCGGGCCGTGCGGAGCCACGGCGGGCAGGTCGCGGGTCCCGCGCCAGCTGAAGGGGACCAGCGCCAGCTCCTCCGGCTCCGGCCCGGTCAGCTGGGCCAGCGCCCCGGCCAGCCCGGCCACGTACCGCCCCACGCCCGTTCTGGAGCCGAGCAGCGGCGTGGCGTCGAGCGCGACCCTCACCGCAGCACCAGCCAGCGCTCCAGCTGCCGGCGGTCGACCGTGGCCAGGGCGGCGATCCGACGGCGCCGGGCCAGCATGACCGGGAGCAGCCGGAGATAGGACCCCAGGACCCGCAGGCGCAGCAGGGTGGGCCGGACCGGGGGGCGGCGGCGGGTGTGGCGGGCCCGGGCGACCTCGCGCAGGGCGAGGGAGGCGGTGGTCAGGGGGTAGCGCAGCACCTCGCGGGCGGCCAGCCCGGCGCGGGCGTTCTTGGTCAGCATGAGCAGGCGGTTGCGGTCGGTGTGGAACACGAACAGCGGCGACCACTCGACCGAGGAGGCCGAGTGGATGTGGCGGGCCACCGCCGCCGGCTGGTAGCGGATCCGCCAGCCCAGCGACCGCAGCCGCCACGACAGGTCGGTGTCCTCGTAGTAGAGGAAGAAGTCGTCGTCGAACACCCCGGCCTGCCGCAGGGCCTCGGTGCGGAAGCAGACCGACCCGCCGCAGAAGGCGAACACCTCCTCGGGCCGCTCGTACTGGCCCCGGTCCAGCTCCTGGTAGGCCCGGTCGGCCCCGTAGCCGTCGCGGAAGACCATGCTGCCGGCGTTGTTGAGCACGTCGACCAGGGGCACCCCGGCCAGGACCTCGACCTCGAGGTCGACCGGTTCGGGCTCGGCCTTGCCGCCGCCCGACCCACCGCTCCAGGTCAGCTCCACCGGCTTGCTGGTCTCGGCCGCGACCCGCAGCCCGAGCCGCAGTGGCCCCGGTTCCCGATCCACCGGGGCACCCCTCCCGGGTTCCCCGGACCCCTCCGCGGTCGGCCGGTCGACGGGGACGAGCAGCATCCCGGCCGGACGGGTCCAGCGGAAGCGGCCCGGCCCCTCCCCCTCGGGCCCGTAGGCGACCCGGTCCCACAGCACCCGCTCGGTGACGTCGACCCTGTCGACGGTGACCCGGTAGATCCGCACCCCCAGCTCCCGGGTGTCGAGGGTGCCGGGCACGAACCCGGGGGTGGCCAGCTCCACGGCCAGGAACCGGGGCAGGAAGACGATCTTGCCCGACACCGCCCCCAGCCGCTCCGCCCCCGGCTCGCCGAACGGCTCGAGCAGGCGCCGCAGCCACGCCGGCTCGGGCCGGGCGTCGTTGTTGAGCAGGGCCACGAACGGGGTGGCGACCTCGCGCAGGGCGACGTTGTTGCCCCCGGCGAACCCGTCGTTGGCCGGGTTGGCGATCACCCGCACCTCCGGGAACCGGTCGGCCAGCAGCTCCAGCGACCCGTCGGTGGAGGCGTTGTCGACCACCCAGACGGCCGCCTGCCCCTCGGGGAGGTCCTGGGCGGCCAGCCCATCCAGGCAGTCGGGCAGCAGGTGGGCGCCGTTCCAGTTCAGCACCACCACGGTCACCAGCGGCTCGGCCACAAGGTCCCCTAACGCTCGGCCTGGTTCTCGACCTGCTCGGCGGTCCAGACGACCTCGAGGACGCCGGTGGCGGTGTCACCGACGGCCAGGAAGGCCTCGCTGAACCGACGGGCATCGTAGGTCACGGTGCCGGCGGGGTCACGGACGGCCACGGCGAAGGCGTAGATGCCCTTGATCTGGGGCAGCTCCTTGACGGTGAAGCGGACGGTGGCGGTGCCGTCGGGGCCGGGGTGGAGGGGGTCGGAGTCCATCACCCACATGGGGACGTCGGCCGGGCCGGTGACGGCCATGCGCACCGACACCGGGGGCGAGCCGGCCGGGGCGGCGACGTCGAACTCGACCGTCATCGCCTCGCCCCCGCGGAAGTGGCCCTTCTCGGCCCCGCTGGCCGGGTCGAACAGGCGCACGGCGGCGACCCGGGGCCGGTCGCCGCCCACGGCCCCGCGGCCCGACTGGTCGGCGCCGGTGCCGAGCAGGCTGCGCAGCCGCTCGGCCGCCTCCACCGGGTCGCCGTCGTGCAGGACCCGGCCGTGGTCGAGGACGACCCCGCGGCTGCAGACCCGCGGGACCAGGTCGAGGGCGTGGGTGACGAACAGGATGGTGCAGCCGCGCTGCTGGAACTCGGCGATCTTGTCCAGGCACTTGCGCTGGAACGACTCGTCG
>Ga0126307_10001584_pt1 | contig 15030 bp, 9 predicted proteins | sample Plot28_FD_89955 | JGI IMG/M metagenome (GOLD analysis project Ga0126307, IMG submission 89955) | Serpentine soil microbial communities from UC McLaughlin Reserve, CA, USA - Plot28 | ecosystem: Environmental > Terrestrial > Soil > Grasslands | place: USA: UC McLaughlin Reserve, Lake County... | reverse complement strand
CGGGGCATGATCAAGCGCTGGCTACGGCGCCGGCTCGAGCTTAGCGCGACAGACCGGGAGACAAGCCTGGACGCCGAGGATCGGGAGCGCGGGATCCTGGTGCGAAAAGGCCGGCTCGTTTCCTTGCGAACGCACGTTCCGGCAAACCGCGAGGCATTTCAGCGCTGGTATGCCGACCGGGAAATCGCCGAGCTCCTGCGTCACGATCTCGAGCCGCTGACCCCGGCGCAGTCGCGCAGCTATTTCGAAACATTCATCCTGCCTTCTTCGGCGCGCGGCACGTGTTTCGCAATTCACGAGCGCGGCAGCAAGCGCCTCATTGGCACGACCGCGCTCACCGACCGCGTCAGTGGCAAGAGCGGCGTTTCGGCGCTCTTTCGCATCGTCATCGGGGAGAAAGACGTCTGGGGCCACGGGTATGGCACCGAAGCGACGCGTCTTGTAGCAGAAGAAGCGTTCGACAGCATGGGATTGAGCGAGATACGCCTCGAGGTCTTCAACCACAACATGCGAGCAATCGCAGCCTATTCCAGGGTTGGCTTTGAAGTCACCGGCGAACATGTCGAGTGGGTAGCACGACGCAGGACCGAGCTCCGCGTCATTGAGATGCGTTTGTCGCGGGATGCGTTCTTGGCTGGCGGCGGCGATTCCGATGAGTCGCAACGCAAGCACATGACGGAGCAAGAGCGCCAGGCACGGCGACGCCGACGAGAAGCGCGAAAGGTGGCCGCGGCGAAGCGAACGGCAGAACGCACTGGCCAAGATCGAGAAATCCGGACGGATATCGGCATTCCTCAGCCGACGTCGGAAGCGGATCCAGTTGGCCCTGATTGACAGACGGCACCAGCCCCCTTACCATCGCTGAGGCAGATAACCCGCACGCGGGAGACACCGGGACAGCGACTTGGGAAGCGCGGTCCAACGGCGCGGCGCGGGGATGGGACGCAATAGGGGGAGGGGTCAGGACGCGTGACCGAGAACGAGCGGCGCGCCGCGGATTCGCTGCGCGCATCGGATTTGGTTCTGCGAGGGGTTGGGGTCGTCGGACTGATTGCGGTCGCGCTCGTGCTGCTCTTGGTCCTGTACCCAGCATAGTCCGCCGTAATGCCGCTGATCGGTGATTCGGTGGCGCGATGAACACGATCTAAGTCAGGAAACCCGGCGACTGGATCGCCGGGTTTCCTTTATCCGGTTCCGCGGGAGGCGCCAATGCGGGCACGGATACTCGACGCGCGCTACGTTCGAAATCAATTCTTCGTTCTGACCGTGATCTCGGTCCTGATTGTCGGCGCGCTTGGGATTCCAGTCGATGGCCGGGCGATACAGGACATGGAGGGCGCGGCAGAAGGGGCACGTATTCGAGTCGTTCACGGCGTTGTTGACGCCGGACCGCTCGACATTTACGTCGACGGGTCGCTGGCGCTCATTGGCATTGATTTCGGGAATACCAGCGGAAACGTTGTGCTACGGGGCGGCGAACATGGGCTTGCCGTGGTCCCTACGGGAGCGACGCCCGAATCAGCACTAGCCGATGGCACTATTGCCCTCGACGACGGCGCGCTAGCGTATGTCGCGCTCCTCGGTACGCTCGATTCGGTGAGCGTGGGGCTCTTTGAGGTCGACGACCGCCCTCTTGACCAGGGTCGCGCGCGCTTCCGGATCATCAGCGGCGTGCCCGATGCCGGCGAGATCACCCCGATGTTCGCGGGTGGCGATGCTCTGTCGGAACCACTCGGGTTCGGCGACGCCTCACAGTACGCGTCGATCGATGCTGGAACGTACGACCTGGATTTCCTCGAAGCCGAGTCTGGTGTGTCGCTCCTTACGCTTCCTCAGACGCCGTTTGCCGAGGGAACGACCACCGATGTGATTCTGGTGGGACAAGTCAGTGATGGCACGCTGATCGCACTCGTTCAGCCGATCCAAGTCGAACTTGCACGTGCCATAGGGCGATCGGCTCAGATTTTCACGGGTAGCTGTGCCGACCTTGACGCCGTCGTGGCCGAACTAGGGATCGTGCAAACGGGTCAGGGCGCGGCGGTCGGGTCCGCCAGGACCGATCCGGTGGCTCAGGTATTTGGCTACGTTGGCGTACCCTTTGCCACCCTCGTCGCGTCTCCACATGCCGTGGTCGTTTCGGAAGACATCGACGCTGGGGGCGAAAGGGTTGCTTGCGGCGACGTCGGCGGGAACCTGACCGACACTGGGGCGCTGGTGATTGCGCTTCACGCCCAAAGCACAGGGGCAGCCGCGGGCGTCGTCGTCCTTGCGCCAGCGCTCGAGGATCCCGGGGCCACGGGCGTGTCAGTTTTCCTGGTCGCGGGTGAGCCAGAGGCCAGCACGGCGGCGACTCCAGTACTTACTGGTGACTAGGGTCCGCTTCCCGCTGCACCGGCGTCCCTGCCGACGATCGCGATGACAATTGATCCTGGGCAAGCAACGACCGCGCGTGCTGCAACGCGCCGTTCCGGTCGTCCGGCGCTAGCGAGCCATCAATCACGAGCTCCCGCAGGTAATTCTTAACTTCTTTTATCCACGGGCCCGGGGAGCGGTCAAAGATTCGCATGAGATCGTTCCCATCAAGGGGGCTCTCGAGTCGTGCGAGTTCGACCTGCTCCTGGAGATGCATGAACCGCGCACGAAGGTCAGCGATGCGACGTGCTGCTGCAATACGCTTGTGTTCCCTGCCGGACGTGACGTCGGCCGCAGCGAGGTCCAGCAGATCGTCCCAGGTGTCGCCGGTTTCAAGAGCCAAGCGGCGGACCGCGCTGTCGGTCCACGCCGGGTCATACGCTGCTGGCCGGCCATGAAGCTCGACCAGCGTCCGAACTGAAGAGCGCAGTGCGCGGTCGGCATTGAGGCGTCCGAGGGCACTCTGCGCGAGGTCGGCTCCCACGCGCTCATGACCAAAGAAGTGGACCTCACCGTCGAGAGTGACACTCCGGGTAAGCGGCTTGCCTGCATCGTGCAAGAGAGCTGCCCAGCGCACAGCGGGGCGAGATGGTGCCTGGCGCACGACGTGGACGGTGTGATCCCAGAGATCTTTTTCCCGGCCGAGCCGTGTTGCGAGCTTCGCCTCGGCCGCAAGCGGCTCGATCTCAGGGAGCGCGACTTGCAACAGGCCAGTCCGGCGCAGAGCGTCCAGCCCGTGGTCGACGTACTCGCCAAGCAGCAACAGGGTCAGCTCAGCCAAGATCCGTTCCCGGCTGATACGAGCGAGACTTGGAGACTGGCGCGCAATCGCCTGTTCCGTCCGCCAGTCGAGCCTGAAGCCGAGTTGAGAGACGAAGCGGGCAGCGCGCAACAGCCGTAGCGGATCCTCAAGGAATCGCTCATCGGGGTCTCCAACCGCGCGCACCAATGCCTGCGCAATGTCTGCTTCACCCGCCCAAGGGTCGAAGATCTCGCCTGAACTGGCTTCAACCGCGATCGCGTTCATGGTGAAGTCTCGGCGCGCGAGATCATCCACGAGAGTGGCGTCGAAGGCCACCTGCGGGAACCGATGTTCGTCCGGATAGGCTTCCCGTCGATACGTTGTCACCTCGACGCGCAACCGGCCCGGCTCTTCGCCAAAGATCGCCCCGATGGTGCCGAAGCGCTCGCCAACAAGGTAGACGGAGGAAGTTCCCGCCGATTCAAGCAGCTCAAGAGTCCGCGGAGGCTGCGCGGATGTGGCAAAGTCAAGGTCAGCACGCTGGGCGCGCCCGAGCAGAGCGTCGCGGACAATTCCACCGACGAGGTGCAACTCCTCGGCGGCGACGCCAAATGCTTCGGCCAAAGATTGAGTGACATCCCGCTGAGCTGGAGTTAGGCGGTCCAATACCCTAGTGTTCACACAAGCATTCAAATCCGGCTGATGCACGCCAAAAACACAACCGACCATCGCCCCCCAGTCTACCTGTTAGAGCGTGGGGCACCACGCGTCGCTATCGCCGGTTCCTACGTGTGGAAGGGCGCGAGAATCGTCAAAGCGTGCGCTATTCTTTATCAGCGGGCAGAGCTTTCGGCGGACCGCACAGTATATTGAGCGGCCGGCCCGCCCCGTCTGCCAGGGACTGCGAGCCGTTATCGTTACGCTCAACGCGATCGGCAATGCCGTCGTGAGAACTATCGAAATCGAGCCGGCAAGCGGCCAGCAGCTCGTTGAATCGGGAGACGAGCAGCGATTGGCAGTCGACCGTGATAGCCGGGCTCGCACCCACCTCGCCAACGAGCGGACATTCCTTGCTTGGCTGCGCACCGGATTGAGTCTGATGGCGGTCGGGCTGGCGGTGGCGGGGTTTCTGCCCGTCGACCTTGTGCCGGTATTTCCGTACGTGCGGTCATTCTCAGTGCTGCTCGTGTTGTCTGGGACCGTGATGGTTGTGTACGGGGCAAATCGATACGTGAAGGCGTTCAAGCAGATCGAGACAGGCGCGTACGAACCCGAACGCACGGCGGTCGTCACCATCGCGGCGATCATCGGCTTCCTTGGCATCCTGACGATTCCTCTGGTGCTCCTGCTGCGATGACTTCGCCAGTACCCCTTCCAGATGATGATTCGGGAGACTCGATCGTTCCGGGAATGGCGGCGGAGCACGCCATTCTGGGACTGCTGGCGCTGCGCGATTCGGGTACAGGGCACGGGTACGATCTCGCTCGCCAGTTCAGCCCGGAGGCTCCCCTCGGCAATGTCGTTCGACTGGAACCGGGGATGGTCTATCACCATCTGAAGAAGCTGGAGCGGCTTGGCTGGGTCTCGGCAGTCCCTGATGCGGAACCGGGAAGGCCGGCGCGGCGGCTCTTCGCTTTGTCTTCATCGGGTCGCGCCGAGCTTGGACGATGGCTCTCCGAGCCGGTGACGCACACGCGGGAAATTCGCCTTGATTTCCTCGTCAAGCTCTATCTGGCGCTGCTCCTGGATCCGACGCTGGCGGTGCGGCTCGTAGACGAGCAACGAGATCGGTGCGCTCGCCTGGTTGAATCTCTCGCCAACCGGCAGCAAAGCGGGCACGTTGCAGCGGCGCAGGACCCCATCACGGCGAGATTTGGAGACATGGTGCTCGATATGCGGCTCGCGCAGACTAAAGCCGCCGTAGCATGGCTCGATCGCGTCGGTCGTGAAGCAGCAGCGGCCGTCCAACTCGCCAGCCCATAAGAAGCAGCGGCTCTGAGCAGCGTCGCGTTAACGGCGAATGCGAGGCGCGACGTTAGGGAACGAAAGGGCTCAATGCACGGAGGCGGCGGAGGCGGGCGCGGACGACTGATGGGAACGGCGCCACTGCCCGTAGCAGAACGGCGTCCAGTAACGTCCGGAACAGTTCGACGGATCCTCCAATTCTTCAGACCATACCGGTTGCGGGTGGCCCTCGCTGTGGTGGCCATCATTGCTGCCGCCGTCATCGGCCTGGCCAATCCCTTCCTGCTCAAGCTGATCATCGACGAGGCGATCCCCGATCGAGACTTGGACCGTCTCTATCTCTACGTTGCACTGATGATCGCGTTGCCAATCGCGACCGGCTTGATTGGAGTTGGACAAACCTATCTCAATACCGTCATCGGTCAGAGTGTCATGCAGGACCTGAGGAGCGCGCTCTATGGCCACCTCCAACGGATGCCGCTCCGCTTCTTTACCTCGACCCGAACCGGGGAGATCCAGGCGCGATTGAGCTCGGACGTCAGTGGCGTCCAGCAGGTCGTCACTGACACCGCGTCTTCGATCGTCAGCAATCTGGCGATCGCCATCTCCACGGTTGTCGCGATGTGGCTGATCTCCTGGCAGATGACGCTGATATCTCTGGGACTTTTGCCGATCTTTCTCTTCGTGACGTACAAGGTCGGCGAGGTGCGGCGGGAGGTCAAGACGGAGACTCAGGAAACGATCGCCGATATGACGTCTCAGGTGGAGGAGACGCTTTCTGTCAGCGGGATGCTGCTGACAAAGGCATTTGGCCGCCAGAGCCGAGCAGTCTCGGATTTCCAGACAATCAATGAGAGGCTGACGATCCTGCAAATCAAGCAGCAGATGATCGGGCGCTGGTTCTTCATGATCATCGGGACATTTTTCTCCGTTACCCCAGCGTTCGTCTACTGGTACGCCGGGACGCAGATCATTGGCGGCAGTGCGTCGCTAACGATCGGGGATATCGTGGCGTTTACCACCCTGCAGAGCCGGCTGTTCTTCCCGCTGGGACAGATGCTCAATGTCCAGGTCGAAATCCAGGTGGCTTTCGCCCTGTTTGACCGGATATTCGAGTATCTCGACCTGCCGGTCGAGATCGCGGATCGGGAAAACGCGATCGCGCTCGATCCCAAGCGCGTGGAGGGGCATGTCTCCTTCCGACATGTCTATTTCCGATATCCAGGCGCTGTGCGTTCGAAAGGCGGTCGGGACGACAACGGTGGGATGGTGGAGGGAGAACAGGATGTTGCAGGTTTCGCGTCCGATGCCGGCCTCGATTCCCTGGGCGCCGAATCGCTCATGCCGGTGCCGGCGGCCTCACTGCCAATCGACGGACTGACAGCGAACCGGATCAACAACGGCAGCGAGACTCTAGAACCCGTGGCGCGAGCCCCATTCGAACTGGTCGACATCGACTTCGAGATCGAACCCGGCCAGCTCGCCGCACTCGTCGGTCCAAGTGGTTCAGGAAAAACGACGATTGCCCTGCTGGTGCCACGTATCTACGACGTCGATTCTGGTTCGGTCGTGATCGACGGCATCGATGTCCGAGATCTTACGCTGGCAAGCCTGGGCGGCATCATCGGGCTCGTTACCCAGGAGACCTACCTGTTCCATTCGACCATCCGAGAAAACATCGCCTACGGGCGGATGGATGCGACGCAAGATGAGATCGAAGCGGCCGCGCGTGCCGCGGCGATTCACGACCGTGTCGTGCAGCTTCCCGAGGGATACGAGACAGTTGTCGGCGAACGCGGCTTCAAGCTCTCCGGCGGCGAAAAGCAGCGAGTGGCCATCGCTCGCGTAATTCTCAAGGATCCACGAATCCTGATTCTCGACGAAGCGACAAGTGCGTTGGACACGCGTTCGGAACGCTTGATCCAGGCGGCCCTTGATCCGTTGATGCGAGATCGTACAACGCTCGCGATCGCGCACCGTCTCAGCACCATCCTGGCCGCCGATGTGATTCTTGTCGTGGATCGGGGACGCATCGTCGAACGGGGAACACATGACGAGCTGTTGCGGCAGGGTGGATTGTACGAAAAGCTCTATCGGCAACAGTTTGCGCCCTCTGCGAAACGAGCGAGTCGCGGCGCAGACCCGGAGCACGTCCGGCGTGGACCCGCCGCTGCGCTCTAGAGTCCCGCGCAGAGGCGACGACGCGAAATTCCTCGTACGTCAGAATGCACGTTATTAGCCGGGAATCATGCGGCCGACGGTGCGCCGTCCGCGAGGCTATTTTCATCCTGGGCGATGGGAAACCGCAGGATTGCAATCGAACCACCGTCGCTGGGACCGATTTCAAACGACCCGTGTAAGTCAGCGGAGACGAGGCGCTGAATGATTCGCATGCCCAGGCCGTGGCCGCCAGACGGATCGAAGTCATTGGGGATCGCCTCACCATCGTTCCAGATCTCGATGGCGGCTTCTCCCTGCTCCTGGTGAGCGCGGATTGAGATCGTGCCGTGATCCCTGCCGCAGAAACCGTGCTTTACCGCGTTGGCGACGAGCTCGTTGATCAGGAGCGCCAGGATGGTGGCCTGCTTCGATGGAACCCGCACGTCGTTGGCCGGGATATCGAAGGTGACCGTGAGCTCGGGAGGGGTCAACGTCCCGTACGCCTCATCGGCAGCATGGCGGGCAATGACATCGACAGTCGTACCGCCGAGTTGCTTTTCATCGCTGAGGAGATCGTGGACTGCCGCGATGGCCTGAACGCGGCTGATGGCCTCTCGCAAATGCGACGCCCAAGGAGCACCTTCATTGTGACGAAGTTGGATCGAGAGAAGCGCCGCGACAGTCTGTAAGTTGTTGCGCACACGATGATGCATCTCCTGGAGCAGAGCTGAGGCAACTTCGAGTCCCCGGCGGGCATCCTGATAGAGCGTTGCATTCTCGATCGCAACGGTTGCCGCATCCGAAAAGGCTTGCAGGAGCCCGAGCTCATCCTCCGGAAGTTCGGCGTCAGGCGCCATGCGCAGACAGAGCGCGCCGAACGGTTCGCGAGCCGAGCGCAGCGGCAGACAGTAGAGCCGACCCGATCCATCGACATAATCCATATCGACGGCACGAGCCGCTCCGGTGCGCATGACCTCCCGGATCACCTCGTCGCGTCCGGGCTCGTCGATGACGTCTTTGGTTCGTCCCGCTCGATAACCAACGGTGGCAGGTTCAGGCGGATCACCCGACCGCCCCGGGAAGCGAAAGATGGCAGCAGCCTCGACGTTGAAGAGGGCGACCGCCTGCTCGGCGATGAGCCGTAGCACATGCTCGAGGTCGAGCGTCGAGGCAATGGTGTGCGAGACGCGCTGCATGGTACCCAGCTCGGTGATCTTGCGCTGCAGCCGCGCGTCGGTCCGGCTGTAGAGACGCGCGTTCTCGATGCCAATGGCCAGCTCGCCGGCGACCGTTTGCAGAAACGCGATCTCGTCTTCGGAGAATTCTCGGCGTTGCAGAGTGAAGAGGTTGATGACGCCGACCAGGACTTCCGGCTCGGCGCCGCGGCGGAGCACCATAGGCACCGAGATTTGGGACGCGTAGACGTCTTCCCCCGTGGCCGGAATCGGGGCGTACGATGGGTGGCGGCGAGCGTCCGGGGCCGCGATCACTCGCTGCTCCGCGGCTGCACACCCGGTGATGGTCATTCCAGGATGAAGCGTGAGCACGCCGACAGCGGCCGGGTTGAGACCAACCGCGGCGCGCAGGGCAAGCGTGTCCGTCGTCTCGTCATAGAGCATGATGCTGCAGGCGTCGGCGCCCGTTGTGTCAGCCAGGACGCGGACGGCAGTCTTCAGTCGGTCGGAAAGGTTCAGATCCGCGGTTGCCGAGCGGTTGATCCGGTGGAGTGCGGCGAGCCACGGTAGCGGGGCGTCGCCGACCGTCGCTTCGGTCGGCGACGCCGATTTTTCGGCCTCATGGAATGACGCGGCCAATGCCGCAAGGGCGGTACCGGCGGCGAGCGCTGTCGCTGGGTCGCCGCCCTGGCCGCCGGTGCGATCGAACAAGTCCTGAAGGGCGGCTATGGCTGCCGACATCGCTTCCTCGAGGCGGACACCCGAGCGTCCGGCCTCCTCACCAAACGTGGCCAGGCGATCGCGGAGCGCCTGGGCGCTTGCATTGCCTAACGTCGCGCCGCTTGGGTAGTCGACGCGAAGGTCGGCGATCAACCTGTCACCCAGATCGTGGATGGCGACTGTTTTCACGGGAATTGCCTCGGGGCGTAAGACGGCCGCCCGGGTCTATGCCGGGCGGCCGTTCGTCGGAATCGTCGTGTCTGAATCGAGCCTAATCGAGCGTAACCGCTTCGCTTTCAAGGCGGTTGAGGACCATGAGCCGCGGCTCCGTCATATCCTCGATGGCGTACTTCAGCCCTTCACGACCGAGCTCAGAAGCCTTCACTCCCCCATACGGCATGTGGTCGATGCGGTACGTCGGCACGTCGTTGATCACCACGCCGCCGACCTCGATGTTCTCGAAGGCGGCAAGGGCTTTCTCCAGCGAGTTGGTGAAGACTCCAGCCTGTAGGCCAAATTCAGAGTCGTTTAGCTTGCGGATCGCTTCCCCGAACGATTTCACTGGAGCGATCGTCACCAGGGGCGCAAACGCTTCTTTCGAGCAGACGAAGCTGGATGGGTCGGCGTTCTCGATTACGGTCGGTTGGAAGAAGCCGCGGTCTGATGAGCCGCCAGCCAGGACCCGTGCGCCGTCAGCGGTCGCATCGTCGATCCAGGATTGGGTTCGGGTCACGGCCTTTTCGTCGATCATCGGGCCGAGGTCGGTCGTTCGATCCAGCGGGTCTCCAAGTTGAATCGCCTTGACCACGTCGACCAGTTTGTCCCGGAACTGCTCGTAAACCTCTTCGACCACGAAGACGCGCTGTACTGAAATGCAGACCTGCCCAGAGTAGGCAAATGCGCCGACCCGGATCCGGTTCACCGCGAAATCGAGATCGGCGTCTGCATCAACAATCACGCCGGCGTTGCCACCGAGCTCAAGAACGACCTTTTTCATCCCGGCACGCCGCTTCATCTCCCAACCGACGTCGGGAGAGCCGGTGAAGGAGAGCAGCTTGAAGCGAGGGTCCTCGACTAACGCGTCTCCGATTTCGCGATCCATCGGCATGATGCTGACCGCCCCCTTGGGCACCCCGGAGGCCTCGACAATCTCGGCGAAGAGCAGCATGGTCAGCGGATCGCGAGAGGGGGGCTTGAGCACGATCGTGTTACCTGAGGCGATGGCAGGGGCAACCTTATGGAGAGCGAGGTTAAGGGGAAAGTTGAACGGCGAGATGCCGGCGATGGGACCAATCGGGAATCGCCGTACGACACCGGCGCGGCCCTTCGAGCTTGGCAGCAGGTCGAGCGGGATTACTTCGCCCTCCATCCGCTTCGCTTCCTCGGCCGCGGTCTCGAGGGTGAATACGCCGCGATCGGTCTCGATTTCCGCGTCTCGAATGGGCTTGCCAGCCTCGGCCACGATCATCTGCGCGACTTCGTCGCGGCGCGCCTGGAGGCCGGCGGCCATTGCCTTCAGCTGAGCCACTCGCTCGAACGTCCCCGACTTGCGGGTGATCTCAAACGCCTGCTCCGCACCGACGATCGCCTGCTCGAGCTGTTCGCGGCTGGCCTGATACGTGACCCCGATGACGTCGCCCGTGTAGGGGTTGCGGACGGCAAGCGGCTCCTGCGACGTTTGCCATTCTCCCGCGACATAGATCGGATAGTTCTTAGCGCCGGATGTCGTGCCGGACTTGCTTTCCTGAACAGTGGTTGCCATGCAGATGCCTTTCGTTGCGAGAGGGCGCGAGATATCCCTCGCATGATACGACACAGGGCCTGCTTAGAGGCCCTGTGGTCATTGCCGCTATAGCCGAGAGCTAGCGGTCGGAGGTGGTATCGACGCTCTTGCCGAGGAGTGCTTTGCCGTCACGAGTGCCTGCCCAGGCGTCCGGCGCTCCGGCAAACTCGCCGGTTCCGTCTTCCCACCAGTTCGGAAGCTGGGCACCAATGGCCGCGAGCTCGGTCTTGGTGTAGATGAGTCCGTCACGGTCCATCACGGAGAGCTCGTACTCGTGGCTCATGGTGATGGCGTCGACCGGGCAGACCTGCGAGCAGAGGCCGCAAAACAGGCAGCGACCTGACCGCAGAATGAACTCACCCAACTCGCGGTCTCCTTCCTCAGAAGGGACCACGTGCATCTCCAGGCAAGAAGTCGGGCAAATCCGGGCGCAGAGACCGCAGGCCACGCAGAGCGCCTCGCCCGTGTCCGGGTCGGCGCGCAGCGACGGAAGGCCACGATAGCGCGGGGCCATGTGCCGTTTTTCTTCTGGGTACTCGATGGTCACCTTTGGCTTGAAGAGCCGTTTGAAGGTGACCTGGAACCCTTTGACTTCGTCAAACATGCATGATCTCCAGTGCGGCGTGATCTAGTCGAGAGAGCCAGCAGGAACGAGTCTCGGTGTCAGCTTGGCCGCACCTTCAGCCACCGGTGAGAGAAGTGGCGTTCCGGCATCGATGTACGAGGTCACCGGGACGTGCATGCCCTGGCGCTCAAGTCGAGCATAAGTGACTCCACCGTACCCGGGAACGAGCTTGGCAATTTCATCTGCAACGTGAGCGGGACCGCGGTAGGTCATTCCAAAACCCATTCGAGTCGCGATGCGGGAGATGATGTCGATCCCATTCTTAGCCTCGCCCATCGGGGGGACAGCCGCTCGCAACCGTTGCACCGTGCGGTCAAACGAGGTGAATGTGCCGTCTTTCTCCATCGACATCGCCATCGGTAAGACGACGTCGGCCACGCTCCCCAGAGGTGTACCGGCGTAGAAGTCGGTGACGACGAGAAAATCGAGTTTTGGCAGCGCCGCAAGCAACGCAGGATTGACTGCCTCAAACCGCCCTGCCACTGCATTGCCGATTAGCATCGCCTTCACGCGCCCGGATTCGATTGCCTGGGGCAACGCTTCGAGGCTCAATCCGGCAGTGCTGGGAAGATGGCGAACGGGCACAAACCCGTTGCCAGTGGTGGCGCGATCTCCCCAGTGCGGCATCCAGGCGGCTTCGAACCGGAGCCGCGCTTCGCCGTCCAGGACATCGAATCCGCCTGGGAGCCTGGTCGGATGGGCACCCATATCAGTTACACCCTGGTAGTTCGCCGGGCCGCGCGGACTGGCGACGCCCCCACCTGGGCGACCAAGGTTGCCGGTGATGATGGCCAGGTTGATGCAGGCCGCCGCAATTTCAGCGGGGTCCCCATAGTCTTCGTGATCTGATCCAGGCAACTCGTTGTGGGCGACCGTTTGATAGATCAGCGATGCCGGGTATTCCGCATCAACCAGAGGCCCCGCACCGCCAGTTGCATAGAGCATGGCTGCGTCCCGAATCAGTTCGCCCGCGACGCCGGTGATCGCCGCGACGCGTTGGAGATCGTAGGCGCCGAGGCTGGCTCGCCAGGCGGCGAGCCCCGGGTCGCGCTCCGCTTCAGCCCGCCCAAGTCCTTCCTCGACAATCGCCCGAGCGATGCCGTTGAGAAGCACTGCAGTGGTTCCCGGATTCGGCTTGAGGTAAATCGGCGACCGCCAGCCGAGCGGATAGTCGTCATGGCTGATGACGACGTACTTCGCTTCGCGGTAAAGCTGCGAGTGATAGAACCAGTACGACGCAACCGGCGCGGCCTTCCCAATGTTCGGCCCGACCACAATGCCCGCCTTGACATCGGAAAAGAGCTCCTGCATGTCGTTCGTGTTGGACACGTCAGCGCCAAGCCCGTCGCGGGTCGCTCGGCCCACCGCTGTCTGGGCCGGACCGAGGAAGCGGTCGATATGGGGGCTGGCCATCACCGCGCGCGTAAAGACCTGTGCCACATATGCTTCTTCGTTGGTCGCATCAGGAGAGATCAGTGCAGCGAACTGGTCTCCCTGGTAATGCGCCAGTGATTCGGCGACGAATTCGATCGCTTCGTCCCAAGTCGATTCGTGCGTGAACGGCCTAGCGCCCGAGTGCAGGCGGCGAATCGTTGGGTAAAACAACCGATCCTGATGCTGAACCTGCTCGTGGCCCCACTTGCCTCGCTCGCAGAGGTAGCCGTGGTTCGTGCCACGCTCCCAGAGATTCGTCACGCGCCGCACGAGTCCGCGGTTGGCTTCGACGTTAATGGTGCACCCGACATCGCAGAAGCCGCAGATCGTTTCGGTCGTGTCGAGTTCCCACGGGTGGAGCCCGAAATGGCGATCGGTCAATGCCCCGACCGGGCAGACTGCGATGCACATCCCGCATGAGGTGCAGAGCGTTTCCGTGAGGTCGGCCCCGTAGGCAGGGGCGATAGTCGCCTCGAGCGATCGATTCGCGCCCTCGATAGCGGTGACGCCGATCACTTCGTCGCAGACGCGGGTGCACCGGTTGCACATGATGCACCGGTCCCACTTGTAGTCGATAAGCTCGCTAAAGTGCGTGTACGCCTGCGCGAATTTAGGACGCCGGTATGGGTTGGCGTGGATGTTGTGGAGATAGGTGTTGTCCTGGAGATAGCACTCGCCGGATTTGTCACAGGTCGGGCAGTCGAGCGCGTGGTCGATCAGGTACATCTGAAGGATGAACTGCCGCGCCTGCATGACCTCTGGCGAGTGCGTCAGCACCTCCATACCGTCGGTAAGTGGGGTCGCACAGGATTCGATTAGACCACCACGCTTGCCCAGAATCTCGACGGTGCAGATGCGGCACGATCCCCAGGCACGCAGCAGCGGCTGGAAACAGAGATTGGGAATCTCGATACCGGCCATGCGGGCAGCCTCAAGGATGACCGTCCCCGCGGGGACGGTCACTACCTGCCCGTTGATGGTGCCGGTGACCAACTTCTGTTCAGTGCGAGTAGCAGTTACCATCGTTGAGGCGTTCGCTCTCCAGTCAGCAGTTTCGCTTCATGCAACAGATGACGAATCGCGGTGCTCGCGTCTTGCATCGTGAGCAATTTTACCACGCCGACCTCGTGAAACCGGGGCATTTCGCCCCGGTTGGTTCGCGTGAAGAATGGTAAACTTCGCGGCCGTTTGCACGCCGTTCAGGAGCGACGGGCAGGGTCCGAATTGGTCAACTCCGTGGAACGTGACGAGGTAGCCGACGAACGATACGAGACAGTCATCGGACTCGAAGTCCACGCTCAATTGCTTACGAAATCCAAGATGTATTGTGGCTGCTCGGCCCGGTACGCGGACGCGCCTCCGAACACGCTCGTCTGCATGGTTTGCGGTGGATTCCCTGGCGCGTTGCCGGCACTGAACGAGGCGGCTATCGAATCCGCGATTCTGACCGGAGTGGCGCTCAATTGCGCGATTCCGCCATTCTGCAAGCTCGATCGCAAGAACTACTTCTATCCAGACCTGCCGAAGGGATACCAGATTTCACAGTTCGATCTCCCGTTGTCGGTCGATGGACATCTCGAGTTCGTAAGCGGGGGCGAGTCGCGGCGGGCCGGTATCACTCGCGTCCACATCGAGGAGGATACCGGCCGACTCGTCCACCGCTGCGATGCGGATGGCGTCGAGGTCAGCCTTATCGATCTCAACCGGTCCGGTGTGCCATTGATGGAGATCGTCGGGGAGCCGGATTTACGCTCACCGGAAGAGGCACGGGACTACTTGACGGCCCTAAGGCAGATCCTCCGCTACATCGACGTCTCAACTGGGAACATGGAGGAAGGCGCCTTCCGCTGCGATGCCAATATCTCGGTGCGCGAGATTGGTAGCCCTTTGGGCGCCAAGGTCGAAGTCAAGAACATGAACTCGTTTCGAGCCGTGGAGCGAGCGCTGCGTTTCGAGCAGAACCGCCAGCTGCAGATCCTTCGTTCAGGTGGGCGCATCGAGCAGGAGACGCGGG
>Ga0126307_10001583_pt1 | contig 15030 bp, 12 predicted proteins | sample Plot28_FD_89955 | JGI IMG/M metagenome (GOLD analysis project Ga0126307, IMG submission 89955) | Serpentine soil microbial communities from UC McLaughlin Reserve, CA, USA - Plot28 | ecosystem: Environmental > Terrestrial > Soil > Grasslands | place: USA: UC McLaughlin Reserve, Lake County... | reverse complement strand
GGGGTACGCCGCGGTCGGCCGTCCCGGTCGCGCTGGCCGCCCTCGGGGTCCTCGCCCTGCTGGTCGTCCCGGCCCGGACGACCGGCTCGCCGGTCGCGCCGGCCGTGCCCGTCGCCCCGGTGGTGAGGGGGGCGGCCGTCGGGGCGACGGCCGACTGGGCGACGGCCGTCGAGGCCTCGGCCGAGGTCCGGCTGCGGCGGGCCCGGACGCTCGCGCTGCAACGGCTGGCCCGCACCGAGGCGGCGCTGCCCGCCGGCCGCTTCCCGACCGTGGCCGCCGACGGGCGGTGGCGCACCGAGGGTCCGTGGGCCGGCTGGCTGGCCGGCTTCCACCCTGGCGAGCTCTGGACGGCGTACGAGCTGACCGGTCGCCCGGCCTGGGCCCGCCTCGCCGTCCGCCGCCAGCGCGCCCTCGCCCCGCGCGCCGCCGACACCGCGGCCCACGACCTTGGCTTCCTGCTGCAGACCGGTTTCGGTCGTGGCGTCCGGCTGCGCGGCCGCACCGCCGACGCGGCCGTCCTCGACCGGGCGGCGGCCTCCCTGGCCGCCCGTTGGGTGCCGGCCGCGTACGCGCTGCGCAGCTGGGACGGCCCGCCCGGCGAGGTGACCGTGATCGTCGACAGCATGGTCAACCTCGAGCTGCTGCTCGCCGCCGCCGACCGCGCGTCCGACCCCGCGGCCGCGAGCTGGCGGGCGACCGCGCTGGCCCACGCCGCCACGGTCGCCCGACTCCTGGTCCGCCCCGACGGCAGCACGGTGCACGTCGCCCGGCTCGACGAGCGCACCGGCGAGGTGCGCTGGGCCGGCACCGTGCAGGGCCTGCGCGACTCGTCGACCTGGGCGCGCGGCCAGTCCTGGGCGGTGCACGGCTTCACCACCGTGTGGCGCGAGGGCCACGACCCGGCGATGCTCGCCGCCGCGCGCGCCACGGCCGGCTGGGCGCTGGCGCTCCTGCCCGCCGACGGTGTGCCGGCGTGGGACTCGGCCGCGACGTCGCCGCGGGACGCCTCGGCCGCTGCCGTCCTCTCCTCCGGGCTGCTCGAGCTGGCCCGGCTCGACCCGGACCCCGGGCTGCGGGCGGCCTGGACCCGGGCCGGCCGGCGCATCCTGAGCGCCCTGACCGGACCGGCGTACCTCGCGACCGGCCGCGCCACCCCGGCGCTGCTCCGCCACGTGCGGCACAGCCCCGAGCACCCGGACGCCGGCACGTCCTACGCCGACCTCTACCTGCTCGAGGCGGTGCAGCGCGACCAGCTCCTAGGGTCACCGCGCCCGGTGCTCCGAGTCGCCGGCCGCCGCGACCCGGGGCCGGCGACCCGGGTGCTCGACCTCGGCCGGACCCGCGCCGTCTCCGGCGTCTCTGTGCGCTGGGCCGACGCAGTGACCGACCCCGGCGACGCGGTGCCGGCCGTCCGGTTCCGGGTCGACACGTCGGTCGCCGGCCGCCGCTGGGTGCGGGGCCGGTCGGCGGTCAGCAGCGGCGGCTGGAGCGGCTTCGAGACGTACGACGTCAGGGACCGCCCGGCCCGCCTCGTGCGGCTGACGGTGCTCGGCAGCGGGGTGACGACGGCCGTCGTCGACGCGGTGCGGGTGCGGGGTCAGTCGACGTAGCGCTCGCGCGGCGCGGTCAGCCAGGTCGTGAAGCCGACCAGCACCAGCAGCGCGCCGAGCACCATCGTCGCCGCGACGAGCGCGGTCTGCACCGGCTCCTCCGAGCGGTCGCGCAGCAGGTCGTGCACCGGGTCGTTGGCCAGCATGTAGGCGACCGAGAGGCCGCCGAGCACGGCGAGCAGGAACGCGCCGAGCCGGCCGGCCGCCCCGTCCATGCTGGCCAGCACCGTCAGCACGGCGCCGGCCGCGACGGCTGCCAGAGGGGCCGCGAGCCCGGTGCCCCAGCCGTAGAGCCAGTCCTCGCCGACCATGTCGTCGGCGCCCGGCGAGTCGAGGAAGGACAGGTCGTAGGGAACGGTCTGGTCGACGGCCAGCCAGGCCGCGCCGAGAGTGACGCCCACCCAGGCCACGCCGAGGAGCACCAGGAGCTTGCGCACCCGGCCAGCCTGCCAGCCCGGGCGTTGGCGACGCCGCAGGCGCACCGCGTGGCATCAGGGCCCCGGGCACTGCTGCCGGCCCAAGGGCCAGACTGCCTCTCCATGGGCGAGGTGCGCGGGCTCACCCTCGACGAGGCGCGGGGGCGGTGGGTGCTGCTCGCCACCGTGCTGGGCTCCGGGATGGCCTTCCTCGACTCCACGGTCGTCAACGTCGCGCTGCCGCGGATCGGCGAGGACCTCGACGCCGGGATCGCCGGGCTGCAGTGGACGGTGAACGCCTACACGCTGACCCTCGCGGCGCTGATCCTGCTCGGCGGCTCGCTGGGCGACCGGTTCGGCCGGCGACGGGTCTTCGTCCTCGGAGTCGTGTGGTTCGCCGTCGCCTCGCTGGGCTGCGCGCTGGCGAGCGACGTCGTGACGCTGTCGGTGGCCCGCGCCGTCCAGGGTGCCGGCGGCGCCCTGCTGACGCCGGGCAGCCTGGCGATCCTGCAGTCGTCGTTCCGCCTCGAGGACCGGGCGCGGGCGATCGGCGCCTGGTCCGGGCTGGCCGGGACCGCCGGCGCGGCCGGCCCCTTCGTCGGCGGCTGGCTGGTGGAGCACGCCGGCTGGCGCTGGGTCTTCCTGCTCAACCTGCCGCTCGCGGTCGTCGTTGTCCTGGTGACCCTGCGCCACGTGCCTGAGAGCCGCGACCCGGCGGCGGCCAGGTCGCTCGACCTGCCTGGAGCGGCGCTCGGCGCGGCCGGGCTCGGCCTGCTGACCTTCGGCCTGATCGCCTGGCAAAAGCAGGGACCCGGCTCGCCGGCGGTCGTCGGCGGGCTGCTGCTCGGGGTGGCCGGCATGGGTCTCTTCGGCTGGCGGGAGCACGCCGCGCGGGAGCCGATGCTGCCGCTCGACATCTTCGCCTCGCCGCTGTTCCGCTCCACCAACGCCGTGACGTTCCTGGTCTACGGCGCCCTCGGCGGCGTCTTCCTGTTCCTCGTGCTGGCCCTGCAGGTGGTGGCGGGGTTCTCGCCCATCGCCGCGGGGGCGGCGCTGCTGCCGGTGACGCTGCTGATGCTTGCCCTGTCGGCCAGGGTCGGGGCGCTCTCGACCCGGATCGGGCCTCGGCTGCCGATGACGGTCGGCCCGGCGCTGGCCGGGGTGGCGGTGCTGATCATGGCCTCGTTCGACGAGGACGTGTCGTACGTCGCGCAGGTGCTCCCCACGGCGTCGCTCTTCGGCCTCGGCCTTGCGTTGACGGTGGCCCCGCTGACCGCCACGGTGCTCGCGGCGGCGCCGGACCGGCACGCCGGCCTGGCGAGCGGGGTCAACAACGCGGTGGCCCGGGTGGCCGGGCTGCTCGCGGTGGCGAGCCTGCCGCTGGTGGCCGGGCTGGACGGCGAGGCCTACGCCGATCCGGTGCTGCTGCTGCCCGCCTACCGGACCGCGATGACGGTCTGCGCCGGGCTGCTGCTGGCCGGCGCCGCCCTCGCCGCGGCCACCGTGCGGACCCCGTCGGCACCGTCTCCGGCAGCAGGGCGCGGACCGACCGAGCCGGTGGCGGGCCACCACCATCACCACTGCGCCGTCGGCGCACCCGCGATGGAGACCTGCCCGCACCACGGCCCGGTCGACCCGGTCGATCCGGTGCCCGGTGCACCGACCATCCGGTAGCCAGGGTCAGGCGGTCTCGGCCACCCAGTCCCGCAGGTGATCGAGCGCCTCGCGCTCGATCTGGCGGACCCGCTCCCGGGAGACGCCGAGGCGGGCGGCGATCTGCTCGTAGGTCTGCTTCGGGCCGGGGACCATCCCGTAGCGGCACCGGATCACCTCGGCCTCGCGGTCGGTGAGCCGGTCGACCAGATCGATGACCGCGCCGCGGGTGGCCCGGTCGACGACGAGGTCCTCAGGCCCGGGGTCGGCGGCGTCGACCAGGTCGCCGAGGGTCGTCCCACCGTCCTCGCCCACCAGGGCGTCGAGGCTGGCCGGGGTGCGGGAGATCGCGTCGAGGTCGGCGATGGCCTCCACCGTGATGCCGAGCTCCTCGGCCACCTCGGCGTCGGTGGCGTCGCGGCCCAGCGAGGCCCCGAGGTCACGCCGGGTGCGGGAGAGCCGGCTGAGCTTCTCCACCTGATGCACCGGGAGCCGCACGGTGCGGCTCTGCTCGGCGATCGCCCGGCCGATGGCCTGCCGGATCCACCAGGTGGCGTAGGTGGAGAACTTGTAGCCGCGCGCGTAGTCGAACTTCTCGACCGCGCGGACCAGGCCGACGTTGCCCTCCTGGATCAGGTCGAGCAGCGGCATGGAGGCCCGGCTGTATCGGCGGGCCAGCGAGACGACCAGGCGCAGGTTGGCCCGGATGAAGGCGCGCTTGGCCAGCTCGCCGTCCTCGGCGAGCCGGTCGAGCTCGGCGCTGCTGGCCACCTTGCGGGCGGCCTGCAGCTTCACCGCCCGGCGCCCGCCTAGCGTGTCGAGCCCGTCGCGCAGGTGCCGCGCGTACAGCCCGGCCTCGATGCGCTGGGCCAGGTCGACCTCGGACGCCGCGTCGAGCAGCGGCGAGCGGCCGATCTCGTCGAGGTAGAGCCGGACCAGGTCGGGGGTGCCGACCTCGTCCTCGACGACCTCGGTGTCGAGCGTAGCTGTGTCGAGCGTAGCTGTGTCGAGCGTGGTGGTGTCGAGCGTGGTGGTGTCGAGCGTGTCGGCGGCGCTGTCGCTCGTGCTGCGCAGGGGGGTGGGTCGGGAGTCGTCGGTGGAGGAGCGGGACAGAGGCAGCTGGGTCAATGCGGTCCCTTCGTGCTGGTGACACCTGTCCGAACGATCGGGAGCGCCGGAAGATTTCCGGCGGTCCAGCCCGGTACGCGGCGAGCATGGCGGCGCGGCTCCCGGTCGACCATCTCGACGCGGTCGTGACCTTGATCGAGCCGTCGACCGGCACGCCCGAGGCGGCCTGGCAGGAGTGGGCCCTGCCGGGCAGGTGGCCCCGGCTGAAGCCGGCGGACCTGTGCGACCGTCCGGTCGTCGTCCTCGCCGCGCACCCGGACGACCAGGTGCTCGGCCTCGGGGGGCTGGTCAGCCTGCTGGCCGCGCTCGGAGCCAGGCTGCGGTTCGTCTGGGCGACCGACCGCGAGGCTGGGGCTGCCGGACGGCGGGCTCGCCGAGGCCGCCGGCGACCTGGTCCGCCGGGTGCGGTGCGTCGTGCACCCGGCGACCCGGTGCCGGCGCCACGGCGACGGCCACCCCGACCACGAGGCGGCGGGCGCGGCCGCCCGGTCGGTGAGCCGTCACGTCCTCGAGTACCCGGTCTGGGCCCGGCACTGGGCCCGGCCCGGTGACGCCCGGGTGCCGTGGGAGCGGGCGGTGCGGGTGGACCTCGACGGCTCGACCCGCAGCGCGAAGGCGGACGCGGTGGCCTGCTTCCGCAGCCAGGTGGCACCGGTCAGCCCGCGGTCCGAGGACGGCCCGGTGCTCCCGCCCGAGGATCTCGCGCCCTTCGCCCGGGACCACGAGGTGCTGCTCCGGTGAGCGTGAGCCGCGACCGGGCCTGACCGGCGTCGACGCCCGAGCGGCGTCAGTGCGCCGGCAGCCAGGGCTCCGGGTCGACGAGGGAAGCGTTGACGTAGAGCTCGAAGTGCAGGTGGCAGCCGGTGGAGTAGCCGGTCGAGCCGACCGTCCCGATGACCTGGCCGGTGCCTACCTTGGCCCCGACGGTCGTGCCCAGCCGGGTCTGGTGGTTGTAGGTCGTCGTGAGGAGGACCCCGTCGACCGCGCCGTGCGAGACGACGGTCCGCCAGCCGTAGGCGCTGTTCCAGCCGGCCGCGACGACGACGCCGTCCCGGGCGGCCCGGATCGGCGTGCCGCAGGCCGCGCTCAGGTCGGTGCCGGTGTGCAGCTTGTAGACGCCGGTGATGGGGTGCACCCGCATGCCGAACGGCGAGGAGATCCGGCCCCGGACCGGCCAGGTCAGGGTGCCGGCCCGGGCCGGGACCGTCGAGCCGTCGCGGCCGCCGCCGGGGCCGGCCTCGGCGCGTGCGCGGGCTGCAAGCTCGGCGGACAGCTCGCTGGACACGCTGTCGCGGCGGGCGTGCGCCGCGTCCTCCTCGGCCTGCGCGGCCTTCGCGGCGGCGAGCGCGGCTTCGCGCGCGGCGACCAGCCGGCCCACCTGGTCCTCGGCGGCGCGGGCCCGGGCCTCGAGCTCGGTGACGGCGGCCAGCTCGCGCTGGGCGCGGGCGTCGGCGGCGGCCAGCTGGTCGCGCACCGCCTCGAGGTCCTCGGTCTGCGAGCCGAAGCTCTCCTGGACGTCGACCAGGTCGTCGAGCATGCTCCGTTGGCTGTTGACGATCGTCTGCAGGCTGACCAGCCGCTCGGCGAAGTCGGCAGGGGAGCGCGCCTCGAGCAGCATCGACATGTCGCCCATCGACCCGCCGCCCTGGTAGGCCGCCCGCGCGAGCCGGCCGATCTCGGCGCGCTGCTCGGCGACGTGGGCCGCGGACTCCTCGGCGGTCTGCGAGCTGAGCATGAGGCGCACCTGTGCGGTGCCCCGTGCCCGAGCCGCGGCGTCGGCCCGGCGCCTGGCCTGGGCGAGCAGCTGCCGGGCGTGATCAGCTGTCGCCTGGGCCCCCGGGAGGGCGGAATCGGCCAGCCGGAGGTCGGCGGCCGCTCGGACCATGGCCTCGCTGGACTCCGCGAGCTCGTCGCGCACCTCGTCCATGACCCGGTCGATGTCGGCCTGCGACGGCGCGCCGCCGCTGGTCCGGCCGCTGCCGCTGGTCTGGTCGCCGGGACCCGGCTGGTCGGCTGCGTGGCCGACCGACGCCGGCACCAGGCCGAGCACCAGCGCCGTCGCGGCGAACGCCGCGGCAGTCGCCGGCCGCCTGCGTCGCGCCGTCCGGCGCCCGGCCTCGCGGCGCGGGCGGAGCAGGCGCGACATGGGCGTCCTTCAACGGTCGGGGAGCCCCCGCGGCGGAGGGCCGTCCCCTTGTGCGTCGGCGCCTGCCGGGCCCGACTTGACCGGAAGCGACGTCAGGACGCGGCGCCGGCGAGCTCGCCGATCGTGGGGACGAGCGACCGGAGGTGCTGCTCCAGCGTCGCGGCGACCACGTCGCCAGCGAACCGGGCTCGGACCCGGTCGACCGCGGACAGCCCGAAGCTCTCGTGGCGCATCCGGTCGGGCAGCAGGGACCTGATCGCCGGCGCCATGCCGCCGGGGCCGACCAGCAGCCCGGTCACCTCATCGGCCACCGCGTCGGCGAGCACGCCGACGTCAGTTGCGACGACCGGCACGCCGCAGGCCATGGCGGACAGCGTCGTGGTGACCTCGGCCTCGGTGTCGTCCGCCACTACGAGCAGGTCCAAGGACCTCAGCAGCCGCGGGGTCGTCTCGTCCCACTGGTCCGGCGTGGGGAGTGCGACGGCGTCGCAGGACGGCATCGAGCGCAGCCCGGTCAGCAGCCCGGTGCGGACCGACCCGTCCGACGGGGTCGCCACGCCCACCCGGTGGGTGCCTCCACGCGTGGGGTCGGACGACGCATCCGGCGGGCTGTCGGCGCTGCCGTCGGCGCGCGACTGACCGTCGCCGCCGGGCTCGTCATCGGTGAACCGCGTCGTGTCCACCGCCTCGGGAAGGACCCGCAGCCGTGCCCGCGGTACGCCGCGGCCGACCAGCCGGTCCAGCTCGCCGACGCTCGGGACCAGCACGAGGTCGGAGCTGCGCACCAGCGCGGTCTCCATCCGGTCCTGGTCGGTGCCCGGGCGGCGGCCGGGCCGGGCCAGCCGGAGAGCGACGGGGACCTCGAGGTCGCGGGCCGCGAGGTGCGCCGCGACGCCAGCCTCCCAGCCGTCGGCCAGGACGACGTCGGGGCGGCCGGAGTCGCCGGCGTGGGGGAGGTCCTCGCTGTGCGCAACGACGCGCCGGGCAGCGGTGGCGGCCTCGGCCGCCGCCTCGACCGGGACGACCGGCGAGACGTCGTGACCCCGGGCGGCCAGGGAGGTCGCCGTCAGCTCGGCGACGTGACGTGACGAGGGTGGGTGCAGCAGGACGATGCGCATGGGTTCTCGCTCAGTGGTTCGCGTGCCAGGACGGCACCAGGGCAACCGGCGCCGGGTTGCTGCAGCGCGCGTGTCGGCACCCGCCTCATGCTCCGAATCGGTCGGCGGCAAACGTCGTGCCGGTCAGGTCAGGACGTCGACTGGCGCCGTTGCAGCTCATGGATGAGGTCCCGCCGGCTCATCGAGGACCGCCCCTCGATGCCGGCCCGCTTGGCGAGCTCGTAGAGCTCCGCCCGGGACACGTCCAGCCGCCGGGGCGGGGGCTCGTCGGCGCCCTCCTCCTGCAGGGCGCGGTCCCGCGACCGGGCGTAGGCCCCACCCAGCTCGCGCATCTGCTTGCGCGGCAGCGCGTCGGTCATCGGTGCCAGGACCCTGCCGGCGAGGGTGTCGGCGTGGCGGCCGAGCAGCGCGGTCAGCTCGCCCCGGAGGGCGGTGGTGGCAGGACCGTCGTCGGGTGCGTCGGAGAGCCGGTGCAGCGCGTCGTCGATGGCGGCGTCCTGCGACCGCAGCTCCGACAGCGCATCGGCTGCGCCGGCCCCCGTGCTGCGGACGACCTCGTCGGTGAGCGAGTCCTCCTCGGCGGCGCGGTGCGCCCGGACGAGATGGACCAGCTCCTCGCGCCACCGCTGCTGGCTCGGGCCGGGTGAGCAGGCACGCCGCACGAGACGGAGCATCCGCTCGTGGTCGGTCGCGGTGAGGCGCGCGATGCTGCTCGGCATGGAGGTCCGGTACCCATGAGTGCGCGGGTCAAGCCCGCCGCGCGCCTGTCGCGACGGGCCTGATGCCCTCAGCGCCGCCCGCGCTCCCGGGTGGTCAGCGGGACGACGTACCAGATGACGCCGAACCAGATGACGAGCGCCGCGGAGATGACGAACGGCCACGTCCCGCCGAGCGCGACGTCGAGGATCAGCAGCACCGCACCGTTGATGGCGAGCAGCAGCATGACCAGCCCGCCGCGGGCCATCGCGTCCGCGCCGGCCACCAGCCGCGGCTTGAGCCCGCGCCGGAACACGATGCGGTGGAAGGGCACCGGCCCGATCAGCAGTGCCGCGGCGACGGCGCTCGCGATCAGCGTGCCGACGTACAACCCCAGCTGGAAGTCGGTGATCTGCACGAAGCGCTGGGTGAACGCCAGGGTCAGCAGGAAGGCGAAGAGAAACTGCACGCCGGTCTGCGCGACCCGCAGCTCCTGGAGCAGCTCGGCGTAGCGGCGGTCCGCCTTCTCGTCCTCGGTCTCGTCGCGTTGGTCGTGGTCGCGTTGGTCGTGGTCGCGTCCGTAGTGGTCGCGGTCCTCGGCACCGCCGGCCATGTGCCCTCCTCGCCTCAGGGTGGGCGGGAGGCTACAGCGCCTCCTCCGCCTGCTCCTGACAGGTGTGCCCCGGCTCCACGCCGTCCACGCCGTCCACGCACCTTCGCGCGGCCTCGGGGTCGGGGACCACGCCGAGGACCCGGGTGAGCTGGGTGAGGGCCAGCACCCGCACCACCGCACGGCCGGTCGCCACGACGTGCACCGTGCCGTCGAGCCGGTCGGCACGCTCCTTGGCGCGGACCAGGGCGTTCACCCCGGACGAGTCCATGAACTCCACCCCGGTCGCGTCGACCACCAGGTGGGCGCAGCGGTTCAGCGACGCCATCAGCTCGTCGCGGACGGCAGGGGCGGTCTGCAGGTCGACCTCGGACGGGAGCCGTACGACACCGAGGTCGGAGCCGACGTGGGGGGTCGTAGGGGGATCGGCGGCATGCTGGGCGGTCACGGGAGTGCTCCTACGAGCGATGCGGAGTCACACCGGCCTGCTGCAGTGCGGTGCCATGACAGTAGGTCGGCTCGCCGAAAGGGGCAACCCAGGACGCGGCGGCCGCTGTGGGATCCAGCAGGAGCCGCGGGCAGAACGGCAGCGGCGTGGCGGCACCTCCGCGCCGTAAGGTCTGCGCCGTGCCGCCCGAGCCCGCCGCGCTGCGCCTGCGCCCACCCCGCGTCCACGACGAGGCGACGGTGCGCGCCGCGCACCAGGCGCTGCTCGCCGACGACTTCTCCTTCGCGCTCGACCTCGACGACGGCGTCACGTTCGCCCACTGGGTCGAGACCCTGGACCGGCACCACCGGGGTGAGCACGTGCGCCCCGACCGGGTGCCGGCGTCGTTCCTGCTCGCCGAGGTCGACGGCGAGGTGGTCGGCCGGACGTCGGTCCGCTTCCGGCTCAACGACTGGCTGCGCCTCGAGGGCGGGCACGTCGGCTACGGCGTGCTGCCCCAGCACCGCCGCCGCGGCTACGCGACCGAGATCCTGCGGCAGAGCCTCGTCGTCGCCCGGGCGCACGGCGTCGACCGGGTGCTGGTGACCTGCGACGACGACAAGGCCGGGTCGGTCGCCGTCATCGAGGCGAACGGTGGCGCCCTCGACCCGGAGCTGCCGCTGGCCGGCGACCCGCCGACGCGTCGCTACTGGATCGACTGACGCGTCAGCCGGGGTCGCCGGCCTCCGCCGGCAGGTGCCGGCGCGACTGCACGACGCGGAACCGGCTGGCGACGTACGCCGCGTCGGTCAGTGCAGAGTTCGCGGCCGGGTTGGCCCCGGTCGCGTGGAAGTCGCTGAACGCCGCCGACTGGTTGACGTAGACCGTCTCGGTGAGGTTCTCCGAGAGCGCGACCCCGGCGTCCAGGGCCGCCTGTTCGGCCGCCTCGAGCACCTTGTCGTCCGTGGAGTAGACGGCTGCCGTGATGGCCCCGTGTTCCCGTACCGAGTCGCGCAGGATGCGCAGCGATTCCTGCGTGCTGTCGGTGGTGACGAGGAAGGACACCGGCCCGAAGCACTCCTGCAGGTAGGTGTCGCGGTCGGCCTCGTCGACCTGCACGACCGTCGGCGTGCGCACCGTGGCGTCGGGGAAGTCCGGGTTGGCGACCGCGCGTGACGCGAGCACCACGGTCCCGAGGGACGGTGCCTGCTCGATCCGGTCGCGCACGCCGTCGTTGACCACCGCGCCGAGCAGTGCACCGGCCCGGGCGTCGTCGCCGAGCAGCTCGTCGACCGCGGCTGCGAGGTCGGCGCCGAGCTGCGCGACCGTGCGAGGCTCCCCGTCGGCGGTGATGCCGTCGCGGGGCACCAGCAGGTTCTGCGGCGTCGTGCACATCTGACCGCTGTAGAGCGACAGCGAGAACGCAAGGTTGGCGAGCATCCCGCGGTAGTCGTCCGTCGAGTCGAGCACGACCGCGTTGACACCGGCCTTCTCGGTGAAGACCACCGCCTGGTGCGCGTTCTGCTCCAGCCAGGTGCCGAAGGCGGTCGACCCGGTGTAGTCGACCAGGCGGACCTCCGGGCGTACGGCCAATGTCTTGGCCAGGCCCTCGCCGTCGCGCTCGGCGGCGAGCGTCAGCAGGTCGGGGGAGAATCCCGCCTCGGCGAGCACGTCGCGCACGACGGCCACGGTGATCGCGAGCGGCAGGACGGCGCGGGGGTGCGGCTTGACCACGACGGCGTTGCCCGTCACCAGGCTGGCGAACAGCCCCGGGTAGGAGTTCCAGGTCGGGAAGGTGTTGCAGCCGATGACCAGCGCGACCCCGCGCGGCACCACCGTGAAGCGCTTCGCCATCCGCTGCGGGGGGCGCTTGCCCTGAGGCTTCTCCCAGACCGACTCGGCGGCGTGCCGGGTCATCTCGGCGTAGGAGTAGGCGACCGCTTCGAGCGCCCGGTCCTGGGCGTGGGGACCGCCGGCCTGGAAGGCCATCGCGTAGCCCTGGCCCGAGGTGTGCATGACCGCCTGCGCCATCTCGTGGCTGCGCATGTTGATCCGCGCCAGCGCCTCGAGCACCACGCCGGTGCGCCCGTCGGGGCCGGCGTCACGCCAGGCCGGCATCGCCGACTGCGCCGCGTCGAGGAGCGCGTCGACGTCGGTGTGCGGGTAGGTGACGCCGAGGTCGGACCCGTAAGGGGAGCGTTCGCCGGGCACCTCCCCGTCGGTGCCGGCCTGGGTCAGCGGGAAGGCTGCGCCGTGGTAGCCGTCGAAGGCGGCCTTGCCGTCCTTGGCCGACTGGCTGTCGGGTACGCCGCCGGGCTCCGGCGAGCCGTAGGCCTTGAGGTTCTCGGGGTAGGCCGACCAGTAGGTGCGCTCCCGGATCGCGGTGAGCGCCCGCTGGAGGGTGTCCTGGTGACGGGTGAAGAGGTCAGCGGGGTTCGCCATGCCGCGACCCTAGTCTTGCCGGCATGAGCCCCGACACGACCACCGAGCCGGTCGACGGCGCCGACGTCGTCGTCCTCGACGGGGGCCTCGCGACCGAGCTGGAGCAGCGCGGGCACGACCTGTCCGACGACCTGTGGTCGGCGCGGCTGCTACGCGACGACCCGGACGAGGTCCGCGCGACGCACCTCGCGTTCTTCCGTGCGGGAGCCCGGGTGGCGACGACCGCGAGCTACCAGGCCAGCGTCGCGGGCTTCGTCGCCCACGGCGTGCCCGCGGACGAGGCCGCGGCACTGATCAGGTCGAGCGTCACGCTGGCCCGCGAGGCCGCGCTCACCGCCGAGCATGAGGACGGCCTTCGTCGCGAGGTCGCTGCGTCGGTCGGCCCCTACGGGGCGGTGCTCGCCGACGGGTCGGAGTACACCGGCGACTACGGGGTCTCCGACCGGGCGCTGCGGGACTTCCACGCCCCCCGGCTCGAGCTGCTGGTCGAGGCGGGTGCCGACCTGCTCGCGGTCGAGACGGTGCCCTCGGAGCAGGAGGCGACGGTCCTGCTCGGCCTGCTGGCGGAGCTCCCGGCCGGCACCCGGGCCTGGCTGTCGCTCACGTGCGCCGACGGCCGCACCACCCGTCGCGGCGAGGACGCCGCCTCCGTGTTCCGGCTGGCTGCCGACGTCGACGTGCTGGTCGGGGTCGGGGTCAACTGCACGTCGCCGGAGCACGTCGAGGAGCTGGTGGCGGCGGCTGCCGCAGGCAGCGGCCGGCCGGGAGTGGCCTACCCCAACAGCGGCGAGGCGTGGGACGGGCAGGCCCGCCGCTGGGAGGGCGGACCGGCCGGCGCGGCTGTCGACCCGGCCGCCGCGCGGCGGTGGGTGGCGCTCGGCGCCCGGTACGTGGGCGGCTGCTGCCGGGTGGGCAGCGGAGACATCGCCGCACTGTCCCAAGGGCTCGGCGGCCTCGGCGGGGGCGGCGGGCTCGTAGCTGACGACCGCCGGGCAGGCGCTGGCCGGCCCACCGGGCGCCGGTGGCCACGGCGGGGCGAGGAGAGCGCCGACACCAACACGGCGTTCAGCAGGACTCGCGGGTAGCCCAGGTCGCCGACGTCGAGGAACGGGTAGGAGTTCCACCCGCCGAGGTCTGCAGGTCAGCCAGGGTGACATGGAAGACGTTGGCCAGGGCGAGCTGCCGGCCGGCGAGCGCCCGCCGCACGCCGGTCTCGACCGTCGCCGTCACGTGTTGGCCAGCCGGCGGGCCGCCACCGACTCGGTGCGTCCGCGCAGCTCCTCGTCGCCGGTCAGGGCGGCCAGGAAGTCCTCACGCTGGATCGTCTGCAGCACGCTGTCCTCGGTCGCGACCACGCTCGCGGTGCGCGGCAAGTCGCGCAACAGGGCGATCTCGCCGAAGTGGTCGCCGGCCTCCATGTGGGTGAGCAGCCGGCCGTCGTGCGTCGCGTCGAGCGCGCCGCTCTCGATGACGTAGAACAGGTCGCCGACGTCGCCCTCGCGGACCACGACGTCGCCGGCCGTCACCCGTCGCTGCTCCAGCTTGGCGGCCAGCGCCTCGACCAGCGGTCTGCGCAGCGGCTGGAACAGCGGCACGCCGTAGAGCAGCGCGACACCGGCGGGCTCCCGGACGGTGGCGTCCAGGCGGCGCAGCCGAGGCATGGAGGCCAGCGCGATGACGGCGATCGGCACGGCGAGGACCACCAGCCCCCAGCGCAGCCCGATCCAGGCGATGAAGAGGGGCATCAGCAGGGACCCCAGCGCCATCGTGGCGATCAGGGCGCTCTCCAGGGCGCCGAACACCCGGCCCAGGACCGCGTCCGGCACCAGGCGCTGCAGGATCGTGTTGGCGTTGACGTCGACGACCGGGTTGGCAGCGCCGATGACCGCCATGGCCAGGAAGGCGGCGGCCGCGACCGGCCAGACGGCGATCAGCAGGAGCGGGACCGCCCAGAAGAACACGCCCCAGCCGAAGTCGCTCGCCAGCCGGCGCCGGCTGGCCAGCGCGACGGTCAGCAGCCCGCCCAGGAGGGCGCCGACGCCGAGGGTCGAGTCCAGGTAGCCCAGACCGGCCGGACCGAGGTCGGTCAGGTCGAGGGCGATCGCGACGCCGAACACCAGCGAGGCGCCGGCCACGACGGTCTGCGCGCAGTAGATGACGGTGACCAGCCGGAGGTCCGGGTCTCGCCAGATCACGCCGAAGCCGGCGAGCGCGGTCCGGACGAAGCCGTCCGCGTGCTCCTCCTCAGGTTCCTGGTCCTGCTCCGGTGCCCGCACGGGTGGGACGGCCGTGGCGGGGCGCGGGTGCACCCCGGCGACGAGGACCGCCGACCAGACGAAGGTGGCGGCGTTTAGCGCGAAGACGGTCGCCACGTCGGCCACTCCGAGCAGGATGCCGCCCAGGGCCGGGCCGACGAAGAAGGCGAGGCTCTCGATGGTGCTCGCGACGCCGTTCGCCGCCGTCAGCTCGTCGGGCTCCTCGACCAGCGAGGGGGTGAGCGCCAGCTGCGCCGGGCGGAACGCGGTCCCGGCCAGGCCGGCCACCACGGCGAGCCCGAAGACGGCGAGATCGGGTCCGTCCCACTCCACGAGGGCGGCCGCCACCGTCACGATCACGGCACGGAACAGGTCGCAGCCCACCATGAGGGTGCGCCGGGGGAAGCGGTCGGCCAAGGCGGACGTGAACGGCGCGCCTACGGCCGAGACGCTGAGCTTCACGGTGCCGAAGACCCCCACAGCGGTGGCCCCGCCGACGCCGTACGCCCACACCGCGACTGCGGTGGCG
>Ga0126307_10001582_pt1 | contig 15036 bp, 11 predicted proteins | sample Plot28_FD_89955 | JGI IMG/M metagenome (GOLD analysis project Ga0126307, IMG submission 89955) | Serpentine soil microbial communities from UC McLaughlin Reserve, CA, USA - Plot28 | ecosystem: Environmental > Terrestrial > Soil > Grasslands | place: USA: UC McLaughlin Reserve, Lake County... | reverse complement strand
GCGGCGACTACGTGCTCTACGTCGACAACGACGACTACCTCGGCAGCGAGGCGCTGGAGCGGATGCACGCGATGGCGGTCCAGGACGACGCCGACATCGTGATCGGCAAGGTCGTCGGACACGGGAAGTCGGTGCCGCGGAACCTCTTCCGCCGCAACCGCACGGGCGTCGACCTCCACTGGGAGCCGCTGGTGTGGCTGCTCACCCCGCACAAGCTGTTCCGGCGCGCCTTCCTGGACGCGCACGACCTGCGCTTCCCCGAGGGCCCCCGCCGGCTGGAGGACCACGTCTTTCTCATGCGCGCCTACTTCGAGGTGCCGCGCATCTCGGTCCTGGCCGACTACCCCTGTTACCACTGGGTGCTGCGCGACCGCGACGTCAACGCGTCGTGGGGCCAGCTCGATCCGCCCACGTACTTCGGCTTCATGGCCGAGGTGCTCGACGTGATCGACGCGCACACGGAGCCGGGCCCGTTCCGCGACCGGCTCTACACGCGCTGGTATCGCGGCAAGATGCTCAACCGGATCGAGAAGGTCCACTCCAATCCGGACCTGGCGATCCGCCGCGGGCTCTACGAGACGATGCACGAGGTGGCGGTCGCGCGGATCCCGGAGAGCGTCGACGCGCTGCTGCCCTTCAACCTCCAGGCGCGCTCCAGGCTCCTGCGCGCCGGCGACTTCGACGCGCTGGCGGCGCTCGCCGCCGAGGAGACGTCGCTGCGCGCGCAGGTGCGGGCGACCGGCGTGACGCCCGGCTCGGTCGCCCAGGTGCGCCTGCGCGCCGAGCTGGAGGGGCTGCAGTTCACGCGCGACGGCGACCGCCTGCTCTGGCGCGGTGCGGACGCGACCGCGGCGCTCGCCGAGGGCAGCACGCTGCAGCTGCTGCTCAAACAGCGCGCCACGCAGGAGGAGTACCGGGCGCCCGCCGACGTCACGACGGAGCTCGTCGACGGGCCCGGCGGCGTCCGCGCGATGCTCACCGCGACCGGCCGCGTCACCGCGGCCACGGGGGCCGCCGGGGCGCCGCTCCCGGCGGGCATGTGGGAGGTCCGGGCCATGGTCATCGTCGCCGGCTTCCGTGCGCAGGGCCGCGTCCTGCGCGGGCGCGGGCGGGAGCACCTCATGCTCGCCGTGACCCGCGACGGGCGGGTCGTGGAGCGTGCGCCCGGCTGGAAGCGCAACCTGCGCCGGCGCACGCCGCGGCCCGTCGTGCGGGCGATCCGCGAGGTGCAACGCGCCTTGCGCCGCCGCGCCGCGCATTGACGGCGCCGCAACTTCACTGGTACCCACCGGGTTTCGCTTGGTCGTGCGCCGTCTTCTCCTGCTCCTGCTGACCGTCCTCGCCGCGCTGGCGGTGCTGCCCGCCCTGGCCGAGGCCAAGCGCGGCGCCTGCGTTGCCGGCCAGCCCGTCCCGCGCTGCGAGGTCTGGACCGCGAAGGTGGTGTCGGTCAACGACGGCGACACGATCGACGTCGACCTGGCCGGCGACGGCACGTCCGCCGCGCGGCGGATCCGCTTCACCGGCGTCCAGGCCATGGAGCAGAAGACGTACGCGGCTCGCCACCGCAGCGGCGACTGTCACGCCGTCGAGGCGACGCTGCGCATCGAGCGCATGATCCGCCACTCGGGCAACCGCGTACGGCTCGCGGCCGAGGACCCGCTCAGTACCGCACACCGCCGCCTGCTGCGCACGGTCGCGGTCCGGTCGAACGGGCGCTGGACCGACCTCGGGACGATCCTCGTCCGCGAAGGGCTCGCGCTCTGGATGCCGCTGTGGGCGGAGTCCGCGCCGAACGCCGCCTACAGCGTCCTCGGGCAGCAGGCCCGCGCCGCCGGCATCGGCCTCTTCGACCCGGACGCGTGCGGCATCGGGCCGAGCGCCGCCTCGCCGCTGAAGCTGTGGGTCAACTGGGACGCGGACGGCCGCGACACGTCGAACGCGGCCGGGGAGTGGGTCAAGCTCCGCAACCTCGACCCCGTGAACCCGGTGCCACTGGGCGGCTGGTACGTGCGTGACTCAGGGCTGCGCCGGTTCACGTTCCCGCCCGCTGCGGTGGTGGGACCGGGCGCGACGGTGACCGTCAACGTGGGCGAGGAGTCCGACGGCGTCTCGGTCTTCGCCTGGAACCAGCGCGCGCCGGTGTTCGGCAACGTCACGGACGACGCGGACGCGATGGGCGACGGCGCCTACCTGTTCGACCCGCTCGGCAACGTCCGCGCCTCGATGATCTATCCCTGCCGCTTCACCTGCACGGACCCGCTGCAGGGCGCGATCACGATCGGCGCGGATCCCGACGGCGAGCGGGAGTCGGTCACGCTCACGAACGTCTCGGCGGGGCCCGTCGACCTCGACGGCTACGTGCTCAAGAGCGCGCCGCAGAGCTACCACTTCGCGCCCGGGTCGGTGATCCAGCCGGGCGGCTCGCTGGTCGTCCGGGTGATCGGCGACCCCGACCAGGACACGGCCACGGTCAAGCGCTGGGGCTTCGCGCGCACGATCCTGCGCAACGCCGGTGACGTCGTGGAGCTGCGCACGTACACGGACATCCGCCTCGCGTGCACCGCGTGGGGCGACAGAAGCTGCTGAGCACCGACTAGATTGGTCGCCGTGGCCGCCGGGGGCGCGCGCGTCGAGATCGAGGAGGGGCGCCGGCTCGTGGTCCTCGGCGCCGAGGCACCGGTGCTGCGCCGCGAAGGCGCTGAGCTTGCGCTGACCCCTCGCGAGGACCGGGAGGCCGAGCTCGACCTGGCGGTCCTGGCCGCCGCGGGCGCCGCGCGCTGGACGCTCGCGCCGGCCGCCGGGGGACCCTCCGCCGCCGCGGTCGTCCCAGGCGCGGGCGGTGCGCTGTGGCGGATCCGGGTCCAGGCCGGCGCCGTCGACGTCGCGCCGCTGCCCCCACACGCGGAGGCCGACCATCCGCGCGTCGAGAACGGGGCGCTGATCGTGCGCGGCGACGCGCCCGCGGGCGAGCTCCCGCTCGTCGCGCGGCGGCGCGGCGGCGCCGAGGAGGTCGCGGTCCCCGCGCCGGTGCGCGACGGCCGCTTCGAGGCCCGTCTCCCCCTCGCAGGTCTGCCCCGCGCGGGCCTCTGGGACCTGCGGCTCGGCGCGCTGCGCCTCGGCACCCACCGGGACGGGCTGCTCGGCAAGCGGGAGGTTCTGGTCCTGCCGGCCGTCACCGCGGACGGCCTCGAGCGGCGGCCGTACTACACGCTCGAGGACAACCTGTCGGTGCGGGTCGCGCCGCCGGCGCCCGCGGCGCCGCCGGCCGTCCCGGGTGCGGTCAGCCGCCGCCGTCGGCTGCTGGGCGGGCTCGCGGTGGCGCTCCACCGCGCGGCGCTCGGGATCGCCGCCCGGCTGCCGAAGCCGCCGCCGCGCCCCGGCGACGACACGGTGCGGATCCTTCTGCTGCACGCCTACGGCCTCGGCGGCACCGTGCGCACCAGCTTCAACCTCGCGCGCGGGATCGACGGCGACGTCGAGCTGCTGAGCATGATGCGCCGCCGCGCGCGGCCGTTTCTCGCCCCGCCCCCGGGCGCGCGCCTCACCGTGGTCGACGACCAGCGCCGCCGCGGCGCGCTCGACCGCCTGCCGAGCCTCCTCGTCCACCCTGAGGACTATGCGTACCCGTACGCGAGCTTGCGCACGGACGTCAAGCTCCTGCGGGCGATCCGCGGGATCCGCGGTGGCGTCCTCGTCACCACGCGGCCCGCCTTCAACCTGCTCGCGGCGCGGCTCGCCGGCCCGGGCGTGATCACGGTCGGCCAGGAGCACATGAACTTCCGCTCGCACCGGCCGCGGCTCGCCGCCGACCTCAGGCGCCACCTCGGCCGGCTGACGGCGCTGGCCGTCCTGACCGCGGCCGACGCGCGCGACTACGCCGCGGCGCTGCCGGACACGCGGATCGAGCGGATCCCGAACGCGGTGCCCGAGCTCGGCGGCGCGCGGGCCGCGCTGGACGCGAAGGTCGTCGTCGCGGCCGGCCGGCTGGAGAGCCAGAAGGGCTTCGACCTCCTGATCGCGGCCTGGGAGCGCGTCGCGGCCGCGCATCCCGACTGGCAGCTGAGGATCTACGGCTCGGGCCCGCGCCGCGACGACCTGCGCAACCTCATCCTGGAACGCGGCCTGTACGGCTCCGTGCTGCTCATGGGCCGGACCCGGCGGATGGGCGAGGCGATGGCCGCGGGGTCGCTGTTCGTGCTCAGCTCGCGCTTCGAGGGCTTCGGGATGGTCATCGTCGAGGCGATGAGCAAGGGCCTCCCGGTGGTGAGCTTCGACTGCCCGCGCGGGCCCGGGGAGATCCTCCACGGCGGCCGGGACGGGATCCTCGTCCCCGCCGAGGACGTCGACCGCCTCGCGGACGGCATCCTCGAGCTGATCGAGGATCAGGACAGGCGCCGCCGCTACGGTGCTGCAGCAGTGGAAAATGCGCGAACCTACGCGGTCGCCGCCATCGCGGAGCGGTGGCAGGAACTGCTCGGCGACCTGCGTAGCCCCTAGAAGCGACATGAGATCGACCGTCAGAACCCCTGCGCCGCCGGCGCGCTCCGCGGCACGCGGCCCCGCCGCGCGCCGTCCGCGCGCGGGAGGGACGGTGGTCGGCGGCGCCGTGCTGCTCGCCACGGCCGCGAGCGGCGACGGCGGGCCGGCCGCGACGCTCGCCTTCGAGGACACCACGCTCGTCGGTCGCCTGCTCGGCCAGATCGCCGACCTCGGGATCCGCGAGGCGCACGTCCTGACGCGCCCGGAGTGGACCGCGGCGCTGGCGAGCGCCGCCAAGCGCCAGGACATCGCCGTCGACGTGCGCGGCGTCGACGGCACGGCCGGCGCCCTGCAGGCCATCGCCGAGTTCGCCCGCGGCGGCGACGGGACGCTGGTCGTCGCCAACGCCGACATCCTCACCCAGCGCGAGGCGCTCGCGGGGCTGATCGCCGACCCGCGCGTGCCGACCGGGATGCTGACCACGACCGTCCGGCGGGTGTACCGCTACGTCGGGCTCCGGACCTGCACCCGCCGCGGCCGCGTGGTCAGCGCCGGCACGCCGTACCACTACGTCCACGGGCCCAACGGGACGTTCCTGGGCGTGCTGAAGATCGCGCCGGCCGAGCGCCCGACGCTGGCCGGGATCGCCGAGCGCCTTGCCGGGCTGCTCGACGGCGACCTCCCGGAGGGCTGGCAGGCGGAGCTCGACCACAAGGCGGGCCGCTGGAAGCTCGCCCTGCACCGGCGCGCGATGCGCGCGCTGCTCGATCCCGAGAGCGCGGAGGAGAGCTCCGACGAGGCGCTCGAGGCCGCCGCCGACGACGAGCTGGAGGCGCACGAGATCGAGCTCGGGCCGGCCGAGGCCGCCGAGCTCCAGCGGCGCGTCGCCGCGGCGGCGTCCGACGTGCCCTCGCTGCTGCTCTGCGGGCTCGTCCGCTCCGACGTCCAGGTCGGCGGCACGCACCTGCGCAAGCTGTTCTGGACCCGCCCGCTGACCGCCGACGACGTCGCCCGCGCCGGCGCGCGCATGGGCGAGTACGACGAGGACAAGGCGCTGCTCGACTCGGCCGTCAAGGCGAGCGACGGGTTCTTCACCACGTTCTTCGTCTCGCCGTACTCGCGCTACATCGCGCGCTTCGCGGCCAACCGCGGCTGGACCCCGAACGGCGTGACCACCCTGTCGGTGTTCATCGGGCTGCTCGCGGCCGCCGGCTTCGCGACCGGCGAGCGCTGGGGCATGATCGCCGGCGCGGTCCTGCTCCAGCTCGCGTTCACGTTCGACTGCGTCGACGGCCAGCTCGCCCGCTACACCCGGACGTTCACCAAGCTCGGCGCGTGGCTGGACTCGGTCTTCGACCGCACGAAGGAGTACCTCGTCTTCGCCGGGCTCGCGATCGGCGCGGCGCGTACCGGCGACGACGTCTGGCTGCTCGCCGGCGCCGCGCTGACGCTGCAGGTCATGCGCCACTCGATCGACTTCGCCTATCCGCAGGCCCAGCACCAGGCGATGGCGCTGGCGCGCCAACCGCCGCTGGAGCAGGTCAGCGACTCGCCGGCCGGCGCCGCCGTGCCCGCGCCGCTCGTGCCCGAGGGCGAGCTGGCGGAGGCGCCGCCCCCGCGGCCGCGCAAGCCGCTCAAGCGCCGCGTGCGCGACGCCTGGCGCGGACTGGACCGCTCCCACCGCGCCGTCTGGGTCAAGAAGATCATCGGCTTCCCGATCGGCGAGCGCTTCGCGGCGATCTCGATCGCCGCTGCGCTGTTCGACGCGCGCGTGACGTTCATCGTCCTGCTGGCCTGGGGCGGCTTCGCCGCGACCTACACCGTCGTCGGCCGCGTCCTGCGCTCGATCGGGCGCCGCGGCGCGCTCGAGGCCGCCCCGGCCACCGCCGGCACCCTCGACGCCTACCGCGACGACGGCCCGCTGGCCCTTGCGCTGGGCCGGATCGCCCAGCGCGGGCTGCCGGCGTCCGGGCTCGTCCTGGCCGCCCTCGCGCTCGTGCTCGCGGCGATCGTCGTCGCCGGCGACCGCGCGTCCTGGTGGCTCGCGGGCGGCGTTCTCGTCGTCGCCGTGCTGCTCGCCGCGGCGAGCGCCGGCCGGCCGCTGCGCGACCGCATGCGCTGGACGGTTCCGCCGGCGCTGCGCGTGCTCGAGTACGCCGGGATCCTGTGGGCGGCGACGCTCGCCGGCCCGTCCTCGGTCCCCGCCGCGTTCGCGCTGCTCGCGGCGATCACGTTCCGCCACTACGACATCGTCTACCGGATCCGCCAGCGCTCGGCGACGCCGCCGCGCTGGCTCAACCGCGGCGCCCTGGGCTGGGACGGGCGGCTGCTGATCGCCTTCGGGCTCGCCGCGGCGGCGGCGGTCCCGGCCGGCTACTACGCGGCGGCGGTCGTGCTCGCCGCCGTGTTCGTCGCCGAGGCGGTGCACAGCTGGCTGTCGTACGGGCGCACGCAGCAGCCGGAGGCCTACGACGACGAGGAGGAGAACGCGGAGTGATCGGGATGGTGCTCGCAGCGGGCGCCGGACGGCGCCTGGCGCCGTACACGGACACGCTGCCCAAGACGCTGGTGCCGGTCGACGGCGACCGCACCATCCTCGACATCGCGCTCGCGAACCTCAAGGCGGCGGGCCTCCGCGACGTCGCCGTCGTCACGGGCTACGCCGCCGGAGCGGTGGAGGAGCGCAAGGCCGCGCTCGAGGAGCGCCACGGCGTCGCGCTCGAGCTCGTCTTCAACGACCGCGCGGAGATCTGGAACAACGCGTACTCGCTGTGGTGTGCACGCCACCTGTTCGGCCAGGGCGTGCTGCTGGTCAACGGCGACACGGTCCACCCGCCCAGCGTCGAGACGACCCTGCTCGGCAGCCGCGGACCCGACATCCTGCTCGCGCTCGACGACGTCAAGCCGCTCGCCGAGGAGGAGATGAAGGTGCACGTCACGCCCGAGGGGCGGATGACGCGGATCAACAAGGCGCTCGACCCGGCGTCCGCGCAGGGCGAGTACATCGGGCTGACGTTGATCGAGCCGGCCGCCGCGGACGGCCTCTCCGACGCGCTGCAGGCGACGTTCGAGCGCGACCCTCAGCTCTACTACGAGGACGGCTTCCAGGAGTACGCGGACCGCGGCGGGCACGTCGGCGTCGCGCCGATCGGCGCCGTCGACTGGGCGGAGGTCGACGACCACCGCGACCTCGAGCGGGCGCGGGAGATCGCTTGCCGCTGCTGACCCGGATGATCGGGGCGCCGCTGCACGTCGACATCGGCCCCGGCACCGTCGCCCAGCTCGCCCCGCTCCTCGCCGACCGGCGGATCTCGTCCGGCGGCCACGTCGCCGTGGTCGTCGGGCCGGGGCTGGGGGAGGAGATCGCCGAGACGCTGCGCCCGGGGCTGGAGAACGCGGCCTTCTGGACGCTCGACGGCGGCGGCGTCGCCGAGGCCAACGCACTGGCGAAGCGCCTGCGGGCCGGCTTCTACGACGCTCTGGTCGGGATCGGCGGCGGCCGGACGCTCGACGTCTCCAAGCTCGCCTCCACACTCAGCGGGCTCCCGATGGTCGCCGTGGCCACGAGCCTGGCGCACGACGGGATCGCCTCGCCCGTCGCCTCGCTGGAGGAGGAGGGGCGCAAGGGCTCCTACGGCGTGCAGATGCCGATCGGCCTCGTCGTCGACCTCGACTACGTGGCGCGCTCGGAGGCGCCGATGCGGCGCTCGGGAATCGGCGACGTCATCTCGAATCTCGGCGCCATCGCCGACTGGCGGCTGGCGGCACGCGAGCGGCTCGAGCCGATCGACGGGCTCGCCGTGATGTTCGCCCAGACCGCCGCGAAGGCGATCCTGCACCGCACGGACGGGATCGACGACGGCGACTTCCTCGTCGCGCTCGCCGAGGCGCTGGTGCTGAGCGGCCTGGCGATGGCCACCGCCGGCTCCAGCCGCCCGTGCAGCGGCGGCGACCACGAGATCCTCCACGCGATCGACCACCTCTTTCCCGGCACCGCGCGGCACGGCGAGCTGGCCGGCGCCTGCGCGCTGTTCACCTCCCACCTGCGCGGCGACACGGCCATGGCCGGCGCGGTCGACGGGTGCCTGACCCGCCACGGGCTGCCGCGGCTGCCGGCCGATCTGGGGCTCAGCGAGGCGCAGTTCGCCGCGGCGGTCGCCGCCGCGCCCGGCACGCGCCCGGACCGCTACACGATCCTCGAGCACCTCGGGCTGAGCGACCGGGAGGTCAGCGAGCGTGTCCGCGCGTTCGTCGACGCCTTCGATCGCTGAGCTGCGGGCGGCGACCCAGCCCGCCTCGATGTTCGCCCGCAACAGCGGCGAGCACTGGGCCGGGCGGCTGTACGTCCGCCGGCTCTCGCCCTACGTCACGCGGGCCCTGCTCCCCACGCGGGTCAGCCCGAACGCGGTCACCTGGGGGATGCTCGTCGTCGGGCTGGCGGCCGCCGCCGTGCTCACGCTGCCCGGTTGGATACCCGCGCTGGGCGCCGCGCTGCTGATCCAGGTCCAGATCCTGCTCGACTGCTCCGATGGTGAGCTCGCCCGCTGGCGGCGGCAGTTCTCGCCCGCCGGGATCTACCTCGACCGGATCGCCCACTACGTGACCGAGACGGCGCTGCCGATCGCGCTGGGGATCCGCGCCGACGGCGGCTGGGACGAGCTGGGCACCTACACGATGCTCGGGCTCGTCGCCGCGGTCCTCGCGCTGATGGTGCGGACCGAGAGCGCGCTCGTCCACGTGGCCCGGGCCGAGGCGGGCAAGCCGGTGGTCGAGGACAGCGTCGCCGTCGCCGCGCCGCGCGCCTCCGGCCTGCGGCGGCTGCGCCGGGCGCTCGGCTTCTTCCCGTTCTTCCGCGCCTTCGTGGCGGTCGAGGCCACGCTGCTGGCGCTCCTCGCCGCGCTGCTCGACCTGGCGCTCGGCGACCTGGAGGCGACGCGGATCCTCGTCGTCGCGCTCGTCCCGGTCGCGGCGATCACGGCGGCCGGGCACCTGTTCGCGATCCTGGCGTCGGAGCGGCTGCGGTGAGGTTCGGGTGCGTCGTGCTGACCGCCGGGCGCCGCCCGGACGACCTCCGCTCGGCCGTGGAATCGTTGCAGCGCCAGCTCGACGTCGAGACGGACCTCGTCGTGGTCGGCAACGGCTGCGACCCCGAGGGCGTGCCGGACGGCGTGCGGATCGTGCCCCTGCCGGCCGACGAGGGCATCCCGGCCGGGCGCAACGCGGGCGTGGCGCACGTCGGAGGCGAGCTGCTGTTCTTCCTCGACGACGACGCGCGACTCGCCGCGCCCGACACGCTGAGCCGCGTGGCACAGGCGTTCGCGGCCGACCCGGGGCTCGGCATGGTCCAGCTCCACGTCGAGCCGGTGATCCCCGGCGAGGCGCGCAGCCGCGACTGGATCCCGCGGGTGCGCAACGGCGACCCGGCGCACAGCAGCGACATCACGGTCGTGTGGGAGGGGGCGGTGGGGATCCGCCGCGCCGCGTTCGCGCAGACGGGCGGCTGGCCGGCCCCCTTCCGCTTCGTGCACGAGGGCGTCGACCTCGGCTGGCGCGTGCTCGACGCGGGCTGGGGCGTCCGCTACCTCGGCGACGCCGTGGTCCTTCACCCGTCGCCAACAGGAAAACCTCACGGCTATTCGTACTATTTCGGTGCGCGCAACCGAGTGTGGCTCGCACGTCGTTACCTGCCGCTGCCGCTGGGCGCGCTCTACGTGAGCTCGTTCGCGCTGCGGACCGTCCCCCGCCTGACGTCGCGGCGGGCGGTGCAGGAGGCGGCGCGCGGCTACCGTGACGGGATGCGCGGCCCCGGTACCGGCCGCTCCCGGCTCCGGGGCCGGACCCTGGCCCGCATGGTGCGCGCCGGGCGCCCGCCCATCATGTGACCCAGATGACCTCCGCTCCCACCACCGCTCCCCATCACCGCGACAACGACTTCGCGGAGGAGCACCACGTCTACGAGCCGCACCTCGTCGGGCTGCCGCCGCTCGTGCCGTACCTCAAGGAGGCGTGGCGGCGGCGCAAGTTCGCGGTCGAGCTCTCGCGCACGAAGCTGCGTGCGCAGCACTACAACACCGTCTTCGGGCAGTTATGGCTCGTGCTCAACCCGCTCATGCTGGCGGGCGTCTACTTCGTCCTCGTGGACATCCTGCGCGGCGGCTCCAACCGCCCGGGGTTCTTCGCCCACCTCGTGGCCGGGATCTTCGCCTACCACCTGGTCTCGGACGCCGTCCGCGACGGGACGAAGTCGGTCGTCTCGGGCGGCCGGCTGATCCTCAACAGCGCCTTCCCGCGCGTGCTGCTGCCGATCGCGTCGGTCGTGAGCGCGGCCAAGCGCTTCATCCCGTGCGTCGTGATCTACGTCCCGGTGCACATCGCGTCCGGACTGCCGGTCGGCCCAAGCCTGCTCTACGCGCTGCCGCTGTTCGCGCTGCTGATCATCATGGCCACCGGGCTTTCGATGATCGTCGGCGCCCTGCAGGTCTACTTCCGCGACCTCAAGAACCTGATGCCGTACCTGCTGCGGGTCTGGCTGTTCGCCTCGCCGGTCCTCTACTACGCGAACGAGATGCCGGAGAAGTACCGCTTCCTGCTCGACGTCAACCCGCTCGGCCAGCTGCTGGCTGCCTGGAGCGACGCGATCAACCTCGGGCAGGCGCCGTCGGCGACCGAGCTGCTGGTGGCGAGCGCGTGGGCGTTCGGGCTCCTGATCGCGGGCTTCCTGTACTTCGTCTCCCGGGAGCGTGAGTTCGCTGTCCGCCTCTGACGCCACGCCGAGCGTGGTCGTCGAGGACGTGTCCGTCACGTACCGGACGACGTTCGAGCGCCGGCCGACGCTGCGCACCTTCGTCACGAGCCTCGGCCGCGGCGAGAAGACGGTCCGCGAGGTCCAGGCGGTCAAGCACGTCTCGTTCTCGATCCCGCACGGGACCGTGCTGGGCATCGTCGGCGCCAACGGCGCGGGCAAGTCCACGCTCGTCCGCACGATCGCCGGCATCCTCCCGCCGACCGAGGGCCGGATCGACGTCTACGGCCGCGTCTCGACACTGCTCGCCCTCGGCGTCGGGTTCAACAAGAACCTCACGGGGCGCGACAACGTCCGGCTCGGCGGGCTCGCGGCCGGACTGCACGAGGCGCAGCTCGAGGAGAAGTACGAGGACATCGTCGCCTTCGCCGAGCTGGGCGAGTTCATGGACATGCCGATGCGCACCTACTCGTCGGGCATGTACGGGCGGCTCGCCTTCTCGGTCGCCGTGAACATGGACCCGGACATCCTCATCATCGACGAGGCCCTGTCGGTCGGCGACGCGCGCTTCCGGCGCAAGTCGGCGGACAAGATGAAGGAGCTGTGCGGGCAGGCGCGCACGATCGTGCTCGTCTCGCACGCGCTCGGCACCGTGCGCGACCTGTGCGACCAGGCGCTGTGGCTCGATCACGGGGTCATGCGGATGTGGGACGAGCCTGACGCGGTGATCGACGCCTACACCGAGTTCCTCGAGGTCGGGCAGGACGCGGTCACGCTCGAAGACGTGTGACGCAGTCCGGCGCCGCGACCACGCGCCAGAGCCCGTTGCGGTAGATCTCCGTCCAGCCCGCCGGCGCGGCCTGGCGCGGGAAGTTCTCCTGGTAGAAGCGGCGCATGAGCGGCACCCGGCGCGGGAGCAGCATCACGTCGGCGCGCGGGCTGGCGCCGGCGAGGGTCGTCCCGACGCTGCCCGGCCCGGTGCCCAGCCACCAGCGCAGATGCGGCAGCGGGCGGTAGTCCGTGGCGGTGATCCGGCCCCCGCAGCGCGCCACCGCCTGGCGCACGGCCGGGGCGTGAGCGGTCTCGCGCAGCGCGGCGTACATCGCGCCGTCGCGGTCCAGCCGGCGCTCGAGGTCGGACAGCATGCCGACGTGCCAGGGCAGGAAGAGGACGGAGAGGGCGGCGCACGCGATCCCGATCCACATCCACAGCCGCCGCGCGCGCGGGTCGTGCAAGGTGAGGAAGCCGCACACCGCGAGCCCGTAGAACAGCGAGAGCAGGACCGACGGCGTGCGCACGTAGCGGCCGATCAGCGGCAGCCCGAACGCGGGCCCGATCATGAACACGAGGGTCATCGCGGCCACGACGACGAGCGGCAGGATCGCCTCCCGGCGGCGGAAGCGCCACGCGAAGAACAGGCCGACCGGGATCCCGATCACGAGCGGCTCGCGCAGCGTGTACCCGTAGTACTGCGCGGTCCAGTAGGGCGCGTCGGCGATGTCGCGCCGGCGGTCGACGGCCTCGGCCAGGTCGGCGGTCCCGTGCAGCGAGTGCAGCGCGTCCCCCGTCACGAGCAGGTCGCTCAGCGCCCAGACCACCGGCGCGGCCACCGTCAGCCCCAGCAGCCGTGCCCGCTGGGCGGTGTCCGCGGCCGGCCACATCCAGAGGAAGTAGAGGCCGCCGAGGACCCACGCCTCCGGCCGCATCAGCCCGGCGACGGCCAACAGCGCGAGCACCGCCTCCCCGCGTCGCGGCCGGCGCGCCTCGAGCAGCACGGCGAGGACGATCAGCACGGCGAACGCCGTGTCCTGGTAGCCGAGCAGCGCGTCGCGCTCGAGGGCCGGCCGGGTGAGCACCACGAGCGCCGCCACGATCCCGACCGCGGGGTGGAACAGCTCGGCGCCGAGCCGATAGGTCAGCCACACCAGCAGCCCGAACGCCAGTAGGATCAGCCACGACATGAGCACCGCGCCGCCCTGGCCGAACGGCAGCGCGAGGATCGACGCCGCGGTCTCCAGCGGGTGCGGTGTGGGTGCGAAGTCCGCCGTGTACTCGGGCGTCACCCCACGCAGCGCGTCGCGCGCCCACAGCAGGGCGTATCGCGCGTCGTAGTTGAGGTACCACGGCCCGTAGACCAGCTTCAGGAGGACGGCGACGCCGGCGACCGTCGCGAGGGGTGGCAGCAGGCGGCGGGCGGGCGGTGCGGACGGCGCTGCCGCAGGGGCGGAGGCGGTGGCCATCGGCGGCGCAGAACGTTAGCGCCCGCGCCGGGCTGCACAGCTCAGGTGCCGCGGCGGCGACCGGCGACGGTGCCGTCGCCGTCGACGGCCGGTGCGTCGGCCGCGTCGCGCCCCAGCCGCCGCGGCGGCTCCTCGCGGACGAACCGCGTGGCGATGGTGAGGAGCAGATAGAGCACGCCGAGCGCCATGAAGAACGCCGTCGCGGCGCCGTCGCCAGAGAACCCGAGCACGAACGGCGCGGCGATGAGGGCGATTGCCAGGACGTAGTCGATCACCACGTGCGCCTGGACCGGGATCGACTTGATCAGCCCGGTGCTCATCGCCGTCGAGGCGGTGAAGGCGAGGATCAGGACGCCGGCCACGATCGACGCCGCCGTGGCGGCGTTGTCCTCGAAGTCGAACAGGAACGGGGCGACGAGGAACAGGACGCCCGCGGCGTACTCGAGCAGGCCGTGCACGAATGCGGGGACGGGGCCTTTCTTGAACATGCCCCTTGGTCTACCCGCGGCGCCTCCGGCTCACCCGAAGAAGACCTCCGCGGTCTCGAACAGCCGCCGGTCGAGCAGCTTGGGCTCGGCCAGCGCCTCGGCCAGCGGCACCCGCACGATGTCGGTTCCGCGCAGCGCCACCATCTTCCCGAAGTCGCCCTCGTGCGCGGCGGTGATCGCCTCGACGCCGAACCGCGAGCCCAGCACGCGGTCGTAGGCGACCGGCGTCCCGCCGCGCTGGACGTGCCCGAGGATCGTCATCCGCGCCTCGAACCCGGTGCGCGCCTCGATCTCGCGCTCGAGCTGGATCGCGATCCCGCCGAGCCGCTGGTGGCCGAACGAGTCGGTCGTGTCGAACTCCGACTGGAGCCCGCCGTCCTTCGGGGTGGCGCCCTCGGCGACGACGACGATCGAGAAGTTGCGCCCGCGCTCATGGCGGCGCCGGAGGCGGTCGCAGACCTCGTCGACGTCGAACGGGTACTCCGGCACCAGCACGACGTCGGCGCCCCCGGCGAGGCCGGAGTAGGCGGCGATCCAGCCGGCGTGGCGGCCCATCACCTCGACGACGATCACCCGGTTGTGCGACTCGGCGGTGGTGTGCAGCCGGTCGATCGCGTCGGTGGCGATCTGCACCGCGGTCTGGAAGCCGAACGTGAAGTCGGTGCCCGCGAGGTCGTTGTCGATCGTCTTCGGGACGCCGACGACGTCGACGCCGGCGTCGGAGAGCTTGCCCGCCACGCCCAGCGTGTCCTCGCCGCCGATCGGGATCAGCGCGTCGAGCCGCAGCTTCGCCAGCGAGTCCTGCACCCGCTCCAGTCCGTTCGCCTCCTTGAAGACGTTCGTGCGCGAGGTGCCGAGGATCGTCCCGCCGCGGTGGAGGATGCCGCTCGTGCTCTCGTTCGTGAGGTCCATCGCATCGGCGGCGAGCACGCCTGCCCAGCCGTAGCGGAAGCCCACGAACTCGTGGTCGTACGTGTTGACGCCTTTGCGCACGACGGCGCGGATGACGGCGTTGAGACCGGGGCAGTCGCCGCCCCCGGTGAGCAGTCCGATGCGAGCCATAGCGGCCGCGAGGCTACCCGAATCG
>Ga0126307_10001581_pt1 | contig 15039 bp, 13 predicted proteins | sample Plot28_FD_89955 | JGI IMG/M metagenome (GOLD analysis project Ga0126307, IMG submission 89955) | Serpentine soil microbial communities from UC McLaughlin Reserve, CA, USA - Plot28 | ecosystem: Environmental > Terrestrial > Soil > Grasslands | place: USA: UC McLaughlin Reserve, Lake County... | reverse complement strand
GTGGCGAGCACCACGGCTGCGCGGTGGAGGCAGCCGTCGCGCTCCCAGCCGAGCCCCACGTCGCGCTCGTGCGAGAGCGCGCGGCGCGGGTCGGCGAGCACGAACTCGGCGAGCGAGGCGTAGCTCTCGCGGCCGCGGACGTACGAGCCGGGCAGCGCGCGTCGATAGGGCGGTGTCGTTGCGGTGAGCGTTCGGTTCATGGCGCGCATCGAAGCGCCTGTTGCTGAACACACCTGAAAGCGAAGGTGAGAGACGCCTAAGAGCGCTCAGCCCGTGTTGCGGAGCCCCGCGGCGATCCCGTTCACGCTCAGTAGCAACGCCCGCGCCACGTCCGGGTCGCGATGGGTGCGGCCCCGCCAACGTTCGAGCAGCGACACCTGGAGGTAGTGCAGCGGCGCCAGGTACGCATCCCTGATGGCGAGCGTGCGGCGCAGCACCGGGTTCGTCTCGAGCAGCTCGCGCTCGCCGGTCACGGCGGCGAGCTCGCGAAGCGTGAGCTCGTACTCCGACTGGATCGCCTCGAATGGCCCCGCGAGCTCCGGCGGTACGAGCCGGCCGACGTAGTGGGCGGCCAGCTCGAGATCCGTCTTCACGAGCGTCATCGCCACGTTCGAGAGGAAGTTGCGGAAGAACTGCCAGCCCTCGTGCATCTCGCGCAGCCGATCGCCGAAGCCCGCGCTGCGAGCGGCCGCGAGGCCGCTCCCCACGCCATACCAGCCCGGCACGATCTGGCGCGACTGCGTCCAGCCGAACACCCACGGGATCGCGCGCAGGCCCTCGAGCCCGTCGCCCGCGTCCGGCCGCCGAGCCGGGCGCGAGCCGAGGTGCAGCTCCGACAGCAGCTCGACCGGAGTCGAGGCGAAGTAGTAGCGCCGTAGCTCGGGGTAATCCAGGAGCTCGCGGTAGCTCTCGGAGGCCGAGGCGGAGATCAGCTCCATCGTCTCGACCCAGCGCTCGAGCGAAGCGGCCGGCATTCGTGGCCTCCGGTGCAACACGGTCGACTCGAGCGCCGCCGCGAGCATCAGCTCGAGGTTGTCGTGGGCGAGCGCCGGCAGGAGGTACTTGTCGGAGATCACCTCGCCCTGCTCGGTGAGCTTGAACGGGCCGTCGAGCGTGCCGGGCGGCTGCGCGAGTATGGCCGCGTGAGTGGGCCCCCCGCCCCGCCCGACCGTGCCGCCGCGCCCGTGGAAGAGCCGCAGGCGTACGCCGTGCTCCGCCGCGCTGTCGCGCAGCCGTTGCTGAGCGCGGTGGATCTCCCACTGGCTCGTGGTGATGCCGGCGGCCTTGTTCGAGTCGGAGTAGCCGAGCATCACCTCCTGCAGGTCGCCGCGCGCCGCGAGCACCGCGCGGTAGCCGGGGTCGTCGAGCAGCGAGGCGAGCAGCTCGCCGGCGTGCTGGAGCTCCTCGATCGTCTCGAGAAGCGGCACGAATCCGACGCGAGCCACGCCGGCCTGCACGTCCACGAGCCCCGCCTCGCGCGCCAGCAGCACGGCGGCGAGCACGTCGTCCGCCCCACGGCACATGGACACGATGTAGGACTCGATCACCTCGCGCCCGTAGGTCTCCTGAGCCGCGCGGATCGCGGTGAACACGTCGAAGACGCGCGCCTCGGCGTCGGCTAGCGGCGGCGGCGAGGGCGCGAGCGGCCGGCGCGAGCCGAGCTCGTCCGAGAGCAGCGCCAGGCGCTGCTCGCGGCCGAGCTCCGCATACGGCCATTCGCCCTCGGAGTGCAGCCGGTCGAAGAGCGGCGCGAGCGCGCGATGGTGCGCGCTCGCTTCCTCGCGCACGTCGAGCGTCGCCATTCGCAGGCCGAACGCCGCGAGCGTGCGGGTCGCGCGCGCCACGCGCCCGTGCGCGATCAGCTCGCCCCGCCCGCGCATCAGCGAGTCGTGCACGAGCGCCAGCTCGTCGAGCAGCTCGTGCTCGTTTGCGTAATCGCGGCCCGGCTCGTGCGCGCGCGGCTCAGCGAGCCGCCGGCGCGTGTTCTCTAGCTTCAGCCGCATGCACGTGAGCTTCAGGCGGCATGGCTCCTCGGCATTCAGGCGCTTGTAGCGCGAGTCGAGCTCGGGCAGCGCCTCGAGGTCGCGCCGCAGGGAGTCCGCGAGCTCCGGCGCCACGCCCACGATCTTCACCGAGCTCGACAGGTCGGCTCGCAGCTCGTCGATCACCGCCAGCGCGCCGCGGATGCCGTGCTCGTGCTGCAGGTCCAGCACGCGCATCGTGTGCTCGGGCGTCACGTTCGGGTTGCCGTCGCGATCGCCGCCGATCCAGCTGCCGAAGGCGAGTGGCCGGCCGCGCGGCGCCGGATCGAGACCGAGCCGGCCGAGCTGCTCGCTGAGCGTCTCGAGCACCGCCGGAACGGCCCCGGCGAAGAGAGCGTCTACGAAGAAGATCGCGTTGCGCGCCTCGTCCACGACGTCTGGGCGCGCAATGCGGAGCTCATCGGTCTGCCAGAGCAGGTCGATCAGCTCTTCGAGGCGGCGGCGGACGCGGCGCTCGGCCACGGCGTCGCCCTCCGCGCGCTCGCGCTCGTCGAGCAGGCCGGCGAGCTGGCGCAGCTTCACGAGCACGGTGCGGCGCGCGGCCTCTGTGGGATGCGCAGTGAACACCGGCCGCACCGCCAGGCGGCCGACCTGAGCCGCGAGCTCGTCGGGCGCGATGCCCGCCGCCGCGATGCGGTCCACCGCCTGCGCCAGCCAGCCGCCGCGCTCCGCGTGGAGCGTCGTGAGCTCGCGGCCGCGGTGCACCTGCTCGGCCACGTTCGCCAGGTGGAAGTAGATGCTGAACGCCCGCACGAGCCGGCGGGCCTCGGCCGGCTCGACATCGGCGAGCAGACCCGCGGACGCCTCGCGGTCTTCGCGGATCAGCGCCCGCACCTGCTCCACGTGCTCGAGCAGCTCCCGGCCCTCCTGGCGGACGAGAGTCCCTCCCAGCAGGACGCCGAGCTCGCGGATGTCGCGGCGCAGCTCGGCCTGGGTATCGGTGGCGGCGATCACGCCGCCTCCCAAGCTACTCCGTGGCAGCTGCGCCGACGGCCGTGCGCCGCGGCGCCGACCCCGACTCGCGCTCGGCCTGACGCTCCGGGCTGATGCGGACCACGCCGCGAGCGAGCCCGACCCTCTCGAGCCCGGCGATAACGAGCCCGGAAGGGTCGACCTCGCGACGCCGCAGGCCGTGCACCGCCGAGCGCGGAAAGGCGTGGTGGTTGTGGTGCCACGACTCGCCGAACGAGGGAAGCGCCAGCCACGCGACGTTCGTGGAGTGGTCGTCGGTCTCGAAGCGGCGCCTGCCGAGGAAGTGGCAGACGGAGTTGACGCTCCACGTGATGTGGTGCACGAGGAAGATCCGCACGAGCCCGCCCCACAGCAGGCCGGTGGCGGCACCGGCGAGCGTGCCGCCGCTGAGCGCCCAGCCGGCGAGCGCTGGCAGCGCGAGGCTCAGCAGCACGAGCAGCGGGAAGCGCCGGTTGATCACGCGCATGCCGCGGTCCTCGTAGAGGTCGCGCGCGTACTTGCGCGGGTGAGCGCGCCCCTGGGTCGTGAAGAGCCAGCCCGTGTGGGCGTGCCACAGGCCGCGCACGACGCCGGTCACGCCGTCGCCGTGCCCCACGTGAGGGCTGTGCGGATCGCCCTCCTCGTCGGCGTGGGCGTGGTGCTTGCGGTGGTCTGCCACCCACGCCATCACGGGCCCCTGCACAGCCATCGAGCCGAGTACCGCGAACGTGTACTCGAGCCACTTCGGCGTCCGGAACGAGCGATGCGTGAGGAGCCGGTGGAAGCCGACCGTGACTCCGAGGCCGGTGATCAGGTACATCAGGACGAGGATCGCCAGGTCGATGGCGCTCACCGCGCTGTTCCAGAGCAGGACGATCGCCGCGAACATCGCTACGAACGGAATCACGACGGCGGCGAGGTTCACGCGCTTCTCGAGAGTCGTCATCCGATAAGCATTCCCATCGTCGCCGCCGCCTAATAGGCTTTCGGAGACGCACTCGACCTACGGTTTTTGTCAGCTGAGTGATGAGAACGACCGACACGGAGCCGTGGCGCGACCTTCCGGCGAGCGCCGCCGACGTGATCGAGCCGGAGCTCGGCCCGATCACCGACGAGATCCTCGTCACGATCGCGCGCGAGGTGCCGGAGTACGCGCGCCCGCTCGAGGGGTCGTTCGGCCGCGGCGTGCGCACGGGCGTGACCGAGGCGCTCCGCCAGTTCGTGGCGCTGATCCGCGACCCGGGGGCGGGCCGCGACCAGGGCCGCGAGGTGTACGCGGGACTCGGAAGCGGCGAGCTGCGACAGGGCCGCACGCTCGACGCCCTCCAGTCCGCCTATCGAGTGGGCGCGCGGGTCGCCTGGCGGCGGATCGCCGCAGCCGCCCGGCGGGCCGGCCTCGACGCCGAAGTGCTGAGCCTGCTCGCCGAGTCGATCTTCGCCTACATCGAGGAGATCTCCGCCGACTCCGTGGAGGGCTACAGCCGCGCCCAGGCGCAGCTCGAGGGCGAGCGCCGGCGCCGGCGCCGCGAGCTCGCGCTGCTGCTGCTTCGCGAGCCGCCGGCGCCGGAGGCGGATGTGCGGGCGGCCGCGGAGGCCGCCGGCTGGGCCCTGCCGCGAAGCGCCGCGGCGATCGCGTGTGACGAGGCGTCACTCGAGGAGCTCGCGCGGCGTCTGCCGCCGGACGCGCTGACGGCGACGGTGGACGGCCTGGGCTGCGTGCTCGTCCAGGACCCGCACGGGCCGGGCCGCACGCAGGAGCTAGAAGCGGCCGCCCAGCGAGTGACGCGCGCCGCTCTCGGCCCGGCGGGCCCGCCCGCCCACCTGCCCGGGTCGTGGGGCCTCGCTCGCGCCACGCTGCGAGCCGCTGACGCGGGCGCGACCCCGGGCGAGGGATTGATCGAGGCGGAGCAGCACCTCGCCGAGCTCATGCTGTTCGAGAGCCGGGCGCTGGCGGAGCGGATCGCGGATCGCAGGCTCGCGCCGCTCGCCGCGCTCACCAAAAAGGCACGCCGGCGGTTCGAGGAAACGGCGCTCGCGTATCTCGAGCAGCAGGGGAACGCCGCGGCGACCGCGCGCGCGCTCGGGATCCATCCGCAGACCGCGCGCTACCGCCTCTCGCACCTGCGCGAGCTGCTCGGCGACGAGCTCGACGATCCGGACGTTCGCTTCGAGCTCGAGCTCGCGTTGAGAGCGCTTAGGCTTCGCTCGTGATCTACGTGACGGGCCACCGCAACCCCGACGCCGACTCGATTGCGGCCGCGGTGGGCTACGCGGAATTGCTGGGGCGAGTCGACCCTTCGGAGGAGTACCAGCCGGTCCGGCTCGGCGACGTGAACTCGCAGACGCGCTGGCTGCTCGATCGCGCGGGAGCGCGGCAGCCGGAGTTCCTCCCTCACATCTACGTGCGCGCCTGCGACGTCATGCGCGAGCGCTTCCCGATCGCCCACGACGACGACCCGGTGAGGAGCGCGGGTCTCGAGATGGCGAACCACGACCTCGACCTGATGCCGGTGGTGGGCGACGACGGCGAGCTCGTTGGCGTGATGACGGAGCGCGCGCTGGCACGCCGCTACATCCGCGAGTCGCGCGAGGTTTCGAGCCTCGTGGATACGCCCGCGAGCGTGGCGCGCGTCGTCGAGGTGCTCGAGGGCGCGCTGCTCGCGGGTGACGGGGAGAAGGGCGTGGAGGGACGCGTCTGGGCGCACTCGATGGACGTCGGGTCTACTACCCGCATCGCCGCCGGCGACGTCGTCGTGGTCGGCGACCGCCCCGACGCGCAGCGGCTCGCACTCGAGCGCGGCGCGGCGCTCGTCGTGACGAGCAACTCCACGACGCCCGGCGACGAGATCCTCGCGCTCGCGCGCGAGCGCGGCGCGGCGGTGATCTCGTCGCCGCTCGACACCTACGTGTCGGCGCGCATGATCACGCTCGCCGCGCCGTGCCGCGGCCTGATGGAGGCGGAGCCGCTCACCGTGGCGATCGACGAGCTCGCCTCCGAGGTGGCCGAGCGCGTGCGCGAGGTTCACTACCGGGCGGCCGTCGCGGTGGACAGCGGCGGCCGGCCGGTCGGACTCCTCACGCGCGCCGAGCTCCTGAGGCCAAAGGCGCGCCGCGTGGTGCTCGTGGACCACGCCGAGCAGGCGCAGAGCGTCGCCGGCGTCGAGGAGGCCGAGGTCGTGGAGATCCTCGACCACCACCACATCGGCTCGATCGAGACGCATGTCCCGGTGAGGGCGACGTTCGACCCGGTCGGCTCGACCGCCACCCTCGTGACGGAGCGCTTCCGCCAGAACGGCATGGAGCCCGCGCCGTCCACCGCCACGCTCCTGCTTGGCGCGGTGCTCTCCGACACCGTGATCCTGATCAGCCCGACCACAACCGAGCGAGATCGCCGCGTCGTCGAGTACCTGGAGCGGGTGCTCGCGGTGGAAGCCGTGGAGTTCGGGCGCGAGATGTTCGAGCGGAGCTCGGACGTCTCGGGCGTGGGTGCCGCCGAGATCGTGAGCCGCGACTCGAAGGAGTACGAGGCGTCAAGCGGCCAGAAGATCTCGATCGCCCAGGTCGAGACGGTGGGCAAGACGCTGCTCGAGCGCAAGGACGAGCTGCTCGACGCCGTTGAGGCGAAGCGTGAGCGCGGCGGACACGCGCTGTCGGCGCTGATGGTCACCGACATCCTCTCCAAGAGCACCGACCTGCTGGTGGCGGGGGAGCGCGCCGCGGCCGAGCGCGCGCTCGGACACCAGGCGACAGACGGCGTGATCGAGCTGCCCGGCGTGATCAGCCGCAAGAAGCAGGTGGCGCCGCCGCTCCTGACAGCCCTGTAGGCGGCGGCTGATCAGCCCCCCGGATAGGCTCCTCCCCTTGAAGGCGGTGCAGATCACCGAGCTGAGCGGGCCGCGTGACGGCCTGGCTCTCGTCGACGTTCCCGAGCCGGAGCCCTCGCATCCGCTCACCCCCGGTAGCGGTGTGGTGATCGACGTGCACGCCGCCGGCGTGTCGTTCCCGGAGGTGCTCCAGACGCGCGGCGAGTATCAGCTGAAGCCGCCGCTGCCGTTCGTGCCAGGCAGCGAGGTGGCGGGGGTCGTGCGAAGCGCGCCCGACGGCGCCGCTGTGGGCGCGGGCGAGCGCGTGGCGGCCTGTTGCATGCTCGGCGCCTTCGCCGAGACGGCGGTGGCGCCTGCGTTTCTGACGTTTCCGCTCGAGGATGCGCTCGGCTACGACCAGGGCGCCGGGCTGGTCCTGAACTACCACACGGCCTACTTCTCGCTGGTCACCCGCGGCCGGCTCGCGGAGGGTGAGACGGTGCTCGTGCACGGCGCGGCCGGAGGCGTCGGCACCGCCACGCTGCAGGTGGCGAAGGGCCTCGGGGCACGCACGATCGCCGTGGTCTCGAGCGAGGAGAAGGAGCGCGTGGCGCGCGAGGCCGGAGCCGACGAGGTGGTGCGCTCGAACGGGCCGTGGAAGGACGAGGCGAGGGAGCGCTCGGGCGGGGGCGTGGACCTGGTGATCGACCCCGTCGGCGGCGACCGGTTCACGGACAGCCTGCGCTCGCTGCGCGAGGGCGGGCGGCTCGTGGTGGTGGGCTTCACCGCCGGCTCCATCCCCGAGGTGCGCGTGAACCGCCTCTTGCTGAACAACCTCGAGGTGGTCGGCGCGGGCTGGGGCGCGTACGTGATGGGCAAGCCGGACGTGAACGCGGAGATCGGCGCCGAGATCGCCCGGCTGCTCGGCGAGGGGTTCGTCCGGCCGATCGTCGGCGCGCGCTTCCCGCTCGAGCGGGCCGCCGACGCGCTCGAGCTGATCGACTCCCGAGGCGCGACCGGCAAGGTCGTGCTCGACGTGAGGTGACGCTCGAGCTCGACCGGCTCGACCGCGGCGAGGCCGTGAGCGCACGGCTGGTCGAGGGGTTCGCGATCGATGAGTCGCGGGTCCGGCCCCCTCACCGCCACGACTACCACGAGCTGATCTGGGTGGAGAGCGGCACGGGTGAGCACCTGATCGACGGCGAGGCCGTGCCCGTGGTGCCGGGCACCGTCACGGTGATCGGACGCGGGCAGGTGCACCAGTTCCGGCGTGGGAAGGCGCTCCGCGGGGGCTTGCTCCGCTTCGGCGACGAGGCGGTGGAGGGCGACGGCGCGGGGCGCGTGTCGGCCGGCTGGCTCCTGTCCGGCATGTGCGGGCGGACGATCTCGGTGCCCGACGGCGAGGGCGGGCGGCTTCGGAATCTGCTGACGCTGATCAGCGACGAGCTGGGGGCCGCCAACGATCCCTACTCCGCCGACATGGAGCGCCACCTGCTTTCGGCCGTCCTGCTGCTGCTCGAGCGCTGGTACGACGCGGACCGGATCGACCGGCCGCGGGCCGATGACGCCGACCTGCAGCTGCTGCGCAGGTTCGTTCGCCTGCTCGAGCGCGACTTCGCAGCGCACCACGACGCCGCGCACTACGCCGACGCGCTCGCGGTCCCGGGCGCCGCCCTGGCAAAGGCGCTGCGCTCGGTCAGCGGGTTCTCGACCAAGGAGCTGATCACCGACCGCGTGATGATGGAGGCGCGCCGGCTGCTGCGCTACACGGACCTGACGATCGGCGAGGTCGCCCACCGCGTCGGGTACGACGACCAGCTCTACTTCTCGCGAGCCTTCAAGCGCCACACGGGCAGCGCGCCGCAGGGCTACCGCGATTCGCTGCGGGGGTCAGCGAAATCCATACGCTGAGCGGCCGCGTCCATGCGCGGCGCGCGGAAGTCCATCGAGCGGAGCCCTTGTGCCATACCCGCCGGCGCGCGGGCGGACCACAATTGTTTGCACATGCAAGCAGTCTCGGAAGGGAGCCTCCCGATGTCAGCCACCGCAACGCTCGTACCGACCGGCAGCTACACCGTCGATCCCATCCACTCGCGTGTCGAGTTCGCCGTGAAGCACCTCGGCATCGCCACCGTCAAGGGCACGTTCGGCGGCTTCGAGGGCTCGCTCGACCTCGGCGAGGATCTCGCGAGCGTGCGCGCGAGCGGCACCGTGGAGGTCGCCTCGATCGACACCGGTGAGCCGAACCGCGACGCCCATCTGCGCTCGCCCGACTTCTTCGACGCCGACAACCACCCGCAGATCAGGTTCGAGTCGAAGCAGGTGCGCCCGAGCGGGGACGGCGAGTTCGAGATCGTCGGCGAGCTCACGATGCGCGGAGTGACGCGCGAGATCGCCCTGCAGGCCGAGATCACGGGGATCGGCGAGGACGCGTACGGGGGCGAGCGCGTGGGCCTCGAGGTCCGCGGTCAGCTGAATCGCGGCGACTGGGGCCTCAAGTGGAACCAGGTGCTCGGCTCCGGCAACCTCGTCGTCTCCGAGAAGGTCAAGCTCGAGCTCGACATCTCAGCGGTGCGGCAGTAGTCAGGCCGCGGCGAGCTCCGAGCCCTTGCGCTCCAGTGTCTCCAGCAGCGAGTCGTAGGAGCTCGCGAACGCCGCGACGCCCTCGTCCACGAGGACCTTCGTGACGATGGCGTCCACGTCCACGCCCGCCTCCCGCACCTCGCGCATCACGCGCTCCGCGGCGTCCACGTCGCGGTCCACGGTGCGGGCGGGCGTGGCGTGATCCCGCGCCGCCTCGATCGTCGCGTCCGGCATCGTGTTCACCGTGTCAGGCCCGATGAGCTCGTCGACATAGAGCGTGTCCGGGTAATCCGGGTTCTTCGTCGAGGTCGAGCCCCACAGCGGTCGCTGCGGTGCCGCGCCCGCGGCGGCGAGACGCTCCCAGCGGTCGCCGCTGAAGATCCGCGAGAAGGAGCGGTACGCAAGCTTCGCGTTCGCCACGGCCGCCTTGCCCCGCAGGTCCTCGCGTCCCGTGCCCTCGAGCGCCTCGTCGATCTTGGTGTCGACGCGCGAGACGAAGAAGCTCGCCACCGACGCGGCGCGGTCCACCGACTCGCCGGCGTCGACGCGGCGCTCGAGTCCGCGGATGTACGCCTCGGCGACCTCCTCGTAGCGCGTCACCGCGAAGAGCAGCGTCACGTTCACGTTCACGCCCGCGGCCGTCAGCTCCTCGAATGCGCGCACGCCCGCCTCCGTACCCGGCACCTTGATCAGCACGTTCGGGCGGTCGATGGCCTCGCGGTGGCGGCGCGCCTCGCGGATCGAGCCCTCGGCGTCATTCGCGAGCGACGCGGGCAGCTCGAAGGACACGTAGCCGTCGCGGCCCTGCGTCGCCTCGAAGGTCGGGCGCAGCAGGTCTGCCGCGTCGCGGACGTCGCGATAGGCGAGCCGCTCGAAGATCTCCTGCGGGTCACGCGTCTCGTCGAGCGCCTCGCGGAAGGAGTCGTCGTAGAGGTCCGAGTGCCCCATCCCCTTCTCGAAGATCGTCGGGTTAGAGGTGACGCCGCTGATTCCGTCCTCCTCCACGAGCCGGCGCAGGCCGCCGGCGTCGAGCAGCTCCCGGTTCAGGTTGTCGATCCAGATTGACTGCCCGATTGCGGCGATCTCGCGAAGTCGATTCATGTCTCAGGTCTACCCGCGACACCCGACGAGCAACTCTGTGACCTTGGCCCGGCTCGCGCGTTAGAGCGAGCGCGTGTACCGGCGCCGAAGCGAAGCCATTCACAGGCGCGTCCTCGGTCGACGCGAGTAGCAAACGCAAAGCTGCGGGAGAAGCAACGGGGCGGCCAGGGATGGCCGCCCCGCTGCGTCCCGACGGGGTCAGACCCCCTCCCCCCCGGAGGATGGGGTCTGACCCCATCCCCCCGGGTATCACCCCAGGATGGACAGGAGCGAATTCCGGCGCGAGCTGGCCGCCCAGCTGCGGGTCGACTCGATCCGCGCGAGCGACGCCGCGGGCTCGGGCCACCCGACCTCGTCGATGTCGGCCGCGGACCTGATGGCAGTGCTGCTGGATGGCCGGCTGCGCATGGACGCCCAAAACCCGCGCCATCCCGGCGGCGACCACCTCATCTTCTCGAAGGGGCACGCGTCCCCGCTCTACTACGCCTGCCTCAAGGCGATGGGCGCGATCGACGACGAGGAGCTCCTGAGCTTCCGCAAGCTGGGCAGCCGGCTCGAGGGCCACCCCACGCCCGTGCTGCCGTGGACCGACGTGGCCACCGGCTCGCTCGGCCAGGGCCTGCCGATCGGCGTCGGGCTTGCACTCGCGGCCGCACGGCTCGAGCAGAGCACCGCCACGATCTTCGTGCTGTGCGGCGACAGTGAGATGAGCGAAGGCTCGATTTGGGAGGCGTTCGACCATGCGGGCCATGAACGGCTCGACAACCTCGTGGCGATCGTCGACGTGAACCGCCTCGGGCAGACGGGCGAGACGATGCACGGCTGGAAGCTCGACGTCTACGCGGAGCGCGCCCGCGCGTTCGGCTGGGAGGCGATCGAGGTAGACGGCCACGACGTCGGGGCGATCGACGACGCCTACGAGCGCGCGCTGGCCACGTCCGGCCGCCCGGCGGTGGTGCTCGCGCGCACGGTCAAGGGGCGTGGGGCGAGCGAGGTCGAGGACCAGGAGGGCAAGCACGGCAAGCCGCTCGAGGATCCGGCGAAGGCGATCGAGGAGCTCGGCGGCGAGCGCGATCTGCGAGCCGAGCTCGCACGCCCGCTGGGCGACGCGAGCCCCGTCTCGAACGACGGACGACGCGACGTCCCCGAGCTGCCGCGCTGGGAGCTGGGCGGCGAACACGTGGCCACGCGCCGCGCCTACGGGGAGGCGCTCGCGGCGCTCGGCCGAGCTCGCGCCGACGTGGTCGTGCTCGACGGCGAGGTCTCGAACTCCACCTACAGCGAGCTCTTCCGCGACGCTCATCCAGAGCGCTACTTCGAGATGTACATCGCCGAGCAGCAGATGGTAGCCGCGGCGGTCGGCATGCAGCGCCGCGGCTGGCGGCCGTTCGCCTCGACCTTCGCCGCCTTCCTCACGCGCGCATACGACTTCGTGCGAATGGCCGCCGTGAGCCGCGCGAACCTCGCTCTGTGCGGCTCGCACGCCGGGGCGTCGATCGGCGAGGACGGCCCCTCGCAGATGGGGCTCGAGGACCTCGCCGCCTTCCGCGCCGTGCATTCGAGCACGGTTCTCTACCCCTGCGACGCGAACCAGACGGCCAGCCTCGTGGAGCGGATGGCCGAGCTCGACGGCATCGCGTACATGCGCACGCACCGCGGCAAGACGCCGGTGATCTATGAGCCCGGTGAGGACTTCCCCGTCGGCGGTAGCCGCGTGGTCCGGGAAGGCGACGACGTGACGATCGTCGCCGCCGGCGTGACGCTCCACGAGGCGCTGGCGGCCGCCGAGCGCCTCGCCGAGGACGGCGTCGAAGCGCGCGTGATCGATCTCTACTCGCTGAAGCCGGTGGACGCAGCGACACTGCGCGCCGCCGCGGACGAGACTTCCGGCCTCGTGACCGTGGAGGATCACTGGCCCGAGGGCGGGCTCGGTGACGCGGTGCTGAGCGCGCTTGCAGAGACGGGCGCCGTCGCGCCCGTCCGCAAGCTCGCCGTACGCGCGATGCCGGGCTCCGGCAAGCCCACCGAGCTGATGCATGAGGCGGGTATCGACGCGGATGCGATCGCCGCGGCCGCGCGCGAGTTTGGCCTACCCCGCTCGCAGGCCGCCACTGCCCGTACGGGGTAGATCCGCGCCGCCCTCGGAACGCCGCGCCGGGTGATCAACGGCGCGAACGATTTCGGCCCGTTCACCGAGTTTCGCTACACCGGCAAGATCCGCGTGATCTTCCAGAGCGGCAACCGCGTGACCGGTGTCGAGACAACCGGCCGCGGCGACCGTACCGCGCGCAACGAGGGGGTCGGCTCCAGGCTCGCCGCGGTGCGCAACCAGGTCGCCGGCGTGAGCTGCATCACGATCCCGAATGGTCGCCTCTGCCAGACGGGCACCGCGGCGGCGGGGCAGCGCGTGACGTCGTTCTTCATCCGCAACGGCCGCGTGACGAGGATCGGCGTCGCGTTCGTGATCGACTGACGGACGGTGGGGCGCCCTCGAGGGCGCCCCGTGTCAGCGGCGCGGAGCGGGGCGGTCCGCGTCCCGCTCCGCCATCGGCGCGGGCTCGTCCGGCGAGCGGTGCTCGCCCGCGTCCTGCTGCGCCTGCTCGCGCCGTAGCGCCTCGCGACCGCGCCGCGCCTCGTCCTCCTTCTGAGCCTCGGCGGGCCGAGAGCCCTGTTCGCGCAGCTCGCGCTGGCGCTCCTCCCCGCTCATGACTTCTTGCCGCTCTTCTTCCCGCCGCGCGACGAGGCGCCTGGCGAGTTGGCGATCCGAGCCGCGCGCGACTTGCTCATTCCCTTTTTGCGAAGGCCCTCATATTGCTTGTCGTTCTTCACGCTGGGACCGTGGTCCTTGGCCAACGAAATCACCTCCACCCGACCTGATTCCCGGGGTGCGAGGGGCTAACCGGCCTGCGGCCCTACCGCGCGCCCGGCTCCGGATCCCGGACGTCCACGACTCGGGTGGGCCTGATGAGGAGCGCGCCCTCGTCGGCGTCGAAGTCGTCGTCGCCGGTCGGCTCCCCTTCTAGCTCCACGAGACAGGCGCCGCCGAAGTCGGCGCCGCGCCGCACCATGTACCTGTAGAGGCCGTCCTCGTCCGGGAAGACGCTCACGCCGTCGCGTGCGGAGTCGTCGACCTGCCCGGACCCGCCGCACGCCGGGCACTCGGCGACGAAGCGCACACGGCCGCCGCAGGCCGGACAGCCCGGATCGGGCTGCCCGACGCTGCACGACTCGCATTCGTGCTCGGTCCGGCCAACGCCGCCGCATTTGTCGCAGCGGCCATAGATCGTCCCGTGCCAAGGCTTCGACTCCTGGCTGGCGGGATCGAGCAGCCGCTCGGGATCCTCGTCGACCGGGTGCAGCCGGAAGTAGCGCTTCAACGTCGTTACTTCATGGGGGCGGGGTCGCCCGGGGTATGCAGGAGCGACTTCACGTCCTGGACGCCCTCGACCTTGCGGGTCGCCTCCAGGAGCTCGTCGATCTTGTCCCGGTCGTCCAGCTCGCCGCGTAGGTAGACGACGCCGTCCTCCACGTTCACGGAGACCTGCCCCTTCGGAGCATCCTCGCTGCGGAAGATCTCGCTCTCTACCTTCGCCGCGAGGGCTTGGTCGTTCAGGCGCTCGAAGGCGGGCGAGCGGCTGGTGGTCGGCGACATCGCCTCCGCCTTGCCCTTCACGGTCTCGCCGGCGTAGCTGGCGGTGCTGGCGGCCTTGTCCGAGCCGCGGCGCACGTACTTCATAGCCTTGTCGCGCGTCATGTTCCGCCGGCGCGTCCCGTCGTTCGGATCGAGGAACCAGGCGGCCGCCCAGCCGGCGGCTGCACCGAGGATCAGCTTCAGCATCGCTACGGCTCCTTTCGTCGCTTGTCACCCTTGCCGTTCCCGGAGATCGGGCTGGGACACCATCTACCCGGGTAGCCTCAACTGGATGGCCAACCGTCTGGCTGACGAAACCTCTCCGTACCTCCTCCAGCACAAGGACAACCCGGTCGACTGGTATGCGTGGGGCGAGGAGGCCCTCGGCCGCGCCCGCGCGGAGGACCGGCCGATCCTGCTCTCGATCGGCTACTCCGCCTGTCACTGGTGCCACGTGATGGAGCGCGAGTCGTTCGAGGACGAGGCGACCGCGGCGCTCATGAACGAACTGTTCGTCTGCATAAAGCTCGACCGCGAGGAGCGCCCCGACCTCGACTCGATCTACATGGAGGCGTGCCAGGCGATGACGGGCGGCGGCGGCTGGCCGCTCAACGTCTTCCTGACCCCCGAGCAGGTGCCCTTCTATGCCGGCACGTACTTCCCGCCCGAGCCGCGCATGGGAATGCCGAGCTGGCGCCAGGTGCTGGAGGCGGTCGCGCACGCCTGGCAGGAGAAGAAGGACGAAATCCGTGCCGGCGGCGAGACCGTGGCCGAGCGGCTCCGCGGCGGCGCGCTCCTGCGGCCGTCGGCGGAGCCGATGAACAGCGGCGCACTCGACGACGCGGTGCGCGCGCTGCGCGCCCAGTTCGACGCCGCCGAGGGCGGCTTCGGCGGGGCGCCCAAGTTTCCACCGGCATCTGCGCTCGAG
>Ga0126307_10001580_pt1 | contig 15040 bp, 15 predicted proteins | sample Plot28_FD_89955 | JGI IMG/M metagenome (GOLD analysis project Ga0126307, IMG submission 89955) | Serpentine soil microbial communities from UC McLaughlin Reserve, CA, USA - Plot28 | ecosystem: Environmental > Terrestrial > Soil > Grasslands | place: USA: UC McLaughlin Reserve, Lake County... | reverse complement strand
GGACCGGAGAAGAGAAAGAGCAGCACGCCCTTAACCTAATCCGTCCGCGCGGTGAGGATGCAGGGTGGCTGGGCACGTGTGGCCTCCTTCACGCGAGCAAGTCCTGTGGCCGCACCGCTCGAACGGCACGCGCGGGGATTCGCATGACCACGGCTCGCGCCGGCACGTCTTTCGTAACGACCGCTCCCCGCGGCCACGAACGTTTCCTCCCCGACCTCGACGCCCGGAGACAGCACGACGCCTCCGCCGACCCGGCATCCACGCCGGAGGGCGGGCCTCCTCGGGCCCGAGCCACTGGAGCTGCTCGGAGTCGATCACGAGGTAAGTGTCCGCGCCACCGATCCACGGCAGCTGGTGCGTGCTCAGGAGGATCTGCCCTGCCTCGATCCTAAGCGCGCGCGAAGCCGAGGCCGGAAGCGGCTACGACCAGGGGTAAGGCGAATGGGAGACCGGGTGCAGGTCGCCCGTTGCAAAGCGCTCGTACCGAAATGGATACAGCAGGCTGGAGTGTTCCCCGACGAGGACTTTGGCGACTTCCCGCCCGACGCCGATCATCTTGTAGCCGTGATTCGAGTCGAGGATCGTGTAGACGTTCGGGCGCATGTAGTCGAACACGGGAAAGTTGTCGACGGTAAAGGCGCCGACTCCTCCCGAACGGGCCTGCTTGTAGAGCGGACGCTTCCCTTCGAAGCGGCCCATCGCGTGCGAGAGCGCGGCGCACCACATGTCGGGAAACGCAGGGTCGACATCGGTCGTCGCCGGGTACGGATCGAGCTGCACGTCCTCCTCCACGACGAGCGGGGAAGCGCCCCCCTGGACGCCATGGCGGTCGCGCTTGAAGTAGATGCCCCAGAGCTCGTCGGTGATCAGCTCGCCCTCGTCCGTGGAGAGGGGGGCATCCGTGTCAAGGTGGATGACGGGTGGAGGCCCGCCGTCGGCGGTCGCGAACATCGACGGATCGACAGTGATCTCACCTTCCTGGAGGTTCCAGTAGGTCCACATCGGCTGGTCGGTCGCGACATCGCCGCCCGGCGTCTGCACGTCGATCCGATCCGGTAGCCCCAGCATGGCCCAGAACTGTTTCGCCCAGGGGCCGGGTGCGACGACGAGCTGCTCGCCGACCTCGATCCGCCCCTGGTTCGTTTCGACGGCCTTCACCGACTCGTCCGAGGCGGTTTCGAGGCCGGTTACCTCGACGCCGGGGAGGATGCTGACTCCCTCCGACTCGCACTTGCCGGCGAGCCCCATGACAGAGTCCTTGTTGAACGCAAAGCCGCCCTGGTGCTCGTGGAGGCAGACTGTGACGCCGCGGGCGCGCCAGTCCGGGAAGAGGGACTTCATGTGGGCGTCCACCTCGCCCTCGCCCGTCAGAAGCTCAGACCGGTAGCCGATTCGCTCCTGCCGCTCGAACGTCGCGGCGAGATCCGATTCCTGCACCTCGGGACCGAGGGCGATGTATCCGACCGGCTGGTAGGCATACGCCTCCGGATCGGACTCCCACACCTCGACGCACGCCTGCATGAGCTCGCTCATCGCGGGCTGAAAGTAGTTGTTGCGAACGACGCCGCAGGCGATTCCGGACGCGCCGGCACCGGGACCGGTCTTGTCGAGGACGACGACGTCACCTCCCGAGCCAGGCCCGCGGGTTCGGAGCTCGCGCGCCAGGTGATAGGCGGTCGATAGTCCATGGATCCCGGCTCCGACGACGACGTAAGGTGAAGAGCTTGGCAGCGACATCTATTGCCTCCTCGGCAATGGTGTGTCCATAATGGCAGCTCAAAACGTACCATGAGCCGAACCGGACAACCAGCCGTTCGCCGCATCGCCGCCGTCGAGCGGGGGTTCGCAGTCCTCGACATACTCGCGGCGGGCGGAGAGATGGGTACGAACGAGGTCGCTCGGTTGACGGGGATCAATGCAAGCACGGTGTCCCGCCTCCTCGCCACGCTCGCGCACGCCGGCTACGTAGAGCACGTCACCGAGAGCGGGCGTTACCGGTTGGGGCTGCGTCTCCTCGAGCTGGGCAACGCGGTCCTGGCGCGCCTCGACCTTCGTGAGATCGCCCACCCCCACCTCCAGGCCCTCGCCGAGGAGACCGGCGAGACGGTGACCTTGTCGGCCCCGGGCGAGGGGCACGCTGTGACGGTCGACTTCGTACAGAGCATGTCGGTCGTGCAGAGCGTCGCGCGACTCGGGCGTCCCAGCGTCGGCCACGCGACCGCGGCCGGAAAGATCGTGCTCGCATTCTCGGACAATGATCCCCCTGCGAAGCTCGTGGCCTATACAGACCGGACGATCACGGACCAGCAAACCCTCGCAGCCGAGCTCCAGCGGGTCCGCTCGCAGGCCTACGCCGAGGCCGCCGGCGAGCGCGAGCTGGAGTTGAACGCCATCGCCGCTCCGGTCTGGGGAGCACACGCCGAGCTCGCCGGAATCCTCGGTCTCCAGGGCCCCGCGCCACGCTTCGGGCGACCCGCGATGCGCAGGGCCCTCCCAGGGCTCCTGGAGCGGGCCGCTGCGATCACAGCCGGCCTCGGCGGCACGGCACCTGATACATACCCGCAGTCACCGAAGGAACCGGATGGTTGAGGAGGCCGAATGAACGACAGCGTCATCAAGACTGCCTTCGACGAGGCACAGAGAAAGCTTGGAGCTGACTTCATGGAGTGGGAGGGCTGGTGCTGGCCCAACCACTTCGGCGATCCGGTGGCCGAGCACAATGCGATCCGGGAGCGGGTCGGCGTCTGGGACGAGTCGCCCCTGCGGAAGTGGGACTTCCGCGGTTCCGAGGCGCTCACCGCGGCCGATCGCATCTTCACGAACGACATGCTCGGGCTCGAGGTCGGGCAGGTTCGCTACGGGCCCTTCTGCGACGAAAACGGGAAGATGGTCGGCGACGGGACTGTCTTCAAGTTCGGCGACGACCACGCGTGGGTGATCACCGCTCTGGACTCCGACCTCGACCACTTCCGGCAGGTCGTAGGCGATCTCGACGTGCAGATCGATGCGATCACGGAGGAGCTCCCGCACCTCCAGCTGCAGGGGCCACAGTCCCGCGACGCGCTTGCTTCCCTCTGCGATGCCGACGTCCAGTCCCTTCGCTATTTCCGCTTCTGGCCTGACGAGATTCAGGTCGGCGGCGTTCCGTGCTGGGTCTCGCGCACCGGGTATTCAGGGGAGCTCGGGTATGAGATCTTCTGCCGCCCGGACGGCGCCGAGCAGCTCTGGAACGCCGTCACCGGAGCCGGCGCGCAGCCCTATGGCCTCGCCGCGGTCGAGACGATCCGCATCGAGTCGGGGCTCATCTTCATCGGGTATGACTACTTCCAGCACGAGACGGACCCATACGACATGTCGCTCGACAAGGTGATCGTCCTCGACAAGGGGGACTTCTGCGGCAAGGCGGCACTCCAGGAAACGGCAAAGAGCCCACCGAGGCGGCTGAAGACCGTTGTCCTCGACGGCGACAAGGTGCCCGAGTACGGCGCCGAGGTGATGAAGAAGAACCAGCCCGCCGGCATCCTCACGAGCCCCTGCGAGAGCCCGACGCTCGAAAAGGTGATCGGCATGGCTGTCCTCGACGCTCACACGACCGCAGAGGGCGAGATCGTGGATGTGCCGCTCGGCGAGGGAACGGTCCGCGCGACGGTCGAGACGTTGCCGATCTACGACCCGGAGAAGAAGCGGCCGAGGAGCTAGTACGCGTGACACTCGAGATGCGAACGGCCTGCGAGCGCTGCGGGCAGGCGCTCGAGGCGTCCGAAGAGGCCTACATCTGCACCTTCGAGTGCACCTTCTGTAGCCCGTGCACGGCTTCGATGGACGCCGTCTGCCCGAACTGCGGCGGCGAGCTCGTCCGTCGGCCCCGGCCGCCGGCAGGCCAAGACGTCTAGATCGGGCCTTCGGCCAGGAGCTTCCGGAAGGCCGAATACTGGCCGAGCTTCCCCACGGTGACCAGCGTGTCGCCTTCCTGGATGACGTCGTCCGGCTGCGCACCGCTGACCGGCTCCGGCTCCCGCAGAATTGCGATGATCGTGATGCCCGTTCGCTGGCGAAAGCCACACTCGGCGAGCGAACGCCCGATTGCCGGGCTCCCTTCCGGAACCGGAATCCACTCGATCGTGAGCTCGCCCAGTGCCATCTCGAGCTCCTCGACGATCTTCGGGCGTTCATACGCGCCGCCGAGAACGGCGCCGAGCTGGCGCGCCTCGTCGTCGTCGAGTCGGATCACTGCGCGCGGCTCCTCGTCGCCCGCATGGCGGAAGAAATAGATCTCGCGGATGCCGTCGGTATGCAGGATGACCGCGATGCGTGCCCCGGAGCCGGTCTGAAAGGCGTACTTGACGCCGACTCCAGGCAGGCGTGTCTCCCGTAGATCGATGCTCATGAGCCTCCGTCCAGTCTAGGCGGCGGGAAGAGTAACCCGCCCAGGCGCTTCGACTCCTTCATGAGGACGATGCCGATCGTGGCCGTCGCGAGGACGTAGAGACCGGCGAACGCGACGATGTCCGCCTGAACGGCGTCGGAGATGCGGGGGTTGGCGGCTGCGAGCTGCGCGAGCACGATCGTGAACTCGCCGTGCGCCACAAGCGCTAGGCCCGCGTTCAGGCTTTGGCGCCGGGTGAAGCCGCCGACCAGGCCGGCGACATAGCCGCCGCTTGCCTTCCCGACGACAGTCAGCGCCACCGCGAGAACGAGGACCCACCAGACGCTCCCGATGGCGCCCACGTCGATCGAGAGCCCGAAGACGAAGAAGAAGAGGGCTCCGAAGAGATCTCTGAAGCTGAAGAAGCGCTCCTCGATCTCGCCTCGGGCCCCGGTGCCGGCGAGAACGACGCCGGCCATGAGGGCCCCGATCGCCTCAGAGAGGCCGAGCGCTTCCGCGAGCGCAGCCATCCCGATCAGGAACGCGAAGGTCGCGAGAAGGAAGAACTCACGCGGCAGCCGGTCGAGGAGCTGGTCGAAGGGCCGAGCGAGCCAGCGGGAAGCTGCGAGCGAGGCGGTGACGAACAGGAGCGCCTTCAGGACGACCACGAGAGTCGACGCGAGCTCCCCTCCCCCGCCGCCGGCCAGGCCGAGGACGAACGCGATCGCCAGGTCCTCGAAGACGAGAATCGCCAGCACCAGATCCGTCTCGTCGTCGGCCAGCCGGCGAAAGTCGATCAGCCCCTTGACCGTGACAGCGCTCGACGAGACGTAGATCGCCGCAGCCAGGATGAGCGCGCCGAGGCTCGGCCCGAAGGCAGCCAGGCCGACGATGAGCCCGAGCCCTGCGTTCACGCCGAGATCGACGATGCCGCCGGTGACGACATGGCGACCGCTTCTCAAAATGCGGTCGAGCGTGAACTCGAGCCCGAGAAAGAACAGCAGGAAGACGATCCCGATCTCGGCCACGAAGCTCGTAACCTCGGACGGCTCGATCAGGCTCAGGATCTCGGGCTCGTTCGGCCCGAGGAGAAGTCCGGCGAGGAGGTAGGCCGGAATCGCGGAAAGTCCGAAGCGGCTCGCAATGAAGCCGAGTACGCCGAGAACGGCGACTGTGACGGCGAGGTCGCCGAGCTCCATCCGCTAGTCGGCCGTCCAAACGGGACAGCCAGCATGCTCGAAGGCCGCATCGAACGTCGCGCGCATGACCCGGTGAGTTCCTGATGGGGGGACGCTGCGCCGCGCGTCACGGGTAAGCGCAGTCGGAGGCCGGTCCATCGCTGCCGATTGTATGAGCCGCCTGCGCTCCGGCCGTAGTCACGTCCAGCGCCGGTCGCTAGGCCACGAGCTAGGCCACCAGGCCGAGCAGCACGAGCCCAGCGATCACGAGTGCGACGCCGGCCCACTGGGTCGGTCTCGGTCGCTCGCCCATGAGCGCGACGCCCGCCACGATCGGCACGACGGAGTAGGGAGCGGCAGCGGTCGCCACGATCGACGTGTCCGCGTGCCGAACGCCCAAGTTGAACGCGACATAGCCGATCGTGTCGACGACCGCGATGAAACCGATCGTCGCCAGGAGGCCGGGCGACCGGTACGGGAAGTGCCATTCCCGGCGCTGGAGCGCAGTCGCGAGGATGAAGAGGGTCGAGAAGCCCCGTGCCAGGAAGATCGGCACAAGCCAGCCGTATTCGTCGCTGAAGTAGGCGACGCCGTAGACAAACGTGCCGATAAGAACCGCCGTGGCGAGCGCGAGGAAAATTCCGATCGCGGCAACGCGCTCGATCGCCCTGATCTGGGCCAGGTCGGAGGAGGCCAGCACGACGCCGAGGAGAGCGATCCCGATTGCCAGCACCTCGTCTGCCGACAGGCGCTCGCCGGAGATGAGGACTGCGCAGACGACCGTCACGGCGGCGTAAGCCGAGACGATCGGACTCACGATCGAGATTGGCCCGATGGCGAGCGCGCGGTAGAAGGCGAGGTACGAGAGCCAGCCGAGCGCGCCGAGGAAGACGAACCACGCGAGGTCACCGCCGGTCAGTCCGGAGAGGTCACCGCCCGAGGCGAAGAGAAGGACGGCGAGAAGAGCCGTGGCCACGAGGTGGAAGCCGAGCACGACGCGCAGCGCGCCCGCCCGTCGGGACGATATGGCAGCGAAATAGTCGGCCAAGCCCCACGAGAGGGCGGCCGCAAGGCCGAGAGCGATCCCCACTAGTGCGCTCGGGCTGCCTCGACGAGCTGGGCGAAGGGTTGGAGAAAGCGGCGGTCGATCCGCCACTCCTCCTGGAGCTCCCACTGCACGGCCAGGACGTAGCCGTCGCCGTCGAGCTCGACCGCCTCGACGACGCCGTCCGGCGCACGCCCCACCACGCGGAGGCCGGACGCGACCTCGTCGAGCGCCTGATGGTGGAAGCTATCCACCTCGATCTCGTCGACCCCGAGTGCCGCATGCAGCCGACTGCCCGGCTCGACGCTGATCAGGTGCCGCGGGTGCTCCGGCACCTCCTCCTCCCCCTCGAGCGAGGAGCGCTCGACCTCTTTCCAGGCCTTCCAGCCGCGGTCTGATGGATGCTCGGCCCATTCGGGCTTGAGCGCGACGTCCTGCACGAGCGTTCCCCCCAGCGCGACGTTCAGCATCTGGATCCCACGGCACATGCCGAGCATCGGGAGGCCGCGGTCGAGCGCACGCTCGACGAGCTCGCGCTCGAATACGTCGCGTCGCGGCTCCGTGTAGGTCAGGTGCTCGCTCGGCTCCTGCCCGTAGCAGCTTGGGTCGATGTCACGGCCGCCGCCGAGCAGGACGCCGTCGCAGGCGTCGAGCGCATCCTCCAAGTAGCCGTTGACCCGCGGGAGCCCGAGCCCGACGCCGCCCGCGAGCGCGAGCGGCCGCTGGAAGCCCACACCCGCGTAATCGCCGAAGTCGTGCAGGCCGAGCGAGAGGCCGATGATCGGTTTCCGCCCATCCCTCGTCACGAGACACTTATATCCGAGGGTTTGGTTCCGCACCCGAGGATCCATTAGGGTCGCGGCAACCGATTCGCCCGAGTCGAAGGAGAGCGGCATGGAGCAACGGACAACGTCCGGGGCGGCTGCGAACGGGGCCCCCACCGAGGAATTCGTCGAGGAGTGGCGCACCGCCGCGTACAACTGCTACAGCTCTGGGCACAAGTTCTGCCGTGAGGTCTGCCCCGTCATGCAGGTCACGCGAGACGAGGCTCACACGCCCACGGCCTTCCACGCGAACGTCGTCGCGATGGAAAAGGGCCACCTGACGATCGAGGATGTCGCACGCGATTACGTCCATTGCACGCAGTGCGGCGCGTGCGAGCTGCGCTGCCCGAACACGCTCTTCACCGGCGACTTCTACCGCTTCCGCACGCGGACGGTCGACCTCGTGAAGGCAGCGCGGGCGCTCGCGGTCGAGCACGGCGTGCACCAGCCCAACTGGCAGCGCTGGAACGCGCTGACCGACAAGACGAAGAGCGAGCCCGTGCTGAACGGCACGCCCGTCTCGCAGGAGCATGTGGCGGACTGGGCTGCCGGGCTCGACCTCCCCGTCGGGGGCGAGACGGTTCTCTTCTGCGACTGCGAGGCCGCCTTCTACCGCACGAGCGTCCCGCGTGCGGTTGCCCAGATCCTCCGCACGGCAGGCGTCGAGTTCGGGCTCATGCGCGAGCAATGGTGCTGTGGCGGCCCGGCCGCCGAGATGGGCTATGTCGACCAGGCGCGCCACTTCGCCGAGCACAACGTGGCGGATTGGCGCGCGGTTGGCGCCAAACGGATCCTCGTCATCGACCCGCACGACTACATCTCCTTCACGGAGGACTACCCGGGCTACTTCGGCGAGGATTACGACTTCGAGATCGTCCTCGTCGTCGAGCTTGTCGCTGAGCTCCTAAGGGACGGAAAGCTAACGCTTTCCGTCCCGATCGATCGCGTGGTTACCTACCACGACGCCTGCCGGTTGAACAAGCGCAAAGGAATTCACGAAGCTCCTCGCGAGATCCTGAGGGCAATCCCGGGGATTACGTTCAAGGACGTCGACCACGTCACCCAATGGTCGTACTGCTCGGGTGCGGGAGCGGGGCTCGGGATCGAGCGCCCTGATCTGACCGCGGAGATAAGCCGCCGGCGTGTCGAGCGAGCCAAGGCGCTCGAGATCGACACGCTCGTCTCGGCCTGCGTGTGGTCGGAGCGGCCACTCTCGGAGCAGGGCGAGAAGCAGGACGTGGAGGTGGTCGACCTGATGGAGCTCGTCGCGCAGGCGGCGGGCCTGGAGGTCTGAGCTGTCTACCGTGGCCGTCTCCGACGGCGTCCTCGACCGGCTGGTCGAGATCTGTGGCGACGAGCACGTCTTCGCAGGCAAGTCGGCGCGCTTCAATCGCGCCCGCGTTCCCTCGCCCTTCCCCGTGCACCGCTGGGAGGAGTTCGTTCCGGATGCCGTCGTCCTCCCAACGTCGGCGGAGCAGATCTCCGAGGTAGTCAAGCTTGCCAACCGGGAACGGATCCCGGTCGTCCCGCGGGCCGGCGGCACCGGGCTGACCGACGGGGCTGTGCCGCTTCGGCATGGGATCATGGTCGACGTCAAGCTGATGAACCGGATCCTCGAGCTCGATCTCGAGGACCGCACGGTGACGGTGCAGCCTGGGATCAACATGCTGAAGCTCTCAGAGGAACTGAGGCCCCACGGATTCATCTATCCGGACGACCCAGCGTCGTACCCGTGCTCCCTCGTCGGCGGGCGGATCGGCACGAGCGGCTGGTCGCTCATCGGCAGCCGGTACGGACACACCCGGGACCTCGTGATCAGTTTCGAGCTCGTGCTCCCGACCGGCGAGATCATCCGCGTCGGCGACGGGGGCGGGAAGAAGGTGCGCAAGTCGTCGAGCGGCTACCAGCTCAAGCATCTCTTCATGGGGCACCAGGGGACGCTCGGAATCGTCACGGAAGCGACGCTGGAGCTCGTCAAGCGGCCCGAGGCGGAGTTCTCTGCCTTCTACGCTTACCCCTCGTACCTGGAGGCGTGGAAGGCCACCGGCGACTTCGCCCGTTCAGGCGCGGCGACGCTGGCCGGGGTCGTCCTCTTCGACGAGTGGAAGCTCGCCTACCTTCGCCGGGACGACGAGGCATATATCCCGCAGCCGGAAGGGGTGAAGGGTGTCGTGGCGCTTGCGATGTACGGCAACGAGGACGAGGTCCGAGCCTCGGCCAAGCGCATGCTCAAGATCGGGAAGGCGTCGGGGGGCCAGTACCTGGGCGACGAGATCTCCCAAGGCGACTGGGCGTCCCGCCACGACCGCTATGCGACGCCGCTCCACGGTCGTCTGCGGGACGGCCAGGTCGTACCGATGAGCTGGCACTGCGAGGACGCGTCGATCCTCTATTCGCAGCTCCCGGCCGTTCGCGAGAAGTGGCACGCGATCGCCGCCGGCCTGCGCGGGCGCTTCGACATGTTCGACGACTGGGGCATGTTCGCCTACACGAACGGGGCCTTCAAGCCCTGGGGCGACTATCTCACCGAGATCGACATCGGCATCTGGGAGATGCAGTGGGACGACGAGAGCTGGGCGGCGTGGGTGGACGCGAAACGCGAGATCGCCCGCATCGCGATCGAGCACGGCGGGTCGATCTCGGCGTGCCACGGATCGTGCCGCGAGGGCGAGGTCGACCTCGTCCCCGTTGAGCTGGGCGGAGGCTTCGAGGTGATGAAGAAGCTCAAGCGAACGCTTGACCCGTTGAACGTGATGAACCCTGGCAAGTATCTGCTCGACCAGGCCTACGAGGAGGGAGACGAGTGATCGGTTTCAGGCTCGCCGCGCAGAAGCCGCCGGAGGCGAAGCGCGTGAAAGAGGATGTGGTCATGCGCTTCGACCACATCTATGAGGTCGACCCCGCTCTGATGGCCGAGCACGCGCCCCAACAGGAGATTCCAGCCTGGGACACACATCGCATCGTCGACAGCCGCTGGGAGCACCTGGCCTGGATGCACGACCACTTTGCGGACTCGGTCGTCTCGGGTGAGGAACTTATGGCCGAAATCGAGGCCGAGGAGGGAAACTGAGATGAAGTTCAGCTACGCGACGCTCCTCGACTACCCGCTCGCCGACTCGCTCGAGATGATCAAGAAGGCGGACGAGCTCGGCTACCACGCCTGCTATGCGGCGGACGAGACCTGGCACAAAGACCTCTGGCTCCTGTTTGCCGCGGCCGCGGACAAGACGGAGAACATCCACTTTGGCCCGAGCCTCTCGGGGATCTGGCTCAGAGAGCCGACGCTGCTCTGCCAAGCGCTCGCGACCCTGGACGAGCTCACGGGCGGTCGCGCCGAAGGCGTCTTCTCCATCGGCAACTTCGGGCTGCTCGCCCAGTACGGGGTGGACTGGACGCAGATCAAGTCGTTCTCCCGTGTGAAGGAAGCGCACCACGTCATGCGCACGTTCCTCGACGAGGGCGCGATCACGTTCGACGGCGAGTTCTACAAGTACACCGGGCTCTTCACCTTCGCCCGGCCGGTGCAAGAGCGTCTCCCACTCATCATCGGAGCGATGCGCGGCCCCAAGTCCTTCCAGCTCGCCGGCGAGGTCTCGGACGGCGTCCACCACGCGCTCAGCTACTCGAAGGAGGCCTACGACTACCTGGTCGAGCACGTCAAGATCGGGGCCGAGAGGGGCGGACGGGACTGGCGCGAGCTCGACATCGGCGCCTGGTGCGTGGTCACGTGCGCACCTGATTCCGCCGAGGCCAAGAAGGCAGCTCGGACGATCGTTGCCTTCTACCTCTCCGCGCACCCGGACGAGCAGCTCGAGCGCCACGGGATCGATCCGGCGGAGACGAAGCTGATCATCGAGGCGCTGGGGAGAGGCGAGCTGGACAAGGCTTACGAGCTGACGACACCGGAGATCGCCGAGACGCTCTCGATCGCCGGCACGCCCGAGGAGTGTGTGGCGCAGATCAAGGAGATCGAGTCGGCAGGGGTCAACCACATGATTCTCTGCATCACCGACCCGGCGATCCTGAAGGCGTTCACCGGCAAGGACGTTGACGTCCCAGACGTCCAGGGCCAGCTCCAGCTCATCGCCGACGAGGTGATGCCGGCCTTCGCCTGATCAGGCGACGACCGCAATACGAGCGCGTGCCTGGTGGAGGGGCGGATCATCGCGATCCGCCCCCCACCGGGCCACACTCCGGCTAGACGGCCGTCGGCGCCGCCGGTGCTTGCACGAGTGCCAGCGCCTCGGGCGAGGGCTGCTCGTCGCTCGGGTCGCGCCAGTGAAACTTCTTGCCGTTCTGGTACTGGGCGATGATGTATCCACCTACGCCTGCGACCAGGACGAGGACGCCCACGAGGATGATCCGGCCCACGTACGCAGTCGGATCCGCGAACTCGAGGTCGTCCGGCGCGAACGCGTAGCCCGTCATCTTCAGGTAGATGACTCCGAACACGATGAATGCAAGGTTGGCCACTGCGAAGATGCCCGCGAGCCAGACCCACACCGGTCCGAGCTTGATCGGCCGCGGCCACGTTGGACGATCCCGGCGCAGGAGCAGGAAGCCGCTGAGCGCGAGGACATGAGACAGCATGTACCCGAGGTTCCCAGCCGCGAGCACGAAGAAGATGCTCGGGAATGCGAAGAGCAGGAAGATGTTCATCAGCATGTCGAGCGTCATCGCACGCGCCGGGACGTGCCGCGAGTTCAGATGGTCGAGCTGCTTGATCGTCATGCCTTCCTCAGCAAGCGCGTAGAGCGCCCTGGATCCGTCCATCGTGGCCGTGTTCATGGACAGGAGCAGGCCACCGCAAAGGAAGACCACCATGACGCCGCCGGCCGTCGAGCCCACGATCGACTCGAGGACGTCGACGAGGTAGACGACGCCCGTTAGGTCGCCGAGGATCGCGTCGCCTCCGACCGTCCCGAGGACGGCGATCGGCAGGAGGGCAGCGAGGACGACGTTCAGGCCGCCGACCGAGGCAAGCGCCTTGCGCGTGTCGTTCTTCGTGTCCTTGAACTCGGGCGCGAACGTGGCCGGGGCTTCGGGACCGTAGCTCGACCAGCCGATGATGTAGAGCCAGACCATGATCAGCGCAAACTGGCTGTACGTGCTCGTCCCTTCGCCGTAGAAGTCGGTTGTCGCAGCCATGTTGTTCGTCCCGGTCGCGAAGTCGTTGAACGTGCCTGTCACGAACGCTCCGAACGCGATCACCGCGACGGGGATCATCATCATCGCGCCCGTTGCGTAGCTGAACCACACAGCGGGTCGCATTCCCAGGATGTTGAAGAGCCAGCACGCAACGATGCATCCGAGGCCGATCAGGCGAGGCATGGTCACGTCCCAGCCGATGCCCGGAATCTCCCAGTTCCACGTTGCGGCCCTCGTATCGGCGAAGAACTCGCCCGTGATCAGGAGGCCTATGAAGCCGCCGTAGACGGCCAGAACACTCGACCAGGCGAACCAGTAGCCGAACACCGCAATCGGCCCTGCCAGCGAGAAGTGCTTGCGCCAACCCTCGCGCGCATAAACCGACAGACCACCAGGCTTGTCGGGGAACATCGCGGCCGGCTCCGAGTAGATGTACGCCTGGAGCGCACCGATGAGCGCAGAGATCACCCACAGGATTGCCGCAACCTTCCCGCCGAGCGCGTTGATCGAGAACCCGAGCCCGACGAGCAGGAAGCCCGGGTTCGCAAGACCGATCACGAACCCGTCCCACCAGCGCATCGTCTTCAGAAGCCGGCGTTCGTCTACTGCAACTGCAGCCACAGATCCTCCTCTCGGACCTCTCGGTCCAGCCTTGCTGGTTGGTTCAGCAGGAAAGCGACTTTAGGACTTCGTGCGGACGAGTGCAACGGGCAGGCCCCCCTGCGACGAGTAAGCTCTGACCGGAGCACCGGTCGAGGATGTCAATTCCGCTCACTGTTCGCTGCGAATGCGGCGAAACCCTCTCTGTCACTCTTGGAGACCAGGTCACGTGCGCGTGCGGGCGTCGCTACGACACCTCCTCCATGCCGCGGGAGAGTTTCGTCCACGTGCGTGCCGCTCAGTTACGCGTTCGCCTCTACACCCGGATCGGAATCGTCCTCGTGGCCGGTGCGGCCGTGCTCGGGTGGTGGATAGAGGGACTCGTGGGGGCTGCTCTGGCCGGGCCGGCGGCCGCCTTGCTCTGGTTCCGGTTCGTGCAACCACGGTTCAAGCGCCGGCAGGCCCAAGACCTGGCCGCGCTGCCCACCTGGAAACTCGAGGCGGAGTAGAGCCGTGCCGGGGCTGACGATCGAGCGGCCGGGCACAGACCGCCGCCTCGGTGCCGCAGCACCGAAGGTGCGCCCCGTGATGCTGCTGACGCTGAACGTTCCCTTCGACCCCACGGCGACGACGTTCGCACTCGACACCGCCGCCGAGACGGGTGCTGAGCTCTACGTCTGCGACGGTGTCCCGATCAACACGAGCAATCCAGCGGCCGCCGGCTCTCGCACGTTCGGAACGCCCGAAACCCAGGCGGATGCGCGGGCGGTCGCCCTCGACGCCGCCAGTCGCGGAATCAAGGTGACGGAGCTCGTCTTCCACCACCCGCGGCCGGTCACTGCCGCGCTTGCGGTTACACGTGAGGAGCGCGTCGGCCTGCTCGTGTTCGGCCCCGATCGCCGCCGCCTCGGGCGCTGGTTCTTCCGCAGGGCGAACCGGCGCCTCCGGCGGGAAGCGCCTTGCCTCGTCTGGACCAGTGAGTAGGCCTTGCTCGTTACCCGAGATCGAAGCTGATCTGCTTGGTCTCGGTCAGCGCGTCCAGGATCCAGCCGGCCAGCTCGCGTCCGGAGCCGGATTTCTTCGCACCACCGAAGGGAGCGAGCTGGTCCCAGTAGTTCGTCGTTTCGTTCACGTGGACCGTGCCGTGGCGTAGCTCCTCGGCGGCTCGCCAGGCATCGTGCAGGGACCGCGTGAAGACCGATGCGGTCAACCCGTACTCGGTCTCGTTGGCGATGTCGAGCGCCTCGTCGAGCGTCGAGAAGGTCATGATCGGGGCCACCGGGCCGAACGTCTCTTCCTGCGCGATCCGCATGTCGCTCGTGACGCCCTCGACGATCGTGGGCTCATGGAGCTGGCCGTCATGGTCGCCTCCGTACACCACGCGGGCGCCCTTCTCGACCGCATCCTTGACGTGCGCCTTCGTCCGTGCGAGCACGGCCGGCGTGCACAGCGGGCCCATGTCAGTCTCGTCGGCGAGCGGATCGCCCACATGGAGCTTCTTCGTCCGCTCGAGGAGCGCGTTCAGGAAGGCGTCCTTGACCGACTCGTGGACGAGGATCCGCTCCGCGGCGGTGCAGCACTGGCCGGCCAGGTAGAAGCAGCCGACGATGGCGGCATCGGCAGCCTTGTCGAGATCGGCGTCGGCAAGGACAATTTGCGGCCCGTTGCCGCCCAGCTCGAGCACCCGGTTCTTGAGGCCCGCCTCCCGCGCGACGACCTCCCCGGTCTCGACCGAGCCCGTGAAGACGACTGACCCGACCTTGGGGTGGCGGACGAGCTCCGCGCCGGTCTCGCCCCGTCCGTGGACGAGATTCACCGTACCGGGCGGGAAGCCGGCGTCGTGCAAAAGCTCCACGAACATCTGGGCACAGTGCGGCGC
>Ga0126307_10001579_pt1 | contig 15042 bp, 14 predicted proteins | sample Plot28_FD_89955 | JGI IMG/M metagenome (GOLD analysis project Ga0126307, IMG submission 89955) | Serpentine soil microbial communities from UC McLaughlin Reserve, CA, USA - Plot28 | ecosystem: Environmental > Terrestrial > Soil > Grasslands | place: USA: UC McLaughlin Reserve, Lake County... | reverse complement strand
TCGCCGGCCTGGCGCACGCCGGCGCCGGCACCGTCCGCGTGGCGCTCGGCGCGCGTACCGACGCGGCGCTCGTCGACGCCGCCGGCATCGACCTGATCGGCGGCCTCGGCGCGCTCCGGACGTGGCTCGCGCAGGAAGGCGACGGCCGGCCGCTCGTGCTCGGCACGCACGCGTACGCGGACGGCGCGAAGCACGTCCTGGCCAGCGCGGCGGCGGACAGCCTGGCCGGCGACCTGCTGGCCCGCCGCGACGACGTGGCGCTCGCCTACCTGGCCACGCCGACCGACAGCTACCTCGTCTCGCCCGACATCGTCGCCGCCGCGCGCCGCCGCATGCCGCGGCGGGCCGCGGTCGTGCGCGCCGCCACGCGCGGCCGGCTGCTCGCGCCGTCGTACGTCGAGGACCTCGCCGGCGACGACGGCCGCCGCTGGGGGCTCGCCGACGCGCTCGTCCCCCAGCAGGGGCCGAACTACGCGCTGGCCAAGCGGCTCCAGCGCTGGCGCGGGACGCTGGCGGCGGTCGAGGGCCACGCCGTGTCGTTCAACGTCGCGCCCGCGAGCTGGACCGCGTCGGTCACCAAGAACCGGCTGCTCGCCGCCGCCTATGCGGCCGCGCACCGGTTCGGCATCCGCATCTTCGCTCCGCAGACCACGCGCGCGCTCATGGCGGCGCTGCTGGTGCACGACCTGCACGCCGAGCGGCGCGACGGCGGCCACCCCGACGAGCTGTTCTGTGCGAACGCCGCGCACGGCGGGCTGTGGCGCGCGCCGTACGAGCCGCGGTCGGCGCTCGGCATCGCCGCGGTGCTCGGCCTGCCGCGGGCGCTGCTGCGCCGCTAGAGCACGCCCGCGCGCTTCAGGTGCCGCCGCAGCCGCGACGGGGTGGCGCTCGTGTGGCGCAGCGCGACGGCGATCGCGCGCACCTCGCCGCGCCGCGTCACGAACGCGATCCGGCGCCCGCCGCGCAGCCGGTGCGCCCGCACGTGGCGCCCGTAGGGACGCGCCACGCCGTCGAGGGCGCTCACCGGCGCGCCGACGCGCACGCCACGCGCGCGGTGGAACGGCCCGGTGCTGACCACGACGCGCGCCCGGCCCGTCGGCGAGAGCACGGCCTTGAGCTTGCCGGCGCGGTGGTCGCCGCGGCGGCGCAGGCAGTACGTCCACACGCGGCCGGGCCGGCGGCGCGGCTGGCCGGCGGCGCGCAGGAGCGACTCGGTGTCGTAGCCGATGCGGACGTTGCGGAAGCCTTTGCGCTTCAGCTTGCCGCGGGCGCGCTTGCAGTCGCTGGCGCCGATGCCCTCCGCGCGCTCCCACATCTGCAGGTACGCCTCGGCACCGCGGCTGAGGTCGTCGACGATCTCCTGGCCGGCGAGGTGGCGCGCGTCCTCGAGCCAGTCCGGGAAGAGCCCGTAGTGGGCCATGCCGTCAGCGTTGAAGTCGAAGGCCCGCTCGCCGGTGCGCTGGCGGTCGAGCGTCACCGCGCCGTCGAAGGACTTGAAGGGGTAGGTGACGGGGTTCCGGCCGTTGCGGGGGGCGCCCTGGTGGGCGAAGCCGTTCATGTCGGCGCCCCAGCCCATGCCGAAGTAGTAGCGGTCGTCGCGCGCGAACGGCTTCGTCTCGCGCCAGGCCTGGACGAACTCGGCCGACGAGCCGGCCATCGGCGTCACCACGCCGCCGAGGGCGTAGATGCGGGGCGTCGCGTCCGGCGTGCTCCAGCTGTGGCTGGAGATGACGCCGGAGTAGCGCGCCGCCTCGAGGATGTCCAGCACCGAGCGGCGCGCCGCGACGCTGAGGTGGTCGGGGTCGACGATCATCTGCTTGGCGATCATCCGGTTGATGAGGTACTCGCCGAGCGGCGTCAGCCCGCGGATGTTGCAGTGCGGTGGCGGCCCGTAGACGGGCGTGGCACCCGGCGGCAGCGTCCGGGCGAGGAGGTTGCCGGCGAGGGCGTCGCGGTCCGGCGTGCCCGGCAGCGTGGCCTGTGACCTGTCGTGCATGTGCCCCGCCCCGTCGCAGGACTGCATCTGCCAGAACTTGCCGCTCTCGTAGAAGTTGCCGCCGTTGACGGCGAGCCCGGTCGTGCCATTGTCGCCGGCGACGCCGGCGAGCGCGTTGTCGAACTTGTTGACGAGCTCCATGTCGCGCACGCCGAGGTCGTAGACCTCGTCGAGGTTCCGGTCGATCTTCGCCGCGTCGCACTCCGGCTGCTCGAGGAAGACGCCGCAGTCGAAGAGCTTCGAGACCTCGATGCCGAGCACGACCGCGAGCTTGCCCTCGTTCATGACGCGCCGGGCCTCGAACGGGTTCGTGACGATCCGGAACCAGCCCTTGCCCGGGCCGCCGTTCTGGGCGTCGATGTAGGCCTCGAGCTCGCGCATGCGCCTGGCCTGCAGGCGCACGCCGTCCATCTCGTTGCACGAGTTCTTCTTGAGCGGATAGGCCGTGCAGAGGACCTCGTTGTCGACGAGCAGGTTCACGAACAGGCGCAGGCCGCCGCGCCATGACCGCTCGACCCACTTGTAGTAGGTCTGCTCGTGGGTGAGCGACTCGTGGTGCGGCCAGTCCTTGAACGTCGGCCAGCCGACGGGATCGTGCGTGCCGGCCGGGTTGCCGTAGGAGATCGTGTTCTCGCCGACGGCGCCGGCGCCGTTGGGGTAGTGGTCGGGGCAGTCGCGCAGCGCGTACGGCACGCCGTACGGGTGCCAGGGCCGGCCGCAGTGCACCCGGCCGCCGAGGAACTCGAAGGCCATCATGTGCATGTGCGCGTCGAGCAGCCCTGAGACCTCGCCGAACGGGTAGCGCCCGCGCGACGGCTCGCCGGTCGCGCCGATCTCGGCCTCGGGGTACTCCGGGCAGCCGCCCGCCGGCGCGAACGTGAAAAGCGTCTGCGCGCCCGTCGCGCCGGGCGCGCGCGGCACCAACGCGCCGCCGTCGCCGACGGCGAGCACGCGGCCGCCGCTCAGCGTGAGCACGAACGCGCCGCCGGACGGGCTGACGCGCCAGTTGGCGTCCGGGCTCGGGTTCGCGGCGCTCTGAGCGCGCTCGGTCGTGCCCACCGGGAGCGGCAGGCCGGGCACCGCCTCCTGGGTCCCGATCGACAGGAAGTCGCGCGCGCGGCCGTAGAGCAGGTAGCGCCCGAGCGCCGTCGCCTGCATGCGGAACGGCTCGGCCGAGCCGGCGTCCGGCGCGGCGGCGCGGTAGCCGCCGTCGGCCGTCTTGACCACGAAGGCGCCCGCGCTCTCGGAGCGCAGCGCGTAGCACCCGCCGGCCAGCGAATAGCGGTCGACGGCGCCCGCCGGCGAGGCGGCGGCCAGCAGCACTGCGACGGTCGTCAGGCAGAGCGCGAGCCGGACACGAGCCACGGATCGCGACGTTACTGATACCTTCGCTGTCGATGCGCCAGTCGCCGGTGCAGCGCCCGCTCACGCTGGTCATGCCGATCGCCTCCGAGGAGGCGTTCCAGCAGCTCAACCAGGTTCTCGAGCAGGTGCAGTCGCAGCCGCCGGAGACGAACCCGATCGTCACGGCGCTGAACACCCTGCAGACGGTCCACTTCGCGCGCTTCGTGTTCCTCGAGGACAACACGCGGCTCGCGGTCATCACGACCTACGACGGCGACTTCGACCGCTACATCAACGACTTCATCGACCACATCGGCGGGGTCTTCGACATGCTGCTTCGGTTCATGGCCGACGCACCGCCGCTGCCCGTCCAGGAGCACCGCGAGGAGTTCCTCGAGTACGTGCGGGCCCACGACCTGCCGGTGGTCGGGCCGTTCTACAGCGCGTACCCGGACAAGACGGTGCTCGACATCGTTGCCGGCGCTTGACCTCGACGACATCCAGGGCCTGATCCTCCGCGGCTACCGCAAGCCGTTCGCGCGCCACCTGCTGCTGCGCGTCGACGACGCCGCGGCGTTCAAGGGCCCGCTCGGCGACCTGGCCGAGGAGGACCGGGCCTCGGGGCCGTTCGTCACCGTCGCGGCCGACTGGATCGACAAGCCGCCGGCGGGCGAGGTGCCGGGGCACTGCGTGAACGTCGGCTTCACGTTCGACGGGCTGCGCGTCATGGGGCTGCCGGACGCGTCGCTGGACTCGTTCCCGGCCGAGTTCCGGGAGGGCGCCGTCGCCCGGGCGGCGGAGGTGGGCGACACGGGGCCGAGCGCGCCGGAGCACTGGGTCGCGGCGTTGACGTCGCCGGACGCGCACGTCCTCGTCTCGCTGTTCGCCGACACGGAGAGGGAGCTCGACGCGTTGACCGCGGACGTGGGCGGGCGGCTCGCCGGCGGCGCCACGGAGCGCGGCCGCTTCGACGGGCGCGCGCTGCCAGGCGAGGTCGCGCACTTCGGCTACCGCGACGGGCTCTCGCAGCCGACGATCGAGGGCGCGCCGACGGCCGGCCTCCCGGACCCGTTCGAGCCGGTGAAGGCGGGGGCGTTCGTGCTCGGGCTCGAGAGCCCGCACGCCGGCCTGACGTTCCTGGTGCCGCAGCCGGACGCGCTCGGGCGCAACGGCAGCTTCGGCGCGTTCCGGATCCTGCGCCAGGACTGCGCGGGGTTCGAGCGCTTCCTCGACGAGGGGGCGGCGCGGACGGGGCTCGACCGCGAGCTCGTGGCCGCGAAGGTCTGCGGGCGCTGGCGCAACGGGGTGCCGCTCGCGCTGTCGCCCACCGGCGACACACCCGATCCAGCGCTCCCGCAGGAGCGCTGGAACGACTTCGACCACGCCGACGACCCGCGCGGGGTGCGCTGCCCGCTGGGCTCGCACGTGCGCCGGGGCAACCCCCGGAGGTCGCGGATCGCGGGCGGCGGGGGGCTGACGCACCGCATCGTGCGGCGCGGGCTGCCCTACGGGCCGCCGTACGATCCGGCGAACCCGGACGACGGCGTGGAGCGCGGCCTGGTCGGCATGTTCATCGGCGCCAGCCTGCGCGACCAGTTCGAGTTCCTGATGTCGGAGTGGCTCAACGACGGCGTGTTCGCGCCCGGGCTCGGGCGCACGAAGGACCCGCTGACCGGCGCCAACGACGCCGGCGAGAGCCGCTTCGCGATTCCCGGCGACCCGCCCGTGGAGGTCGGCGGCTTCGGGCGCTTCGTGACGACGCGCGGCGGCGCCTACTGCTTCCTGCCGAGCATGACCGCGCTGCGGGCGCTCAGCGCCGTCTGAACCGCCCGCCGGTCGTGACCGCGACGCCGAGGGCGACGACGGCGATGCCGGCGGCGATGACCAGCCACAGCGAGAGCCGGCGCACCTCCGCGCTGACCACGATGCCGATGCCGACCCCGATCAGGAACGCGCTGGCGACGAGCCGGAACGTGGTCACGCGCCCATTGTCTCAGTGTGGCAACCGGGCGGGGATCGGCCTGAGCCCGGGCGCGCGGCCGGCGACGCCCACGGTGCGCTCGTAGGAGGCGCGCAGCGTCGCGGCGTCGGCCTCGTCGCGGCGCAGCGCGCGGCCGACGGGGAGCACGGTGAAGTCGGGGTGGCGGACCCATGTGGGCGTGTAGGTGACGCGCTCGACGCGCGCGGTGCGCTGCCCCACCGCGAGGTGCAGCGCGACGACCATGCCGTCCTGGGCCGCGGGGTGGCAGCACGCCGCCGTCTGGTTGGAGAGCAGGTTGCCCGCGCCGAAGACGGTCCAGCGGCCGCGCACGCGGCGGATGGGCTGGACCACGTGGGCGTGCTGGCCGAAGACGGCGGTGATCGCGCGCGAGGCGGCGAGCCGCCGGGCCAGCGCGCGCTGCGCCGGGTCGGGCGTCTGCCGGTACTCGGTCCCCCAGTGCAGGTTGACCAGCACCGCCCGCGCGCCGCGGCGGCGGGCGCGGCGGGCGTCACGCAGGATGCGCGGCGCTGCGGCCATGTTCACCGACCACGGGTGCGGCGCGACGAGCCCGTTCGTGGTCGCCGTGTAGGCCAGGAACGCGAGCTTGACGCCCTTGACGCGGAGCATGAGGGTTCGCGCGCGGCCGCGCGCGTCGCGGTAGGAGCCCGTGTGCCGCAGGCCCGCGCGGTCGAGCGTGCGCAGCGTGGCGTCGATGCCGGGCTGGCCGCCGTCGAGCGTGTGGTTGGAGGCGGTGCTGCACGCGTCCCAGCCCGTGGCGCGGATGGCGTCGGCGAGCTCCGCCGGCCCGCGGAACTGCGGGTAGCCGACGGGCGGCCCGCGGCCGATCGGCGTCTCGAGGTGGCACAGCGCGAGGTCGGCGCCGCGGATGATCGGGCGGATGGGGAGCAGCAGCGGCGCGAAGTCGTACCCGTCGCCGCCGGCGAGCGCCTGCGCGCGCTGGACGACCGGCAGGTGGGGGAGCAGGTCGCCGCCGACGGTGACCGTCAGGCGGACGGGGCGGTCCTCGGGCGCGGCCTCGGGCGCGCCGCCCGGGCCTGCGCCAGCGGTGGGCGCGGGCGCGGACTGGGCCGCGCCGACGGAGCCGCCGCCGTCGCGGCCCGCCGTGACCGCGACGGCCAAGCCGCCGAGGCAGAGCACCGCGAGCGCTACGAGGAGCCGGCGCATCACGGGCGTGACGCTACTCTCGCCGCGATGAGGCAGGGAAGCCGGCTTGCGCTGCTCGCCGCCGGGCTCGCGCTCCTCGCGACGGCGCCGGCCCACGCGGGCTCGCGCGCCACTTGGACCACGGCCGCGGACCGCATCGCCGCGTCGCTCGAGGCCTCGCAGGAGCCGAGCGGCCTCTTCCGCGACGACTACAAGCCGAACTCCAAGACCTACGCGGAGGCGATCGGCGGCTACGGGCTGCTCCTGCACGCCGCACGCACCGGCGACTCCGGCGCGGCCTCTGCGGGGATGCGCGCCGTGACGTTCGCCGTCGCGCCCGATCCGCGCCCGGGGCCGGACCTCGACAGCGTCTTCAAGCAGCTCGGCGTCGCGGCGGCGTACGCGCTCGCACTCGAGCGCTTCGCCGGCCACCCCGACTTCGTGGCGCATCGCGCCGAGTGGGAGGCCTGGCTGCGGCGGGTGCGACCGCAGCGGGTGACGGGTCCGGGCGGCGGCGTGGCCAATCGGCTCATGGTCGAGAGCCTCGCCCAGCTCGAGCTCTTGCGCACCGGCCTCGGCGGCGGCCAGCCCGGGAGCGTCGTGGCCGATCCGGACGCCGCCCGGCGCAACATCCGCTCGTTCATGGCGGTGCGGTGGCCGCGGGCCGTCGCCGACACGCTGCACCGCGGCCGCTTCGGCTCGGCGGGCGTGCACTCCGACCAGCCGTCGCACCCGCTGGCCTATCACGCGCTGGCGCTGGCGATGGCCCAGCGCGCGATCGCGCTGCTCGGCCCCGGCGCCGCGGCGTCGACGCTGCGCACCACGCGGCGGCTCGCGCGCGGCTCGTGGGAGCTCGCCGCGCCGGACGGGGACGTGGCGTACTTCGGGCGCAGCCACGAGCAGTCGTGGGCGCTCCCGCTCACCGCGGCGGGAGTGGAGGAGCAGGCGCGGCGCGAGTCGCATGCCGTGGCGGGCCGCCTGCGCGCGCTTACCGACCGCGTCGCCGCGCGGCTGGAGCAGGCGCACGCCTTCGGCCCGCTCGGCGTCGACATCGTCCCGATCGCCGGCACGGATCGCGACGCCGCCCGCGCGGCGATCGACACCTACGCCTCCCAGGCGGTCTACAACGCGCTCACGCTCGTGTCCGCCGAGTGGGCGCGCGCGGCCATGCGCGGCCCGGCGCTCGGAGCCGCCGGCGGCATCGGCGCCGACCACGACGGCGGCCGCGTGCTCGGCGCCGGCGCCGGCGAGTTCGCCACCGCGCGGCGCGACGGCGTGTGGGCGGCGGTGCGCATGCGGCCGGGGCTGCGCTCGCAGCGGCGCGACGCCCGTTACGCCTTCGGCCTCGTGGCGGCGAAGCGGCGTGCGGGCGGCGGCTGGCGCGACGTCGTCGTGGGGCTGCCGCGCACCCGGCGCGGCGCCGACGCGCCCGGCCCTTGGCTGCTCGGCGCCGGCGGCGTCGAGCGCGCCGAGCCGTTCGGGAGCTCGATCCGGGTGACCGACAGCGGCGTGATCGAGGTCGCCGGCGGCTTCCGCAGCCGCCGCGGGCGCGTCGTCCGGCGGGCGACGTTCCGGTTCGTGCCGGGTGACGGGACGGTGCGGACGTCGGTCCGCGTCCGCGCGGGCGACCGGCTCGAGCTGGCCGAGTTCCTGCCCGCCGGCGCGGCGCGCGCCCGGATCCGCCTGCGGCCCCGAGGCGGCGGTGCGGCCGCGGCGCCCGGCGACGCCGCGACGACGCGCACGCCCGGCTTCGCCTCGGCCACCGACGGCTGGCTCGAGCGCGTCGCCACGGTCGTCGAGGTCCGCGCCGGCGGCGTGCTGACCTGGACGCCGCGTGCGATCACCCGATGACCGAGGTGGCGCTCGCGTCACTCGGTTTGCGGTTCGACGCGCGCCTGATTGGATGCCCGCGTGCCGCGGTTGCACCGTGATGCCATGACCCGCGTGCTCGAGCGCCTGCTCGACGGCGACCCGCCGGCCGGCGGCATGCTGCCGCGCGAGGAGGCGATGGCCGACGAGTACCGCATCAGCCGCGGCGTCGTGCGGGAGACCATGCGGGCGCTGGAGGAGCGCTCGGTGCTCGCGGTCAAGCACGGCCGCGGAGCGCGCGTGCTGCCGACGTCGGACTGGAACGTCCTCGACCCGGACGTCATGGCGGCGATGCTGGACGCGCGCGACGGCGACGCGCTGCTCCGGGAGATCACCGAGTACCGCGCGATGCTCGCGCCGCGAGCGGCGCGCCTGGCCGCGGAGCGGCGCTCCGACGAGGATGTCGAGGCGCTGCGGGGGCCATGCAGCGCATGGCCGAGGCCGCCCCTGCCCGGCCGGGGCGCGGCCGCGCCGACGAGCGCGTCGCCGCGGAGGCCGACTTCCATCGCATCCTCGCCGCGGCGACGGGCAACCGCCCCCTTGCCCGCACGCTGTCCGCGCTGATCGACGGGCTCGAGCAGCGCGGCGGACTGGCCACCCGGCGCGAAGACGGCCTCGACGAGCACCGCCGCATCCTGGCGGCGGTCCGCAACCGTGACGCCCAGGCCGCCGCCAGGTCGATGCGCGCGCACCTCGAAGGCGCTACACGGCAGGGCGAGGAAGCGGCCGGCGATCGGCCGGCCGCCGGCTGACCGATCGCGCGGCCACCCCGTTCATGCGCTGCTGAGCGCCGCCCTCGGCTGACGCCTACGTCAGGCCGTGGGCGAGCAGGTCGAGCCTCACGGCTCCTGGATGCGCATCGGGCCTCACCTCCCTCCCTGCCACGACGACGGCCTTCGTGTGGCGCGTCTCGTCGAGCTCGGGCTCGATCACCGCGCCCACGCGCTGCCCGCGCACGGCCCCGACGCGCAGGCCGGCGGCGGCAAGCGCCCCGGCCACGGTCGCCACCGGCCAGTGCCGCTGGACGTGCACGCTGCTGACCCGCGACCAGCAGCCGTCCGTCTCGCGGGTGAAGACCTCCACGCTCGCGCGCGCGATCTGGTCGGACACCCAGCCGGACCCGTGCCAGCACAGGAAGGCGTCCTCGTCCTCGGCGACCCAGGCCGAGCGGTACGACGTCTCGTACGTCAGCCGCGTGTTGAGGTCGAACACGAGCACCCCGCCGGGCGCGAGGACGGCGGCGAACGAGCGCGCCGCGGCGTAGAGGTCCTCCTCGGCCAGCAGGTAGTTGACGGCGTCGTCGAGGCAGGTCACGAGGTCGAACGCGCCGAGCGCCGGGAGCGCGCGCATGTCGGCCTCGACGAGCTCGACGTCGCCGGTCAGCGCCCGCCGGGCGACCGCCAGCATCTCCGGCGAGACGTCGCAGCCCGTGACGTCGTAGCCGCGCTCGAGCAGCGGCCGCAGGCTCTTGCCGCTGCCGCAGGCGACGTCGAGCGCGCGGCGCCCGCGCAGCCCGCAGCCACGCGCCAGCGCCTCCAGCCGGCCGAGCCATTCGTCGTGCCGGTAGTGCCGCGTCAGCAGGTCGTAGTGCTCGGCCAGCGCGGCGTACGCCGCGGCGGCCGGGTCGCGTGTGACGAGTCCCATGCAAGAGCGACCCACGGCGGCCGGCAAACCGTTTCACTTAGCGCGAACGTGCCACTTTTCACTAACCCCGGTTCCCACAGGCCCCGGTGCAGGCGCCGGCGTCCGTCGACTGGGACGCCGTCCGCCGGCGGTGTCTGAGGGAGGCGCGACGCCACGTCGGCGACGGGGCGGAGGACGTCGTGCAGGAGGCGCTGCTGCGGGCGTGGCGCCACTGGGACGCGTGCTCGACCCCGGACGCCCCGCTCCCCTGGCTGCTGGCCATCACGCGCCGGGAGGCGTGGCGCTGGCACACGCGCGCGAGCCGGCGACCGCAGCCCTGCGATCCCGGCGACGAGGCGCTCGACGCGCCGGCCGACCGCGACGGCTGGACCGGCGACGAGTCGACCATGGAGCGCCTCAGCGTGGCCGCCGCGCTTGCAGAGCTCGGCTCCGAAGAGCGAAGATTGATCGGCCTGCGCTACGGAGAGGATCTCACGCAGGAGGAGATCGCCAAGCGGCTGGCGCTGCCGGAAGGTACCGTCAAGGTCCGCCTGCACCGCTTGCGCGCAAGACTGCGCCGCCGACTGGAGACATGACCAAGCCCGTCACCGACATAGACGACCCGCGCCTCGTCAAGGCGCTGGCCCACCCGCTGCGGGTCCGCATCCTCGGGCTGCTCGAGAACCGCGTGGCCACGCCGAAGCAGATCGCCGCCGAGCTCGGCCTCCGGCTCGAGAACGTCAGCTACCACGTCCGCATCCTGCGTGACTTCGGCTTCATCAAGCTCGAGCGCAAGAAGCAGGTGCGCGGGGCGGTGGAGCACCACTACCGCGCGGTGGCGCGCCCGCGGATCACGGCGAAGGCGTGGAGCGGCATGCCCGACGTGGTCAAGCAGGCGATGACCGGCGCCAACCTCAACCAGCTCATCGAGCTCGTGGGGGCCGCCGCGGAGGAGGGCGGGTTCGCCCGGCCCGAGTCCTATCTCTCGCGCCGGCCCGTGGTCGTCGACGAGCAGGGGTTCACGGAGCTCTCGGAGGCGATCACCGCGCTGCTGGACCGGGTCACCGAGATCGAGCGCGACGCGGCCAAGCGGATCCGCTCCGGCAACGGCAGCGAGGCGCCGGCGATCGTGGCCGCGATGCTCTTCGACACGCCGCGCAACGCGTCTCCCGCCGCGCGCGACGAGATCAGCGCCGCCCAGGGCGCCTGAGCAGCGGGTGGACGGCAGCTGCGACCTCGCGGTCGTCGGCGCCGGCATCGTCGGGCTCGCGGTGGCGGCCGAGCTCGGCGCGCGCCACCCGGACCTGCGGATCGTGGTGCTCGAGCGCGAGCCGCGCATCGGCGCGCACCAGACGAGCCACAACTCCGGCGTCGTCCACGCCGGCATCTACTACGCGCCGGGCTCGCTGAAGGCGCGGCTGTGCGTCGAAGGCGCCCGCGCGCTCTACGCGCTCTGCGAGCGCGAGGGCGTCGCCCACGAGCGCTGCGGCAAGGTCATCGTCGCCACCCATCCGCGCGAGCTGCCCGCGCTCGACGAGCTCGAGCGCCGCGGCCGCGCCAACGGCGTCGCCGGCCTCGAGCGCCTCGACGCCGACGGCATCCGCGCCCGCGAGCCGCACGCCCGCGGGCTGGCCGGGCTGTGGTCGCCGGCGACGGGCATCGCGGACTTCGGCGCCGTGGCCACCGCGCTCGCGCGCGCCGTGCGCGCCGGCGGGGGCGCCGTCGCCACCGGCTGCGGGGTGACGGCCGTCGCGCAGGCACGGCGCGGGCTGCGGCTGCGCCACGCCGGCGGCGAGCTCGAGGCGTCGCACGCCGTCTTCTGCGCCGGTGGCTGGTCGGACCGCCTGGCGGTGCTCGCGGGCGCCGACGCAGACCCGCGCATCGTCCCGTTTCGCGGCGCGTACCTGCGCCTGCGGCCCGAGCGGCGCTCGCTGGTGCGCTCGCTCATCTACCCGGTGCCCGACCCGTCGCTCCCGTTCCTCGGGGTGCACCTCACGCGCCATGTCTCCGGCGACGTGCTCGTCGGGCCCACCGCGCTGCTCGCGCCGGCGCGCGACGCCTACCGGCTGGCCACGGTCCGCCCGCGCGACGTCGCCGACACGCTCGCCTGGCCCGGCGCGTGGCGGATGGCCCGGCGCTGGTGGCGCACCGGCGCGACCGAGCTGCGCCACGCGGCGTCGCGCGCCGCGCTGGTCCGGGCGGCGGCCCGCTTCGTGCCCGACCTCACGGCGGCCGACGTCGAGCCCGCGTTCGCCGGCGTGCGCGCGCAGGCGCTGGCCCGCGACGGCCGCCTGCTCGACGACTTCGTGTTCTCCGACACGCCGCGCGCGCTGCACGTCCGCAACGCGCCGTCGCCGGGCGCGACCTCCGCGCTGGCGATCGCGCGCCTCGTGGCCGACCGCGCGGGCGCGGCGTTCGGTTTCCGGGTAAGCCCTCGAGCATGAGCCAGATCCCGCCTCAGACCCAGGACCCGCCCGGCACCGAGGCGGAGATGAAGCCCCGCGCCGACCACGGCGAGGAGAGCTATCGCGGCTTCGGCCGCCTGCGCGACCGCGTCGCGCTGGTCACCGGCGCCGACAGCGGCATCGGCCGCGCGGTCGCGATCGCCTTCGCGCGCGAGGGCGCCGACGTGCTCATCTCCTACCTGTCCGAGGACGAGGACGCGGCCGAGACCGCGCGCTGGGTCGACGAGGCGGGGCGGCGGGCCATCACGGTCGCCGGCGACATCGGCGAGGAGGCGCACGCCCGCTCGCTCGTAGACCGCGCGGTCGGCGAGCTCGGCCGGCTCGACGTCCTCGTCAACAACGCGGCCTACCAGCAGACGCACGACTCGGTCACCGAGCACCCCAGCGCGGAGATCGAGCGCATCTTCCGCACGAACATCCTCTCGATGTTCTGGCTGTGCCAGGCGGCGGTCCCGCACATGAAGCCCGGGTCGGCGATCGTCAACACCACGTCGATCCAGGCCTACCAGCCGGCCCCGATGCTGCTCCCGTACTCGACGACCAAGGGCGCGATCGTCACGTTCACGAAGGGGCTCGCCCAGGAGCTCACGCCGAAGGGCATCCGGGTCAACGCCGTCGCTCCCGGCCCGGTGTGGACGCCGCTGATCCCGATGTCGATGCCCGAGGACCAGGTCGAGGGGTTCGGCAGCGACACGCCGGCCGGGCGGGCCGCGCAGCCGGCCGAGCTCGCGCCGCCCTACGTCTTCCTCGCCTCCGACGAGTCGCGCTACGTGTCGGGCGAGATCCTGGCCGTCACGGGCGGGCAGGTGACCGCCTGACGTTCCGCGAGCGAGCCGCGGCCGGCGAGCCGGCCGGCCTGCTCGTCCTGCACCACGGCCGCGGGGCGGACGAGCACGACCTGCTCGGGCTCGCCGACGTGCTCGACCCGCAGCGCCGGCTGCATGTCGTCACGCCGCGCGCGTCGCTGACGCTGCCGGGCTGGCCGGGCTTCCACTGGTACGTCGTCCCGCGCGTCGGCTACCCGGACCCCGATACGTTCAGCGCCGCGTACGAGGAGCTCGCCGCCTTCCACGACGAGCTGTTCGAGCGCACCGGCGTTGGCGCGGACCGGACCGTGCTCGGCGGCTTCTCGATGGGCTCGGTGATGAGCTACGCGCTCGGCCTGGGCGGCGACCGGCCGCGGCCGGCCGGCATCCTGGCCTTCTCCGGGTTCATCCCGACGGTCGACGGCTGGGAGCCCGACCTCGAGACCAGGCAGGGCCTGCGCGTGTTCGTCGCCCACGGCCGCAGCGACCCGATCATGGACGTGGCCTTCGCCCGCGCGGCGCGCGAGCGGCTCGAGGCCGGCGGCCTCGACGTGGAGTACCACGAGTCCGACGCCGCCCACCACATCGACCCGGCCCATCTGCGGGCGGCGGTCGCGTGGCTGGGCTGAGCATCCGTCACCTCGACCGGGTCGTCTTCCCGCGGGCCGGCACGACGAAAGCCGAGCTGCTCGACTACTACGTGCGCATCGCCGACGCGATGGTGCCGCACCTGCGCGGGCGGCTGCTGCACATGCACCGCTACCCGGAGGGCGTCGAGGGGCCGCGGTTCTGGCAGAAGGGCTGCCCCGAGCACAAGCCGGAGTGGGTCCCGACGACGCCCGTGTGGAGCGCCGGCAAGCGCACGAACATCGACTACTGCGTGGTCAACGAGCTCCGGGCCCTGCTGTGGGCGGTCAACATCGGCTCGATCGAGCTCCACACGTCGCTGCACACGGCGGCCGACCCGCACGGCCCGACCGTGCTCGCGTTCGACCTCGACCCGGGCGAGGGTGTCGACGCGCTCGCCTGCGCGGAGGTGGCGCTGCTGCTGCGCGACGCGCTGGCGGGCGTCGGGCTGCGGACGTTCGTCAAGACGTCGGGCTCCAAGGGGCTGCAGGTCTACGTGCCGCTCAACACGCCGGTCACCTACGCCGAGACCAAGCCGGCGGCGCGCGGCATCGCCGAGCTGCTGGAGGCCCGCCAGCCCGAGCGGATCGTCTCGCGCATGGCGAAGCGGCTGCGCGCCGGCAAGGTGCTGATCGACTGGAGCCAGAACACCGAGCACAAGTCGATGATCTGCGCGTACAGCGTGCGCGCCAAGGCCCGCCCGACGGTCTCGACGCCGCTGCACTGGGGCGAGGTGGAGGCCGCGCTCGACGCCGGCGAGCCGGAGCGGCTCGTGTTCGAGATGGGCGACGTGCTCGAGCGCGTGGCGGCCGACGGCGACCTGTTCGCCGACGCGCTGACGCTCGAGCAGCGGCTGGGCTAGGAGGGGTCCTAGGTGAGCTCGACGGTCAGGGCGCCGAGCGGGTCCAGCTCGGCGCGGACGGTCTGACCCGGCGCGATCTGGAGCGGCGGGAGCGCCGTGCCGGTGATGACGACGTCCCCCGGCCGCAGGGACTCGCCCGCGGCCTCGAGCGTGCCGGCGGTCAGCGCGAGCACGTCGGCGAGCCGGCCGGTCAGCTTCTCCGGCGCGTCGGTGGCCCCGACCTCCTCGCCGTCGCCGACCAGCCGCGCGCTGACGCCGGTCGCGTCGCGGCGGCTCGTGTCCACCGGCCCGAGCAGCACGTGGCG
>Ga0126307_10001578_pt1 | contig 15047 bp, 15 predicted proteins | sample Plot28_FD_89955 | JGI IMG/M metagenome (GOLD analysis project Ga0126307, IMG submission 89955) | Serpentine soil microbial communities from UC McLaughlin Reserve, CA, USA - Plot28 | ecosystem: Environmental > Terrestrial > Soil > Grasslands | place: USA: UC McLaughlin Reserve, Lake County... | reverse complement strand
CGGGAACCCACTCGACAAGAACACGGACATCGGCGCGATCAACTCCAGGGCCCAGCTCTCCAAGATCGAGCAGCTCGTGGCGGCCGGTGTCGACGAGGGCGCCGAGATGTACCAGCCTGCGTGCGTCCTGCCCGAACGCGGCTTCTGGTTCCGCCCCACGCTGTTCACCAACGTCTCGCAGTCGCACCGGATCGCGCGCGAGGAGATCTTCGGGCCGGTGCTGTCGATCCTCACGTTCCGGACGCCGGCCGAGGCGGTCGAGAAGGCCAACAATACGCCGTACGGCTTGTCCGCCGGGATCTGGACCGAGAAGGGCTCGCGGATCCTGTGGATGGCCGAGCGTCTGAAGGCCGGCGTCGTGTGGGCGAACACGTTCAACCGGTTCGATCCGGCGTCGCCGTTCGGCGGCTACAAGGAGAGCGGGTTCGGGCGTGAGGGCGGCCTGCACGGGCTCGAGCCGTACCTGGAGCTCGACGGATGACCACCAAGCAGCGCGTCCCGGTCCGCAGGACGGCGAAGCTGTTCGTCGCGGGAGAGTTCCCTCGGAGCGAGTCCGGGCGATCGTACGAGGTGTTCGCGCAGGACGGCCGTCTGCTCGCGCGGGCGGCCAGGGCATCGCGCAAGGACCTGCGCGACGCGGTCCGCGCCGCGCGCGCCGCGCACCCAGGGTGGGCGAGCAAGACCGCGTACAACCGGGGACAGATCCTCTATCGAGTCGCCGAGCTCATGGAGGGCCGCCGGTCGCAGTTCGAGGCCGAGCTCGCCGACGCGGGCGCGAGGGACCCGCGCAGGGGCGTCGACGCCTCGATCGATCGATGGGTCTGGTATGCGGGGTGGGCCGACAAGATCGGCCAGCTCCTGGGTTCTACGAACCCGGTCGCGGGCCCGTACTTCAACTTCACGATCCCCGAGCCGACCGGTGTCGTCGGGATCGTGGGCCCGCCGGCCCAGGCGCTCCTGGGCCTCGTGTCGCGGCTCGCGCCGGCCATCGTGTCCGGGAACGCGGCCGTGGTCCTGGCCAGCGAGCCGACGCCGCTGCCCGCGGTCTCGCTGGCTGAGGTGCTCGCGACGTCGGACGTTCCGGGCGGCGTCGTGAACATCCTGACGGGCCTCACCGAGGAGCTCGTCCCATGGCTGGCCGGACACATGGACGTGAACGCGATCGACGTCACGGGCGTCCCCCCGGCCGACCTGGCCGAGGCCGAACGCCTCTCGGCCGAGAACGTGAAACGGGTCGTCCGGGCCCGCGACGTCGACCCGTTCTCCGACGAGGCCCAGAGTCCCTACGAGGTCACCGCGCTGATGGAGTTCAAGACCGTCTGGCATCCGATGGGCGCCTGACGGGCAGGTCTACGCAGGGCTGAGGCCGCCCATCCCGCGCGTGTCATCATCCGACGGTCATGTCGATCGAGGCAGCCACCGACCCCCTGGCGCGGGGAGATGAGGCTCTTCAGAGCGGAAACTGGGGAGCTGCACGAGCAGCGTTCGAGGATGCGCTCTGGCACGCCCGGACGGCACGCGCGCATGAGGGCCTCGCGCGCGCGCTGTGGTGGTCGCACGACACCGATGGGGCCATCTCCCAGATGGAGCGTGCGTACGCGGCTCATCGGGAGGACTCGGATCCCCGAGCCGCGGCCGCGTGCGCGCTGTGGCTCGCCCGCGAATTCAGGGCCGCCTACGGCCACGACGCCGTGAGTGGGGGCTGGCTCGCCCGGGCCGAGCGCCTGCTTCGCGAGGCGGGCGACGTTTCCGAACGAGGCTGGCTCGCGTTGAGTCGGGCCGAGCGCGCGGACGCCCCCCAGGACATGCATCGCTACGCGGAGACGGCGCTGGAGGTTGCCCGGCGACTCGCCGACGCGGATCTCGAGGCGGCCGCGTTGGTCCGAGAGGGCTACGCCAACGTTGCGTCCGGATCGGTCGAGGCGGGCCTGACCAAGGTGGATGAGGCGCTCGCGGCCGCCACCGGCGGAGAGGTGCGGAGCCTGGAGACGATCGGCGACGTGATCTGCATCGGGATCGCCGCATGCGAGCTCGCCGCCGACTGGCAGCGCATCGAGCAGTGGGGCAAGGCGGTCGAGGGATGGATCACATCCCACGACGACGTCGCCGTGCTGGGGTTCTGTTACGCGTGCTGCGCCGAGATGTTCATCGCGTCGGGGGAGTGGGAGATGGCCGACGGCATGCTCGCCGAGGGCCTGAGCGCGATGCAGGCCGCGAACCTGCAGGCGAGGTGCGTGCACCCGGCCGCCAAGCTCGCCGAGCTGCGCGTCGCGCAGGGACGGCTCGAGGAGGCGGGACGATTGCTGGCCGGGTTCGAGGAACTCCCCGAGTCGACCCATGCGCTCGCCTCGCTGTACTTGGCCAACGCCGAGATCGCGATGGCGGCCGCGATCCTGCATCGGCGGCTGAACGCGATCGGCGACGACAACGTCCTGGCCGCCCCGTTCCTGTCCCTGCTCGTCGAGGTCCAGCTGGCCCAACCCGACGTCGCGGGCGCCGCCATCACGGCCGCCAGGCTGGAGGCGGTAGCCAAGGCGTCCTCGCTCCCGAGGATCGGCGCCCTGGCCCTCTTCGCCCGTGGTCGCGTGGCCGCCGCGGAACACGACCCGGGGGCGAGCGAGATCTTGGGATCGGCGATATCCGCGTTCGCCGCCCAGCACCTGGCGCTGGATGCCGCCCGCGCCCGGTTCGAGTTCGTTCGGGTCGTCGACGCGGACCAACCGGAGGTCGCCGTCGGGGAGGCGCGGACGGCGCTCGCGGAGTTCGAGCGTCTCGGCACGCCGCGCGAGGCGGACGTGGCGGCGGCGTTCCTTCGCGAACGCGGAGTCTCGGGTCGGACCGGTCCGAAGGGACTCGACCGGCTCAGCAGGCGCGAGCGCGAGGTGCTCGCGTTGCTCGGACAGGGTCTGACGAACGCCGAGATCGCCGCACGCCTGTACATCAGCACCAAGACCGCGGGCAACCACGTGGGCAACGTCCTGTCCAAGCTCAACCTCCGAAGCAGGACCGAGGCCGCCGCCTACGCGGTCCGCTTCCTCGGGGGCGATGCCACCGGGAAATAGGGAGCGCTCCCCATCCTTTCCTCGCCCGGTCGGCGCAGGCTTCCTCCGTCCAGGACCAAAGGAGGAGGCATGCAGGCGCAACAGAAGGGAAGGGGGCGGGCGAATGCACTCAAGTGCGAGCTCACCGTCCGCCTCGAGGAGGCGAGCCGGGCTCCGGCCGAGGCGGTGTACGACCTCCTGGCCGACATCGGCAGCCACCTGGAGTGGGGCGGCCGGAGACAGCCTCGCAAGTCGTACCGCCTGCTGTCCGTCGAGGCCCCCGAGGGGCCGGCGACGATAGGGATGGAGTTCCGGAGCACGGGTGGGGATGCGATGGGCGAGTTCGCCGACTCGTCGGTCGTGACCGAGGCCGCGAGGCCCGGGCTGTTCGAGTTCGTCACGGAGGCGAGGCTCTCGACGAGGAAGGGCAAGGTCGTCGAGTGGACCAACGTCCACCGCTACGAGGTCGCCGCTCAGCCGGGCGGGTGCCGGATCGCCTACACGGTCCGGATCCTGCGGATCAGCGAGCTCCCCGGCGCGATGGTCGTCTTCAAGATCCCGGGCCTGCGGGTGCTGGGTCTGCGCATCGGCGGTTCGAACTCGCTCAAGGGGCTGCGCGGTCTCGCACGGCTCGCCGAGGAGCGCGCGAACGCGCGCTGAGGAAGGAAGGAGGGACGATGGCGAAGGCATCGAAGGCGAGCGCCTCGGAGCACGTGCAGATGGAGGGGTTCGAGGGCCACTACGCCGGGCTCGGGGACACGACGGTGGGGTGGGAGACGTATACGGCGGACGCCGATCTGACGCCGCTGTTCGTCGGCCTGCCCGACGACCGCTGCCAGTGTGAGCACTGGGGCTACGTGTTCGAGGGGAAGGTCGTGTTCCATACCGCCGAGGGCGATGAGGAGTTCGTGGGCGGAGATGCCTACTTCGTGGGCCCCGGCCACACCCCGTCGCTGTTCGCGGGAACCTCGCTGGTCGAGTTCAGCCCGACGGACAGGCTGAACCAGACGATGGAGGTCGTCACCAGGAACATGGAGGCATCGGGCTAGGAGCCGACCCGCCCTCTGGAGCGGGGGGCCGCCCCTTCCGGGCGGCCCTCCGCATCTCCACGACTTCGCAACGTTCCCTGACCGGTACGCCAGGAGGCCGCGGGTACGATTCGCTCGTGCCCCTCTACAAGGAACAGGGCGTCGTGCTGCGGTCGGTCAAGCTGGGCGAGGCCGACAAGATCGTCACGGTGATGACCCAGGGCTCGGGGAAGGTCCGGGCAGTGGCCAAGGGCATCCGCAAGACCACCTCGCGCTTCGGCGCACGGCTCGAGCCGTTCACGCACGTTTCCCTGATGGTCTACCGGGGGAGAGGGTCGCTCGACACCGTCAGCCAGGCCGAGATCGTCTCGCCCTTCCGCGCGCTCCGGGGCGACCTCGGCCTGTTCGCCGCGGGAGAGACCATGCTGGAGGCCGTCGACAAGGTCGCCGAGGAGCACGAGCGGAACGTCCGTCTGTTCATGCTGCTCCTGACCGGGATGCGAGCGCTCGACGCCCGCCCGGCGGACCCCGCCGCGGTCGCCGAGTCGTTCCTGCTCAAGCTCCTGTCGCTGTCGGGGTTCCACCCGGCCCTCACGACGTGCGCGGTCTGCGGCGCGCCCGCCCCCGAACGCTTCGCGAGCGGCCTGGGAGGCGCGGTCTGCGCCGCCGACGCCGACCTCGACGCCGGCCCGGCCTCGCTCGAGGCGCTCGACTTCCTCGCGACGCTCGGCGGGACCGGGCTGCTTGAGGCGGGCGACATCCAAGCCGATACCAGGGTGAGACGCGAGTCCCGTTCGCTGCTGTTCGGCTTCACCGAGTACCACCTCGAGCGCCGCATGAAGAGCCTCCCGATCCTCGCCAGGAGCCTGACGACGTGAGCACCTACCTCCACGACCTGGACCACGAGCGCCTGCCGAACCACGTGGGCATCGTGATGGACGGCAACGGTCGGTGGGCCAGGCTCCGCGGACTGCCCAGGACCGATGGGCACACCGCCGGCGAGGAGGCGATGTGGGACACGGTCGTCGGGGCGAACGAGCTCGGCCTGGGGTGGCTCACGATGTTCGCCTTCTCCACCGAGAACTGGAAGCGACCAAGGGCGGAGGTCGCGTTCCTGATGGGCTTCAACCGAGGACTTCTTCGCAGGCGGCGAGACGAGCTCCACCGGATGAACGTCCGCGTCCGCTTCCTCGGCCGGCGCGACTGGAAGGTGCCGCGCTCGGTGCTCAAGGAGATGGAGATCTCCGAGGCGCTCACGCGTCACAACACGGGCATGACGCTCACGATCGCGTTCAACTACGGCGGCCGGGTCGAGGTCGTCGACGCGGTGAAACGGTTGATCGCCGACCACGACGCGGGGCGCCTGAGGGGCGAGAAGCTCACGCCGGAGTCGATCTCGCGGCGGCTGTACCACGCCGACATGCCGGATCCCGACCTGATTATCCGGACCAGCGGCGAGGAGCGCATCAGCAACTTCCTCCTCTGGCAGGCCGCGTACAGCGAGCTGTACTTCACGCCGGTGTACTGGCCGGACTTCGATCGCGAGCACCTGTACGAGGCGATCCGCGACTACCAGAAGCGTTCGCGACGGTTCGGGGCCATCGCCGAGAACGACGCCGGGTAGACCGGTGCGGGTCCCGGACGAGGCGCGTCGGGTCATCGAGAGCGACGCGCTCGCCCACGTCACCACGATCGATCCCGACGGGCGACCGCAGACGACGCTCGCCTGGGTTGGGCTCGAGGGCGATGAGATCGTCTTCGCGACGCTCCCCGATCAGCGGAAGCTCCGGAACCTGCGACGTGACCCACGGATCACCATCTCGATCCAGACCGACCGGGTCACCCCGTACGGGTTGCACGAGTACCTCGTGATCTACGGGACCGCGCGGATCACGGACGGCGGGGGACCGGAGGTCCTGCAGCGGCTGGCGCACACCTACCTCGGTCCCGACGTCAAGTTCCCGCCGATGCCGGACCCGCCTCCCGGCTTCGTGACGCGGGTGACGGTCGAGCGCCTCGGCGGGGTCGGGCCGTGGAACGAGCGGACCGTCTGATCCCGAACGAGGTCATCCCTCCACACGGATCGGCGATCCGCGGCCGGGCCCGACCCGTAGACTGGGTCACACGCCGGCGGCCGCAGCCAGCGGCCGGGAGAGAGGAGGAACCATCATGGCCGACCTGATGGAGGCCGTCACGTCGCTCGCCAAGCGGCGTGGGATCGCCTTCCAGTCCAGCGAGATCTACGGCGGGCTACGCTCGTCGTGGGACTACGGCCCTCTCGGTGTCGAGCTGCGCCGCAACATCCGCCACGCGTGGTGGCGCTCGATGGTCCAGCTCCGCGACGACGTCGTCGGCCTGGAGGCGGCGATCGTTATGTCCCCCAGGGTCTGGGAGGCAAGCGGTCACGTCGCCGGGTTCCACGACCCGCTCGTCGAATGCCTGAACTGCCACCAACGCTTCCGCCAGGATCACCTTGGCGAGGACCCGACCTGTCCCAACTGCGGTCAGAAGCGTTTCACCGAGCCCCGGCAGTTCAATCTGATGTTCAAGACGCACATGGGGCCCGTCGAGGACGAGTCGAGCGAGGCCTACCTCCGACCCGAGACGGCGCAGGGGATGTGCGTCGACTTCGCGATCGTCCAGCAGACCGCGCGCAAGAAGGTCCCGTTCGGCATCGCGCAGATCGGCAAGTCGTTCCGCAACGAGATCACGCCCGGGAACTTCATCTTCCGCACGCGCGAGTTCGAGCAGATGGAGATGGAGTATTTCGTCGAGCCCGGCACCGACGACGAGTGGTTCGAGTACTGGGTGAACGAGCGGATGCAGTGGTACGTCGAACTCGGGATCCGCAAGGAGAAGCTGCGCCTGCGTCCGCACGAGCCCGACGAGCTCGCACACTATGCGAAGGCCGCCTCCGACGTGGAGTACGAGTTCCCGTTCGGATGGCAGGAGGTCGAGGGCATCGCGAACCGCACCGACTTCGACCTCAAGGCGCATCAGCAGGCGAGCGGCGAGGACCTGACCTACTTCGACCAGGAGCGGGATCGGCGCTACCTCCCCTACGTGGTCGAGCCCGCCGCTGGTGTCGATCGCGTCCTGCTCACCGCGCTCGTGGACGCCTACCGAGAGGAGGAGGCGCCCACCGCCAAGGGAGGCACCGAGAGGCGCACGTACCTCGCCCTGCACCGCGATCTGGCGCCCACCAAGGTCGCCGTGCTTCCGCTCTCCCGCAACGAACAGCTCGCGCCGGATGCGAGGGGCGTGTTCGACCTCGTCAAGAGGCTCTGGATGTGCGATTTCGACGATGCCGGCTCGATCGGTCGCCGGTACCGCCGTCAGGACGAGGTGGGCACGCCGTTCTGCGTGACCGTGGACTTCGACACGCTCGAGGACCGCCAGGTCACCGTCCGGGAGCGGGACTCGATGGCCCAGGACCGGATCCAGGTCGAGAACCTCGTGAACTACCTCGCCGAACGCCTCTAGACGATGGACGAGCCGGGGCGGCAAGGCGCGAGCGCGGGACCTCGAGCGTCAGCCCCCCCGAGGCGGGGTGGGGGGGCTCAAGGAGCGAGCGCGGGAGGGCGAGCGTCAGCCCCCCCGAGGAAGGGCTGGGTAAGTCTGTACGCTGCCGCCTTCGCGCTGGTGCTCGCGGCGGCGATCGCGCTCATGACCTCATCGTTCGGCTCCCTGCGGTCGATAGGACTCCTGTGGATCTCGGGCGCCCTCTCGCTGGTCGCTGCCGGCCTGGCCGTCGCGAGCGTGCTGGTGCCGAGGCGTAGGTGAGGCTGCTCCGCGCAGCGGCCCTGGCGGCCGTCCTCGGGCTCACGCTCGGGGCATGTACCGGCGGAACCGATGTATCCGGCGATCCGACGTCGGTCCCCCAGACCTCTGTCGAGCCGGTGCCGGCTTCCCCGGAGGTCCCCTCGCCGGTACACGGCGGACCGGATTCGGCCGCCGCCGCCACGAAGCGCCTCTGCGAGATCTCCGCGCCCAGGCCGGGCGCCGGATCGGACGTCCCCGCCGAGGGGCCAACGCCCGCCTTGATCGCGCAGGTGATGCGGCAGGTGGCGCAGATCCGCGGGTTCGACTACTCGCAGCGGGTCGTGGCCGAGCCGGTGTCGCAGGCGGAGATCGGCCGTGACATCTTGAGGTTCTCGGACATCACCTACCCGGAGGGACAATACGCGCGCCGGAGCGTCGCGTGGGACACGATCGGGGTGATCCCCGACGGCACCAGCCTCCGCGACGCCTACGAAAGCTACGGCTCGAGCCAGGTGATCGGCTATTACGACACCGTGAGGGGCGAGCTGAAGTTCACGGGGAGCGAGTCGCCCTCACCGCTCGAACGCATCACGCTCGCGCACGAGCTCACGCACGCCATCGACGACCAGCGGTTCGGCCTCGAGAGGCTCGATGCGTTCGGCGCCGCGTGCAAGGACGAGGACGCGTCCGCCGCGATCGCGCTGGTCGAGGGCAATGCGACGTTCTTCATGCTGCGGTGGGCGCGGACGTTCCTCACGTTGGCCGAACAGGTGCAGGTCGGGATCGAGGCCGCGGCCCAGGACGTGTCGACCGAGGGCGTGCCGCCGTTCGTGGCCCGGCTCCAGGCATGGCCGTACGACGAAGGGATGCGGTTCATCGAGGCGCTCGAGGCACGGGGCGGCCTCGACGAGGTGGACGAGGCGTTCGTCGACCTCCCCACATCGACCGAGCAGATCATCCATCCCGAGCGGTACCCGAACGACGCCCCCACCCCGGTCGACGTACCGGACCTGTCGGCAGAGCTGGGGCCGGGGTGGGAGGACCTCGACGTGATGTCGATCGGCGAGGCGTGGCTGCAGATCGCGCTCGGCCTGCGGCTCGACGGTTCGGAGGCCGGCGCCGCGGCCGCGGGATGGGACGGCGGGACGTACCGGGCGTGGTCGAACGGGACCGACACGGCGGTCGAGCTGTCGACGGTCTGGGATACGGCTCGTGAGGCGGAGGAGTTCGCCGTCGCGATGACCGAGTGGATCGGCCAGGGGGACGGCGCCGCGCAGGTGCTCGAACCCGACGGCAACGCCGTGACGGTGCTCTTCGCCAGCGATGCTGCGACGCTGGAACAGCTCCGAACCGCCATCGGCTGAGGCTCACCCCGTCGCGACCCTGCCATCCGGTCCAGATTCGCCGAAGGTCCTAGGCCTATCGGCCCCATTTCAGGTCACCCGGCCGATGGTGCGGACGCCGGTCGGGGGACGACACTAGGCTCCGCTCATGGACGGCATCCTCGTACAGACCACGCGAAGCCTCCGGGCCCTCATCGGCAACGCCACCGAGGGCGCCCCGGCCGAGGAGATCGCGCTGGCGTACCGCGCTCTGCTCGACCAATGCGCCGCGGCCGAGCGCGAGGCGCTCCGAACCCAGCACGACCCCGTCGCCAGGTTCGACGCCAGGGCCGCGGCGGTCCTCGGCGTGGCCTACCGGCCGGTGCTCGACGTCCTGTGCTCGGGGCGTTCGCTCCGCTCGGACGATGTCGAGCTCGCGCAGAAGAGCTCCGGGTGGCTGAACCTCGCCTACGAGGCACTCCTGGACGGCGACCACGACACGGTCGAGCGCTGCCTGCGCATGGCCTCCGCGTTCGTCGTCGCAGGGGAGGACTCCCACGACGCCGCCCCGCCCGCCTAGCCGCAGCTCGTCCGCCGGGCGGTTCCCTCTGTCACGTCCGTAGACTGTCCGGTCCGAACCCATCTCGCGGCGGAGGCATCACTGATGACCAAGTACGTCTACGACTTCTCCGAAGGCAACCGGGACATGAAGGATCTCCTCGGAGGCAAGGGCGCCAACCTCGCCGAGATGACCAACATGGGCCTGCCCGTCCCACCCGGCTTCACGATCACCACCGAAGCCTGCCTGGCGTTCCTGGCGCAGGGCGGGTCCCCCACCGAGATGCTCGAGGAGACGGGAGAGCACCTGCGTGGCCTCCAGGACGCGATGGCCAAGACGCTCGGCGACCCCGACGACCCGCTGCTGGTCTCGGTGCGGTCGGGCGCGAAGTTCTCGATGCCCGGCATGATGGACACCGTCCTGAACCTCGGCCTGAACGATCGATCGGTCGAGGGCCTCGCGAGACAGACCGGCGGCGATGTTCGCTTCGCGGCGGACGCCTACCGCCGGTTCATCCAGATGTTCGGCAAGATCGTCATGGATGTGCCGCCCGACGCGTTCGAGCACGCGCTCGACGAGGCCAAGGCGGTGAAGGGCCCGAACGCGCAGGACACCGAGCTTGACGCCGACGAGCTGAGCGCATTGATCGAACGCTTCCGCGCGATCTACCGTGAGCACACGGGCGAGGACTTCCCGCAGGAGCCGATGGATCAGCTCCGCCTGGCGATCGCCGCCGTCTTCCGATCGTGGAACGGGAAGCGGGCGATCGACTACCGGCGTCAGAACAAGATCAGCGACGATCTGGGGACGGCCGTGAACATCGTCGCGATGGTCTTCGGCAACCGCGGCGAGGACTCGGGGACCGGCGTGGCCTTCACGCGCGACCCCTCGACCGGCGAGAAGGTGCCCTACGGCGACTACCTCGAGAATGCGCAGGGCGAGGACGTCGTGGCGGGGATCCGCAACACCAAGCGCATCGCCGAGCTCGAGCGGATCGACCCAGACTCGTACCGCGGGCTGATGGACGTGATGACCACGCTCGAGGGGCACTACCGGGACATGTGCGACATCGAGTTCACGATCGAGAAGGGCAAGCTCTGGATCCTGCAGACGCGGATCGGCAAGCGGACCGCGTTCGCCGAATGGGTCATGGCGTACGACATGCTCGACGAGGGGCTGATCGACGAAGAGGAGGCGCTGCTCCGCGTCGACGCGAACCGGCTCGAGGAGCTGTTCAAGCGTCGCGTGAGAGCCGACGGCGCCCGGCCGATCGCGAAGGGCCTCAACGCGAGCCCCGGCGCCGCCACCGGCGCGGTGGTGTTCACGGCCGACGACGCTCAGGAGCGGGCGAACGCCGGCGACAAGGTGGTCCTGGTCCGGCGCGAGACCACCCCGGACGACTACCACGGCATGATCGCCTCGCAGGGGATCCTGACGAGCGCCGGCGGGACGAACTCCCACGCCGCGGTCGTCGCGCGCGGCGAGGGGATCCCGGCGGTGTGCGGGGCCGACGCGATCAAGCTCGACCCCGTGGGCAAGACGTTCACCGCGAACGGCACGACCGTGCAGGAAGGTGAGGTCGTCACGATCGACGGCTTCACGGGCAACGTGTACGTGGGGGAGCTACCCCTCGAGGAGTCCGAGCTCGAGAAGGCGCGATCCGGCGATGAGGAGGCTCGCGGGGAGAAGATCTGGAAGGCCTTCGAGCGCCTGATGAGCGTCGCGGACGCGCGCCGTCGTCTGCGAGTCCGCGCGAACGCCGACACGCCCGACCAGTCGAGCAACGCGCGCGGCCGCGGCGCCGAGGGCATCGGGTTGTGCCGGACCGAGCACATGTTCCTGGGCGAGGAGCGGGTCGGCGCGGTGCGCCAGATGATCTTCGCGGAGACCGAGCAGGAGGAGCAGAAGGCGTACGACGCGCTTCTCCCGCTCCAGCGCGAGGACTTCGTCGGGATCTTCCGGGCCATGGACGGTCTGCCGGTCACCGTCCGGCTGCTCGACCCCCCGCTGCACGAGTTCCTCCCGAACCAGGTCGAGCTCGCCGTCGGCGTGGCTCGGGCCGAGGAGCGGGGCGAGGACGAGGTCCGGCTGCGCGACGAGCGGGTGCCGTTGGACGAGGCGCGGGTGATCCTCGGCAAGGTCGACCAGCTCCACGAGGCAAACCCGATGCTCGGCCTGCGCGGGGTGCGGCTCGGGATCGTGAAGCCCGGGCTGTACGCGATGCAGGTCCGCGCGATCTGCGAGGCGGCGGCACGGGTCAAGCAGGAGGGACGGGACCCGAAGGTCGAGATCATGATCCCGCTCGTCGCGACCAAGCCGGAGCTCGAGCAGATGCGCGCCGAACTCGAACCGGTTGCGGCGGCGGTGCTTCGGGCCGAGGGCGTCCGGCTCGATCACCTCGAGTGGGGCACGATGATCGAGCTCCCGCGGGCAACGGTCACCTCGGGGGAGATCTCGGAGGCGGCCGAGTTCTTCTCGTTCGGCACCAACGACCTCACACAGACGGCGTTCGGCTTCAGCCGCGACGACATCGGCAAGTTCGTCGGGATGTACGAGGAACGCAAGCTCGTCCCGGTCAACCCGTTCGTCACGATCGATCAGCCGGGGGTCGGGCGCCTGATGCGGATCGCGGTGGAGGAGGGCCGGGCCGCGAACCCCAGCCTGCACATCGGGATCTGCGGCGAGCACGGCGGCGACCCGGCATCGGTCGCGTTCTGCCATCGGCTCGGCCTCGACTACGTGAGCTGCTCGCCGTTCCGGGTCGAGACGGCCCGCCTCGCCGCCGGCCAAGCCGCCGTGGGATCGGCGGAGTCTGCGTCGACCTGACGGACCTCGATGACCAAGGACGTCTGACGCGACCACGCCGCTCGGCGGCGAATGGTCCTCGCTCACCGAAGGAATCCCCCGCCTTGGCGATGCGCGGTCGAACGCGCGTTCGCTAGGCTCCGAGATCTCTCCCGCCTCCCCCGGGCTCCGAGGAGGTGGCTCGTGCGGACATGTTCGCATGGCAGGGGAGTGCTCCGGTTCCTCAGCACCGCGATGCCGATAGCGGTCGTGCTGCCGATCGTCGTCGCGTTCCATTGGTCGCGGCTCGGTTGGCGAGATCAGCACGTCAACTACCGGTCGCGTCCCAGCGGGTACACGCAGATCGTCAATCGGTTCGGGCAGCCGTGCAACGCGGATGCCAGGGCGATCTCGATGAGGTGGACCGCGGCGGACAACGGCGTCACGTACTCGTTCAGGTTCCATCGCAAGCTCGGTGGTCGTCCGACTGCGATGGTCTCGGACAAGGGCGGGAAGTCGACCAACCTGGACAACGACGTTTACGGGCACATCCAGAACGCCCACCTGCAGCCGTACATCAGGCACGGGATTTACGGGTACGTGTGCCGAACCAAGCGGAACTCCAACGAATGGAGCACCCACGCGTTCGGGATCGCTATCGACGTGTCGTCGGCCGAGGAGTACATGGGCAAGTGCACGTCGACGGTCAACAAGTACCACTCGTCGATCTGGCAGAACCACGGCTGGTACTGGGGGCTGGCGTTCTGCGACCCCATGCACTTCCAGTACGCCACCAACTACTGAGTCAGCGGAGGAGGCTTCGATGAAGCGGAAACAAGCTATCGCCGTCGGACTCGTGGTCGGCGTGACGGCCTCGGCGGGGGTGATCGCCGGCGCCGCCGGGAAGGCACCCGTTCGATCGCCCCATGGTTCTCCTATCGGTCCCGTGGTGCCGGGGGACACGGGAGCGGGCGAGCTGCTGCTCGCCGTTGTGGGTGGGGTCTTCTCGAGCCGGGCGGACGCAGAGGCGGCCAACGCGGCGCTCGCCTTCGGCGATCTCCACGGGTACTACGTGGTGCCGCTCGCACAGTTCCAGGGCTTCCGTCAACAGGTGGGCGAGCCAGGCGAGTTCGCACTCGTGAGCGCGTTCCGTACCGAGGAGGGCGCCCGAGCGTTCGCCGAGCTCGCCGCGACGTTGGGGATCGAGGCGACCATCCTGCCCGAGCGGGTGCGGAGCCTCGGCGGGCTTTACGCGGGCCTGGGGCAGGAGGCCAGCCCCGACGGAACGGGCCCGCTGCTCGGGCCGTTGGCGGAGTCGCTCCCGTGACGGGTGCGCGGAACGCCGCGGCCTTCGTGTCGGGTGTGCTGACACTCGTCGCGTGTGGGGGCGGGGCCGCGACGCAACCCATGCCGACCGCGCAACGGAACGTGTGTGAGGTGCGTTTCGTCACCCCGCCGGGGTTCGAGCGGACGGACACGTTCGAGGAGCGTTATCCGGATCGGATCGGTCTGCGGCTCGGCTTCCGCGACGAGGCCGGACGCGAGCTGCACGCGTTCGCCGGCATCCCCGGCGAGTTCGGCGAGGGCCTCCCCGCCGCCGGGACGGTCGAGCTCGTCGGCGGCCGGACGGGGCGTCTCGCCGGCGGTCCCCACCGCGTGTGGGTCCTCACCTGGGAGGAGGGCGGCATGTGCGACCCGAGGGCCGTCCTGGGTCGGGGATTCGACCAACGCGAGTTCCTCGACCTGCTCGCACTCGCCGGCATCGCACTCAGGTAGGGATCTCGCTCCCGAGAGTGTTCGTGGGAGGCGTTGCTAGCATCGCCTCCATGGAGGCGGTCCGTCGACACCCCGTGCTGATCACGATCACCACGGTGGCGGCGGCGATCGTGATCGCGTTGGCCGGCACGGGGATCGCCGTCTGGCGGGCGGCGCACACGGACGATGCCAGCACGATCGAGCACGTGGACGCGATCCTCGTCCTCGGCGCTGCGCAGTACGACGGCGATCCGTCGCCGGTGTTCGAGGGCCGGCTCGAACACGCGAGGCTGCTGTACGAGGAGGGCCGGGCCGACACGATCCTGGTGCTCGGCGGCGGCGCGCCCGGCGACCGGTCGACGGAGGCGGACGCCGGACGCGAGTGGTTGATCGCCCAGGGTGTCCCCTCGGATGCCGTGGTGGCGTCGCCGGTCGGTTCGACAACGTTCGAGAGCCTCGAGGCTGCCGCGGCGTGGATGAGCGAGCGCGGGATGGAGGCCGCGTTCCTCGTCTCGGATCCCTGGCACAACCTGCGGATCAAGCGGATGGCGTCCGACCTCGGCCTCGAGGCGTACGCGTCGGCGACATGGCACTCGGCGGCTCGCACGGAGGGGACGCGGTTCGGGGGCTACCTCCGCGAGACGCTCGCGTACGTCTACTACCGGCTGTTCGGGCGCTAGATATCCCACGTCTGCATCTGTCAAGCGGCGAGCGACTCCCGACTGGGCCAGGCAACATCCTCCTGATAGACCTCCCCACGCCTCAGACAGCCATGAAGGATCCCGACCAGGCGATT
>Ga0126307_10001577_pt1 | contig 15050 bp, 15 predicted proteins | sample Plot28_FD_89955 | JGI IMG/M metagenome (GOLD analysis project Ga0126307, IMG submission 89955) | Serpentine soil microbial communities from UC McLaughlin Reserve, CA, USA - Plot28 | ecosystem: Environmental > Terrestrial > Soil > Grasslands | place: USA: UC McLaughlin Reserve, Lake County... | reverse complement strand
GTTCCCGATGCCCTTCAGGGCGAGCGTCGTGGCAATGGCGATCACCATCCCGGCGACCGCGATCAGGTTTCCCTGCTTGGCGGTGGTCGGGTGCGTTCCGCGCCGGACCCCGAAAATGAACAGTGAGAAGGCCGCGATGTAGCAGGCCTGAACGACGGCCGACTGGGGATCGAGGGCGGCGACGACCGGCACGTTCACTTCTCCTCGGTGTCCGATTCGTCGCTCGGTTGCTTGGCCGGTTCCTCCTTGCGCGGCTTGCGGACGAACATGCCGAGCATCCGGTCGGTGACCATGAAGCCGCCGACGATGTTGATCGTGCCGAAGACGATCGCGATCGTGCCGATCAGGTTGTCGAGCCAGAAGTCGGAGAGCCCGACGACGATCAGCCCGCCGAGCAGCACGATGCCGTGAATCGCGTTCGTCTGCGACATCAACGGTGTGTGCAACGTCGTCGGGACCTTGGAGCTCACCTCGAAGCCGACGAAGGCGGCCAGAACGAAGATCGTGATCTCGGTGCTGAGGCGCTTGTGGCGGTCACCCCGGCCGCCTCACGCGCGCGCTCGTTCTTGATCTCGCTCTCATGGGTGAGGCTCGCCCCCGCCACGATCTCGTCGTCGAAGTCCAGGTTGAGCTGGCCCTCCTCGTTCACGAGCAGCCTGAGCAGGTTCTCGACGTTCTTCGCGTAGAGCTGTGAGGCGTGCTTCGCCATCGCGCTCGGCAGGTTGAGCGGCGCGATGATCTTGACCCCGTTCTCGACCACCGTCTTGCCCGCCTCCGACAGCTCGCAATTGCCACCAGATTCTCCGGCGAGGTCGACGATCATCGAGCCGGGCTGCATGTTGCGCACGGCCTCGGCGGTGATCAGGATCGGCGCCCGGCGCCCAGGAACCAGCGCCGTGGTGATGATCACGTCCTGCTTGGCCGAAGCATCGGCCAGGGCCTCGCGAACCTTCTGGTTCTCCTCGTCGGTCAGCGGGCGGGCGTATCCGCCCTCCGCCTCCGCGTCCGGGATGAAGTCGAGCTCGAGCGGGCGGCCGCCGAGGCTGGCGATCTGTTCCCACGCGGCGCGCCGGATGTCGAACCCGGTGACCACCGCCCCAAGTCGCTTCGCGGTGGCGATGGCCTGCAGGCCGGCGACGCCGGCGCCCAATACCATCACCCGGGCGGGTGCCACCGTGCCGGCCGCCGTGGTCATCATCGGGAAGAAGCGGCCGACCTCGGTCGCGGCAAGGAGCGTCGCCGCGTAGCCCGCCACGTTGGCCTGCGAAGAGAGCGCATCCATCGCCTGCGCCCGCGTGATCCGCGGGATCGCCTCCATCGCGAAGCTGGTCACGCCGGCGTCGGCGAGTGCCTTGGTGGTCTCACCGGAGGTCAGGGGCGCCAGGTGCCCGATCAGGACCTGGCCGGCGCGAAGTCGACCGATCTCCTCAAGCGTCGGGAGGGCCACCTTGACCACCACGTCCGCACCCCAGGCATCATCGGCGGAGCCGACCGAAGCGCCGGCATCGGAGTACTCCGCGTCGGGGTGCCCCGCGGCCTCGCCGGCGCCCGACTCGAGGGCGACCTCCACCTCGTCCCCCGTGAGGGAGCGGACGACGTCGGGGATCAGCGCCACGCGGCGCTCTCCCTCTCGCGACTCTTTGGGGACACCAACCCTCATGCGAGCCGCGAGAGCCTATACACCAGCAACGGCACCAGCCAGTTTCGGGGGCTGACGCCCCCTCACCCCCACCCACCAGCAAACGGCACCAGCCAGTTTCGGGGGCTGACGCCCCCTCACCTCACACCTGGACGGCGTCCTTCGCCTCGGCAGCGAAGCTGGCGCTCTCCTGCGAGAGGATCCGGAGTCCCGCATGAAGCCGGCACGGGCTCTCGGCGACAGGCGCTCGAGGGCGCGGCGCATCGGCTCGACCACCTGCGCCACCCAGGTGCTCACCCAGTCCTCGTACACCTCGCTGATCGTGACGATCGTCGGGCGGCGGTCGCGCTCGTCCTCGCTTCGGATCAGGATGCCCGCGCGGCTCAGCTCACCGACGAGAACGCTGGTCGTCGCAGGCGGGGCGAAATCCGCTCGCGTGGACCCTCTCTCTCGGTATGCGAACGAAGGGGGCCCCGCCCCACCGAGACGCCCGCGTGTCCCAGGTCGCCCAGCGCGATCACGGCGTCGTCGCGACGTCTGAGCTGCTCACCTGCGGACTGACGCGCGCCGGCATCCACCGCCGGACCGAGGCCGGCCGACTACACCGCCTCCATCGTGGCGTCTACGCGGTTGGACACGCTGCGCTCAGCCGAGAGGGTCGCTGGCTCGCGGCTGTGAAGGCATGCGGAGCTGGCGGGGCACTTAGCCATCACAGTGCCGCGCAGTTGTGGGGGCTGCTGCCGCGATATGCCGGACCGGTCCACGTCACCGTGCAGCACACCAGGAAACCTCGTCCCGACCACGGCATAGCCATCCATCGGTCGAGGACGCTCACCGACCGCGAGACCGTCCGACGCAACCGGATCCCGGTGACCACGCCAGCGCGGACACTTCGCGACCTGAGGGCCGTGCTACCGCGCGAGGAGTGGGAGGCGATGGTCGACAGAGCACGCGTTCGCGGCTTCCCCGTAACCGATCTCGTCGACGAGGCCCCCACGCGCAGCCCACTCGAGCGGCGGTTCGTACGGCTGTGCCGACGCCATCGGATCCCGGCACCCAGGGTGAACGTGCGGGTCGGTCAGTTCCTCGTCGACTTCCTTTGGGAGGAGAGCCGACTGATCGTGGAGGTCGACGGCTACGCGTTCCACCGCGCCCGCGCCTCCTTCGAGTCCGACCGGGCGCGAGATGCCGAGCTCACGCTCCAGGGCTACCGGGTGCTGCGGTTCACGTACAGGCAGGTGAGGGAAGAACTGGAACGGATCGCGTCGACAATCCGACAGCTGCTCCCCTGATCGCCATGGGGAGAGTTTCTCTCGCTATGCGAAACAAACCGTCCACGCACGGGCCCTTTGGGGGGCCGGTCTGGATCCGTGGCTGCCTTGGGTGCCCTGGCCCGCGACCCGCTACGCAGCAGCGCCCACGCCGGCGAGCTCGGCCAGGCGCTTGACGGTGTGAAGGCGCTGGTCTGGCTCCGGGTTGACCGGCGAGACGATGAGACGGTCGACCCCGGCGGCCCCATAGCGCTCGAGACGCTCGGACACCTCTTCCTCGGTCCCCACGAGCGCGGTCGCATCGACCAGCTCATCCGGGATCGCCGCGTACGCGTCCTCACGCTTGCCGTCCAGGTACAGGGACTGCACCTCGTCGGCGACCTCCCCGAAGCCGAAGCGGTGGGTCAGGTCCACGTAAAAGTTCGTCTTGCGGCTGCCCATGCCACCCAGGTAGAGGAGGAGTCCCGCCTTGACGACCGCACGGGCGGCATCCGTGTCGCCATCGATCGCTACCTGGACCGTGGGCGAGATCTCGAGGTCATCGCGTGACCGTCCCCCCTTCGCCAACCCCGCCTCCACATGCTCGTCCCAGGTCTCACGGAAGGCGTCCGGAGAGGAGAAGATCGGGATCCAGCCGTCGGCGATCTCGGCGGTGATCTCCACCGACTTGCGTCCGATCGCACCGAGGAAGATCGGGATGGAGTTCCGAACCGGATGGAAGTTGAGCTTGAGAGCCTTGCCCTCGCCGCCCGGGAGCGGCAGGTGGAGGTGCTCGCCGTCGTACTCCAGGCGCTCCTCGCGCGCCACGACCTTGCGCACGATCTCCACGTACTCGCGCGTGCGGCCCCACGGCTTTGCGTACGGGACGCCGTACCAACCCTCGGAGACCTGCGGGCCGGATGGCCCGAAGCCGAACATGAACCGCCCACCCGAAAGCGCGTCGATCGTGCACCCAGCCATCGCGGCTGCGGCGGGCGCGCGGGCGGGAACCTGCATGATCGCTGCACCAAGCTTGATCGTCTCGGTCTGGGGCGCGAGCCACGCCAGGACGCTCACCACGTCGGAGCCGTACGACTCGGCGGCCCACACGGAATCGAATCCCGCGCGCTCCGCCGTCTGGACGATCTCCAGCGCCTCGTCGCCCCGTGGTCCGATCCCCCAGTAGCCGAGGTTGAGCCCAAGCTTCATCGCTGGGGACCCTATACGTAGCTAGACGTTGGCCGGCGCCGGGGCCAACAGGCCCCGGCGCCATCCGAGCCAAGCAGCCTTCTACTTGATGTAGCCGCTCTGCTGCAGGTAGTCGTGAGCGACGTCGGCAGGCTTGTCCTTGTCGATGTCGACTCGCGCATTCAGCTCCTGGATCACCGGCAGGGTCAGGTTGCCCTGAACCTTCTCGATCGTGTCGCCGAAGTCCGGCCCGGCGTCATCGGCCACCTTCTTGGAGGCGATGAAGATCACGTTCCCCGAGGGGATCAGGCCCTTGTCGTCCTCGAGGACCACGTACTTGTCCGAGTTCGCGAGCTGAGCATCGCTGGTGAACACGATCGACAGGTCCGCGTCGCCCTTGTCGAGCACCGTGTAGCGCAGGCCGATGTCCACCGGCGTGAACTTCTTGAACTGGAGGCCGTAGTTCTTCTCCAGGCCCACGAGGCAGTCGATCCGCTCACGACACTCCGGCGATCCGGCGAGCACGAGGTCCTCAGACTGGCCCTCCAGGTCGGAGATGTCCGTCAGGCCCAGCTTGTCGGCGGTCGAGGTCAGCGTCCCAACCGCGTTCGAGTCGGCGAACGGGGTCGGCGGGTAGGCGACCAGCCCGTCCTTGGCCAGTTCGGTTTTGGCCTGGGCATAAGCCTCCTCCGCATTCGCGGGAATCTGGTCCGCGGGCACGCTGAAGAAGGACCCGAGTGCGGTGGACGTGTACTCCGGATAGCCGCTGATCTCGCCGTCCTCGATCGCCTTCTTGGCGATCGTCTCCGACCCCAGGTTCAACTTAGTCTTGACGTTGTAGCCGGCCGCCTCGAGGCCCTGGGCGTAGATCTCGCCGAGGATGTACTCCTCGGTGAAGTTCTTCGACCCGATGGTGAGCGTGACCTTGCCGTTGTCCGGGTTGGATGCGATCCGGTTGTCGGTGTCGCCCGACGCGCCGGTCGTGGTGGTGTCGTCGTCACCGCCTCCGCACGCCGCAATCGTGACCGCCAGGGCCGCGGCAACCAGCAGCAGGAACGCCGCGCGCACTCGAAGACCTCTCATCACTCCCTATCCCCTTTCCAGCTTGGACCATTGGGCCAACGGGACCCATCACCGGAATCCTATGCGGAGCGGGTGACGCGCTGCAGTTTTACGCCTCGCGGCGTCACCAGCCATTGCACGCCGGCCAGGGTGAGCTCGATCAGGGCGGCGAGCACCGCGATGACGATCGCGCCCGCCAGCACGCCGTCGTCGCCATAGACGCTGCGGTTGGTGATGAAGTCCCCAAGGGTGGAGAGACCCACGAACGAGGCGATGGTCGCCGTGGCGAAGATGTTGATGGCCGCGGTTCGAATCCCGGCCATGATCGTCGGCGCGGCGAGCGGCAGCTCAACTCGCAGGATCACCTCCCACGGTCGCATGCCCATCCCCTCTGCCGCGTCCACCGTCGTCCGATCGACCTGGCGCATCGCCACGAACGTGTTGGTGAGGATCGGTGGTAGACCCAGGATCCCGAGCGCGAGGGCCACATTGCCGAGCCCGATGCCGATAAGGGAGGCGAGCAGGAAGACCACGGCTATCTCCGGCACCGCACGCCCCGCGTTACCGAAGCCCACGGCGAAGAACTCGCCCTTGCCGATGTGACCCAACACGAGACCGACCGGAAGCGCGACAGCCAGCGCGCCGGCGAGTGCCACCGCGCTCACCTCGAGCTGAGTACGGGCAAAGGTCCAGATGTACTCCGGGCCGCCGACCTGCACACCGCCAGTCACGGCCTCGCGCTGGTGAAGGATGAAGTCGAAGGCGCCGACGAACGCGTCGATGATGCTCGCCAGCGGGATCATCCGGCCCTCACCCGCCGCCATGGGGTGACGAATCGCTGAGCAAGGACCAGCAGCAGATCCAGCACGAGGGCCATCGCCATCGTGAGGACGCCGACCAGGATGATGTTGGTGTTGAAGCTCACCTGCTCGATGAGGGGCTGACCCAGACCGCCGGCTCCGGCAAGGAAGGCGAGGCTCGCGATCGCGACGGTCGAGACGGTGGCGATTCGGAGCCCCGCGATGATCTCCGGGGTGGCCAGCGGAAGCTCGACCCGCCACAGGAGTTGCCGCTCGGACATCCCCATGCCGCGGCCGGCGTCCTTCGCGTCGGGCGGCACGTTTGCGAGACCAACGAGGGTGTTGCGGTAGATGATCTGCAGCGTGTAGGCGGAGAGCGGTATGACCGCCGTCGCCAGCCCGAATCCGGTTATCGGCAGGAGCAGGAAGAAGAACGCGACGCTCGGGATCGTGTACAGCACGCCGGTCCCACCCAGAATGGGGGGAGCCAGCGCTCGATGCCGGTGCGAGAGGAGAGCGAGCGCCACGGCGATTACGAATCCGGCGACAACGGATATCGCGACGATCTCGAGGTGCCGGAAGAACGGGCCCACGTAGCGGTCGAAGTTGTCGGCGGCCCAGTCGAAGCAGAAGAGCCCGTTGCCCCCCACGCATCCGGTCACCTCATGCTTCTGGCAGAAGTCCGCGGGCAGGCCCGGCGCGCACTTGTTCGCCGCATCGGCCAGCAGAACGCCCTCGGCGGCGAGCGGGATCATGAGGCGGTCGGGCGCTCCGCGGCGGGGTGCTCCTCAGCCAGCGCCTCCGTCGAGCCTAGGAACTCGGAGATGATCTCCACCGAGAGGATTCCGTCGATCCTGCGCTGGGCGTCGACGACCGGCGCGTACATGGTCTCGGCCTGCAGCAGGTCCGACAGAGCGTCGCGCATGACGTCGTCGCGGTCGAGTACTGGATCGGGCGAGATGTCCGGACGGGTGGGAACCATCTCGCTCTGGAGGTCGGACTCCGACAGCCATCCCAGCGGCCGCCGCTCGGAGTCGACCAGGAGCGCGTGCGGCACCTCCGCCCCGTCGAGCTTCGCCCGCACCTCGGCGGTCGCCTGTCCGACGAAGGCGAGCGGCGCCTCCCACAGGTCGATGTCAGCCACGCGCAGCAACGCCAGGCGCTTCAGAGCCCGGTCGGCGCCAACGAAGTCCTCGACGAAGTCGTCGGCGGGCGCCATCAGGAGCTCTGCCGGCGTGGCGTACTGCGCCAGGATCCCTCCCTCCCGCAGGATCGCGACCCGGTCGCCCATCTTGATCGCCTCGTCGATGTCGTGGGTCACGAACAGGATGGTCTTGCGGACCTCCGCCTGAAGCCGCAGGAACTCGTTCTGAAGACGCTCGCGATTGATCGGGTCGACGGCGCCGAACGGTTCGTCCATCAGCATCACGCCCGGGTCGGCGGCGAGCGCGCGCGCCACACCCACCCGCTGCTGCTGCCCTCCCGAGAGCTGTGCCGGGTAGCGCTCGGCAAGATCGGCGTCGAGCGAGACGAGCGCCATCAGGGTCCTCACCCGCGCCTCGGTTCGAGCCCGGTCCCATCTCAGGAGCCGGGGGACCGTCGCGATGTTGTCGGCGATCGTCCGGTGGGGGAACAGACCGGTCTGCTGGATCACGTAACCGATATCCCGCCGCAGCTCGGAGGGAGAGCGCTCGCGCACCGAGCGCTCGCCGACGAGGATGTCGCCCTCGGTGATCTCGACCATGCGGTTGACCATGCGCATCGCCGTGGTCTTGCCACATCCGGATGGGCCCACGAACACGCAGATCTCGCCGGTCTGAACCTCGACGTCGAGCTCGTTGACCGCGGGGTGGTCCGCGCCGGGGTAGACCTTCGTCGCTTTGCGGAATGCGACCGACAGCGCCTGGGCGTGTCCTGCCGCTCCGTTGGTGGCATCCCCGGACAAGTTTGCGTGCCGATGCTAAACCCGTGGCGCCGATGACGCGATGATGCGCCCTGCCCGGAAGGAGCGGCGCTCCGGTATAGATGGTGACGTGGAAGCCGCCTCACACCCGCGGGGGTTGACGAGCGCCGAGGCGGCCCAACGGCTGCAGCGGCTCGGCCTCCCCGAGCAGACGACCAGTCGCTCGGTCGCGAGCATCGTCGCCGGCAACGTCTTCACGCTGTTCAACGCGATCCTCGGCGTCTTCTTCGTGATCATGCTCGCGCTCGGGTTATTCGCCGACGCGCTGTTCGGCGTGATCGCGATCGTCAACTCCGGGATCGGGATCCGCCAGGAGCTGAAGGCCAAGGAGACGCTCGACCAGCTCGCCCTGCTGGTCGCCCCCAAGGCCAAGGTAATCCGCGACGGGGCGATCCTCGAGGTCACGGCCGACGAGGTCGTGCCCGGCGACGTCGTTCGGGTCGAGCCGGGCGATCAACTCGTCGCCGACGGCCTCGTCGTCTCGTCTCGCGGCTTGACCATGGACGAGTCCGTCCTCACCGGCGAGTCCGACGGCGTGCGAAAGCGCGATGGGGACCGGCTGCTCTCGGGCTCCTTCTGCATCGCCGGCTCGGGCTACTACGAGCTCGACGCCGTGCGCGAGCAAAGCCACGCCGCCAAGATCGCCGGGGAGGCGCGGACGTTCCGCCACCCGCCGTCGCCGCTTCAGGTTGAGGTCAACAGCGTCCTGCGGGCGACCACGATCCTGATGGCGCCGCTCGCCGTCCTGCTGTTCCTGGCGTTCTTGATTCGCAACGTCGCGATCGACGAGGCGGCTCAGACCGCCACCGCCGGCCTGGTGACGCTGATCCCCGAGGGGCTCGTGCTGCTGATGAGCGTCACGCTTGCAGTCGCAGCCGTGCGACTGGCCCGGATGAACACACTGGTTCAGCAGATGGCCGCGACCGAGGCGCTCGCCGCCGTCGACACCATCTGCGTCGACAAGACCGGGACCCTCACGGACGGGACTCTCGACCTGGTCTCGGTGGAGGTCGCCGACGCCACCCAGCCGGCCGTCGCCCACGAGGCACTCGCGCGCTTTGCGCACTCGGCCGGTGAGCGAAACCGGACGCTGGAGACGATCGCCGACCGCTATCCGGGCCAGTCCGAGCGGGTGGTCGCCGAGGTCCCGTTCTCGTCATCGTGGAAGTGGAGCGGGCTCACGCTCGACGGGCGGGGGGCCGAGCGGTCGAGCTACGTGATGGGCGCGCCCGATGTCCTCGTCCAGTCGGGGGCCCTGGAGCTCCCCCCGGCGCTCAATCGGACGCTCGAGGAGCACACGGCGGCCGGTCGGCGGGTTGTGGCCTTCGGCGAGGCGCTCGGCCCCCTTCCGAACGACCCGGGCACGCAGCCGCCACCCCGGATTGAGCCACGAGCGCTCGTCGTGCTGGAGGAGCAGTTGCGCTCGGATGCGGCCGAGACGATCGACTTCATGCGGGGCCAAAATGTGGACCTGAAGCTGATCTCGGGCGACGCGCGCCAGACGGTGACGGCGGTGGCGCATGCCGTGGGCGTGCCGCCCGAGGCCGGGGTCGTCGAGGGCCCAGAACTTCCCGAGGACAAAGCGGGTCTCGCGGCGGCTGCGGAGCGCAACACGATCTTCTGCCGCATCACCCCGGACCAGAAGAAGGCGCTCGTCGCGGCGCTCGCCGAACAGGGGCGGTTCACGGCGATGGTCGGCGACGGCGTCAACGACGTCCCGGCGCTCAAGCAGGCGCGCCTGGCCGTCGCGATGGGCTCCGGTAGCCAGATAACGAAGGGCATCGCGGACATCGTGCTGCTTCGCGACCAGTTCTCGATGCTGCCGCGCGCAGTGGGCGAGGGACGCCGGATCGCCCGCAACATCCATCGCCTCGGCCGCCTGTACGCGACCAAGACCATCTACGCCGGGATTCTCATCCTGATCACCGCCATCTTCGGATTCACGTTTCCGTTCCTCCCTCGCCAGCTCACGGTGGCCGCGATGCTCACGATCGGGATCCCGTCGTTCGTGCTCGCCCTGGCGCCGAGCGAGGGGCCCCTGTACCGCGGCCGGCTCCTGCGTGCGTTGGCGGCATTCGGCGTTCCGGCGGGCGCCGGCATCGCCGTCGGCTCCCTCCTGTGTTACTTCCTGGTCGACAAGATCTTCGGCGGCTCGCTGGACGAGGCGCGGACCGCGGCGACCACGACGCTGATCGTCCTGGGCCTCTGCTTCATCCTCCTGCTGGAGCGCGGCCCGGGCCGCGAGCACATCACAATTCAGAGCTACATGCTCGCCATGGTCGCCGGCCTCGGAGCCCTCTACGCCCTGATCCTCGCGGCGGGTCCCGTTCGATCCTTCTTCGATCTCGAGCTGCTGTCGGCGGGCCAGTGGTTCCTCTGTCTTCTGAACGTCGCGGCCGGGCTCGTCCTCGCCGCGCTCGCCTGGCGCCTTCCCTACATCCAGGCGCTCGAGGCCCCTAACGAGCCGGAGCCGGAGACGTGAGTGGCGAGCCCGGTTCCGCCTCCACCGCGGCAACCCGCCAGGGCCGCCGGACGAAGATCGTCGCCACGATCGGCCCGGCCACGCGCTCAGTCGAGACGATGACCGAGCTGATCAGGGCCGGCGCGGACGTGCTGCGCCTGAACTTCTCGCACGGATCCCGCACGGAGCACGAGGAGAACATCGCGATGGCCCGCCAAGCCTCGGAGATCGCCGGGCACGAGGTTGGGGTCCTCGGCGACCTACCGGGACCGAAGCTGAGGCTTGACGAGGTCGAGGGTGGGATTGTCGAGCTCCGGCGCGGCTCTCAGGTGACGCTGACGACCGGCGAGGAGGTCGGCGGCGCGGACCACCTGCCGGTGTCCTGGGATGGGTTGCCCTCGGCAGTTCATGAGGGCGAGGAGATCTACCTCGCGGATGGCAGGGTGCGCCTTCGAGCTCTCCAGACGAGGCCCGACCAGATCGTGTGCGAGGTCGAGGTCGGCGGTCCGGTCGCGTCGCACCAGGGCCTGAACGTGCCCGGAACCGACGTGCCGCTCCCGGCGGCGAGCCGGACGGACCTCGACTGGGTCGACTTCGCCGTTGAGCAGAAGGTGGACCTGCTGGCCGTGTCCTTCGTGCGGCGCGCTGAGGACCTCCAGCCGGTGGAGCGGCGCGTCAGGGTCGCCGGCGCGGACATCCCGTTGGTCGCGAAGATCGAGAAGCCGCAGGCTGCGCAGAACGCCGAGGCGATCATCCGGGCGGCATTCGGCGGGATCATGGTCGCCCGCGGCGACCTCGGCATCGAGCTCCCGATCGAGCGGGTGCCGACTGTGCAGCGGCGCCTGTTGGAGCTCGCGGGTCAGCATTCGCGCCCGTCGATCACGGCGACGCAGATGCTCGCCTCGATGGTCTCCTCGCCGCGACCCACGCGCGCCGAGGTCTCCGACGTCGCCGCCGCCATCTTCCAGGGCACGGATGCCGTGATGCTGTCCGAGGAGACCGCCGTCGGCGAGTACCCGGCCGAGGCGGTACGCGTCATGGACCGCATCGCCCGTGAGGCGGAGCCGGACCTTCCCTACGGCGACTGGGTCTTCAACCGGGCCGCAAGCGACACGTCCGACGTCGCCAGCTCGGTGGCGCGGGCGGCCGTGGGATCGACATACACGCTGGGACTCGTGGCGCTGGTGGTGCCGACCCGAAGCGGCCGCACCGCCCGCCTCGTCTCGTCGCACCGCCCGCGGGTCCCCGTGCTCGCGGTTTCGCCGCGGCTCGAGACCGTACGGCGGCTCCAGCTCCTGTTCGGCGTGGGCTGCATGCTCGCGGAGGACTGGACCAGCCTGCGCGCTCTCCTTTCCGACTGCGCCCTCATGGCCAAGGACGCCGGTATAGCCAAGAGCGGCGACCTGATCGGCATCACGGCCGGGCTCCCGCAGCAGGAGCTCGGCACCAACATGTTCGAGGTCCACCGGGTGCCGTAGCGGCGTAAGGCCACGCGGCTTGTAGACCGTCCTGGCGGTCGCGTCGGTCCAGGGCGCGTAGAGGGCGGTTTATGCCGCCGCCGCCAGTTCGTCAGGTTGGGACGCTCTCCGGGCCGCTCCGATGAGTTCGTGCACGATCCGGGCGAGGTTGGCGTGGAGCTCGGCGTCGGCCAGGCGATCGCCGGCGAAGGCCTCCTCGGCGTGCGGGACGGGCAGCTCGACGTCGATCACGCGAGCCCCGGTGGCGCCCAGCACCTTGCGGGCCTCCGCCTGCGCCCAGACGGCGCCGAACATGCCGGTGCTCGTGCCGATCACCGCCACCGGCTTGTTGCCAAGCGCGTTGCCGGGCAACGGGCGCGAGGCCCAGTCGAGGGCGTTCTTCAGCTGGCCGGGCAGCGAGGAGTTGTACTCCGGTGTGGCGATCAGGACGGCATCCGCGTCGGCGATCGCCTCTCGTAGCCGCTGCGCCTCGGCGGGTGCCTCGTCGGTGTCGTCGTCCTCGTCATACGGCGGGACGTCCTTGAGTCCGTCCAAGATCTCGAGCTCGTCGGGTGGCGACACGACCTGTGCCGCCACCCGGAGCAGGTGGGTGTTGTGGGAGTCGCGCCGCAGGCTTCCCGAGATCCCGAGCACCCGCATGGCTACTCCTCCTTCGCGAGCTCGAGATGGACGTTCAGGGTCACGTCGTGCTCGACCGCGAAGCCGCCCTTCGGCAGCTTGGCGTTCCAGTTGAGGCCGTAGTCGCGGCGGTCCACCGTCGTGGAGAGTTCGATCCCGACGCCCTCACGGCCGGCGATGTTCTCCACCGGGCCGACGATCGTTCCGCGGGCCTCGACGGACTTCGTGGTGCCCTTGATCGCGAGCTCACCGTCGACGACCAGCTCATCCCCCTCGGTGCGGATGTCGGTCGAGGTGAACTGGATCTCCGGCGTCTGCTCCGCATCGAAGAAGTCCGGGGAGAGCAGGTGCCCGTTGAGCGTCTCGTCACGGACATCGACGCTGCCCACGCGGACGGCGCCATACAGCCGCGGCTCGCCGTCGGCGTTGTCGAGCGTCACGTCGAAGTCGGTAAACGCACCCCGAAAGGTGGCCACCACCATGTGCTTGACCGCAAATCCAACGCTCGAATGAACCGGATCGGCCTTCCAGACGCCTGTCGGAATCGCCGTCTGCTGGGTTACCGTTGCCATCGTGATTTCCTCCTGTAGGTCGCTATCCTTGACTTGTCAAATAAAACCCTAGCAGATACTTGTGCATGCAACAGTTGACTCCTAAAATATCTCCGCGGTCCGTCGAGGCGGTCAGCCACCTGCTTGGCGCCCACGCGACCCTCACGCGCGAGCTCAGCACGCAGCTCGTGAAGGAGCACGGGCTGACGATGAGCGAGTACGAGGTGCTGTTGCTGCTCTCCCGTGAGTCCGAGCACGCCATGCGACGCATCGACCTGTCGCGTGAGGTGCGCCTGTCGCCGTCCGGGATCACCCGGATGCTCGATCGCCTGGAGGCCACCGGCCTGGTCGAGAAGGGCTCGTGCTCGAGCGACGCGCGCGTGACCTATGCAGTGCTCACCGAGGCCGGCATGCAGAAGCTCCGCGAGTGCTCACCCGACCACTTCGCAGCGATCGAGCGACTGATCGGTGAGCGCCTGAGCGAGGACGAGGTCGAGTCGCTGAGTCAGCTCCTCAGTCGGCTGTCGGACCTCGACGACGACTGCACTGTTGGCGACTAGCTAGGCGCCAGCACCAGCTGCGTCACCACCAGGTTGGCGACGAGACGATCGCCCCGGTGGACCCGCACCTCGACCACTTGCGTCGTGCGCCCCGCGTGCAGATGCTCGGCGGTCGCTATGAGCTCGTCGCCGGGCCTTCCGCCGGCCAGCACGTTCAGCTTCATCTCGATCGTCGTGAAGTCGTGGCCTGGCGGCAGGTGGCGAAACGTCTGCCACGCCGCGACCGAGTCGGCCAGCGCCACCCAGGCCCCGCCGTGGACCAGGCGACCCGGGTGAAGATGACGATCGTCCACGACGATCCGGCCCCGGCAACGCTCGTCTGTCAGCTCGAGCGGCTCGACCCCCATGTCCGCGGGAAAGCTCCCCTGGATGCGGTCCTGGATCACCTCCGGCGTGATTTCGGGGTTCGTCTCGGGCATCGGCGGCGGGAGCGTACAGGCGGCTACGCGCCGAAGGCGGAATCGCCGAAGGGCTCGTCGCGCTCGCGTACGGCCTCGCGCCAGCCGGCCTCGGCGGCCCGCTGGGCGAACGCGTGGCCCTCCGGCGTATGGCGCGCGATGCCGTCGAGGAACGTGCTCATCGCCTGCGTCTGCAGGAGCCCCTGGGAGAGGACGGTCGAATTAGCCTGCAACTTGTGCATGACCAGCTGGTTGACCGGGATGCGGGCGATGCGCTCGAGCAAGTCCTCGAAGGCCCGGTCAAGCTCCCCGGGCGGCGCCCAGTCCGTTGCCAGGCCCCAGTCCACGGCCTGCCGCCCAGTGAGCGAGTCGCCGGTGAGCAGCAGCCGCTTCGCGCGGGCCGGGCCCAGGCGGTGCACCCACAACGCCGTGGTCGGAACCCCCCAGACACGCGCCGGCGGATAGCCGATCCTCGCGTCCTCGGCCACGACGAGAAGGTCGGAGCACAGCGCCATATCCGTCCCGCCCGCGACGCAGAAGCCGTGCACTTTGCATACGACCGGCTTCTCGGACCAGAACAGGCTCATGAAGCCACGCACGTTTCGCCACATCATCTGGAAGTCGACCACGGGATCCCAGACCTGCGATGGATCGTGGTTGGCCGCCATCACCCCTGGGTCAAGCGGTGAGCCGGCCGGAATCTCCTCGGTGCCGAATCCCTCGGACATCCCCTCGGCGGACGCGACCAGGTCGTAGCCGCCGCAGAACCCGGAGCCGTTGCCCGCCAGCGCGATCGCGTGGACCTCGGGGTCCAGGTTCGCCCGCTCGACACAGGCGGCGAGCTCTCGTGGCATCTCGAGGGTGATCCCGTTGCCGCGCTCGGGCCGGTCGAGGGTGATGCGCGCGACTCGACCGTCGCGCTCGTAGGTCATCGTCTCGAGGTCCAAGGGCACGATGCTATTCGGCCACAGAGCGCTGCTGATCTCCGAGAGGCCCGGCCGCGTGATCGGGACCCTGATCGCGGCCTGGGACGGGTGGCGCGGCAACATGTACCGGCTCGCCGTCGCGGTCGAGGAGCGCCG